>JAAROH010007607.1_pt1 | contig 166810 bp, 158 predicted proteins | sample 7248631 | NCBI WGS metagenome assembly JAAROH01 (sample SAMN09772309, study PRJNA484901) | compost metagenome | isolation source: Vermicomposting unit | place: India | reverse complement strand
AATTACGCAAGCATTATATACTAGTCGACGCCTCAAATTTAGAAAATACGCTGAATTTTTCTGGGCCTCTTTTTTTCCTACCATTTTTTCATCAATCGCTTTCCGCATCTATTTTACCATAGTTTTGCACGCATACGCGTACTTTTAGACTGTTGACAACTTCTGTAATTCATGTAATGCGACGCGGGCAGAGCGCCATGATCAAACATGAAGTTTTTCCATATACTATTTTAAGAAGTTGGCACAACGGTTCATGCAGTACAATGAATATGCAGGGGAGTGAAAACCCCCTTGACCATTTGCTGACAAAGGCGTATCGTAAAACAGGTTAACGCATGTATAAGCTCTGCTTGGACATATATGAAATTCGTAGCTTGTATTTATTTGGCGAAGTCGTCAAGATAGAAGAGAATGACGAAAAGAAGGAAGCGACAAGAAAAAATGAAACGAGGAATAGGAATTATTGATTCAGGAGTCGGCGGGTTGACCGTCGCCAAAGAAGTATTGCGCCAGTTGCCGAGGGAGGCGATCTACTACTTCGGCGACACGGCGCGCTGTCCGTACGGCCCTAGACCGGCGGAAGAAGTGCGTGCTTTTTCCTTGCAAATGATTGAATTCTTGCTTGAACAGGATATCAAAGCGCTCATGATCGGATGCAATACCGCTGCTGCGGTTGTTCTTCAGGAGGTAAGCGAATGGCTGGATATTCCAGTTATTGGCGTAATTGAGCCGGGAGCCAGAACAGCGATTAAAGAAACGAAGACTGGACAGGTTGCTGTTATTGGTACGGAGGGGACGATTCGCAGCGGCGCTTACGAAAAAACATTAAAAAAGCTGAACCCGCAAATTCATGTTGAAAGCTTAGCGTGTCCCGCGCTTGTCCCTCTAGTAGAAAGCGGAAGCTTTTATGATAGAAAAAGTTTGGAAATCGTACGCGAGACGTTGCGGCCGCTTCAAGATAAAGTATTTGATGCGCTTATCTTAGGGTGCACGCATTATCCGCTTATTGCCCATTTTATTCAAGAAACGGTTGGGCCGGGTGTAACGTTGATCAGTTCGGCAGAAGAGGCAGCGCGGGAATTGAGCGCTGTACTGTCCCACCGGAAGATGCTTGCGAATGGTGGGGACATAGTGAATCCTAAACATCGTTTTTTTACGAGCGGAAATCCGGAATTATTTATGTCTATCGCCGAGGAATGGCTTAATATTCGTGTTCAAGCTCGTCAGGTAAGATTGGGGGAACGAAAATAAAATTCGGACAAAGTATGTATAAAACCCGAACAGGCTCGTATACATAGTAGTACAAAACGAGCCTGAGGAGGGGAATTTATGGCACGAAAGTTACCATTGCTAAGTGCCTTTCTTGGTGTTCTATTCATTATTAGTGCTTGCGGTCTGTTTGGACCGAAGGATATGCCAAGCAATGGACAAATCGATCCGCCGCAACTTCATCCACAGTCAACCGCTGGCGGTGAAAAAATGGACGCGCCTTCAACAAAGCAAAAGAAGACAGCGGACAATCCGGTCAGTATGCACAAAGTATATGTTATTGATGCGGAAGGATTTGTCGTTCCTTGGCCGATGGAGCTGCCAAAAACTGAAGGTATGGTAAAGCAAATTTTAAGTTACATGGTACAGGGCGGAGAAGGGGAAAAAGCGCTGCCACCGGGATTCAGGGCTGTATTGCCGAAAGGTACAAAAATATTGGGTGCAAACATTAAAGACGGGGTTGCTACGGTTGACTTCTCGCCAGAATTTAAAAAGTATAAGCCGGAAGATGAGGAGAAAATTCTCGATGCGATTACATGGGCGCTGACCGAGTTTGATACGGTAAAAGAAGTGAATATTTGGATTAATGGACATCCGCTGGAAGTAATGCCAGTAAAAGGTACGCCGGTAACGCATTTAAGTAGGAAGAATGGGATTAATCTGGAACTGGCCGATACAATTAAGCCGGGCCAGACGATGCCAGTAACGCTCTATTTCCAGAATCAGCTGTCTAACGATCTTACGTATTTCGTGCCGGTGACACGCATGATTCCAAAAACGGAAAACAAAGGCCTGGCAGTTGTTCAACAGTTAATCCAAGGCACGAAGATCAACTCGCCATTATTCTCGCCGCTTTTGCCTACTATGAACGTAAAAAGCGTAAAACAGCAGAAAGATGTTATTGTCGTTAATTTTGACAACAAAATTCTTTCCTATAATCAAGGACAAGCGAATCCTGACGTGTTGGAAGCGGTCGTGCTATCGTTGACCGAAAACTTGGATGCGAAAAAAGTACAAATCATGGTGGATGGCAAAAATACTGTAAAGGCGGGCAATGTAGACTATACGAAGCCGGTGACCCGTTCCATGCTAACTAACAGCAAGGCATATTGATTCGAGAGAAAAGCGGGGGCAACCCCCGCTTTTTATGTAAACTGCTCGCTTATTCTTTAATAGCAAGGCTTGGAGTTCGTACGTTATGTGTATATAGTTTAACATGACACTACGTTCAGTACATGTTATTTTGTGGGTTGTGCTATAATAAGCCAGAAACGAGAATTGGGAGGGAATGGCATGAGAATCGACGGACGGGAATACAATCAGATTCGACCGGTTACTATTACGATGGATTATATAAAGCATGCTGAAGGCTCGGTATTAATTGAGATGGGAGATACTAAAGTAATATGCACAGCTACTGTGGAAGAGAAAGTACCGCCATTTATGCGCGGCCAGGGATGCGGCTGGGTAACGGCCGAATATTCCATGCTACCGCGGGCGACGGAAACACGCAACGCGCGGGAATCCAGTCGCGGCAAGGTAAGCGGAAGAACGCAGGAGATCCAGCGTTTAATCGGGCGTGCGCTTCGCTCGGTCGTAGACCTGGAAGCGCTGGGCGAAAGAACGATCTGGCTTGACTGCGACGTGATTCAGGCGGATGGTGGCACACGTACTGCGTCAATTACTGGGGCATACGTAGCAATGGTATCCGCTATGGACAAACTTGTCGAAAAACAACTGATTCCTAAATTGCCGGTAACCGACTTTCTTGCTGCGGTTAGCGTGGGAATCGTAGAGGAAAAAGTCCATCTCGATTTATGCTATGTGGAAGATTCTCAGGCTAAAGTGGACATGAACATCGTGATGACGGGGAAAGGGAAGTATGTAGAAGTCCAAGGAACGGGTGAAGAATCCCCATTTAGCCCGGAAGAGCTCCAGGAGCTTTTGGCTTACGGTAAGAAAGGGGTTACTGACTTAATCGCCGTACAGAAGGAAGTGTTAGGTGAATTGGGCAACCGAATCGGCGGAAGGGATGAGGAGACGGTTGAGAATGCCTAAACAGACTTTTCCATGGAAAAAGATTGTGCTAGCAACGAAGAATAAGGGGAAAATCGGCGAGTTTAGCCGAATGTTTGCAGTGTTTGACGTAGAGGTGCTCACGGTTGCTGATTTTCCCGATATGCCGGATGTAGTGGAAGATGGGGAAACATTTGAAGCCAACGCACGAAAGAAAGCGGAGACAATTGCGCAAGTGACAGGTCTTCCTGCATTGGCGGATGATTCCGGGCTTGAAGTGGATGCGCTGGACGGGAAGCCGGGGGTGTATTCAGCCAGGTTTGCCGGACCGGATGCGACAGATGAAGAGAATAATGCTAAACTCGTTTCACTTTTGCGCGATATCCCTGAAGACAAGCGGTGTGCACGCTTTGTATCCGTGCTGGCGCTGGCTGTGCCGCAGGGGGAAACATTGCTTGTGAGGGGAACATGTGAAGGACGTATTGTTCTTGCACCGAAGGGGGAAAATGGATTCGGGTACGATCCGCACTTCTTTTTGCCTGAAAAACAGCGGACGATGGCGGAACTCTCTCCGGAAGAGAAAAACCGCATCAGCCATCGCGGCCAAGCTTTAGGTAAATTGGAGGCGGTGCTCAAGGAGCGCTTTGTATGAGGCTTATTGTGATCAGCGATACGCATGGGAGCCTGAAGCATATTCCGGATATATTGGCGCGTCATCCGCATGATGTCGCGTTTCATTGCGGGGACTTTTGCTACCCACGGGAGAAAGCGCCGGAACTTACATATGTCCGGGGCAATTGTGACAGCGATATGGAAGTCCCTGAGGAAAACGTTATCCGAATTGGCCCACTGCTGATTTTTCAGACGCACGGACATTTATATGGCGTAAAGCAAACTCCGATGCGCTTGCGATATAAAGCAATAGAAACGGGAGCAAACCTTGTGCTGTTCGGCCATACACACGAAATTACCGCCATTGAAGACGACGGGATTTTATACGTTAATCCGGGTAGCCTGCTTTTGCCTCGTTCTTATACGCTTCCTACGTACGCGGTGCTGGATGTGGAAGAGGCAGAAAAGGATAAAGTAAAGATTACGGTTTCTTTTTATTCAATGGGAGGGCGCAAACAGCCGGGATTGAGCCGTGATTTTTTGCTGCCCAGAGCCAATGACTGAGAATAAACGGAGGGTGATTCAGAAGGCTTCGAAGAGGTGAGCATTTAATGTCGCAAGGACGTAGAAAAGACAAGGTGATTTTGTTTCCAGGTCTTGTGGAAAGAAAAATTGAGCAGGCGAGGGAAGCCCTTGAGCGCGGACAGCATGATGAAGCGCTTGAATACGCCCAGTCGATTCTTCGATTTGATCCGTATCATTCTGAAGCTTTGCAGACAAGCGCTGAGATATTGATGCGAATCGGACAATACGATGAAGCGCTTCAGTATGCGGAGAGAATGTGGAAACAGAAGCGTGGAGACACGATTCATGCATTTCGTATTTATCTTGCTATCCTTTTAAAAATGGAGGATTTTGCAGGTGTTAGGGAATTATTGGAATCTGCAACAGAGATGAAGGAGCTTGCGCCTTTTCTAAGTGAGATTGAGGCGTTGCACAAGATGCTTCAGGCTGAAAAGACGAATGAAGAAGAGATGACTGACAGGGAATATTTTACACGAAGAACGGTTCTGCGGAAGACAGAAGTAAATCCAGAGTATATATCTCGACTTTATGAAAAGCTGGAAGATGGCACTTTTGAAGAACAGTTAGGAGCAATTGAACAGTTAAAGCACATTTCTTCTCCGGAAATCGTAGCAGCTTTAAAAGAATATTTAATGCTTGTATATCCGGATCCCATTTTAAAAACGTTCGCGTTACGGGCGTTGAAACAGATGGGAGAAACCGGCCCAGTTTTCCTCTACAAATTCGGGGAAAAGTTTGATGTTCTTATTGAGGAAGTGCCGCTATGTGATGAAGAGCTGCCAGCGGAGGAACGACAGGTGCTTACATGTTTGTTTCGTATCGCGCATCATCAGGCGCCTTCTTTTCTATCATTTGCTTTCCAACTTTGGCTTGAATATTTGTTCACGGTCTATCCGTTGCATCCGCAGGTCGATTCGCCGCAAGAATGGGCCGCGGCGCTTCATTATAGTGTGGCCAGACTTTTGGCTACGGCACAGAACGAACAGGAAGTTGCCGAATTGTATAATGTTCCCTCTTTTACTATCAGGCAGCGTTATCAGGTATTAGCGGAAGTGTTGAACTTGGATTCACGTTGTTTGGATAGATGACAAAAACGAGCGAATAGAAAGTTGAAAAGAGATTTGATTATGATATAATGAAGTGGTTATAATGGCAGATGTAGTAACATACATAGTGTGTATTTTCGCAATAGCACTTGTATTGGTTATAGATTTTTAGGAGGGGAAAGTTTAAATGAAGGCAACTTGGGAAAAGTTAGAGAATAACCAGGGCGTGCTCACTGTCGAAGTGGAAGAAGCCCGTGTAGACAAAGCGATCGACCAAGCATTTGTGAAAGTCGTGAAAAAAGTAAATGTTCCCGGATTCCGTAAAGGTAAAGTGCCTCGCAAGATTTTTGAAGCGCGTTTCGGGGTAGAGTCTTTATATCAAGACGCTCTTGATATTATTCTTCCTGAAGCATATACCGAAGCGGTGCAGGAAACGGGTATCGAGCCAGTTGACCGTCCGGAAGTGGATATACAGCAAATTGCCAAAGGCCAGCCTTTGATTTTCAAAGCGACCGTAACGGTTAAGCCGGAGGTAAAACTGGGTGAATACAAAGGTCTAACAGTAGAAGAAAAAGACTTCTCTGTGACCGATGAAATGGTAGAAGAGGAACTTAAGAACATGCAGAACCGCAGCGCCGAGCTTGTTGTTCTGGAAGATGATGCAACGATTGAAAAAGGCGACTATGCCATTATCGACTTTAAAGGTTTCGTGGATGGCGAAGCGTTCGAGGGTGGTGAAGCTGATAACTATCAGCTTGAAATCGGTTCTGGAACCTTCATCCCTGGATTTGAAGACCAGGTTATCGGCATGAAAAAAGGCGAAGAAAAAGATATCAACGTCACGTTCCCGGAAGAATACCATGCAAAAGAATTAGCCGGTAAGCCTGCCGTATTCAAAGTGAAAGTAAACGAAATCAAGCGCAAGAACCTGCCTGAGCTTGATGATGAATTCGCAAAAGACGTGAGCGAATTTGATACGTTGGAAGAATTGAAAGCCGATATCAAGAATAAACTTGAAGAAAAAGCAAAAATTGACGCCGAAAACTACAAAAAAGAAGCTCTGATTGAAAAAGCGACAGAAAATGCGGAAATCGATCTGCCGGAAGTGATGGTAGAGCATGAAGTGAATCACATGGTGAATGACTTTGCGCAACGCCTTCAATTCCAAGGCATGAACCTGGATCTGTACTATCAATTTACAGGTCTTGACGAAGAAAAGCTCCGCGAACAGTTTCAGCCGGATGCTGAAAAGCGCGTGCGCACGACATTAGTGCTTGAAGCGATTGGAAAGGCTGAGAACGTGGAAGTAACGGATGAAGACGTGAATAAAGAACTGGAAGAGCTGTCCGAGCAATACAATCGTCCGGTTGAAGAGCTGCGCAAAATCTTTGAAGCACGTGACAACTTGGAAAGCCTCAAAAACGATATCCGCATACGCAAAACCATCGATCTGCTTGTCGAGAGCAGCAAATGATGTCATAATATAACAACAACCAGAAACAAGGCACGAATTTTCGTGCCTTGTTTTTCAAAACCATAATACATAATGAGTGTTGAAGGGAGGATTGCTCGCTATGAGTGTTATACCTTATGTTGTGGAAAGTACAAACAGGGGAGAACGTGCGTATGATATTTATTCCCGCTTATTGAAAGACCGCATTGTTATGCTCGGCTCTGAAATTGATGACCAGGTGGCGAATGCGGTGGTGGCGCAGCTTTTATTTTTAGCTGCTGAGGATCCGGACAAGGACATACACTTATACATAAATTCTCCCGGAGGCTCGATTACAGCGGGTATGGCGATTTACGATACCATGCAATATATTAAACCGGATGTATCAACCATTTGCATCGGCCTGGCTGCTAGCATGGGTTCGTTCCTGTTGATGGCCGGGGCTAAGGGTAAGCGGTTCGCGCTGCCGCACAGCGAAGTTATGATTCACCAGCCGCTCGGCGGAATCCGCGGGCAGGCAGCGGACATTAAAATCCATGCGGACTGGATTTTAAAGACGAAAGAAAAGATAAATAAAATTTATGCGCAGCGAACAGGCCAGCCGCTTGAAAAAATCGAGCGCGACACGGACCGCGATTTTTTTATGTCTGCCCTTGAAGCGAAGGAATACGGGTTAATTGACGAAGTCATCACTCGTAGGGATTAAAAGTAAGGGGTGATTTCATGTTTAAATTCAACGATGAAAAAGGTCAACTTAAGTGCTCGTTCTGTGGAAAATCTCAGGAGCAAGTCCGTAAGCTTGTGGCTGGCCCTGGAGTATATATTTGCGATGAATGCATCGAGTTGTGTACGGAAATTGTGGAAGAGGAATTGGGTACAGAGGAAGAAATTGACCTGAAAGAAATTCCGAAACCGCATGAAATTCGAGCTTTTCTCGATGATTATGTTATCGGTCAGGACGAGGCGAAGAAGTCGTTATCCGTCGCTGTTTACAACCATTATAAGAGAATCAATACCGGTGCAAAGATTGACGATGTAGAGTTGGCAAAAAGCAATATTTTGATGCTTGGACCTACGGGAAGCGGAAAGACGTTGCTGGCCCAGACGATGGCCCGCATTTTGAACGTACCATTCGCAATTGCGGACGCAACCTCCCTTACGGAAGCTGGATATGTAGGCGAAGACGTTGAAAATATTCTTCTCAAGCTTATTCAGGCAGCGGATTATGATGTGGAAAAAGCGGAACGCGGCATTATTTACATTGACGAAATTGACAAGGTAGCGCGCAAATCCGAGAATCCATCCATTACCCGCGATGTTTCTGGGGAAGGTGTACAGCAGGCATTGCTGAAAATTCTTGAAGGGACGGTGGCTAGCGTGCCGCCGCAGGGCGGGCGCAAGCATCCGCACCAAGAATTTATTCAAATTGATACTTCGAACATCTTGTTCATTGTAGGCGGCGCGTTTGACGGTATCGAATCCATTATTAAGCGTCGTGTCGGTAAAAAGGTTATCGGATTCGGGGCAGAAACTGACTCGAACAAAAAAGATTTAAAATCCGGCGAAATCCTGAAGCAAGTACTCCCGGAAGATTTGCTGAAATTTGGTTTGATTCCGGAATTTGTCGGTCGTCTGCCGGTAATTACTACGCTTGATCCGCTGGATGAAGATGCTTTGGTTCGCATTTTAACCGAACCAAAAAATGCTCTTGTCAAGCAATATCAAAAATTACTTGAAATGGATAATGCCGAATTGGTGTTTACGGAAGGTGCGCTTCGCGAAATTGCGAAAGAAGCAATTAAGCGCAATACAGGCGCGCGTGGTCTGCGTTCCATCATTGAAAGTATCATGCTTGATATCATGTTTGATATCCCGTCCCGCGATGATATTGTTAAGTGCGTGATCACGGAAGAGACCGTCAAACAAAAAGGCAACCCTGAATTGTATACCAAACAGGGTAAACTCATCACGGACAGCAAACCAGAAAGCGCGTAAATGTAGTAAAAGTTGAAAAAAGACGTCGGAATTTTTTCCGGCGTCTTTTTTTTTGGGAAGATGTAATCCAAAAGCAGAAGATATGTCCCGTATTTGCTTTTCGTTTATTCCCTCTCCTTATAGGCAATAATACACCTAGATAACACGGGGCGTTGGAATTCTTGACTTTATACATAGGAGGGACATATGAACTGGACACTTATACTAACATTGATTCAAGTTTTTTTCGCTGTGATTATCGGCATGTATTTCATGAGCTTGCTCAAAAATCAGCGCAGTAGCCGAACCTATGTAGATCGGGAATCGAGAAAAGAAATGGAGCAGCTTCGCAGGATGCGTTCCATTTCTCTTTCTGAACCGCTTGCTGAAAAGACGCGTCCGGCTACGCTAAGCGACATCATTGGTCAGGAGGATGGTCTTCGTGCTTTACGTGCTGCGCTATGCGGCCCGAATCCGCAACACGTTATCATCTATGGTCCTCCTGGGGTCGGCAAAACGGCGGCAGCCCGCGTCATCTTAGAAGAGGCAAAAAAACAGTCTTCTTCTCCGTTTAAAGAAGATGCACAGTTTACGGAAATTGATGCTACAACTGCGCGCTTTGACGAGAGGGGGATTGCTGATCCGCTCATCGGTTCGGTGCATGACCCGATTTACCAAGGCGCGGGCGCCATGGGACAGGCAGGCATTCCGCAACCGAAGCCGGGCGCGGTTACGAAGGCGCATGGTGGGATTTTATTCATAGACGAAATTGGGGAACTTCATCCTGTGCAACTTAATAAATTGTTGAAAGTGCTCGAGGATCGCAAAGTGTTTCTTGAGAGCGCCTATTATAGCGAAGAAAATCAGCAAATCCCTAAACATATTCATGATATTTTTCAGAATGGCCTTCCTGCTGATTTCCGGCTTGTAGGAGCGACAACGCGCACGCCGGATGAACTTCCCCCTGCGCTTCGTTCGCGTTGCTTGGAGATTTTCTTCCGTCCGCTTGTTCCTTCAGAAATTTATACAATCGCAAAAAATGCGGTGGAAAAAATGAAAATGGAAGCGGAAGAAGGAGCGATTGAGTTTTTGACCCGCTATGCTACGAACGGCCGCGAGGCGGTCAATATGATGCAAATCGCTGCTGGAATCGCTATTACGGAACAGCGACAAAAAATTACGAAAGCGGATATCGAATGGGTTGTCAACAGCAGTCAAAAATCCCCACGTCCAGACAAGAAAGTGTTGGGAGGAGCGTACGTCGGACTTGTGAACGGTTTAGCCGTCTACGGACCGAACATGGGCGCTTTATTAGAAATTGAAGTAACGGCCGCGAAAGCTACGGCCCCTGGAATGGGCACGATCACAATTACGGGGGTTGTCGATGAAGAAGAGGTAGGAGGTAGAGGAAGAACGCTGCGTCGTAAGTCAATGGCGCGCAGTTCGCTTGAAAATGTGCTGACCGTTCTTCGGTTGCAGGGAATAGATACATTGGGTTATACGTTGCACGTTAACTTTCCAGGCGGCGTTCCGATTGATGGCCCTTCAGCTGGAATTGCGATGGCAACCGCTATTTATTCTGCGATCACAAAACAGCCGGTGGATAACTACGTCGCTATGACAGGGGAGTTAAGCATTCATGGTACAGTCAAGCCGATTGGGGGCGTGGTTGCTAAAGTGGAAGCAGCCCGCCTGGCTGGCGTCAAAAAAGTGCTGGTGCCGAAAGAGAACTGGCAGGATATTTTTGCGCAGATGGAAGGTATCGAGGTTGTAGCAGTAGAAAAGCTGGATGAAGTGCTGCGCTATGCAATTGTACCACAAAACGAGACGGCGTCCCAGACACTTGAAACCGTTCTGCGCCATACGGGTGAAATGCTCAATCCATCTCCTACCTCCATTTGACGTAGTTTATGTTGCTCTAGGGTTAGACAACCAATAGCAGTTAAGCTAAAATGAAGTGAAGAAAACCTTGTATTGGTACTCATTTCATGCCGAAGGTACAGGGATTTGGAGGTAGAAAAGATGGGAACAAACGAAAAAGAGAGACGAATCCCTCTTCTCCCGTTGCGAGGATTGCTGGTGTTTCCCGGCATGGTTCTACACCTTGATGTAGGCCGTCCCAAGTCTGTGAAAGCGCTGGAAAAAGCAATGGTCGACGATAATCTTGTTCTTCTTTCTACACAGGAAGAAGTGCACATTGAGGAACCTGAAAAAGAGCAGATCTTTACCATCGGAACTGTAGTACGAGTAAAGCAAATGCTCAAATTGCCAAATGGAACCATTCGCGTGCTTGTGGAAGGGGTCAGCCGCGCAAAAATAGAGAATTATGTTCAAGAAGATGAGTATTTTGAAGTTCAGATTTCATATCTGGAAGAAGATCAGACAATTACCCCCGAAATTGAAGCATTAATGCGAACCGTGCTTGCCAACTTTGAGCAGTATGTCAACTTATCGAAGAAGATTATTCCGGAGACATTCGCTTCTGTTGCTGATATTAACGAACCCGGCCGTTTAGCGGATATCATTATATCCCACCTTCCGCTTAAAATTCGTGACAAGCAGGATATACTGGAAACCGTGTCGGTGAAGGAGCGCTTAGAAAAGCTGCTTACTATCCTGAATAATGAACGTGAAGTGCTGGAACTGGAGCGGAAAATCGGGCAACGCGTGAAAAAACAGATGGAAAGAACGCAGAAAGAATACTATCTGCGTGAGCAAATGAAGGCCATTCAAAAAGAACTGGGTGAAAAAGAAGGGCGCGCTGGCGAAGTGGAGGAACTGCGCAAGAAATTAGCAGAAGCGAATCCGCCTGCTAATATTGTTGAGAAGGTGGAACGCGAACTGGAACGCCTAGAGAAAACCCCGCCGACAAGCGCCGAAGGCAACGTAATTCGCACATATATCGAATGGTTGATTTCTCTACCGTGGACTAAACGGACGGAAGATAATCTCGACTTGCAGCATGCAGAAAAGGTATTGGATGAAGACCATTTTGGGTTGGAGAAAGCGAAAGAACGCGTACTTGAATATCTAGCTGTGCAAAAGCTTGTAAACAAGCTGAAAGGTCCCATTTTGTGCTTGGTTGGGCCGCCGGGTGTTGGTAAAACGTCGCTGGCTCGCTCCGTAGCCCGGGCACTTAACCGCAAGTTTGTCCGTATTTCCCTTGGTGGAGTTCGCGACGAAGCGGAAATTCGTGGCCATCGCCGTACGTACGTAGGCGCAATGCCAGGCCGCATTATTCAAGGAATGAAGACAGCAGGCACGATGAATCCTGTATTTTTGCTTGATGAAATCGATAAGATGTCCATAGACTTTCGTGGCGATCCGGGGGCAGCGTTGCTGGAGGTGCTTGATCCAAACCAGAATGACACGTTTAGTGATCACTATATTGAAGAGCCATATGATCTGTCGTCCGTTATGTTCATCACGACGGCAAACGCGGTACATACAATTCCGCGCCCGTTGCTTGACCGTATGGAGGTTCTGTACATTCCAGGGTATACGGAAGTCGAGAAACTGAAAATTTGCCAGAACTATTTGTTGCCGAAACAGATGAAAGAGCATGGGCTTGGGCGTGATCGTCTACAGGTGCAGGAAGAAGCGCTGCTTAAAGTCATCCGCCAGTATACGCGGGAAGCGGGCGTACGTAATTTGAATCGGATGATGGAAACGATTTGTCGTAAAGCGGCCCGCATGATCGTCTCAGGCGTGAAAAAGCGTGTCGTTGTAACCGTGAAAACGTTGGAGGATATGCTGGGCAAACCGAGGTTCCGCTACGGCCTTGCCGAGACAGAAGATCAAGTAGGAGCGGTTACCGGGTTGGCCTGGACGGAGGCCGGTGGCGATACGCTCACTATTGAAGTTTCGGTCGTGCCCGGTAAGGGGAAGCTGATGTTAACCGGCCAGTTAGGTGATGTGATGAAAGAGTCGGCACAGGCAGCGTTCAGTTATATTCGTTCCCGATCCGGCGAATTAAATATTGATCCTGATTTCCATGAAAAGTCTGATATTCACATTCACGTTCCAGAAGGTGCGATTCCAAAGGACGGTCCGTCCGCCGGAATCACGATAGCGACAGCGCTTGTGTCTGCGCTCAGCGGTGTGCCGGTTTCCCGTGAGGTTGGCATGACGGGGGAGATTACGCTGAGAGGTCGTGTGTTGCCAATCGGAGGACTAAAAGAGAAAGCGTTAGCTGCCCATCGCGCGGGATTAAAAAAAGTGATTTTGCCCAAAGATAATGAGAAGGATATTGAAGAAATTCCGGAGAGTGTTCGTCAGGATTTAAAATTTATTCCGGTTGAACATCTTGACCAAGTGCTCGATGTGGCGCTTCTGAAGGCGGCGAAAGCATGAAAGTGACACAGGCTGAATTCGTGATCAGCGCGGTTTCTCCCAAGCAATATCCCCAAGGTTCCCTGCCGGAACTCGCTCTGGCAGGGCGTTCTAATGTGGGAAAATCTTCGTTTATTAACAAAATGGCAAACAGGAAAAATCTGGCTCGAACATCTTCTAAACCGGGAAAAACACAAACATTGAACTATTACTTGATTAATAAAGCGTTGTATTTTGTTGATTTGCCAGGGTATGGCTATGCGAAAGTCTCCAAATCAGAAAAAGCAAAATGGGGACGGATGATGGAGGAATACTTTCAAACAAGACAGCAGTTAAAGGCTGTTATTCACGTTGTCGACATCCGGCACAAGCCGACGAAGGATGATCAAGAAATGTTTTCCTATCTGAAACATTATGAGATTCCGGTTATCGTTGTCGCAACTAAAACCGACAAAATTCCGCGTGGCAAGTGGCAGAAGCATGCGAAAGAGATTCGTGTGATACTTGGAATGGAGAAAGAAGACACGCTTATTCTTTTCTCTGCTGAAACCGGACAGGGCAAAGAGGAAGCATGGACGGCCATTTGGAAAAAAATTCGTGACGGTTCAAGCGAAAAAGAAGAGGGAATATAAAAGCAGTGAAAAACTCGCGGGTGCGCTCCGCGAGTTTTTCTTATTCTTAATATGAAGTGTTTCGTTTTTTTATCCAACTGGTTAATTGTTCGGTTTGCAGTTCCGAAAGAATCATGCCAGTAAAGATGAAAAGACAGCCAATAAGCGCTCGTCCGCCGAGAATTTCGCCATTGAATAAGTAGGCGGTTATAGCAGCAAATACGGGCTCCATTGCATAAATGAGTGCGACGCGGGTTGTAGTCGTAAATCGCTGACATTCTGTTTGTGCCAGAAACGCCAGCGCGGTGGCTGGAATGGCTGTAATAAGCAGTGCCCAGTATATGGAAGGGAGCGTTAGCGTTTCCCATGTTAGCGAGCTTTGCCAGTCTTCGAAAAAGAAAGCCGCTCCTCCGCTTAATACAGCTACAGTAAGAATTTGCACGAACGCAAGCGCCAAGGAAGGAAAATGCGGCGCGTAGCGGCCGGTGAAAATAATTTGCAACGCGAAGCAAATGGCACACATAAATACGAGCAGGTCTCCCTGGTTAATGGAAAATGTATCGCCCAATGTTAAAAGATAAAGGCCAGCTGTGGCTAGGAGCGCCCCGATGATAGCAGGCATTCTTGGCCGTTGTTTTAAGATCAGAAGCGCAAATACAGGTACAAGTACAACGGACAAACCTGTTATAAAACCAGCTTTAGAAGAGGTCGTATATAACAGGCCGATCGTTTGAAAGGCATATCCTGAGAACAGCCAAGCGCCAAGAATTACGCCAGCCCGTATTAACTTGCCGTTTATCTGGCGCAACTGGGGCCGATAAAAAAGCAACAAAAATAAAAGCAAAAAGATTGAAGCAAGAAAAAAGCGTATGCCGTTAAATGTAAGAGGTGGCAACTTGGCTATTGCGTTTTGCACGACAACAAAGGTCGCTCCCCAAACAAGGGCGACAAGCAATAAAATTCCATCCGCAATTATAGACTTTTTCAACACGCTCACATCCTTCATCCCCTATGATACAGCTCTTTCTAGATATATACAAATAATCTTTATTATACCTGAATTATGTATAGAATAAATAAGGAGAACTTTCTGTAAATATGCATCGTGTCGGTTCGTTTAATTGGGAAGGTAATGCGAGTCTTCACAAAACATTTACAAAACTTCAACATTTTTTTATTACAATAACCAGTAGAACATGAAAAGAAGCGATAAGGTTGTGTGCGGATGGGAAAATATAGTGCCGTTATCGACATGGGCTCTAACTCTGTGAGGCTTGTTATTTATTACGAAGCCGCTGGAGGCGCGGTCTATGAAGTTGATAATATTAAGAATACGATTCGTTTAGGCGCTTTTTTGGATGAAAATAACGATATTACTGAACAGGGGATTCAAGAAGCGATTCGCGTTCTTCGACAATATCGTCAACTTTGTCAGGCACGTGAGGTATCTGCGGTAACAGGCGTCGCTACCGCAGCCGTACGCAATGCGCGGAACTGTGAAGCGTTTCTTGAGCAAATTTATCAAGAAACAGGTTTTACATTGCGCGTGCTTTCAGGGGAAGAAGAAGCGTATTACGGATATTTGGCGGTGGTTAATACAATGAACATCACCGAAGCGTTGACAGTGGATATCGGTGGTGCAAGTTCGGAATTGGTTAAAATCTCCGGTCGGAAGCTCGCGGAAAGCCATAGCTTTCCGTTTGGAGCGGTTACGTTAACGAGGCGCTTTTTTGGTCATTTTTCCCCAACTGAGGCGGAAATAGCAGCGATGGAGGAGTATTTGCGGAAAGAATTTTCCGCTTACCCATGGATAAAGGAAAAAAAATATCCTCTCATCGGTATAGGAGGTACAGTACGAAACCTTGGAAAAGTGCATCAAAAAATGACACGTTATCCGTTTCCCGGTCTTCATTATTACCAGATGAAGAAGTACCAGGTTGATTCAGTCTACCATTATCTAAGAGAACTTTCTCCAGCGCAGATGCAGAATGTAGAGGGATTGTCGAAGGAAAGAGCCGACATTATTGTCGCTGGTATCTCTATTATTAAAATTTTGTTGGAATATATAGGTACGAGTAAGTTTATTATCAGTAATAAAGGTCTTAGAGACGGCGTTTATATGGAAGCGCGTCTTCAAGCAAGGAACTTGCCTTTAATTGAAGATGTGGTTGAAGAAGGGGTAGCCATGTTTATGGCTAATTACAACGTTAACGTCTTACATGCCCGGCATGTGGACAGTGTGTGTCGCACAATGTTTGACCAGCTTGCCCGCCAGGGACTTCATATCTACGGCGAGGAAGAGCGGCGGCTGTTGAGTGTTGCTGCCCGATTGCATGATATCGGTCGTATGATTAATCTTGGTGAATGGCAGCAACATACCTTTTACTTACTTATGCATGTATTGTTGCCGGGTCTGACCCACAGAGAACAGCTTCTCACTGCGCTCATTGCTTCTTATAAAGGGGCAAAACGGCTACAGAGACTTGTCGCACCTTATGAATCGCTCGTTTCTGAAGCTGATTTGCAAATGGTGGAACAACTTGGACTGCTTTTGCTTATGGCCCGTGCGCTCGACCGTACGGAAAGCCAGCAGGTATCCAATGTTAAGCTTACGCGGGAAGGAAAGTGTGTGATACTGCGATGTCAAGGGGTGGATGAACGTTCGCTGGAAGCGCAAACACTTGAAGAACATAGGAAGAAATTTAAAAAGCAATTTGGAATTCCGCTTCATGTGAAGTGGGCAAAAACACCATGAGAAAAATCATTAATTAAAGAAGAGGTATCAGATTATGGGGCAAGGAAGAAAAAGTCTTGAAAATAAAAGAGGTGATACGATCGATTTTGATTGCACGGAATACTATATTAACCGTGAACTAAGCTGGCTCGCCTTTAATCATCGCGTGCTGGAAGAAGCGGAAGATGAAAAAAATCCGTTGCTGGAGCGTCTTAAGTTTCTGGCGATTACAAGCTCAAATCTGGATGAATTTTTTATGATCCGGGTCGGCTCAATGAAAGACCAGGAAAAGCACGGAATTACGACCCCGGATAACAAATCTGGCATGACCCCTCGCCAGCAACTGGAAGCCGTTTCACGGGAGGCGCACAAAATGGTGGAAAAGCAGTATAGACTATTGCACGAAACGTTTATTCCGTTGCTTGCCTCTTACGGCATTTCGTTTGTAAAGCCTGAGGAGTTGACAGAAGAGCAGCACAGATTTGTGAGGACCTACTTTTATGACCGCATTTATCCGGTTTTGACCCCGATGGCGGTTGATGCAAGCCGTCCGTTCCCAATGCTTTTGAACAGAAGTGTTAATCTAGCCGTAACATTGGACAGTGAACGAGATGGAAAAAGCAAGTTGCTGTTTGCTGTGGTGCAGGTGCCTTCGGTATTGCCGCGCTATATTCAGCTGCCCAGTCCGGAAGGAATCGCGCAGTTTATTCTGCTTGAAGATGTCATTTGCCACTATGTGGATTTCCTGTTTAAGGGCAATCGTATTCTTTCAGTCAAACCGTTTCGTATTACGCGTAACGCCGATTTGACGCTTGATGAAGAAGGTACGGAGGATTTATTGAAAGAAATCCAGAAAGAATTAAAAAAGCGCAGATGGAGTTCTGCTGTGCGGCTTGAAGTAACATGTGAAATGGATGAGTACATGAAGGCAATTTTGCAAGAGTCGTTAGAAATCGAAGCGTGCGATATTTATGAAGTTGAAGGGCCGCTGGATTTAACGTTTCTAATGAAGTTTGTTCTGTCGTTACCTGGCTACAACGAATTGCGCTACCGCAGTTTACCGCCGCAGCCGCCGGCCGATTTTATCGGGGAAAATAACATCTTCGAAGCCATTGCCCATAAGGATATTCTCGTGCACCATCCGTATGAATCATTCGATCCGGTCGTCCACTTTGTTAAACAGGCGGCGGATGATCCAAATGTGTTAGCAATCAAGCAAACGCTGTACAGGGTCAGCGGGGACTCTCCCATCGTAAATGCGCTCGCGAAAGCGGCAGAGAACGGCAAGCAGGTTACGGTTCTTGTTGAACTCAAAGCGCGGTTTGACGAGGAAAACAACATCGTCTGGGCGAAGAAGTTGGAAAAAGCGGGATGCCATGTGATTTACGGATTGGTCGGGTTAAAAACTCACTGTAAAATTACGCTTATTGTGCGTCAGGAAGGGCAGAAGCTTATTCGGTACGTTCACCTTGGCACAGGCAATTATAATGATTCCACCGCGCGGCTTTACACCGATTTGGGGATGTTTACATGCAACGAACAGTTTGGTATTGATGCGTCCTATATTTTCAATCATTTGTCCGGTTATTCCAAGCCACCCAAGTGGAAAAAAATAGAGGTTGCTCCGAATGGTTTGCGCAACCGGATTTTGCAGTTGATTGACAACGAAATTGCAAAAAGCACACTGGAAAAGCCAGGACGCATTATTTTAAAAATGAATTCCCTGACCGATAAAAAGTTAATTAAAGCTTTATTCAAAGCGTCGATTGCAGGTGTGCAGATTGACATGATTGTACGGGGCATTTGTTGTCTGCGCCCTGGCATTCCGGGCATAAGCGAGAATATACGCGTGCGCAGCATTGTGGATCGGTTCCTGGAACATTCACGGGTTTTCTATTTTCAAAATGGCGGCGATGAACTGGTGTATCTATCAAGCGCAGATTGGATGACACGCAATATGGAGCGGCGTGTGGAAATTATGTTTCCGATTGAGGTGAAATCGCTCAAAGAACGTGTAAAAGATATTTTACATATATTACTTAGTGATAATGTCAAGGCAAGGACGCTGAAGCCGGACGGCACATATACGAGAGTACAGCCAAGAGAAGGGGAGCCGCATGTGCATGCCCAGTTGTATTTTCACGAACTGGCGGTAAAAAACACGAAAAAAATCCGGCAGACTCCCTATATGAAGCAATTGAAGCCAAAAACCCATGTGGAAGAAGAATGATGGATAAACAGGTGTTCCGTAGATTGACACGGGACGCCTGTTTGTTTGTGTGCGCTTTTCTGATATAATAAATGTTGGGAATATGATGCATGGAATTTAATGTGTCTCCATAAATTTTTCACATTTTGATTCAGTTTTTGATAAAGAAAGTGATATAATTAATAACATGTGAAAATAGGCGCATATTGCGGACGGATAAGGGAACAGAATAATAAATGAATTTGATGGAACGGGAAATATAAAGAGGTAGGGGTGTCAATTATGCACATTCTAACAATCGGGTTGAATTATCGCACAGCGCCAGTCGAAATCCGCGAGCGGTTTGCGTTTGCGGAACAAGACAGGCTGAAGGCGCTGACGAAACTAAAAAATACGAAAAGCATATTAGAGTGTGTAATTATTGGCACCTGTAACCGTACGGAGATTTATGGGGTCGTTGACCAGTTGCATACGGGACGCCATTTCATGAAGAATTACCTTTCTGAATGGTTTGGTGTACCGCGTGAAGAATTTATTGACCATATTTATATAAAAGAAAATGATGACGCTGTGCAGCATCTGTTTCGTGTCGCCTGTGGTTTGGATTCTATGGTATTGGGTGAGACACAAATTCTTGGACAGGTAAAGGATGCATTCCAGTTGGCGCAAACAAACGGCGCAACGGGAATTGTGTTTAACAAGCTGTTTCAGCAGGCGATTACATTGGCCAAGCGTGCCCATTCGGAGACGGACATTAATAAAAATGCTGTCTCGACGAGCTATGCGGCGATTGAATTGGGCAAAAAAGTGTTTGGTTATTTTAATGACAAGACCGTTCTTGTGCTTGGCGCGGGAAAGATGAGCGAATTAACTGCGAAGCATCTGCATGCAAATGGTGCCGCACGCGTGCTTGTGGTAAACCGCACGTACGAGCGTGCGCTGGCGCTGGCCGATAAATTTCGCGGGGTTGCCTTACCGATGGAACGGCTGGACGAGGCGCTTGTACTTGCTGATATTGTGATCAGTTCGACGGGTGCTGACGCTTATGTGGTAACGAGGCGGAACGTGGAAGCGATTATGCGAAAACGCCGTAACCGTCCGCTGTTTATGATAGATATTGCTGTGCCGCGCGATTTGGATCCGGAGATTAATGATTTGGATGGGGTTTATCTGTACGATATCGATGATTTGGAAGGAATTGTTGCGGCCAACCTGCGTGAGCGTGCGCGTGAAGCTGAGAAAATTTGCATAATGATCAACGAGGAATGGCTCGCTTTCAAATCATGGCTAAATACGCTTGGCGTGGGTCCGCTTATCGGGGCGCTGCGCGAAAAGCTGCTTGCTTACCAGCAGGAAGCGCTGCGTAATATTCAGAACAAATGTCCAGAGTTAACCGAGAAAGAAATTCGGATGATCAATAAGCAGACCCGTAGTCTGATTAACCAAATCATGCACGACCCGATCGTCCGTCTCAAGGAAATGGCAGGACAGCCGGGGGCGGATGAGGCGTTGAATATGTTTGTGAAGCTGTTTGCTCTTGAAGGTTTGTTTGAAGAGATGACACAAGCGGAGGAAGAAACAGAAGAATCGTACATTCCGCTTCGACAACGCAGAGCGCAGCAAGCTTTCTAGTTTTGCTCCTGAGGAGAGGAGTTATGTCCATTGTTTCATGAAAGCTTAATTTATGATGTCATTATCTATATTTATGCTTGCAGCATCCTGCTGTATTTTGCTGATTTTCTAAACCGCAGCCGGAAGGTAAATCGTATCGCCTTCTGGCTGCTTGCTATTGTTTGGGCGCTGCAAAGCGTCTTTTTTGTCCTTAGCATGGTTGAGAAAGAGTATTTCCCGGTACTCACACTATTTGAAACGCTCTTTTTTTATTCATGGATATTGGTCACTTTCTCCCTTGTCATCAATTATTTGTTTAGGGTGGATCTGCTGGTATTCTTCACGAATGTTCTCGGATTTTCCGTGCTGGCGCTCAACTTCTTTGCCAACAAAGAAGCGTCGCCGATGGTGGCTGAGCGCCTTACATCGGAACTGCTCTTCATTCACATCAGTCTAGCGCTCGTCTCATACGGGGCGTTCTCGCTTTCGTTTATTTTTTCGCTTATGTATCTTGTCGAGGACAGGATGCTGAAGCAAAAAATGTGGAATAAATGGTTGCAAAGGCTACCAGGACTTGGACTTCTTGATTTGTATTCATATCGACTGAACATGATAGGGGTTCCGCTTTTACTTCTGGCGCTAATTTTGGGAGCGATTTGGGCTCATCTAAAAGTGAATGCTAGCATTTGGCTTGACCCTAAAGTGCTCGTATCCGTTGCTGTGTTTATCGCTTATTCCCTTTATTTGTATCAGCGCGTGACTTACGGCTGGATGGGTCGCAAGCTGGCGTTATGGAATGCGGGAGCGTTTATGCTGATTTTGCTGAACTATTTCATTTCCGGGTCTGTCTTATCTTTTCATCAGTGGCTGTAGGAAGGGAGATATGAATAATGAGAAAAATTGTTGTAGGTTCCAGGCAAAGCGCGCTGGCGTTAACACAGACAAACTGGGTGGTTGACCGGCTAAAAAGCTTTGGTCTTCCTTTTGAATTCGAGATTAAAAAAATTGTGACAAAAGGGGACCGTATTCTTGATGTGACCCTGTCCAAAGTAGGCGGCAAAGGATTGTTTGTCAAAGAAATTGAACAGGCGCTACTTGATGGAGAGATCGATATGGCGGTTCACAGCATGAAAGATATGCCGGCCGTATTGCCGAAAGGTCTTACTATCGGCTGCGTGCCGCAACGCGTAGACGTGCGGGATGTGCTCATTAGCGAACACGGCACTCCGCTGGATAAGCTTCCGGCGGGTTCCGTTGTAGGAACAAGCAGCCTCCGGCGTGCGGCCCAATTGAAAGCGCTCCGTCCGGATCTTGTTATTGAACCGATTCGGGGCAATATTGATACCCGCATGCGTAAGCTGAAAGAAGAAAGCTTTTCGGCTATTGTTCTGGCGGCAGCTGGTCTGGAGCGGATGCAGTGGAACGGGGAAATTACCGAATTTTTCCCGGTTGAAGTGAGTCTGCCCGCAGTTGGGCAGGGAGCGCTTGCGATTGAGTGCCGCGAAGACGACACAGAACTGCTGGAATTGTTAAGTAAGCTTCATCATGAAGAAACAGCGCTTGCCGTCCGGGCGGAGCGCGCCTTTTTACGCACATTGGAAGGCGGTTGCCAGGTACCGATTGCCGCTCATGCTATTGTTACGGATGGAGCCATTTCCCTGACCGGCCTTGTGGCTGACCCGGATGGAGAGAATGTACTCAAAGAAAGTATCAAAGGTACCGATCCTGAGCAGCTTGGGGTGCAGCTTGCCAGGAAGTTAAAAGAAAAAGGCGCCGATACCATTCTGGAAAAAGTGAGTAAGGAAAACCAAGCATGAACGCTGTCCGTCCACTTGAAGGCAAGCGTATTGTCGTGACGAGAGCACGGGAACAAGCGGAAGAGTTTATCCGCAAAATCGAGCGGCTGGGTGGCGAGGCCATCGCCTGTCCGGTTATTCGGTTTGTGCCGCCTTCTGATCCTGCTCCGCTTGATCGCGCCTTGCGCGCTCTGCCCTCATTTGACTGGCTGTTTTTCACCAGTGTAAATGGGGTTGCTTTTTTCTTTCGGCGCCTTGCGGAACTCGGGTATAGCATGGACGATTTTAATGGACAGATTGCCGCCGTAGGGAAAAAGACAGCTGCCGCTCTTGCAGATAGAGGATTTTTCGTGCCGCATATTCCCGGTAAATTTACTGCCGAACATCTGGTAGAGATAATGAAGGATAAGCTAGAGCCGGGGCAAAAAGCGCTGCTGCCCCGGGCAAACATCGGCCGTGAAGTACTTCCGGAAGGACTTAGGGCGCTTGGATTGGAAGTGACAGATGCGCCCGCTTATGATACGGTAAGGGCAGAGGAAAATATTGCTCAAATGAAGAGGCAATTAAAGCAGAAGAAAGTCGACATGGTCACGTTCACCAGTCCGTCTACGGTACGCCATTTTTTAGCTGGTTTTAGCGAACAAGAGAGGCAGGAGTATCTGGCGGGAGTACATATCGGAGTTATCGGTCCTGTTACTGCGAAGGCGGTGCAGGATGCCGGACTTTCTGTCCATGTGATGGGCGACGAATACAGCATTGACGGTCTGCTGCGGGCCATTTTGAATTATACCGGGTGGTAACCCGAAGGAGGATGGAATGATGTCTTTACATTTTCAACGCCATCGCCGTCTGCGTACAACAGCCGCGATGAGGAATCTTGTCCGCGAGACGTATTTGCATACGAATGACTTTATTTATCCGTTATTTGTTGTGGAAGGCGATAATATAAAACATGAGATCTCTTCCATGCCGGGCGTGTTCCATTATTCCTTAGACCGCCTTGAAGAAGAAGTTGCTGAAGTGGTGGAGCTGGGAATTCAGTCGGTGATAGTATTTGGTGTGCCGAACCATAAAGATGAATGCGGGTCAGAGGCTTATGCGGAAAATGGTATCGTGCAGCAGGCGATTCGAAAAATTAAACAGTGGGCACCGCAACTTGTGACGATGGCCGACACTTGCCTGTGTCAGTACACTGAACATGGCCATTGCGGTGTGGTGCGCGATGGTTATGTGGATAACGACCCGAGTTTGGAATTGCTTGTAAAAACGGCGGTTTCCCAGGCGGCGGCTGGCGCTGATGTGATCGCGCCTTCCAATATGATGGACGGGTTTGTTGCAGCAATTCGGCAAGGACTTGATGAAGCTGGTTTTATCAATACGCCGATTATGTCGTATGCCGTCAAATATGCTTCCCAATTCTATGGACCGTTTCGTGATGCCGCACATTCCGCGCCGCAGTTCGGCGATCGTAAAACGTACCAGATGGATCCGGCCAACCGTCGCGAAGCGCTGCGTGAGGCGGCTTCCGACGTGGCAGAAGGAGCGGATATGCTAATGGTGAAACCGGCGATGGCTTACATGGATATTATCCGTGAAGTAAAAGACAGCTTTGACCTTCCTGTGGCAGCTTACAATGTAAGCGGTGAGTATTCTATGATTAAAGCGGCGGCTTTGCGAGGCTGGGTTGATGAGAAGGCTATTACGCTTGAACTGCTCACCGGACTGAAGCGTGCTGGTGCTGATATGATTTTAACGTATTCAGCGAGAGATGCGGCCCGCTGGTTGAAGGAAATAGATAAATAATAACAGGGGGGCATGACAATGCATAAAGTGTACAACAAATCAATCGAAAGTTTCGCCGAAGCAAAAAAATATATGCCGGGCGGAGTAAATAGCCCTGTACGCGCTTTCAAATCGGTTGGCATGAACCCGGTGTATATGGAGCGTGGTGTCGGTTCAAAAATTTATGATGTGGATGGAAATGAATACATTGACTATGTATGTTCTTGGGGTCCATTGATTCTGGGGCATTGCCATCCAGCAGTGCAGGAAGCACTCAAAGAAACGCTGGAAAAAGGCACAAGTTTCGGTGCACCGACTGTGCTTGAGACGGAGATGGCCAAGCTTGTATGCGAAATCGTGCCCTCCGTGGAAGTTGTGCGTATGGTTAATTCTGGAACGGAAGCGACGATGAGCGCGCTTCGCTTGGCGCGCGGGTACACGAAGCGTGATAAAATTATGAAGTTTGAAGGATGTTATCATGGACATGGCGACAGTCTGCTTATCAAAGCCGGTTCCGGTGTAGCAACGCTAGGATTACCGGACAGTCCGGGTGTACCTGCTTCCCTGGCAGCCAACACCATTACGGTGCCGTATAATGATTTGGAAAGCGTAAAATTAGCATTTGAGCGTTTTGGACATGAATTGGCGGCTGTTATCGTCGAGCCAGTAGCGGGCAACATGGGTGTCGTTCCGGCGCTGCCGGGCTTTTTGGAGGGGCTGCGTAAACTGACAAAAGAATATGGAACGATATTAATTTTTGATGAGGTTATGACCGGATTCCGCGTGGCGTACAACTGCGGCCAGGGTCGTTTCGGCATTACGCCTGACTTAACGACGATGGGAAAAGTAATCGGCGGGGGTCTTCCGGTCGGTGCGTACGGCGGCAAGGAAGAAATCATGCGCCAAATTGCACCGGATGGTCCCGTGTATCAGGCAGGTACATTGTCGGGAAATCCGTTGGCAATGGCAGCCGGTTACGCGACATTGAAAGAACTCAGCAAGCCAGGTGTGTATGAAGAGTTAGAACGTAAGAGCGCCCGTCTGGAAGAAGGCATTGCCGCTAACGCGAAAGAACTGGGTATTCCAATCCATATCAACCGCGTTGGCTCTATGATAGGCGTCTTCTTTACCGATCAGAAAGTAATCAACTATGAAACGGCAAAAACGTCTGACCTGGATCGTTTCGCCAAATACTTCCGTCTGATGCTAGAAGAAGGCATTTCGCTACCGCCGTCACAGTTTGAAGGGATGTTTGTATCTACGGCCCACACGGACGAAGATATTGAACGGACGATTGCAGCGAACTACAATGCGTTGAAGCAACTATAATTCGATGTGCTAAATACCTGAGACCTTTTCGGTTTCGGGTATTTTTTTATATGTTTATGGCTTTCTTTCGTTTTATGATGCTGTGCGAAAACAGTATTTTGTCGTGTAAAAGTTTCCGTAGGAAATGAGCATATCCCTCTTTTTTTTTCTATATATTTTAAGGAAAGCAATTTAGAGGAGGGAGGATTTCATCAACATGCAAAACAATCGAGCCGCCATTTTGACGTTTCCGGTGCAACATTCGGTTTTTATTTCTCCTGATCAGAGTGAAATTGAACAAATTGATGAGATAGAATTGACACCTCACATTCAAATTCAGGAAACGGTGGATGAGGTTATCGTTTCAGGTTATCTGAAATTAGAAGGGAAATATGTCGGAAAACCGCCCAAATTTCCAGATATTCCATCGAATGAAAAGGAAATGCCTGTAACTGGTTACGTGGATTCTGTTGTATTTAATCCATTTTCTATGAACCCGGACGATTTTGAAGAGGAGAGTGAACGAACCACATTTATAGAAAAAATTCCGGTTCACATTTGCATTGCGCGCAGCAAAATCGAAGACATAGAGCAAATGTATGCTTCGATTTTGTCCTTTGACTATGAAATCCAATCCACACGCAAATTATCTATTATCGCCGAATTGGCATTGAACGGGGTAAAAAACGCAGGTTTCGCAAGCTCTGCCACTGAAGAAACAAAACTGTTGCAAACGAAATTTGAGTATGTTGCTTCCCATCAAGAAGCCGAAGAGACGCAAGAAAGCGAGGCATCATCCCGTCCAGCTGATGACAAAGGAGAAGAAGATTCCACGCAATCTGAGGCCACCCCTGCGATATTCATTCCAAAAGAAGAACAAGCTATAGCAGAAACGGATAAGGAAGATGATGTTGTACAGGAAACAGATGCCGCGGCTCCTCCCCAACCGACTATCCAATCAGTAAAGATGGAAGAAGGAAGAAAAGACGAGGAGATAACTGAACCATCAGTCGAAGCCAAGATGATGAAAGAACAGCCGGTTCAGGCAGAGGCGGTGAAAGCGGAAGAACAGCCGGTTCAGGCAGGGGCGGCGAAAACGGAAGAACAGTCGGTTCAGGCAGAGGCGGTAGAAAAGACTATACAAGCGAATGGAACGGAAGAAGAAGCAAGGTCACACACGCCGGAAACGAAACAACAAGAAACGGATGTACAAAGTACAGAAACAGAGGCAGAGCTTACCGAAGAGTCTGCATCCGTGACTGTGCCCGATGTTCAAAGCAAGGCGCACGACGAATGTAATGAAGAAAAAGAGAACCGCGCCGAAGAAAGAGAAGAAGCAAAAGTATCCATTACGTTGAAAGGTACAAAACGTGACCCGGTTACCGTTACGACGCCATTTTTGTCTTCTTATGGACAGCGTGGAGAAAATGAAGCAATAGAGAGAAGTGCCGAAGAGGAAGAAGCGGTTGAAGAAGTAAGGGACGAAGAAGAAGCGCCAGGGGAAGAAGAAGAAACACTAGAAGAGGACAAAAAAGGCAGCGCGTTTTATTTGATGTCGTTCATGAAGCAAAAGGAAGAGAAGTTTACTCGTTTAAAAATGTGCATTGCACAACAGGATGAAACGTTAGAGGAGATTGCGGAAAAATACAATGTAAGTGTGATAGATATCGCTCAAGCGAACGGATTGCATTCAAGCGCAACCGTAGCGAAAGGGCAAGTTCTTTACATTCCTGTTAAAGCTTAGCGGCAGAGGGGGAGAAAGATGAAACTGCAACATGAGACATTACGCAGTCATCTGGAAGAATACCCTTTTGCTGTTATTGAAGTGAAGCAGGAAAAGAACGATTGGTATGTGCTATCCGACAGAGGCAAAAAGCGTATCACTTATTGCACAGATGAAAACTTGCTACGTTGGTCGCATCATTGGCGCGAGTGTTTGGCTGCCAGTGGATTCCGGTATGTGGAACGTTATATAGCGACAAGGAGCGGCACGCATTGGATTTCTGATGATACTGGTTGCTATGCGTTGTCCGATTACTGGGAAAAGGACGATTCGTGGGTAAGGCATCCGTTCTGGCAGATGGAAGGATATTCTGTGCTTGGTATGCTTCTTGCCCGTATTCATGCCTGCTCTGACTACAAAATCAGGATCGTTCCCGGACGCTATTGCACAAAAGGAATACTTACTGAAGCAGCCTTAAGGAATAGTTATCGTTATCTGGATACTATAATGCAAAATCTTTATAACAGGAAAAGCGCTGAGGAAAAATGGCTATTTTACAATCTCTCCCGCACAGTGGAAAGGGTGAGGATGGCGGAGGCATTATACGTAGCAAGCGGGGTGGAACATGATGCAACCCCGCTTTCGTTTGCGTATATGGAGCTGGCTTCTCTTGTGCGCTGGGAAGGAGTATGGTACATTACCGGACTGCATGCACCCGTGCTTGCGCGGCGACATGAAGATACGCTTTCATTGCTTGAGCAAATCTGGCGTGCAGGCGGGGCGGACGGTGTGCAGGCGTTTCTTTCCGCATACGCGGATGAGCGTAGGTTGACAGTAGAAGAAAGAAATTATTTGCTTTCACTGCTGGCTTATCCATTACCTGTTTTATTGCGAATAAAAAGCGCAACCTCCCTGAAAGATGAACAAGAAAGCATTGCTACCGGCTTTCGGCTGCAATATCAAAGGGAACAATTGCTTGCATGTGTAATGGAAATGCACGGGTTATGCGGGGAGGGAAGCGACTGATGGAAAACATAGAGCAGCGGACAAAGCATGTATTACATGAATATGATTTACGCCTGCATAATCTTGTCCAGGAGGGGCAAAACCGCTGGAAAGCGGAAACAGACTGCGGGAGTTTTTGGCTTGAGGTAACGCATGAACACCCATTGCAGCTGAACTTTGTCGCTTCTTGGCTTCGCTATCTTTCGGCGCGCGGTGTGCGAAGCGTGATTCCTTTTTGTCTTACGAAATACGGAGAGCCCTGCGTGGTTACGTATGAAGGAACGTATTTGCTGCTTCCCTGGATTGAACAGATAGCTATGATCAAAGATTTGCCGGATTGGGATATAAAAGTATTAAAAGAGATGGCACGCATTCATAAAATAAGTGCGGAGGCCGGGGAACAATGGCGGGGATATGCTCCGGTTTCGCTTAGACAAGTTCGGCAGCGATGGGAAGAAGGAATCGCGAGAATCGAAGAGATAGCAGAAGCCGGAGGAAAAAGAAAGACTGCTTCCGCGTTTGAAAGAGCAGTAAGAAATAGCGCGGAGCAGGTTCGGCAATTTGCCGAGTGGGGCATACAGGAACTGGAGAAGGTGGCCGTGAGTAGCGATGTTTTACATTTATCCCGCGCCCTGTGTCACGGACGCGTCCATAGCAGGAATATTCTTGTCGGAGCCGGGCGACAGATCTATTTTATCAATTTTGAGCGTGCTAATTTCGATACGCCGGTGCGGGATGTAACGCTATTTTTCCGCCGTTATGGACCTGCTTGGGAATGGCGGAAAGGAAAGGGGAGGGAGTGGCTGTACGCCTACGAATCGGAGAGATGTCTTACGAAGGGAGAGCGAAGACTTCTAGCGTGTTATCTTATGTATCCGGAGCGGCTGATGGAACTTGCGCGCAAATATGTGCGCGCTTCAAAGGAACGGCGAGAGCAAATGGAACAACAACAAGTCCTAGCATGGAAGAAGCATCTCCGGCTTTTGCCGAAGATGCATGAGTTCGCTTTGGGAATCGAACAAAATTGAGCCGCAAACAAGCGACGGTTGCGGCTCATATATAATCAAGTAAAATGGCGGCGTATATCAGAATAAGTAGCGACAGCAGCACCACATCAAATGAAGTTGGAAACAGGATCGTGCGAATGAATTGGAACACGATAAAAGGAATAATGAGCTGCAAAGCACCGAAGCGAATTTTTAGATAGAACGGGTGGTAACGCCAGCGTCCTTTCATTTTTGCTAGGCTCCTTTCCATGCTTTTTCCTGCTTCCAGTATACGTCTCTTTCTAATAATAGGTGCGCGTCTACCGTTACTTTCCTAATACTACAAAGAAAAAAGAGGAGCAAATAAGGCTCCTCTTTTTATAGTATATATAATTCAAATTTTTGTAACGAAGTTGACAAATTTTTTTGATAAATGATCGTTGATCCCGAGAAGTAGGCGATATATCCTAAAATCGTAGCAGGGAGTAGTCACTAAGATATACTTTAACAACATTATCTCATTGTTTAACTTGTATGTCAAGTTAAAACTATCCTTATATTGTTAAATTCCATTATTTATATTTTGTGGGGGTTTTAGTATGTTGTGAAGGAAGAGGTACTTTTTAAGCACAAGGTAATTTCTTAAACAGTAGAGGGGGAGGTTGATAACATGTTAAGTAATGCTCCATTCAGTAGCGCGAAGAATTTCTGGTACAGTGCGATGTTCTGGCTCATCATTTCAATGATCGCCGGGCTTGTTGTGGCGATCAAGCAAATTTACCCTGACTTTCTGTACTTCCCAGGGGCGGATGCTCTTAATTTCGCGTTAACTTACGCACACATCCGCATCATCCATACGAACGGGGTTTTGCTCGCATGGTTGTCCATGGCGATGGTCGGCGCTATGTTTTACATTATTCCGAAGCTTACGCGCACGCAGCTGTGGAGTGAAAAATTGGGCAACATAACGTGTCTGATTTGGAACCTGGCGATCGCTACAGCTGTTGTCGTTATCTGTATGGGATATTCTACCGGCGTGGAATATGCGGAGCTGCCGTTATTCCTTGATGTGGGCGTTGTTCTTTTGTGTGTGCTGATATCGGTTAACCTGTTTATGACGATTGCGAAACGCCAGGAGAAACAGTTATACGTTTCGATTTGGTATTTTATCGGCTCTTTGATCTGGTTGCCGCTCGTTTATACGGTCGGCAATATCCCATCTTCCCTTATTGGCGGCGCCGCGCAAGCCAACATGAACTGGTTCTATGGACATAACGTTCTTGGTTTATGGTTTACAACAGTGGGGATAGGTCAAATCTACTACTTACTGCCGAAATTAACAGGTAAACCGTTATACAGCCATAAGCTTTCACTTATCGGTTTTTGGACAATTGCCACGATTTATGTGTGGAACGGCCCCCATCATCTGGTAAACGGTCCAATCCCGGTATGGTTGATGAAAGCGGGCATTATTCCTTCCGTTCTTTTAATTATTCCGGTTTGGACAGTGCTTGCCAACGTATTTGGTACAATGCGTGGCATGTGGTACAAAGTATCCGAAGACGTAAACATGAAGTTTCTTATTACGGCTTCCATTTTCTATTTGATGGCGTGTTTGCAGGGGCCTTTTCAATCATTGATGCAGGTAAGCGCAGTCGTTAAATTTACGCACTGGGTTGTCGGTCACGCGCATATGGCTCCATTTGCTGCTTTCTCATTTGTTTGCTTTGTGACGATTTATTATGCCATCCCCCGCCTGACGGGCCGCAACATTTATAGCAAAAGATTAATGAATCTTCATTATTATTTTTCTGTTATCGGCTTTTTGATGTTTGCTTTCACGCTCTGGATTGCGGGCGTTATTCAGGGTTTTGCGTGGATGGAGGGAAAACCATTCATGGAAACGGTTCAGTCCGTGCGTTCGCTTATCATCTGGCGGGCGATTGGCGGCACGATGATGATTATCGGTCAGTTCTTCTTCGTATTTAACATTTGGAAAACCGTGAAGTCCGGTACGAAATTTGCGACGGGGAAAGAACGTGTCGTTGCTTAATTTACGACAGGGAGGGGACGATGGTGGAAAGAAATGCATTAGCTATTTATCTTGCTGCGATTGTGCTTTTTATGATGGGGACGTTTGCGACGATTATCTTGCCGTTTTTCGATAAAGAGATGATGATGCCAACAGCGAATGCGGAAGCGCGCGATTACGCGCCGGATTCTCCAGAGGCGAAAGGGCGCCAAGTATATATTGAGAATGGATGTAATACCTGTCATACACAGGTGGTCCGTCCGGTGAAGGCCGATTTGGCGATGAATATTGGACCTGTAACTGTACCTGGTGATTACGCAAATGACCGCCCACATTTATTCGGTTCTAACCGCACAGGCCCGGATTTGATGTGGGTGGGCGCACGCACAAGCAAAGAGTGGCATATCGAACATTTGAAAAATCCGCAAAAAATAGTCCAAGGTTCCATTATGCCTAAGTATGATTATTTGAGTGATGAGGATATGAATAATCTTGTTGCGTACTTGATGAGTTTGAAGCCGGCTCCGGCGAAGTAACCGGGGAGGAGGAGGCGATAATATGTCTGATAAGCACAAAAATCATGAACAGCACGAAGAGCATTATGATGAAGTCATGGGAATGAAGCAAGGACACGGAAAAGTACCTCGTTTCCTAATTATTACGTATGCCGTGTTAGCCGTTTGGGCTGTCGGGTATGCGCTGACCGCCAAAGGGATTGATGAACGTCCGGCCGGTGGAGAAGCGGCACAGGGCGTAAGCGTGGAAAAAGGAAAAGGACTTTCCGGACAGTGTGTAGCTTGTCATGGTGCCGATCTGAAAGGCGGCATGGGGCCGTCTCTTTATGGCATAGTAGATAAGCTAAAGCCTGAAGGCGTGAAGGATGTTCTAACCAAAGGACGGGGCAGTATGCCAGCGTTGGGAGCTTCCTGGACGGAAGAGCAGAAGGATTCCATGGTTGAATTCCTGAAAACGTTGAAATAAATGAAAAAAGACCAGATAGGCCTTTTTCTGGTCTTTTTTGTTTTTCATAACCTCAGTGATATAATAAATGGAAAATATGAAAAAGAGTGGTGGGCAAGCATGCTGAACAGCGTACAGATTGTTTACTATATTCTCTGGTTTACGGTCATTGGAGGTCTGCTCTTCATGATGGTTAAAATCCTATCGTCGCGCGATTAACATAACAATTTGAGTGAATTTCATATTATACGTTTGGCTTGATAACGGCGGTTCAAAGCGGGTCGTATTACCGCATGAATATCGAGCGCCGAATGTGATGCATATAAGAGGTGCGAACAGCAATGAAGAAACTTTCCACGGTAGCCTGGCGTAGTCTTAAGCGAAAAATATCGCGCACCGTACTGCTTTCGGGAAGCGCTGCCATTACCGCTTTTATTTTGTTTGCAAGCTATTTTTTTGTTCTTTCTATGGAGCGAAGCATCGAAGCGAGTTCCAGCCGCTTGGGCGCCAGCTTAATGGTCGTGCCCAAGGGGTTCGGCGCTCAGGCAGGCGATATGATTATTTCCGGAACACCGACCAAATTTTATATGCCGGAAAGCATACTTGATAAAGTGCGTACCATCAGCGAAGTGGAAATTGCTTCTCCTCAGCTTTATCTGGAAACCGTTTCGACGGTATGCTGTCAGACGGCAGGGAATTTTCCGGTAGTCGCCTATGACCCAGAGACTGATTTTACGCTGAAAAATTGGACAGCCGCAGACAAAAAAGTAGGGAAATATGATCTAATTGCAGGCGCGGAGGCGGGCGGCAAAAATTACATTTACCACTTTGACAATGAATACATGCAGGAATGGATTACGCTTTTTGGTAAGGATTTTATATTAAAAAACATGATTTTCCCTACGGGTATGGGAACGGACAGGACGCTGTTTATTACGCTGGATGCGGCGCGCGAACTAAATCATAAAGACAGCAAGCTTGATTTTCCGGAAAACTCTATTTCTATTATCCTTGTAAAAACAAAACCAGGAATGGAGGAATTTGTAAAGCGTCAAATTGAGCGGATGAACTTGGAAGTTGATGTGGTTAAAGGGAGCGGATTGCAAGAAACGGTAAACAAACAGATTTTTCCCGTGAAAATGATGAGCTATATGATGATTGGTCTTGTGCTTATTATGAGCGCACTGCAAGTAATGACCATGTTTACCGCGCTTATTAGCGAGCGTCGGAAAGAAATCGGCATGCTGCGTGCCATGGGTGCTTCCCGCGCTGTTACGTTCCGCTTACTGTTGATGGAAGCAGGTTTTGCCTCCGTGATCGGAGCGGCCATTGGCTCTTTACTGGCTGGCGCGGCTTTGTACGATAATCGGATTTTACTTTTGCAACTGTTACAGTTACCGATGCTGTTTCCTGATTGGGTGACCGGCTTTTTTATCGGCGCGGGCACAACGGCGGCAACGGCGCTGATTGCGGTGCTGGCTGCGTTCTTCCCCGTGCGCTCTACGTTAAAGCTACAGCCATATGAAGCGATTCGGGAGGGGGAGCAATAATGATTTCGCTTGAGAATATTCATAAAACATACCGCATCGGGCGCGAGCGGAAAGTTCATGCCCTTAAGGGCATAAGCGAAACGATTCATGCCGGCGAATTTGTCGCGGTTGTCGGACCTTCCGGTAGCGGGAAATCGACGTTTCTTGCGATAGCAGGACTTCTGGAGCGTCCGACAGAAGGGACGGTGCGTTTCGATGGCAAAGACGTTACCGGTTTGAGCGACAAGGAACGGACGCGCATCCGGGCAGAACAATGTGGCTTTGTGTTTCAGTTTCCAAGCCTTATCCCGACATTGAATACGCTGGAAAATGTACTTCTGCCGAAAACATTGTGCCGCACATACAAAAAAAGCGATGAAGAATGGGGACGGAATTTGCTTGCACGGGTAGGGCTGGACGATAAGCTGGACAATTTACCTTATCAATTGAGCGGGGGCGAACAACGAAGGGTTGCACTTGCCCGCGCGCTCATAAATAAGCCTGACGTGATTTTTGCGGATGAACCAACAGGGGCGGTTGATGAATATAATGCTATTATCATCATCGAACTTTTCAAAGAATGGAACGCTCAGGGCAGAACGGTCATTATGGTGACACACGATATGAAATTAGCTGCTGAAGCCGGTCGTATTATCCAATTAGAGCAAGGACGATTAAAAATCTCTATATGAAATGAATAGCAGAAGCTCTGTCATTTTGCTTTCCTTGTCAACAAAAAACGGCTTCATGTAAAAAAGGCAACAAGCACGAAAAAAAGACGGTGACAGCTTCGTATTGACTATTTTCTCACAAACTGGGTACAATGAATAATAAGTTTATAGCGATAGAATCAGCGATGAAGAGGAAGAGTATATTAGGATGCCATACCAGAGAGTGGGCCAGCGGTGGAAGGTCTGCATGGAAGTACTAATAGAAGGTAGCCTTGGAGCTGTCTGCCTGAACAGATTAAGTAGGGTAGACCGGGATATCCCGTTATCATGAGAAAGCGAGCCGGCATGTAAAAAGCACGTGCAGGCTAACAAAGGTGGTACCGCGAACAAACTCCTTCGTCCTTTGGCTGGGCAGGGAGTTTTTTTTCATGTAGCAGAAGATTTTAGGTAAGCTTTCTATACTATTTATTTGGAATTTTTGATGGAGGTATTACGTATGTCGAATCAGCACAATCAAACTGAAATGCCGACGAAATATGAACCGAAACAGACGGAAGCGAAATGGTATCCGTTCTGGCGCGACAATGGCTATTTTAAAGCGGAGTGCAATCCGAAGAAACAGCCGTTCACGATTGTGATTCCGCCGCCGAACGTAACCGGGAATCTGCATATCGGCCACGCGCTGAACAATACGTTACAGGATATTATGATTCGTTTTAAAAGAATGCAGGGCTATAATGCGCTCTGGTTGCCTGGCATGGACCACGCCGGTATCGCGACGCAGGCACGCGTGGAAGGCAAACTGCGCGAAGAAGGTGTAACACGTCATGAATTGGGCCGCGAAAAGTTTGTGGAAAAAGTGTGGGAATGGAAAAAACACTATGCGAATGTGATTCGGGAACAGTGGACAAAAATGGGACTTTCCCTCGACTACAGCCGCGAGCGCTTTACGCTTGACGAAGGGCTTTCCCGCGCGGTGCGCGAAGTGTTTGTACGCTTGTATGAAAAGGGCCTTATCTATCGCGGTAAATATATTATTAACTGGGATCCGATGACCCGTACAGCACTTTCCGATATTGAAGTGGAGTACAAGGATGTGCAGGGCGCGCTCTATCATATGCGCTATCCGCTTAAAGATGGCACAGGTTATATCGAGGTAGCAACGACTCGCCCGGAAACGATGCTTGGCGACACCGCAGTCGCTGTACATCCGGAAGATGAGCGCTATAAGCATCTAATCGGCAAGACGGTTATTCTTCCTATCGTTGGACGAGAAATTCCGATTGTAGCGGACGACTATGTGGACCGCGAATTTGGAAGCGGTGCCGTGAAAATTACGCCGGCTCACGATCCGAATGACTTTGAAATCGGACAGCGTCATAACCTGCCGCAAATCCTTGTCATGGACGAAGCGGGCAAAATGAATGAAAACGCGGGAGCTTATCAGGGACAGGACCGTTTTGAATGCCGCAAAAATATCGTGCGTGACCTGCAAGAACAGGGCGTACTGTTCAAAATTGAAGAACACACCCACTCTGTGGGGCACAGTGAGCGCAGCGGCGCAGTTATCGAGCCGTATTTGTCTACACAATGGTTTGTGAAAATGAGGCCGCTGGCGGAGCGCGCCATCGAGGCACAAAAGGTAAAAGAGGGCGTAACATTCGTGCCAGAACGCTTCGAAAAAATTTATTTGCACTGGATCGAAAACGTGCGTGACTGGTGTATTTCCCGCCAGTTGTGGTGGGGACACCGCATTCCGGCCTGGTATTGTGATGATTGCGGCGAAATGACGGTATCGCGCGAAGATATTCACAAGTGTCCGAAGTGCGGCAGTCAAAACATTAAACAAGATCCGGATGTGCTGGATACATGGTTTAGCTCGGCGCTGTGGCCGTTCTCGACGCTTGGTTGGCCGGATGAAACGGAAGACATGAAGCATTTCTATCCGAACGATGTACTTGTAACCGGTTATGATATTATTTATTTCTGGGTTGCACGTATGATTTTCACCGCGCTTGAATTTACGGATAAAAATCCGTTTAAGTATGTATTAATCACCGGTCTTGTGCGCGACGCAGAAGGGCGGAAGATGTCTAAGTCGCTTGGCAACGGGGTTGACCCGATGGAAGTTATCGACAAGTACGGCGCGGACGCGATGCGCTTTATGCTGGCGACAGGTTGCACACCGGGGAATGATCAGCGCTTCCGATGGGAACGTGTGGAAGCGGCGCGAAACTTCGCGAATAAGATTTGGAATGCGTCCCGCTTTGCGCTGATGAACATGGAAGGCTTTACGTATGAAGATATTGATGTGACCCGGAATCTTGGGATAGCAGATAAATGGATTCTGCACCGTTTGAATGAAACGATTAAAGATACGACCCGTTTGCTTGATAGTTTTGAATACGGTGAAGTGGGCCGCGTGCTGTACAATTTTATCTGGGATGAATTGTGCGATTGGTATATAGAAGTGGCGAAGCTTCCGCTGTACGGCGATGACGAAGCGGCGAAGAAAACGACGCGTTCGGTACTCGCATATGTGCTTGATCAAACGATGCGTCTTTTGCATCCGTTCATGCCATTTATTACGGAAGAAATTTGGCAGCATTTGCCGCATAAAGGTGACAGCTTAATTGTAGCCTCCTGGCCAGAATACAAGCCTGAGCTAGAAAATCCGGCGTCTGTGAAGCAGATGGAACTTTTGATGGATGTCATCCGCAACGTACGCAATATTCGCGCGGAAGTAAATGTACCGCTTAGCAAGAAAATTGAACTGTTTATCAAAGCAAACGACGAAGAAACGCTCAGCTATCTTGAGGATGGTAAAGCGTATATTGAGCGCTTCTGCAATCCGGATGTGCTGAAAATCGGAACGGATATTCCGGCGCCGGAAAAAGCGATGTCAGCCGTCGTAAGCGGGGCAGAATTGTACCTGCCGCTCGCAGGCTTGATTGATATTGAACAGGAAATCGCTCGCCTCGAAAAAGAATTGAAGGTATTGGACGCCGAAGTGGAACGCGTGCAGAAGAAACTATCCAACAAAGGCTTCGTAGAAAAAGCGCCGGCCCATATTATCGAACAAGAGCGGGCGAAAGAAGCGGACTATCTTGAAAAGCAAGCCAAAGTAAAAGCAAGAATCCAAGAGCTCAGAGGGTGATGGTACGTTGACTGCTAAGTCGTTAGAACAGGCCCTTTCCTGGCTGGCCGGACTGGAGCGCTTCTCCGTCCGGCCTGGCCTTGAGAGGATGGAATATATGATGGAGCGCCTCGGGCATCCCGAGCGTCGCTTAAAGTTTATTCATATTGCCGGCACGAACGGAAAAGGTTCGACTGCTGCTTTTTTACAATCGATCCTGCGAAAAGCCGGGCATGAAGTTGGACTTTTTGTATCGCCTTATGTTGTTTCTTTCCACGAGAGAATTCAGCACAATGGAGAACCGATTGCGCCGGAAGATCTGCTTGCGCTTATTGAAAGAATTCGCCCGATCGTGGAAGAGATGAAAGATGCAGCATGCGGCGCGCCAACGGAATTTGAAGTCGTTACTGCGCTGGCGCTCCTATATTTCGCTACAGTGTCGTACCCGGATATCGTAGTTTGGGAAACCGGCCTAGGAGGAAGGCTGGATTCGACAAATATTGTCCATCCGCTCGCTTGCATCATCACTAATGTCGGTTTTGATCATATGAATATACTGGGAGGGGATCTTCACGCTATTGCCCGGGAAAAGGCCGGGATTATCAAAAATGGTGTCCCGGTTATTACCGGGAAAATGTCCGAGGAAGCGCTGGAAGTAATCGAAAGCGTGGCCCGTGAGCGAAAAGCTTCGCTGTATCGGGAAGGCAAAGAATACGAAGCGGTGAGAATCCGAAAGGGAGACAAAGAAATTCTTGATTTTAGCGGCACGTTTGGCATTTATAATAGGTGCGAACTCGGATTGGTCGGCGAGCACCAGATGCATAACGCCGCTGTAGCTGTAATGGCCTTGCAGGTACTTTCCAATTATTTTGCTCTCTATGTAGAGGAGGAGCACATTAGAACCGGTTTGCGTGAAGCAAAATGGCCCGGCCGTTTTGAAAAGCTTGCCGAAAATCCGGATGTAATTTTAGATGGTGCGCATAATGTAGATGGAGTAAAAGCGCTTACAAAAACGTTGCAGGACTATTATCCGGGTCAAAAAGTTTCTCTTGTTTTTTCCGCGCTCGTCGATAAAAATTACACAGAGATGGCAGAACTGCTTGCCCCTCTGTGCAAACAGGTGTGGGTGACGAAAACTGACCATCCGCGAGCAGCTGAACCGGAGGCGCTCGCTAACGCGTTCCGAACCGCCCGGCCTGATCTGCACATTTATGCTATAACAGAATGGCAGGAAGCCTGGAGACGGGCACTACATACGGTTCATGAGCAGGATGTGCTGCTTGTGGCCGGATCTTTATATTTTATTTCGGATATACGAAACGAGTGGAAAGAAAACAGGAAAGCTGGTGATGAATAAGATGGACACTCAGGTGGAAAAACAGCAGGAACACAAGCGAGAACATGTTCATTTTATTGGCATTGGCGGGTATGGAATGAGCGCTATTGCCCGTGTCATGCTGGATATGGGATGTCATGTCACGGGCTCGGATGTAGCTCGCAAAGAGCTGACAGATAAACTGCAACAAAAAGGAGCTCGTGTGTTCATCGGTCATCAGGCGGAAAATATCACGGGCGCGGATTTGGTTATCTATTCGACGGACATTCCGCAGGAGAATGTGGAATTAATGGCTGCGAAAGAACAGGCGATTCCGCTCATTCATCGTTCAAAAATGCTGGCGCGGTTGTTGAATGAGAAAAAAGGCATTGCGGTGGCAGGTGCGCACGGAAAGACAACAACCTCGTCCATGATTGCACTGGTCATGGAGAAGGCTGAAATCGATCCGACGTATATTATCGGCGGTGAAATCATGGACATAGGAAGCAACGCGAAAGCGGGCAGAGGCGAGTTTGTCGTGGCGGAAGCGGATGAAAGCGACGGCACGTTCCTCGAGTACTTCCCGTATATTGCGGTTGTTACCAATATTGAGCCGGATCATCTTGAAAATTACGATGGAGACTTTGAAAATTTAAAAAAAGCGTATCGTCAATTTCTTTCTCAAGTGAAAGAGAACGGGGCAGCGGTTGTATGCATTGACGATCAATATGTGACGGAGATGATTTCGGAAAAGAAGGAAAATGTATCGTTTGTTACGTACGCGATTAACAAAGAAGCCGATTATACTGCAAGCAATATTGAGCCAGGCGACCGTACGATTTCGTTCGATGTGTTCCATCATGGAAAATTGCTAGGCAGGATGAAACTCTCAGTACCAGGGCTTCACAACGTATATAATGCGTTAGCGACGACAGCGGTGTGCATGCAGGCCGGATTAACGTTTGAGCAAATTGCGGAAGCGATTATATCGTTTCGTGGGGCGAAACGGCGTTTCCAAGTCATCGGAGAAGTTAACGATATTCTCGTAGTAGACGATTATGCACATCATCCGACTGAAATTGAGGCAACGCTGGAAGCGGCCCGTTCAACGAATCGTCGCATTATAGCGATATTCCAGCCACAACGGTATACACGCACATTCTTCCTGCTGGATGCGTTCAGCCAAGCGTTTGGCGATGCGGACGAAGTCATTATCGTTGATATTTATTCTCCAGCAAATGATCCGGAAATTGAAGGTGTAAGTGCTGCAAGGTTAGTAGAACGGATTAGGGAGAACAGCAACCCAAACGCCGCTTATATTCCGACAAAGGAAAAAGTAGTGGAGCGGTTGAAGCAAGCCGTGAAGCCAGGCGATCTTGTCCTTACTATGGGTGCAGGAGATATTTGGAAAGTTGCGGAACAGCTAGTAAAGCATTTAAAAGAAGCATAGATATTTTCCGTTTTGTAAAAAATACAATTTCTTAAAAACGATAAAGAGCCTTTTTTCACTTTTACGAGCTGAAAAAAGGCTTTTTCTGTGGATAGAAAAGTTGACAAGAGGGAATTTTTTAGTAAAATCTTCTCTGTCATATCATAAAAAAGTAACAAAGAAAGAGGGTTCAATGCATGAGAAATGTCTCTGTAAAAGTGAGGTTGATCATTTCTTTTTTACTAATCGTATTTATTTCTACTAGTTGTTTAGGATTTGTATCGTATAACGTAGCGAAGAAAGAGGTTATGGAGCAAATTTTATATAGTGGCCAAGAGAGCAATAAAACATTGAATACGTTTGTTAACGGAGTCATATATCCACAGGTAAAAAACATTGAGTTTCTGGCACAAAACATCAACTCTGCTGAAGTTGGAACAGAAGGTTTAAGACAACGATTGAACGATTTTCAATCTGCTCATTCCGAGCTTATCAATGCATTTGTAGGAAACGAGAATGGCTCTTATGTAAATGCGCCTAATGTAAAAATGCCGGATGGGTATGATCCGCGTAAGCGACCCTGGTATAAGCAAGCGATGGAAAATAAAGGGGAAGTTATTATTACAAATCCTTATCAAGCCGTTTCCGTAGATGCTGTAGTGGTAACAATTGCTAAAACAACGAAGGACGGCAAGGGAGTCGTAGGCATTGATTTAAATTTAAACCATTTAACAGATGAAGTGAAAAAGGTAAGAATCGGGAAAGAAGGCTATGCCTTTATTCTGGATGAGCAAGGTGAGGTGATTGTTCATCCGCATGAAAAGTATGGGTCTAAAGTCTCGGGTGTACAATATGAAGAGATCATGAAACAAAATTCAGGGGAACTTACATACATGGAAGGCGAGGAACAGATGAACGCCGTATTTTCTGTCAATCCTTTGACTGGCTGGAAAATTGCAAGTGTAATGCCCGAGTCGGAAGCCGAGCAGGAAGTGGCACCTATTTTTTACACCACACTTGTAGTAGTGCTTGTGTTTTTCGTGTTTAGTTTATTGCTTGCGTATATTGTCATCCGTTCCATTACTCAGCCTTTGCAAGATTTGAGGAATGTCGCCGAAAAAGTCAAAGAGGGAGACTTAACGTCCAAAGTTCAAAGCAAGGGCCGGGATGAGCTAAGCGTAGTGGGAACCAGTTTTAATCATATGATCGATTCTTTGCATTCTGTTTTGCAAACGATTAGCGAGAAATCTCATCTGCTGGCTTCTTCTTCGGAACAATTAGCTGCAAGCGCAGAGCAATCAAGTCAGGCATCCGAACATGTGGCGGCGATGACGCAAGATATAACGGAAGAAACGATACAGCAGACGAAGAGCATCGAGAAAGCTTCTTTATCTGTTGATGAAATGTCGAGGGGGATTCAACAAATCGCCGGAAATTCCCAAACGGTTTCTCTTGCCTCTTCTGAAGCGTTGGAGCGGACGGAAAAAGGAAAACAGGCATTGCAAACGATCAATGAAAATATGAGCATGATTACCGATAAAGTAGGAGAATTGAGCAAAGTTATCGAACGCCTTAGTGAACGTTCTAACCAAATTGGCAAAATTGTTGAAGTGATTACGGAAATCGCTAACCAGACAAACTTGTTGTCGCTAAATGCGGCCATTGAGGCGGCAAGAGCTGGAGAGCAAGGAAAAGGTTTTGCGGTCGTCGCCGATGAAGTGCGGAGTTTGGCTGAGCAGTCATCAAATTCGGCAGAAAAAATCAAAGCGCTCATTGCTACCATTCAGCAGGAAATGAAATATGCGGTTCAATCGATGACGGATAGTACAGATGTCGTACATAAGGGAATGAAAAATGTCCGCGAGGCAGACGAAGCATTTCGTTCGATTTTGCAGTCCATTACGGAAGTAACCACACAAGTTCAGGAAGTATCAGCGGCGGTGCAGCAAATTTCAGCCGGAGCGGAAGAAGTTATGCAAATCACGAAAAATGCCAAGTATTCTCAGGAACAAAACATGGAGAAAATGAGCAGCATTTCGAGCGCAATGGAAGAACAGCTTGCTTCCATGGAAGAGATTTATTCATCGGCCGCTGCGTTGTCAACGATCGCTGAAGAATTAAGAGATAATGTAGATAGGTTTAAAATGTGAAAAACCGGCCTTCTCTTGCCTTTACGACAAGAGAAGGCGTTTTTTATTCAAACTTTCGCGCTTCATTGTTGTTCCATTATTTCATAAATATGAAAGATAATATAAATGTATACACGGGAAAACAAAGTTGACAGTGATATGTATTGTGGTAAAATTTTCCCTGTTATATAGTAAAAATATAACAAGAGAGGGGAGGAAGAAGATGAGAAAAGCATTATCTATGGGACTGTTGTTTTGTATGATGTTTATGCTTTTTTTTACAAGCATTGGGAATGTTTCCGTACGTGCAGAAAATATTGCGGATAACGATGTAGCGTTCATGCAGTATAAAACGAAAATGCAGAAAGGGCACAAGGAAACGTTTACCGTCAATGTTGACCCGAGCAAGGCCGACGCCGTGCGCTGGTCGGTTTCCGATCCGAACGTTTTGCAGTTAAGTCATGACAGGGGGAATTCTGTTGAAGTGACTGCGCTGCAAGAAGGGAAGGCGACGATTACTGTATACTATGAAAAGGGAAGTAGAGGGGATCTTTCATTTCCTGAGCCTCCATCGAATGTAAAGAAAGAGAAACATTTAAAAGAATCCGGGAATCGTTCGCATCAGTATTCTTCCTTGTATGTGGAAGAAACGACAGAAATTAGCGGTAATGCTGATTTCACTGTAAACGATAATGGGTATTTTAGAGGAAACACCGCTATAAGCGGCAACCCTAAGGTAAACATCGGGAAAGATTCTTATTTTGAAACGGTGAAAATTAGTGATAACTCTACTACTACTGTTGGAGCAGATGCTTTTTTCTTTAAAAATCTTACGATTAGCGGGAATGCGGAGCTTACAATCGAAGGTGATGCTTATTTTTTGGATGATGTTGTAGTAAGCGGTCTTCCAAAAATTTGTGTGCGGGGAACCGTATATTATAAGAAAACAAAACCTAATGTTACATGTGCCAAAAACATTGAACCGATGGCTCAAACGAAGACTCTATCTGCAGCGATTACTGTAGAGGTAGGGCCGGCGGAGGAGCAATCACACATCGGACTGAATGGCACCATAGATCCGAAGCAGCAGACAATCGAGACGCAGGATGGGACGGCTGTAGGAGCCGTGAACGTTCAACTTACGCCGTACGGTAAGCCGACCGCCTCTGATTTGGTTCGTGAACCTGTCGATATTGTATTTGTGCTCGACCGCTCCGGTTCTATGGTAAGAAATGAAAACAAGATGGCGAAGGCGAAAGAAGCAACCAAGCACGCCATTGATTTGCTGGCCGATCACTCAGGCAGCAAAAGCGCAGATGATAGAATTGGGCTTGTTTCGTTTAGTACAGAGGCTGAAAAGCTAAGTGATTTAACTACTCATTTTGACACCGTAAAAAAGAGAGTGGAATGGGTTCATGCTGTAGGATGGACGAATTACTGGGCTGCCCTACATATGGCCAAGTCTATGTTTGCAAATAGTACGAACCGTAAGTATATTATCTTTTTAACCGATGGTGTTCCGACACACGGAAAGGGAAAAGATGGGGGAACAGAAGAATGGCAAATTGAAAAAGCGCTGCGGGATGCAGAGGAAGCAGCACGTGAACTGGCAGACAACTCGATTAAATTGTATTCGATAGGTTTTGGCAGAGATGTGCGCATGAAGAATCTAGAACGGCTTTCTTCTCTTACTGGCGGCGCTGCTTACGAAGGAACGATGGACAATTTAAAGTCCCTTTTCGCCCAAATTACAAATAAAATTAAGCAGATTTCCCTGGGGGAAGTCAAGGTGAAAGTGAAGCTGCCTTCTTCTGATGTACAGCTTGCGCCGGATACGGACGCAGTTGTTGATGAATCCGGCTATGTTACGATACGTTTCCCAGATGTGCCCTATACAGAGAATGGCCCTGCGATAGATGCGAACGAATTGAAAAAAGCGCTGAAATTGAAATTTTTAAAAGAAGGAACGTACTCTTTTACAGATGTTTCTCTGTCATATAAAACGTTCAATGGCAATGTGGTAACGAAACCGTTAGAGGCGTTTACGATTACGGTCGTTCCGCAACGGATTCCGGTTAGCGGCATTGTCCTTAACAAGACAAAATTGGATATGGATATCGATCCTGACCCAAACACCGTTCCGGAAACGCATTGGACAGAACAATTAACTGCTGAAGTAAAACCGTCAAATGCTACGAATAAAAAGGTGATATGGAGTTCGACCGATGAATCGGTTGCTACGGTTGATGAAAACGGAAAGGTAACAGCCAAAGGAGTTGGAACCGCGCAAATTGTTGCCAGAACGGAGGACGGTGGCAAAGAAGCGCGCTGTAACGTTCATGTACGGTTGACGCCTTTATTTAAAGTAAAATCTGATGTAATCGGAGACAACGCATATGTGGTGATTCAGCCACAAAAAGATACAATCCTTCCGACAACGGCATGGTATGTTAAGGAAAAAGGCAAGTGGAAAAAGCTTACTGCAAAAAACGGATATTTTGAGAAGAAACAGATGGTCGTTGTTCTGGATAAAAAAGACGGTCAGCCGGTCAAGACCGATTTGGACATTTGGGCGGTTACATTAGATAAAACCGTGCAGGATGACAGCAACCCGGATGGTAGCAAAATACCTGAAGACAAACGACATGGTGAACGAAAAATAAGAAATGTGTTAGATCCAGAAGGAAATAAAATTGAAGATTATATAGAGCCGCTAGCGGAGATAGCAAAGTCACCGAAGGACAACCGCGCCGCCAGCGTGAAAGCAGGGTATAAGGTAAAGAAACTGCCCCAATTAGTACATTTGCGAATTGTAGATATGAGCATGATCCTGGAAAATACAAAGACGAAAAACACCCAATCGGTGCGACCGGAATTTACACCACCTAAAGAACTAAGTAAAGGCGATAAGGGGTGGGCTGTGCCGAAGCTTTTGAAAGCACCAAACGGCAAAACAGCAACGTATGATGTGAAAATAGAATTAATCATAACATTACAGTCTACCGAAGATTTTAATGTCGATAAAATTGATGCGGTAAAAGAAGAGAGATTGAAACAATTTACAGCGAGTAAAGATGCAGGAAAATTAACGATAAAAGGAACAGAAACTCTGCAATAAGAGGCAGCCGTTATCGGCTGCCTCCGTTTTTGCTCATTATGTCGACGTGCTCATTTCCTGCGATTTGTTTATATTGTGTGTCATATATGTCGATAAAGAAAGTGTCTCCCGCAGGCAATCCAGGTGTTTCCTGTTCAAAAATTACCCGGTTAAATTGAATGCTCAAGTGAGAAGCGAGCTCTTCTGCCTCTCCTTCCCGTTTTGTATTTAATTCAATATAGCCTCCGCTTGTTCCGATTCCGCCTTTAATACGGTTTACCGATTCCACAGAGTAAATTTCCATTCCTTTTTCTGCTTTGTTGCTATCTGTGGCATCGGTTTCAGGTAAGGAAAAATCCGAATATAAAAAGGCGGACAGGTCAATGTCAGGTGTTGCTATCGGTTTTCCCTCATAACGGTTTGTCAGGATAACTTTTCCGGAAGCGATAATGGCCAAATTTTGTGTTCCCTGATTTGTCTTCTTCTGATTTGTCGCTTCACGAATTGTGACATTGCCGTCAACATAAATCGTACCTGTCATATCAATATCATTAACAATATCCAGATCTCCCTGAATGTAAATCGTGCCTTTATATGTGAAAGGTTCCCCATCTTTTGTTGGCTCATCTGAAAATTGCCCTTTTTTTCCCATTTCGACTGTGACTTTATGTTCGGAAGGATTTTGCGGAACAATGAATAATTCTGAAACGTTATAGTCGTAAAGGGTTTTTCCCGTAAGCCGGACGGTTAAGGAAGGAGCCTCGATTTCCGGATCATTGGGCTTAGGCTGTCTTGATTCAATGAACATCCGCTCCTTTAGCTTCTTTTCATCTATTTTGCGTAAACCGTCCCCTTCTTCTTCGGAAGACAATGATGTTTCATCTACCACTTCATCAGGCTCCGGTGCGCCCTCTTTTCGTTCTGCTAGTTTCCTGTTTATATATTCACCAACTGTCTCATTATGAAATAGAGACAAAGACTCATCCTCTACGATTTCGATGACAGGCGGCTCCCAACCGGGCAGAAAAGGCTGCTTAGCTTGCAAATCAACGATATGAGAAGGAATGTCCCCCTGTGGCATAAAGATTTGCTTGGCTTTTAGCTCGTTTTTGGTCGTTTTTCGTTCCGCTTTATCCACCGGTGGAATGTTTTCTTTTTCAGGTGAATCCGTTTCTTTCGGGTAATTGGTTACATCATAGACACCTGCATCGTCCTGATCGGTAAGGAATACTTTTCCCTCGATGTACGTTTTGTTTGTCTCGTCCCCTCCGCTGTACCAATTGTTTTCTTTTTTATATCGGTATTGCTGGCTAGTGAGTACTTTGTTCGCCCGTACGTTTCCGATAATGTTGCTTCCTCCGAAAAAGCGTACCTCTCCCGGCGTGCTGATCGCATAATGGAATGGGCCGGGAACGGTATTAATATAAAACGTGGCTGTTATGTTTTCTAGCTTTTGGCCGTTCGGTTGAACCGTTCCATCCTTTTGCATAACAGCGCTCCCCGGCGGAATGCCAATAATAGAGACAGTAATTTTTCGCGAGTATGGTTGACTCGGTTCGGCGAATTTATCTTTGTACGGTATAGCAGCATAAGCGGTATATCCGATGGCAAACCCGCCTTCTTCTTGCTGTGGTAGCGGGATATATACATATTTTTTAATAGATTCTTCTGGTTTGTTAGAATCTAGCAAATCATTTTTCTTAGCTACTTTGTTTATGATCTCTATTATCTTATCATCATCACGCGGGTTCTCGAGCGCCTGTCTTACAGGATGGCTTGTGTTTTTTTCAAAAGCGCCTTCCTTTTGCGCTTGAGCCAGCTCTTTTTCCAGCGTTTCCCGAAAATAGAGCAGTCCGATTTCCGCCAGCATTTTCCCCTTGATTTCGTTGTCAGTAAATGTGCGAACTTTGCTCGATTGAAGCGTAACGCTCATAATTGATAAACCAAGTATGGCGAAACAAATTAAAATAAAAAAAACTGTTAACAGGGCGCCCCCTTGTTCCTCCTTAACTTTTTTCATTACAGCCTCACCCATTCTTCATATTGTTGACAGCAAACTCGGTTTTCACGAAACGGATGAAATGCAAAGGTTCGTTATCGCTTGAAGCGAGTGACTTCCGCTCCGTTTGTAACCGGTTTAATTCATGCAATACATCATTCAGATCGGTAAATTCAGCTTTTTGCCCATTGCGAATCGTTCCACTCTTTCCTTTCGGTGCGACGACAAGATAAATGGTCAGCTTGTCATTATGTTCGGTCACTGTAAACAATCCGCCGACAACATACCCTTCATCATGTTTAAATGTTTTCCAGACGTTATTTGAATCGTTTGTTATGTTTGGGTTACTTTGTGAATCGCCGCTTGAGAGTTGTGGGAATTGATAGAACGTTCGTTTTAGCATCGATTGTTGCTTTTTTGTTTCGGTATCGTAGGCAAGCTTCAAATCATACGTAATCAATCCATCCCGGCTCTTGCCTTCATCTTCAGGCGGAAGCAAGCTTTTACCAGCCAATGAATTTTTAAAAATAGCGACCAATGTGTTGTGCCTTGTTGGATCGAACGAGTCATTAGGTAATTCGAAATAAGAAGCATCCTGCACTGTATTTAAAATGTTTGAAAGAATAAAATCTGTTTCATTTTGTAAATCCGTTTCAATGCGTGTACGGTCATAAAGTGAAATACCAGATATATATATGGAGGACAGTGGAAGAATGATAGCAAGAAAAATGCCAACCGCCACTAGCAGCTCTACAAGAGTTACGCCACGTTCATTGAAAATTTTCTGATGGACAAACTTGCGAAACAGAGACATTGATTATTCTCCTTTCTGCGGATTGGCAATAGCAGTGTGCAGCGTCGCTAATACCTTGTCATCATTTTGTTTTTTGATCGTAACTTTAATGATATAAAGCTGATCGTTTTCCTCGAAAGGTTCAATCGTTATGGATGGCTGATACGTAATGCCATTCAGTGTAACGGTAGATAGCTGGCGTTCAACAGGCATTCCTTTGTCATCAAGCCAATCATTCTTGTGTGCATGGATGTCTTTATATGTAGAGCGAAGCGTGTCTGTTCCGAGCTCAAGCGAGCCGTTTCCCGTCTTCCATTGTTCTGCCACCTGTCTTGCGATATTCATGGCAACGAGCTGCGAGTCTTGTCTTTTAACGGTGGAAAAACTATTGACAAAATATACGTTAAAGAGCAATAGACAAATAGAAAATATGACAATCGCGGCGAGCACTTCAAGCAAAGTTATTCCTTTCTCATCCGAAAATCGCTCCATCTTTCTTTATCCCCCGATATACGATGATAATTTTGGTGAATCCCTCTGCATAGCAAGAACATATGCTGGTTTCAAATAGAAATTATGATAAATTTGTAAATTTGTTCATAAAAATACTTTTCTTCTCTGGAATATTGTACTATATTGATAATAGTTTGTAGAAGTAAATAGTAAAAAACGATCATTTTGGTGATTTCATGGAATTATCTTGGGTATGGGGATATTATCTTATCTATGTTTTTTTTGCTTTTTTGTTTTATGTTTTCATAAAGAGAAAGGTTTATCTCGCGGGAAAACCGGCAGGTTTATTTTACGGTGCGATTGCACTTGGTATGATTGCGCCTTTCATCGTTTTCCTGTTTGGGTTTGTGATAGGTTTTCTCGTTTTGACAGCAGGCGCTTTGATTCTTTCGTTTTTCTTTCAGATTTACAAAGAAAAAGAGCAGCATGATTCATTGATAGAGGAAAGTGTTAGTGAGCATCACAGTGTTAAGGAGACGGATGAAACGCCTCTTATGGTAGAATCCATATTTCAGGATGAAGATAGAGCAGAAGATAGAGCAAAAGAAAAGGGAGGGGAGAATGATTTGGCTACAGTTGAAAAGAAGGAGGAGAGGGAGATGAACAATATGCGAAACATGGAGGAAACAGGGAAAGAAGAGGCACACTCTTTTCAGGTAGCGAATGAGGATAATCCTCTTTACCATTTTGCTGAGAATGAGACAGAAATGGCGGATAGCGAGCCGACAGGGCTCGAAGACGCTCGCCCGGACGCTTCGCGCGAAGAAGAGCTATACTATTCTGTTTTAAGAGAGGCGGCTGAAGAGGAGAGTGAACAGCAACAACAAAATGATTTCTTGTTAGAGCTTCCTTTGGAGGAGACCAATAAGGAAGAAACAGCAAGTGATGCGTTAGAGGTGTCCGAGAGAAACGAAGAACATGATGGCGAAGAGGGAGATTGCCAACTGGCAGATGATGTCCTTGCAGTTTTTTCGGCGGAACATGTGGAGCAAAAAGCGCAAGAGATGGAAGAAGTGGAACGGCATTTTCTTGCAGCACATACGGAGCTGGCAGAAGGAAAGCATGAAAATGCTTTGCAGAGCTTAAAAAAGGCATTGGCTTACAAGATACCTTTTGCCGCCAGGTTGATGATTATGGAAGATTACATCAAAGTATTGCATGAAATGGGGCTGTATGGACAGAGCATTCAGGAACTACAAAGTTTGTTGCTTGAACTGGAAAAGGCGGAGCTGGAAGAGGAACAGCGCAGCAAGTACGAAGCTGACATTATGCAACAAATTCATTACTTTGAAACGAAGCTTCGTTCGCTGGAAACAGAGGAGAACAAGTATCAGTTTTAAACGTTCATCCCTGCTGCCATTCATGTTGGGATAAACAAATAGATAAACGTATGAAAAGGAGTGCAAAGCCAATGAAACGAAGCCAGGAATTAATCGGGATGCCTATTATTAGCATTATGGATGGTAAAGAAATTGGAAAGGTGAAGAATCTTCTAGTGAATCCGGCGTCCGGGGTTGTTGACTTTTTGACTGTTCATAATGAACGTTGGACGCTGGGGATCAAGGTGCTTCCGTTCGCTCATGTGGGAGGATTGGGCGATTACGCCGTGATGACGGAGAACGAATCGTCTGTAATCGACCTATCCGAAGATACGTTGGCCAACGAATTAAAAGCGAAAGGCATCCAGATTATTGATAGCAAAGTCATTACAACAGCAGGCCAGCTTTTAGGAACGGTGACGGAGTATTACGTAAATAAGGAGAACGGAAAGATTGAAGGATATGTTGTTGAAAAAGAAGGGAATGAACCGGGCGTATTAGCTTCAGCGTTTATTATTACGATTGGAAAAGAAATTCTGGTTGTGAAAGAAGAAAGCAACGCCAATCTGTTGGATGAGCAACAGTTTGCAGGTGAAGAACAACCCTTAATCAGTGAAGAACATCCATTTGGAAGGGAAGAAAAAACCTTAATAAGTGACGAACAATCATTTGTGAAGGAAGAACAACAAGTGGCAGGGGACACTGTGACACAGGAAGAAGGTACGATCAAGAAAGAAATACCGTTTGAAAAGGAATGGATGGCAAAGGAGCAGCCGCTTCCTCTTTTCAAAAATTTGCCCAATTTAACAGGCAAGAGGCTGACAACAGATTTATATGATGAACAAGGGAAACTCCTGCTTGCGAAAGGGGACGTTATTACAGCCGAAGTTATGGAGCAAGTAAAGCAGCTTGGCAGAAACAAGCTTTTTGAATTAACGTTGAAACTTGCTGAGTAAAAGAGGCGAAGGAGTGAGGGAGGAGGATGGAGCGGAAATGCTCCAGCGAATACATAACTTACGATTTTTGTTTGCTTTTTTGCTGATAGCGACACCTGCTCTCTTGTTTAGCGGAGGAGCCTTTTATTTATCAGGGGGATGGAAAAGTAAGCCGAAGGCGGAAACATTTTCCCCAGGAATCACGATCGCGGGAGTTGATATTAGCGGTCTTACGTTTACGGAAGCTGAGGCAAAGCTGAATAGCTTCTTGCAAACAAGGGCAGGGGGATCGCTTCAGGTAACGATAGACGGAAAATCCTTTCCTGTTTTATTAAAGGATATCAACGTCAAGTATGATGTGCCTGGCTCGCTTTTGGAAGCCCGCAAAGCATCTGAGGAACGGTCAGGCATATGGGGCATGTGGAAGCGATGGCGCGGGACAGCGCCTTCACCTGAATTGCCTTTGCGCGTAACGTTTAATCGGGAAAAATTGACGGACATGATCACGGAGATTGCGAAAAATGTAGACCGACCGGCCGTACCTGCTACGGCGAAAGTGTCCGAAACAAAAATTACGATTGTCCCGGAAGTAGAGGGATATAAAGTGGATGTGCCGCAGACGGTTTCTGCGATTGATGATGAATTGCAAAGGCAAAGCCGGCATTTGCGCGTTCCGCTTGTCGTAGAAAAAGATATACCCAAGATAACAAAAGAAACTGTAAAAGATATTAAAGTAATGCTGGCTGAGTATAGCACCACCATTTCCCCTTCCGTACCTAATCGTCTTTTGAATGCGGAGCAGGCTGTTCGGCTCATTAATGGAACCGTACTGTTGCCGGATCAAACCTTCTCTTTTTACCAAACAGCAGGTCCTTATACAGAAGGAAAAGGGTATTTATCTGTTCCCATTCTTAAGGATGAAAACGTGCAAGACGGTGTTGCGGGAGGAGCGGTGCAAGTTGCGTCTACTTTATATATTGCAGCGGTCAAGAGCGGTCTGCCGATCATCGAACGACACAATAATGTGCGCCCGGTTGAGTTTATTCCGGCAGGATATGATGCTTTTGTCAGAGGGAAAGAATTTGATTTGCGCTTTGTGAATCGGATGAAGCAACCGATTTACATTCATGCAGAAATTAAAAACCGGCAGCTTAGGATTGCTATTTTTGGAGCCAAGCCGGTTCCTCCTGTTACCATTGAGGCAAAAGAAGAGGAGCAGATCGCTCCGGAAACGATTGTTCGCAGCGATAATACGCTACCTCCAAGAGCAGAAAAAATCATTCGACGCGGTAAAGCAGGGCTCAGGGTTAAAGTGTTTGTTTCCTGTTATAAAGAGGATGGAAGCCTAAAGACTGAGCTATTGTCGGATGATTATTATAGGCCGTTGCACAACATCGTAGCATTTGGCCCGGTTTATGAGGGAATGGCGCTTGAAACGGAGCAAGCAGACAAGAAGAACACAGCGGAAAGGCAGGATACCGCCAGTTCTTCAGCAGGCGAGCAAAAGAATAAAACTGAAAAGCCGAATGGTCAGAATAAAGAGCAGTCGGAACAGCAGGGGAACGTTTATATTTTGGATTAAATGCAGGAGGGAGGAACTTGGAGAAAAAGCGGCTGGGCGATATTTTGATTGAAATGCGGATCATTTCCGAAGCGCAGTTGCAAGAGGCGCTAGAAGAACAGAAAAATACAAAGATGAAATTAGGCGATGTTCTTCTAAAAAAGGGATTCATAAATGAGCAGCAGCTTATCGAAATTCTTGAGTTTCAACTTGGTATTCCCCATGTGAGTCTTTATCGTTATAAGTTAGAACCGGCCTTATCAGGCCTATTATCTGAAGAAATCGCAAGGCGTTATCAGGTCGTTCCTTTAAAACGCGACGGAGATCAACTGACCGTGGCTATGGTTGATCCGCTCGACTATTTTGCGATTGACGAAATGCGGATCAGCACCGGCTGCATGATTGTTCCTGTCATTGCCACAAAAGAAGAGGTACAGCGTGCCATCAGCCGAATATATGGCATGCAGGATTCGGTAAAAGAGCTGATGGATGATATAAGCGGCCATATGACGGTAGAAGAAGAAGAATTATCGGCCGAAGATTCTCCGATCGTCAGACTCGTTACTCAGATGTTTGAACAGGCGATACAGTTACGGGCGAGCGACATCCATATTGATCCTCAGGAGGAGGGGATCAAAATCCGCTACCGGATTGATGGCGTGATGCGGACGGAGCGCATGCTCCCACGTCATATGATGGGCATTTTGACTGCGCGAATTAAAATTATGTCCAACCTTAATATTGCGGAGCGCCGCTTGCCTCAGGATGGCAGAATCGAAATGCACGTAGGGCTTAAGGCGATTGATGTACGGGTATCCACGCTTCCGACGGTGTACGGGGAGAAAATTGTGATGCGTTTGTTGGATACGACAACCGCGTTGCTTGAACTGGATAAGCTTGGACTTACGAAGCGTAATTTGGCTGTTTTTCGCGATCTGATCAGCCGCCCAAATGGGATCTTGCTTGTAACCGGACCGACGGGCAGCGGAAAATCATCCACCCTTTATGCGGCGCTTAATCACTTGAATAACGATACGGTTAATATTATTACCGTTGAAGATCCGGTTGAGTACCAGTTGGAAGGAATTAATCAGGTACAAGTAAATACGAGTATCGGTATGACGTTTGCCTCCGCTTTGCGGTCGATTCTTCGTCAAGACCCTGACATCATTATGGTTGGTGAGATTCGCGATACGGAAACAGCTGAAATTGCTATCAGGGCGGCGTTGACCGGGCATCTTGTACTCAGTACGCTTCACACGAATGATGCGGTTAGCAGCATTACCCGTTTGGTTGATATGGGAATTCCTCCATTTCTTATTGCTTCTTCTATAAATGGTATCCTTGCGCAGCGGCTTGTACGCCGGGTGTGTCCGCATTGCAAACAAAGCTATGCGCCGCGGGAAGATGAAAAAGAGGTGTTTGCTAGACGGGGGTTAACCATCGAACAGCTGTGGCGTGGAACAGGTTGCGGCAGCTGTAATTCCAGCGGGTACCGGGGACGGCTCGCCATTCATGAAGTTTTCCGAATGGATGATACGTTGCGCCGGATGATCGTGCGGCAAATGCCGGCGTCAGAATACAAAAAATACGCGTTGCAGCATGGCATGATTTTGCTGTTTGATGACGGGCTGCTGAAAGTCAAGCAGGGATTAACGACGCTTGAAGAGCTGTATCGCATTACGACGCGGGAATAGCAAGATGGTATAAGGGGTGATAGGGATGTCCGCAATTGATATTGCGAAGTTATTGCGATACGCCTTTGAAAAAAGAGCCTCCGATTTACATATTACTGCCGGATCCGCTCCGATCTTTCGCATGGATGGCGAATTGTACAGACTTGATATGGAGCCATTAATGCCGTCGGCTACGGAAGCGATCGCTAGAGAGGTAATGGGCGAGGAGCTTTTTACCCGGTTTAAGGAAAAGGGAGAAGCTGACTTTTCTTATGGTTTACCGGGAGTTTCCCGGTTTCGCGTGAATGCGTACCATCAGCGGAAAAGCGTCGGTCTTGTCTTCCGGGTCATTCCGACGCAAATTCCAACGCTAGAATCGCTAAACATGCCGAAAGTTTTAGAAAAGCTTTGTCATAAACCGCAGGGGCTGATTATTGTAACCGGGCCGACAGGCAGCGGGAAATCGACGACGCTGGCGGCGATGATCGATTATATCAACCGCACGATGCGCAAACATATTATTACATTGGAAGACCCTATTGAATATTTACACCGGCATAAGCTCTCGATTATTAATCAGCGGGAGATCGGCTTTGATACTGCTGATTTTGCCACAGGTCTTCGCGCCTCGCTCCGTCAAGACCCGGATGTTATTCTGGTGGGCGAGATGCGCGATCTGGAAACGATCAGTACGGCGATCACCGCAGCTGAAACCGGGCACCTGGTGTTTGCTACACTGCATACACCGGACGCACCGCAGACGATCGATCGCATTATTGACGTGTTTCCTGGCAACCAGCAGACGCAGATGCGCATTCAGTTGTCTTCCGTTTTGCTTAGCGTAATTTCACAGAGGCTGTTTGCCAAGATTGGCGGCGGACGTATCGCGGCAACGGAAATTTTGATTAATACACCCGCAGTCAGCAATTTAATTCGGATGGAAAAAGTGCATCAGATTCGCAGCATGATGCAGACGGGACGCGATTTTGGTATGCATACGCTGGAGATGTCTATTAAAGATTTGATCACAAGGGGCATTATTATGAAAGAGTCGGCACAGAACTATATGAATGAAAAGGTGCTGGAGTAGATGACAACGTTCGCTTATGAAGCAAGGGAACGTGGTGGCAAAAAGAAAAAGGGGACGATTACTGCGGCGACCCAAAGTGCGGCCATTGCCGAACTCAAAAAGCGTGGCCTGATTGTGCTGGCTGTGAAAGAAGAGAAAAAAACGATTTTGCATAAAGAGATTACGTTTGGCCGTCCTGTAAAAAATCGTGATTTTGTCGTGTTTTTGCGGCAATTTGCGACCCTCATCCGCGCTGGCGTCGGATTGGTGGATTCGCTGCATACGCTGGCTGCCCAAACGGAAAATAAGCAATTTCGGAAAGCATTAGAAGACATTAAATCGGATATTCGCAATGGGATTCAATTGTCCGAGGCGGCGGCGAAACACTCAAAAATTTTTGAGCCATTGTTTTTGAGCATGGTAAAAGCCGGTGAAGCCTCCGGAAATATGGAAGTCATTCTGGAGCGTTTGGCGCTGTTTTATGAGAAGTCTCATTATACGAAGGAAAAAGTAAAATCAGCGATGACATACCCGCTCGTCCTGCTTGTGCTGGCGATAGGGGTTACCGTTTATTTGCTTACAAGCGTCGTTCCTACTTTTGTTGGGATGTTTCAAAGCTTGAATGCTGAGTTGCCTGCGATTACGAAGTTCGTGCTGGCAGTAAGCAATAGTTTAGTGCATTATTGGTACATTTATACTATTACCATGCTTTTATTATCCATTTTTTCTCTTATTTTAGTAAAAATGGAATATGGGCAGAAAGTCACAAGTTATCTCAAGTTGAAAGTCCCTATTTTTGGTTCATTATACCAGAAGGGGTTGCTGGCCCGAATGAGCCGTACGTTGAGTACGCTTTTTTCTAGTTCGGTGCCCATTTTGCAAGCTTTAACAATCGTGGAGGAGGTGATGCATAATCAAATCATAGGCAAGGCGTTAGCAGACGCGAAAGAGAGTTTGCGGCAGGGACGGCCTTTGTCCGAACCGCTGAAAGAGTCGTGGGTGTTTCCGCCGCTCGTTACGCGGATGATCGCCATCGGTGAAGAGACGGGGGCGCTGGAGACGATGCTTGACAAGGTCGCGGACTTTTACGAGGCCGAAGTGGAAAATACGGTGGACAAAGTGAAGGCGTTGATTGAACCGATTATGATTGTTGTCCTTGCCGTACTCATCGGAACCATTGTCATATCGATTATGGTTCCAATGTTTGAAATGTATTCACATATTAAGTAAAAGAAAAGAGGGAGAGGAAAACACATGCTGACTCAAATGAAAAAAGTGTGGAAAGAGCAACGCGGTTTAACATTGATTGAATTGCTCGCAGTTGTTGTTATTCTTGGTATTATTGCGGCCATTGCCGTACCAGCGATTGGAAACATTATTGAAAATCAGAAATTAAAGACGCATAAGGCGAATGCGATTATGGTACTTGATGCAGCAAAATTATATTATTTGGATAATCCTGAACAAGTCGACAAAGAAGTAAAGTTGGAAGATTTAGCTCAAGCTAATGCAAATAATGGTAAAAAATATCTTGATGCTATACCTATAAATCCAGAAACGAACCAACCTTATACTAATGGTACAATTAAGTATAATAACGGTGATCTTATGATAACGTTAGAAGGAGCTAAATTAGGAAAAGATAAAAAAGATATTAAAGACATGACTCGACAAGACATATTAAAGGACGGTAATAAATAGGCATATATCATGAATTTCCAAGGCTTCCGCACGCACAAAAGCGCGGAGCCTTGTTTTTTCCAAAATACGTGGATCATGAAGAAAGGAGCACTATGGATTTCGCTATTCTTTTGCTCGTTTTTCTTTTCGGTCTTCTTTTCGGTTCATTTTTCAATGTCGTCGGGTTGCGGGTGCCGCAAGAACAATCGCTGCTTGCTCCGCCGTCACATTGCCCGACATGTAAAAAACAGCTCAAACCGATCGATCTAATTCCGATTCTCTCTTATTTGATTGCGCGCGGAAAATGCAGGTATTGCCGCGCCCCGATTTCTCCGGTATACCCGCTGATCGAGCTGGCAACCGGAATTTTATTCGCTGCGGTGTACGCTGTATATGATTTTACTCCAGTAGCGTGGCTCTATTTGTTATTTATCTCTTTGCTGGTGATCATTACAGTTTCAGACCTGGCATACCGGATCATTCCGGATAAAGTACTGCTGCCATTTTTTCTCGTGTTTCTTGTGCTTCGTTTCTTTATTCATCCGGACGAAACGTATCTTTCGCATTTGATCGGCATGGTGCTCGGGTTTACCATTTTCTATATAATTGCGATTGTTTCAGGAAACGGCATCGGAGGCGGGGATATTAAGTTGTTTGCTGTTGTTGGCCTTTTCCTCGGCTACCCTTTGCTTCTGTTGACGATTCTTCTTTCTACCTTTTTCGGGGCGTTCTATGGGGTATTGCTGATGATATTTCGGGGAGCCGGGCGAAAGACGAAAGTGCCGTTCGGGCCGTTCATTGCGCTGGGCGCGTTGCTTGCTTTGTTCAAAGGCTATGATCTGATTGCGTGGTATTTCAGTTTTTTTTACTAATGCATGGATACAAAAAGACGGAAGAGGGATTGCTGTGAAACGAACGTTACCGAGGATAACATTCCCCAGATTTTCGCTCAAAGATTTCAAAGTCCCTTCTTATTTATTGCGGAAAAAGTCCGGCCATATCGGGATGGTGCTGGAAGATAGAGGATTGCGGTATGCGGAAGTACACCATGATGCCCAGACGATTCATATTAAAAAAGCCGGCTTTCTTGAACTGGATAGCGGTTTAATTGAACGGGGCAAGCTGATTGACTGTGCGCGCATCGAAAGTGAATTGAGCACAAAGGTACAGGAAGAAGGACTAAAAGGAAAAAAAGCAATCATTTCGCTTCCAAGCTCTTCTGTTTTTATCCGGAAAGTTCTCTTGCCACCCGTTCCGGAAAAAGAAGTGCGGATGTTGTTGGAAGTGGAGCTGGAGTCCACGGTTCATGTTCCGTTCCAGCGCCCGTACTTTGATTATTACAAATTGGAACAAGCGCCAAACGGTGAAGCGGAAGAAGAGCAGGAACAGTATTGGGTTGTTGCTGCACCGGGAGATTTAGTTGATCAATATATTGAACTGTTTTCCGTATTGCGTATCGAACTCGTTGCGGCAGAAATCGAGCCGCTGGCGCTATATCGTGTCCTTGCTAAATACCGGGCTGAGGAAGAAGAATTTATCATTGTACAGCTTGGGCTTCACTCGGTCAATGTTTTCTTTTTCAAAGGTGACATTCCGGAGTTTGTTCGCAACATCCCGATTGACTTAACAAACTATAACATTACATTAGATGAAAGAGGCATGCAGTCTTATTCTCTCATTCAATATATGGAAGATAGAGGGATGTTTGACGGATTTGCGAGGGATTTAATACGAGAACTGGAACGTGTGCTTACGTTTTATGAATTTAATATGAAAAAAGATGGTACACGCATTAGCAAGATGTATCTTACCGGTGATTTTCCAAATATCGAAAAAATAATTTCTATTTTACAGGAAAATATTAAGCATGCGGAGGTTACGCGGTTTCCTGCCGAGCATATTTTCCATCCTTTTACCGGGCAGGATGAAGTTCAAGCGTATATGGCTCCGATTGGTTTAGCGATGAGAGGGTAGCGGAAATGGTAGATATTAATCTTCTTCCCCGAAAAAAAACGAGCGTTTCTCGCATGGTTGTTGTGTTTAGCATAATCGGTGTTTTTTGGCTGTTAGCAGCCGGATATTTAGGGATGTTATATGTGACAGGCAAGAAAGAAACGGCCAGCATGCAGGCGGAGATAGAAAGGATTGAAAAGCAATTGAGCGCTATGCAACAACGGCAGGGACAAGCTGTGACGGTTGACGATTATCTGGATTTGTCTAATAAGCTGCAACATGTATTCTATCCGACAACTCTGCTGCTCGATGAACTGGCTTCCCAATTGCCTGAACAAGGAAAAGTAATGTCTCTTTCCTATAATATGGACGGAAAAATCGAAGTAGAAGGCCGTTTTGAACAGTATGAGGATATTGCGGCGTATTTATATAATGTGCAACAGTTACCGCGCGTTATGAAGGCGGATGTTAAAAGGATTACAATAGTTAAGACGGAATGGATTGGACCTAGAGATGAGAAAGGCAACCCGCTTTCCCTCTCGCTGCGACTTATGGGCGGCAAAATTCTCCCTTATTATCAGGCCCGATTTGAATTCATTACTCAGACGATAGATGAAAAAAATTTCCGCAAAAACACTTCGCCTAACAAGCAAAGCGGAGCGACTAAACAGGCAGGAGAGAGGGAGTAGAAAATGGAGGAAAAGCAGCGTCAATATGTTTTGCTTGGATTGGCTCTATTATTTTTGATGCTAGCTGTGTTCTATTATTTGTATGTTATGCCGGTACTAAATCAAAAGCGGGAGGCGGAGATACAGCTGCAACAGAAGAAAGCAGAGCTTGAACTGGCCACAAAGCAAAAGAAAGAAGCAGATACGCGCCCACCGCAGGAGAAATTGCGGCAGATCGCTGAACTGTTTCCGGTAAAATCTTACGATGAGCAGCTGGTTAAAGAGTTTGGAAAGTTGCAGTCTATTAGCAAGATAGCGATAGAGGATGCGTCGTTTGAGGAAAATAAAGAGATAAACGCGGCGGATCTGGCAAAAGAAATTGTCTCTGAAGAAGTCGAAGAGAAGACGGCTGATATACCGAAAGAACAAGCGCCAAAAGTTACGCGTGCGGAGCTTGAGAAGTATTTGCCCCGTTCTTCGATTCGGAATATGAAAATTAAGCTGAGCATAAAAGGGGAATATAAAGACGTTTACAGGTTTGTTACTGAGATTCAGCAGATGTCCAGGTATTTGCGTGTAGATAAGCTTATGTTTAAACAGAAACAAGAGGATGATTTCAAAATTCCAAAAGAAAAGGGGATTGAAGCTAACTTAGAGCTAACTGGATATTACGCGCCGCAGTATGCATCGCTTCTGGACAAACTTCCTTCTGTTCATACAGACCCGCCGTCGGGTAAATGGGACCCGACACAATATCCAGTTATTGAAAAAGAAGATGTACAACCCCATTCATAATGTAAGAGCCTGCCTCATATGGATAAAGTAACGATACTTATCCAAGAGAGGGAGAGGCTTCACATGAAGAAAAGACCGGACTATACGATTCGCATAAGGCCACGGGAAGAGCTGTCCCGATCGGAGGTGAAGGCGTCTGCTGCGTCGCGCCCGAAAATCAAGCTAAATTGTTCGCCTGTTTCTGTTATTCCAGCGAAAGCGGAGGAGCAGAACGAACCGTTATCTCCGCCTGTAGCTGCCGCAGTAACAGAGAGCATGATGAATCATAAGGAAATAGAAGAAGTAGAAAGTATAGGTTTTCGTGCGCCCATTACACCGTTATTCGGACACAAAAAGCGCTCAGGTCGTTCTTTCAAGCCGCCGCGGAATTTTTTTCAACTGTCCGCAGTTGTCGGAGGCGCTGTATCCGTCGGGCTTTTGTTCGGCTATGTTATCTTGCACACATTTACGACCGGGTCGACGCCAACCGTAGAAGATATGACAAAGCCGTCTGTAGCTTTGACACAGAAAGGGGAAAACGGAGCAGCAGGGCGGACAAGCACAGAAATAGGCACGCAAGCTTCCGTGCAAGGGCAGTCGGCCGTGCCCAAGAGAAAATCCTTAACGCTCACACTTCCGGTTATGTCCTTGTATATGGTGCAGGGGGGCGTGTTTAGCACCAGGGCGGGAGCGGAACAGGAAGCCGCCGCTTTGCGGGAGAAAGGTTGGCCGGTGCATATGGTGGAAGAAGCGGGCAAACAAATGCTGTTTCTCGGAGTTAGCGCTTTGCGGGATGATGCGCTTGCGCTTGCCCAAGTGTATCGCGCGGACAAGCAGGAGGTTTATATTAAAGAGAAGAGTCTGCCTGCGGGAACAATAACGGTTGCGGTACCGGAGGAGCTAACATCCTCAACGATGGAAGAAATCAAGCGTTTTGGTCAGACACAGGCGGATTTGTTTCAGAATGTGTCGCTCCTTACCGGAGAAGGATTTAAGACAGGAAAAATCGAGCAGGCCGCCATTCAAAAAATGATGGCCAAACACCGGGAGTTGTTGCAGCAGGGAAGAAGCTTGACAACCGTACTTGCTGAGCAACAGAAAACATTATTGCAAAGTGCTTTAAATGAAATGACGACCGCCGTCACCACATTGCAGCAGTTCTCATCCCAGCCGAACAGGACATATTTATGGCAGGCAGAGGAAAAAATATTACGGTTTATCGCTTTTTATAAGCAATGGCAGGAAGCGATGGCAACACCGGCCGCATCTTCTTCTCCCTTTTAGAAAAGAACAGGATTTTATTTCCTGTTCTGTTTGTTTTTACATGACTAAACGTTTCGCTTTTCGTTATTGTGCTGCTTAAAGGTCTTTGCTAAACTTAATATGATATAAGTCGATAAGGAAGAAGAAGCATATCTTTACAGTACCCAAGTAGGAGCAGGTGAATCACTTTGGCAAAAACAAACCAGCCTTCCATTGTTCTCGCGTCGGCGTCTGCTCGGCGCAAAGAATTGCTGGCCGGATTGGGCCTTACGTTTACCGTGCAGCCGAGCGTGGCGAGCGAAGTGGTGGAGGAAGAAGTATCCCCTGAGGAGTACGTGACCATTCTTGCACAGCGCAAGGCTAGAGATGTGGCATTTTCGCTTGCGGACAATGAGAATGAATCGTTTCTCGTCATCGGTTCCGACACCATAGTGGTATTGGACGATACCATTCTGGGTAAGCCCGGACATGAAGAAGAAGCGTTCCGTATGCTGTCAAGCCTGCAGGGAAGGACGCATACGGTTTATACTGGCGTCTGTATTGTCGAAACTGCGACAGGCAGAGAGAAAAGCGGATACCGGGCTACGAAAGTTACCATGCGGAAGCTAACACCGGATAAGATTCGCCGCTACATCGCTACCGGCGAGCCGATGGATAAAGCGGGCGCGTACGGTATTCAAGGGTATGGAGCGATGCTTGTATCCCATCTTGAGGGAGATTATTTTTCTGTAGTCGGACTTCCAGTCGCATTGGTTAGTGACTTTCTGGAAGAATTTGGTGTAAAATTACTATAGGCGTCCGCCTATGCCGGATATGCCTATGGGGATGCACCATTAGGAAGGCAGCAGGAATGGCCCCGTATTTTTACGAATGGGGGAGTCCATATGCAACAGAGGGACATGCTGTCTCAAGACTATTATCCTATGCTGAAAAATATGCCGGAATCAGACAGGCCGCGGGAACGGATGATGCGGGTAGGGCCAGGCGCGCTTTCTGACGCGGAATTGCTGGCCCTGCTCTTGCGCACCGGGTCTGCGGAAGAGTCGGTGATGTCGCTTGCCTGCCGGGTATTAAACCGGTTTGAAGGGGTGCGTGGTTTAAAATCGGCTTCGTTCGAAGAACTGATCGCGATGAAGGGAATCGGTCCGGCAAAAGCTTTGCTGATTATGGCTGGTCTTGAGCTGGGAAAACGCATGAGCACTGCCCTTCCGTCCGACCGTTTTGCCATTCGTTCGCCGAAAGACGTCGCCGATGTTATGATGGAAGAGTTGCGTTACCACACACAAGAACATTTTGTCTGCTTGTACCTCAATACAAAGAATCACATTATCGGCAGAGAAACAATTTTTATTGGAAGCTTGAATTCATCCATTGTTCACCCACGTGAAGTCTACAAAGAAGCGATTCGCCGCAGCAGTGCCTCCGTGATTTGTCTTCATAATCATCCAAGTGGTGATCCCGCACCGAGCCGGGAAGATATTGACGTAACGCGTCGTCTTCAAGAAGCGGGGCGTATTCTTGGCATTGAATTGCTTGATCACGTTATTATTGGTGATGGACGATTTTACAGTATGAAAGAGAAGGGGCATTTAGCATAATGCTATCCTTTTCCTTATTGAAAAAGTATAGGGTTTCAGTATAATTTTATAGTTGTTGTTGCAAGATTACATATGCGCTTAACATGAAGGGAGAAATTACACCGATGTTTGGTAGCTTTAATAGAGATATGGGTATTGACCTTGGTACGGCCAATACGCTTGTATATGCGAAGTCGAAAGGAATTGTTGTTCGTGAACCATCTGTTGTCGCGCTGCGCACAGATACCGGGAGTATTGAAGCGGTAGGGAATTCAGCCAAAAGCATGATCGGTAGAACGCCGGGCAATATTGTGGCGGTTCGTCCTATGAAAGACGGTGTTATTGCCGATTTTGAAACGACGGCTACGATGTTGCGCTACTTTATTGAGCAGGCGCAGAAAAACCGTGGCCTGTTTTCGCGCAAGCCGAATGTGATGGTATGCGTTCCTTCCGGTATTACTGCGGTAGAAAAACGCGCAGTAGAAGACGCGACAAAGCTTGCAGGTGCGCGTGAAGCGTTTACGATTGAGGAGCCGTTTGCTGCGGCTATTGGCGCAGATCTTCCTGTATGGGAACCGACCGGAAGCATGGTTGTTGATATCGGCGGCGGTACGACAGAAGTAGCGATCATTTCGCTGGGCGGAATTGTGACAAGCAAATCCATCCGTGTTGCTGGCGATGAAATGGATGAAGCAATTATCCAATATATTAAGAAGAAATATAATTTGATGATCGGGGAGCGGACAGCGGAAACGCTGAAGATGGAAATCGGTTCCGCCATTCCGCCAGAGCAGCCGGAAAAAATGGATATTCGTGGCCGCGATTTGATTTCTGGTTTGCCGAAGACAATCGAAATTACAGCTGAGGAAATTGCTGAAGCGCTGAGTGAGACCGTGACAAGCATTGTGGACGCGGTGAAAATTACCCTGGAGAAAAGCCCGCCGGAGCTGGCGGCCGATATTATGGATCGCGGTATTGTACTGACTGGCGGTGGCGCGCTGTTGCGCAATCTGGATAAACTTCTGGCGGAAGAGACAGGTATGCCTGTGCTTGTAGCGGAAAATGCTCTTGATTGCGTGGCAATTGGTACAGGCCGTGCGCTTGAAAATCTTCATTTATTTAAATCAAAATCTGGCATCACGATGCGTTCCAGCCGCAAGTAAGCAGGTGTTGAGGAGTGTCCAGTTTCTTTGGCAATAAGCGGTTAATTGCGATACTCATGGGGTTGATTGTGCTGATTGTGGTGATGGGTGCTACGTTAAAGGAGCGCCCTTTTCCCACATGGCCGGAACGGTTGGTGAAAGACTCCGTTTCATTTGTTCAGGGACTCTTTTACAAGCCGACCATGCTTGTTTCCGGTTTTTTTCAAGATGTTAGGGACATTTATAACGTATACGAAGAGAACAAGGCATTGAAAGCGGAACTGGATAAGCACGCGAAGCTGAAGGGGGAAGTGGAAGAACTTCGCCGCGAAAATGCCCGCTTGCGTTCCATGATTAATATTAAAGATGACAAACTGAGAGGGTATAAGTGGTATGCGGCCGATGTCATCGCACGTACACCAGATCGCTGGAACAACACGCTGATTATCAGCAAAGGAAAAAACGATGGTATCGAACCGGATATGGCCGTCATATCGTCACAGGGCGCGCTTATCGGGCGCATCAAGAACGTCTCCCATTTTTCTTCGCAGGTTGAATTGTTGATGGATATCGAACAGGCAAATCACATTTCAGCAGTGATTCAAGGGAGTCAGGCGATTTACGGAGTCATCGAGAGCTATGACTTAGAAAAGCATGAACTTATCATGCGTAAAATTCCAAAAACAAAAGATTTGAAGATTGTGCCGGGTCAATACGTGACCACTTCCGGTATGGGAGGCGTGATGCCACCGGGCTTAGTTATCGGACGTGTAAGTTCCGTCGAGGAGGGAGATTACGGATTAACACAGACCGCGCGCATCACTCCGTTGGCGAATTTCTATCAGATTGAACAGGTGTTCGTGGTTAAGCGCGATTTTGTCGCCAAGCCGGAATCGATAGAGCAGGAAAAAGAACAACGTGCGAAGAAGGCTAACAAGTAACGGAACCTTTAGAAAGGCAGGGCTTGGCAAGTGAGAATTGGCGCAATATCCGTTGTCATGTTTTTTCTGTTTTTAATTGAAGGTACGATTGCCCAGGTGTTCGCTTCGGAAGTATGGGATCTTCCTTGGCTTATCGTCCCTCGTTTCGTTTTGGTGGGGGTCGTGTTTATCGGGTTATATGGAGGCAGAAGAAGGGGATTTTTTTTCGGCCTGTGTTTCGGACTCCTTTATGATATTGTTTATGCTCAGGTTATTGGTGTGTACGCGTTTTCAACAGCGCTTTTGGGATATCTGGCTGGACTTGCGACCCGGTATTTTCACCAGAATTGGTTGCTTGTGTTCTTTACTGTGCTGCTCGTTATTTTTGTAAACGAGTTGCTTGTATATGAGATTTATCATTTATTTAATATAGTCTACATGAGCTGGATTCATTTATTCACGAAAGAGATAATCCCCACCGTTATTGTTAATGCGCTGTATGCTGTACTCATTTTCCGACCGATGAGCAAGCTGCTTAAGCAATCGCGGATCGAGGAGCTTACGTAAGCATTGTGCAGGAGACCTTCGCTTTCGTAGCGAATAATAAGGATATGGGGTGGATCTTTGGCTATGACGAAAATAAAACAAAAAGTGATGATCAAAGGAACCAAAGAGGGCCTCGTGTTTCACATGGATGACACCTGTTCGTTTGACAGTCTGCTTCAAGAATTACGAGAGAAAGTCGAGAACAGCCATCAGCGGATTTTGACCGGCCCTACCGTTGGGATTACGGTTAAGTTGGGGATGCGCTATGTGTCGGAAGAACAGGAGCAGCAGATTCGGGACATTCTCAGAATGCGCGGCAATCTAGTTGTGAAGGCGATTGAATCCGATGTAATTACAAAGGAAGAGGCATTGCGCGACAAATTGGCCTCCCAGGTACGAATTTATACGCGTACGGTACGTTCTGGACAGGTAATACGTCATGAAGGCGATTTATTGCTGATTGGTGATGTCAACCCCGGAGCGCTTGTCATGTGTACAGGAAATATTTTTGTACTTGGGTCGTTGCGCGGAACGGCGCATGCCGGATGCAACGGCAACAAGGAATCCGTAATTGCCGCGTTTGAAATGTTTCCCGCACAAATCCGTATCGCCGGGATCGTGAACCGTAATTCGGATGGAAGGGAGCCTGAAGAGCTGACTTGGATGGAATTTGCGTATGTTGCCGAGGAGCGTCTGGTGATCGAAAAAATGAATCAATTGCATAAAATCCGGCCTGAATTGGGTCGGTTTGTCATATAGGGGGGATCCTTATGGGTGAAGCCATTGTGATTACATCGGGAAAAGGCGGGGTCGGCAAAACGACGACAACGGCCAATATTGGCACGGCTTTGGCGCAGCTGGGCAAACGCGTTTGTCTGGTGGATACTGATATCGGATTGCGTAACCTTGATCTTGTGATGGGACTGGAGAACCGTATCATTTTTGATCTGGTGGATGTTGTGGAAGGAAATTGTAAGCTTCATCAGGCGATGATTAAAGATAAGCGTTTTGATGATTTATTATACTTGCTTCCCGCTGCCCAGACAAAAGATAAATCAGCGGTTACGCCCGAACAAGTAAAAGAACTTATCGACCAGCTCAAGGCGGATTTTGATTACGTGTTGATTGATTGCCCGGCAGGAATCGAACAAGGATTCAGAAATGCGGTCATCGGCGCCGATAAGGCAATTGTTGTCACAACACCTGAAGTTTCTTCTATTCGTGACGCGGATCGAGTCATTGGTTTATTAGAGAGGGAAAACCTGGAAGGCACCTATTTGATCGTAAACCGTATCCGGCCGCATATGACGCGTACAGGCGATATGATTGATGTAGATGACGTGGTTGCGATGCTGTCGATCGATCCGATCGGATATGTGCCGGATGACGAAGAAGTAATCAAGCATTTAAATTTAAAAGAGCCGGTCGCAATGAATCACGAAGCGAAAGCCGGACTTGCATACCGCAATATCGCGCGCCGCATTTTGGGCGATTCGGTGCCGTTTCTAAATATGGATGAGCCAGAAGGATTTTTCAAGAAAGTGAAGCGTTTATTCGGCATTAGATAAGGTGTGGTGCATGCATCGGAGGATGAAGCATGGATTTTGAAAAAAAATATATACGGAATTTGGATTGGCTCTTAATTTTGCTTCTGGTGTGCTTGGGAATCTTTAGTTTTATCGGGATTTCCGGCGCGACAACAACCGCCAATTACGAATGGAAGCAGGTAGTATGGTATGCCATTGGCTTTCTGATTCTGGCCACCGTTCTTTTGTTTGATTATCATTCATTCGGCAATCTTGCCTATGTGCTTTACGGTATTGGGCTGGTGCTTATTATTGGCGTACTGTTCACGCCCGAGAAGAGCGGTGCGCACAGCTGGTACCAGCTTGGTCTATTTGACTTTCAACCTTCCGAATTGATGAAGATTTTTACCATTCTCGCGGTTGCCAAATACATCTCCAAAAAGGATGAGCAGGAAGAGAAGATCGATAATCTAAAAGCGATGCTTCCGATTTTTCTGCTGATTGGCGTGCCGCTGTTGTTAATTCTTATTCAGCCGGATTTAGGAACATCGCTCGTATTCATCGGAATTTTGTTTTGCATGCTGATCGTGGCCGGTGTTCCTATGCGTTATTTCGTAATGCTTGGCCTTTTAGGCGCGATTTTTTTTGCTTCAATCGCTTATATTTTTATGTTTCATAAGGATTTCTTTTTTGACCATATTATGAAACCATATCAATGGAAGAGGATTGAGGTTTGGCTGGATCCTTATGACCCGAAATACAAGGATGACGGCTACCAGCTTAGACAGTCATTGACAGCTGTCGGCTCCGGACAGCTTCTGGGAAAAGGGATTAACCAAGGAACACAGGCACGCAACGGTTGGGTTCCGGTTGGGGAGAGCGACTTTGTGTTCACTGTAATCGCTGAGGAACTAGGTTTTATTGGCTCCAGCATTTTGATTTTTATTTATTTCTTCTTTATCTATCGGATGCTCCGCATCGCTATGGAAGCAAAAGATACATTCGGCATGTATGTCATTGCCGGGGTTATCGGAATGTATGTGTTTCAGATTTTCGAGAACATCGGGATGACGATTCAGCTGATGCCGATCACCGGACTTCCATTGCCGTTTATCAGTTATGGTGGAAGTTCGCTTGTGACGAACTTTTTTGTGATGGGGATTGTCCTCAGCATTGGAATGCGGCGGAAAAAATTGATGTTTGAATAAGTGCGAAGGGAAGCGCGCCTGTACATCCCGCGAAACGGACAGGCGCGCTTCCTTCTTTCTACAAGATTTAAGTGGGAATAGCCTTCCTTCCTCCCTCATACACTTGTACAAAAGGTAAAGGGAGCGAGGGGTGTGGAAGCATGGCGCGTTTTGATATGGATGGCATTAAGCGACGCAGGGAGGAAAGGCTTCGCCGTTTAAGAGAACAGATGGAAGATACGTATTCTTCTTATTTTTTTGAGGATAGTGGCGAGTTGCCGCCGGTGTATAAAGAACCTATATATCGCCAGCGGGAGTGGGAAGAGCCGTGGGAGCGCTATGGGCACAAGGAAAGCAGTTCACGTTCTATGTTAAGCTTTGGAATGTCTCACAAAACAGTGAAACGGAGAGACAAATTATTTATTAAAATTATAGCGTCGTTTTTTTTGCTTAGTTTGGCGTATGTCATTAACAATGTTTCTTTTCCGGGAGCTGAGAAATACCGGACAGTAATGAATGAGGTTATGCACCGTTCGTATGATTTCGCCGGTATGTCGGCCTGGTATGAAAAGAATTTCGGCTCTGTGCCCACCTTGCTGCCAAATGTGGGCGGTCTTGGCAACGAAGTACAACCTGTGCTGCGAGCGCAGAATATGCTATTAAAAGCGCCTGCTTCGGGCAAAGTCGTACAGACGTTTGCCGAACAGGGGAGCGGGATTTATTTCACGCCAGGTGAAACTTCTATCCGTGCGGTCGATCAAGGATGGGTCACCTTCGTGGGCCAAAAAGAAGGGCTAGGCAACACGGTGATTATCCAGCATGCTAAAGGAATGGAAACATGGTACGCAGGGCTTGCGGAAGTGGAAGTAAAGCAAAATGATTGGGTGGAGATTCAACACACTATCGGAAAAGCGGCGAAAGAAGGACACTTGATTAAGCCGGTATATTTCGCAGTGAAGAAAAATGGGCAATTCGTGAATCCACAGGATGTGGTTCATTTTGAATAATATCTCACTACATGTACACCCGCTGTTCTGGCTGATTATGCTCGGCGCGTTGCTTGTCGGTCAGTTTATGGAGGTCATTACGCTGTTTAGCATTGTGTTACTGCATGAATTGGGACATGTTACAGCCGCCCGCTGGTATGGATGGCGGGTTAAACGTATTGAATTGCTTCCGTTTGGTGGCGTGTTGGAGATCGAAGAGTGGGGAAATACGATGCCGGGGGCGGAATTCGTCGTAGCGCTGGCGGGCCCGCTTGTCAATGCGTTGCTCATCGTTTTCGGCTTGGCGATGATGCAGCTTGAAATATGGTCGTCTGTTTGGACGGCTTTTTTTGTGTACAGTAATTTGCTAATTGGTGGGTTTAATTTGCTTCCTATCTGGCCGCTTGATGGGGGGAGGGTAATGCAGACCGCTTTGAGTCTTGTTTTGCCTTACCGCCAGGCGATGCTATGGTCGATATATATAAGCGGCGCAGGGGCGGCCGGATTGATTGCGTGGAGTTTGTCTTTTGAACCATCGCCGCATTTGAACGGGTTGGCGGTGGCATTTTATCTGCTGTTTAGCGCGTGGATGGCGTATCGGCAGCGTCATGTTCAATTTATAAGGTTTTTGCTTGCACGAAAGACGCAATTAGAGGAAGGATTAGGCCCGGAAATAGAACGTTTAGTATCCGTACCACCTACGCTCACGCTCGCTCAGGCAGTAAAAAAAATCAAGCGCAATTCTTACCAATTTTTTATTGTGCACGGACGCTCGCTGCCTAGTTCTGGTACCGTATTTTCAGAAAAAGTGCTGCTTGCCTATTATTTTTCCGGACGATCACCCCATTGTGCAGTAGAGGAACTTTTGCGGTAAAATTGAGAAGAAAAGAAAGCGTAAGGAGGACAACTGTTGAAGCAAATAATCATCAACTGTACCGGCCGCGAAGCGAGAGTGGCCATGTTGGAAGGCGGTCGGTTGGTTGAATTATACATCGAACGGCCGGAAGGGCGACGGATCGTCGGCAACATTTATAAAGGACGGGTAGAAAATGTGTTGCCAGGCATGCAGGCGGCATTTATCGATATCGGTATGGAAAAAAATGCGTATTTATACGTAGCTGACTGTTTGCCACCGGAGACAGAGCCTGAGGAAGGGAAGAGGCCCTCCATTAATGAGCTGATTACGCAAGGCCAAGAGATTATCGTTCAAGTCAGTAAAGAAGCGTTTGGCACGAAAGGTGCTAAAGTAACAACACAGCTCTCTTTGCCTGGGCGCTACATTGTATATTTGCCGAATGTGACCTATATTGGGGTATCACGTCGCATACGCAAGGAAAAAGAACGCGAACGTCTACGCCGGATGGCACGCGAGATTCTGGGACCGAATGAGGGAATCATTATCCGGACGATGGCCGAGGGAATGAGTCGAGCTGAGCTGGAGGCGGACGTTTCATTTCTGAGAGCGTGTTGGGAACAGGTGTGGAGCGAGAAAAAGCATGTTCGCCCGCCCGCGCTCGTCTACCAAGACTTAGATCTTGTCTCCCGCGTGGTGCGCGATTTTGTAGATGAAGAAGTAGAAGAAATCATGATTGACAGTCGCCCGCGCTACGCGGAAGTTCGAGCATTGCTCGCCCGTTACCGGCCTGAGTGGGAGCAGAAAATTCGATTGTATACCGGGGCTGAGGAGATTTTTTCTTATTATGGCTTGGACGGGGAAATCGAACGGGCGCTGAGACGGAAAGTATGGCTAAAGAGCGGCGGTTATTTGGTCATTGATCAGACGGAAGCGATGACCGTTTTTGATGTAAATACCGGCAAGTATACAGGCAGTCATACCCTTGAGGAAACGGTTCTGAAGACCAACCTGGAAGCATGTCGTGAAATTGTCCGCCAGCTTCGTTTGCGCAACATTGGCGGCATTGTTATTATCGATTTCATTGACATGGAGAAAGAAGAAAATCGGCTCCAGGTGTTGGAGTGTATGGAAGGGGAATTGCGGAAAGACAAGACAAAGACACAAGTGCTTGGATTTACCCGCTTGGGGCTGCTTGAACTGACACGCAAAAAAGAGCGGCAAAATCTTGCTGATATCTTGCTGCGCGTGTGTCCTTGCTGCGAAGGAACAGGCAGAATCACAGCCGAAGAGACGCTTGCGAGTGCGCTGGAACGCGAACTCGCAAGCTTCAGTCACGATGACCGCGTGGAAGCGGTCTTGCTTGAAGTGCATCCCCATATCGCCCGCGTGTTTGTGGAACGGGACTATATAGAAGAATTGCGGAATAGCACGAGCATTGCTCTCTATATTGCGGAAAATTCTTCTCTTGATCAACAGCGGTATCGCATCCTGTTTGCGGGGAGTGAAGCAGAAGCGCGGAGACGCTTACAGAAACAGTGATAAACACTTCCTTCTCGCGGTGTTTAGGTTGCTTTTCTTGCAAGAATATGATAAGCTGTTTTTTGTTAACTGGTGTGCTTGACACCTCAAGCATACTACAACCGCTCGATTAAGGTTTGCAAGCCGGCGTATATGCGCCGCACCGGATATCGGCGAGTCTTAGTATATAGGGGAGGTGCAACGAATGTACGCAATTATCGAAACTGGCGGTAAGCAATACAAAGTAGAAAAAGGTACTGAACTGTACATCGAAAAGCTGGCAAACGCTGAGGGTGAGACAGTTACTTTCGACCGCGTATTGCTGGTGGCTGGCGATGGCGGTGTGAAAGTAGGCGCTCCGGTAGTGGAAGGTGCTACTGTTACTGCGAAAGTAGAACGTCACGGTAAAGGTAAGAAAATTATCGTGTACAAATACAAAGCAAAGAAAAACTACCGTCGTAAGCAAGGTCACCGTCAACCTTATACGAAGGTTGTTATCGAAGCGATCAACGCGTAATGATTACGGTGCAGGTGAAGCGCCGCGGCGATGACTCCATTGAAGAAATCAAGATTTCCGGACATGCCTATGCTGGGGAGCCTGGACATGATCTAGTATGTGCCGCCGTATCGGGCATTTCGCTTGGAGGAATCAACGCGGTTGAACTGTTGTTAAACATAGAGCTGCCAGTCAAACAGGGTGAAAGTGGTTTTCTACATGTGAAAGTACCGGACGACTACGCTCCGGAACTTCAGGAGAAAGTGCAGCTTTTGCTTGAGGGCATGATTGCCTCGTTGTATTCGGTAGCGTTAAGTAACGGCAAATATGTTCGGGTTATCGACAGATTGAAATAGTAAGGAGGTGTCCCTTATGTTAAGAATGGATCTGCAATTCTTCGCCTCGAAAAAAGGGGTAGGTAGTACCAAAAACGGCCGTGACTCTATCGCGAAGCGTTTGGGTGCCAAGCGTGCGGACGGTCAATTCGTAAAAGCCGGTAACATTCTGTACCGTCAACGTGGTACAAAAATTTATCCGGGTGCGAACGTAGGCCGCGGCGGTGACGATACGCTGTTCGCTCTGACTGATGGTATCGTGCGCTTCAAGCGTCTGGGCCGCGATCGCAAACAAGTGGTTGTTGAACCGGTAGCAAGCGAAGTGTAATAATCGTTTAAATAAAAAGACCGTTGACGTACGTCAACGGTCTTTTTTATCGTACCGAAGGGACACGAAACGGCCGTTTGGCTTTCTTTGAAGAAAAAGGACGAGCGGTAACGCCCGCAAGTTTTTCTTGACGTTTTGTTTTTTTGTTTTGCGGCACACTAGAAAAAAAGAAAGGGTGCTGCTTATGTTTAGAAAAAATGGGGCAGAAGCACTTGTTGACACGCTGATTGAGTGGGGAGTTGACCACGTATATGGAATGCCTGGCGATTCGATTAATACGGTTATTGAGGCGTTTCGTCAGAAGAAGGATAAAATTAAGTTCATTCAGGTTCGCCATGAAGAAGCGGGGGCCCTGGCCGCCGCTTCCTATGCGAAACTTACCGGCAGGCTTGGCGTATGCCTTGCTGTTGCTGGGCCGGGTGCAATTCATTTGCTGAACGGTCTTTATGATGCCAAACTGGATCATGCACCGGTGCTGGCAATTACTGGACAGGTAATAACTGATTTATTGGGCCTTGATTATTTCCAAGAAGTGAATGTATCGCGTCTTTTTGATGATGTAGCCGTATATAATCAGATGATCGTTTCCCCGGGGCAAATTCCTTCAGTAGTAAATCAGGCGATTCGTACAGCATATGCGCGCAAAGGCGTGGCTGTTCTGACCATTCCAGGTGATGTGCCCGATATTGAATTAGACAGAAAAACGCGCTATACGTACGCCAAAGTGGACAGTGGACATCTTGAGCCGCGTACGGAAGATATGGATGCCGCTTGTGAGGTTCTCAGCAAGGAAGGAAAAAAAGTCATTCTAGCGGGTAAAGGCGCACGGGGAGCACGTGAAGAACTGCTGGCATTCGCGGAAAGGCTTGGGGCGCCCATCGTGGTGACGCTTCCTGGAAAGGGCGTCGTACCGGATAAACACCCGTACTGCCTGGGAGGGCTTGGTCTAATTGGAACGAGAGCGGCGTACGATGCTATGCAAGAAGCAGATACGTTGTTTATGGTAGGTACTTCGTATCCGTTTACGGGATTTTTACCGGAGAAAGCGATGACCATCCAATTGGATACAGAACCTTGCCAAATCGGCAAGCGTTATCCGGTAGATATCGGTCTTATCGGGGAGGCAAAGCATACGCTTGCCCGATTGACAGAGCGAATTCCTTATCAGGAAAACAGGGAGTTTTTGGCTCGGTGCAAAGAAAAAATGGATAAATGGTGGGGGAAAATGGAGGAGCAGGAGAAAATCGAAAGCTCCTTGATCATGCCCCAGTATGTAGCACGAACACTGGAAGAGGTAGCGGAGGAGAACGCAGTGCTTTCGTGTGATGTCGGCAATGTAACAGTCTGGATGGCCCGCCATTTTCGGGTGACAAATCAATCGTTTATTACGTCCAGCTGGCTGGCTACGCTAGGATGCGGTCTGCCTGGCGCGATTGCCGCTCAGATTGCGTACCCGGAGCGCCAGGTATTCGCGATTTGTGGTGACGGGGGATTTGGCATGACGATGAACGATTTTGTCACAGCGATCAAATACAAGCTCCCGATTATTACTGTTGTATTTAATAATCATAAAATCGCCATGATTAAGTTCGAACAGGAAGCTATGGGCAATATTGAATACGCTACGAATTTGGTAAATCCGAATTTTGCAGCTTACGCAGAAGCGTGCGGTACGGTGGGATTCAGGGTGGAAAAGCGTGAGGAATTGTTGCCTGTTTTACAGAAAGCTGTCGCCGCCAGGCGTCCATGTATTGTTGACGTATTGGTGGAAGCAGACGAAGCACCGACGCCGCCGAAAATTACCTTTGGTCAGGCAGCAGGGTTTACCAAACATATGATAAAAGAATTTGTAGAGGAAGGACGCTTTACGTTACCACCTATACTTCGTGTGTAAAAGCCAGTTTTGCAGAATGAGGAAAACAGGTCGAACATAAGCTTTTGCTTTTTGTACCTGTTTTCCCTATTTCTTATGACACGTCATGTCTTCTCTAGCCCTGGATGTGGTAAAATGTACAGAAAAGCCAAAGAGGGTGAACGCGGTATGAAGGAATTAATCGAAGTAATTAATCACCAACGGCATGACTGGCTTAATCATATTCAGGTCTTGCTCAGTTATTTGAAGCTTGGGAAATATGATATGTGCGAGGAATACATACACCGCATCATTGCGGGGGCAAACAGGGACACGTTAGTCTCCCGCCTGGAATACCCTCCTGTTGTGGCTTATCTTCTCTCGTTTAACGCACTGCATTCCAATATGCGAATAGAAGTGGAAATTCCGGCTTCTTTTTCATTACTCAAGCTTAAAGAAGGAAATTGGCTGGGTGATTTTATTGTTTCTTTAGTAAAACTATATCAGCAATATGCCCTGTATAATGGCGGGGAAAGTAATACATTTCTGCTTACGTTGCATTACCAGGAAAGCGCTCTTAGAATTGTGGCAGATTTTGCGGGTGAACTTGATGTGAAAGGCATCGAAGCCGGGCTGAACGAGTTGTGTGCGCGGATGAGGGCATGTGGTGGCGAAGCATTGCTTATGCCTCATACAGCTTCAGAATCGGTTTTGGAGTGTGTCTTTCCTTTTGCCTAGGGAGCGGAGAAGTTATTACGGAAAAGGTGGAATCAAGATGTTTGTAGATAGTGTAAAAGTATATGTTAAAGGAGGCGACGGCGGAAACGGTATCGTTGCTTTCCGCAGGGAAAAATACGTGCCGCAGGGCGGCCCAGCCGGCGGTGACGGCGGTCGTGGCGGTGACGTTGTGTTTGTTGTGGATGAGGGGTTGCGGACATTGGTGGATTTTCGCTATCAACGCCATTTTAAAGCGGCTAGGGGAGAGAATGGGCGCCCAAAAGGCCAACATGGCGCGGGCGCAGAAGATTTGGTTGTTCGCGTGCCTCCGGGAACGACCGTTATTGATGATGATACCGGACAGGTTATTGCTGACCTGACAGTGAATGGTCAGCGCGCAGTGATTGCCAAAGGCGGCCGCGGTGGCCGCGGTAATATCCGGTTTGCGACGCCGGTGAACCCGGCGCCGGAAATTGCGGAGAACGGTGAACCCGGACAGGAACGTTATGTGCGTCTGGAGCTGAAAGTGCTAGCTGATGTTGGATTAGTAGGGTTTCCAAGTGTGGGTAAATCCACGCTTTTATCGGTCGTGTCGGCGGCGCGTCCCAAAATCGCGGCCTATCATTTTACGACGATTACGCCGAACTTGGGCGTGGTAGATATTGACGAGGAACGCAGTTTCGTAATGGCGGATTTGCCGGGACTGATTGAAGGCGCGCATGAAGGGGTTGGTCTGGGGCACCAGTTTTTGCGCCATGTTGAACGGACGCGGGTCATTGTTCACGTGATTGATATAGCAGGTTCTGAAGGCCGTGATCCGTATGAAGATTATATACAGATTAATGAAGAGTTGAAGTTGTATAATAAGAAACTGGAAGAGCGTCCGCAGGTTATAGCCGCCAACAAAATGGATCTTCCGGGAGCGGAAGAGAATTTGCGGGAGTTTCGGAAGAAAGTCGGGGATGATATTCCAATTTATCCGATTTCAGCTGCGACCAAGCAAGGAGTGCGCGAGTTAATGTATAAGGTGGCCGATATGCTTGAGCATACTTCGAGGATACCGCTTATTGAGGATGTAGCAGACGAAGGGACAACGGTGGTGTATAAGGCGGAACAGGAACAGGAGCCGTTTACGGTTCGCCGCGAAAACGAGATTTTCGTGGTGGAAGGCGAGAAACTGGAGAAATTGGTGAAAATGACGAACTTAAATAGTCGGGATTCCATCCAGCGTTTTGCCCGTATGATGCGTAATATGGGCGTAGACGACGCGCTGCGCGAGAAGGGCGCGCAAAATGGTGATATTGTACGTATTGGCAAGTTTGAGTTTGAATTCGTGGAGTAAAAAAGCAGGACGAAAAGTCTTGCTTTTTTTTATGGTGATGAGCGGCAACGCCCGCGAGTTTTTCTCATGTTTTTCCACTATGGACAGCGTTGAGAGAAAATATTTGAAAAATAAATGAATATCTCTTGTTAAATCAGAAAAAACAAAGTATAATGTCCACTATATATAAACATTTGTTTATTCTAGGAGGACGGAATGGGAAAACAGGAAGAACTGTTCTACTTAATCCGGGCCGATATTTTGCCTGAATCAATTATAAAAACAATAGAGGCAAAAAAGCTGCTCGATTCCGGAGAAGCGGAGACGGTCAATGAAGCGGTGGAGAGAGTGGGACTAAGCAGAAGCGCTTATTATAAATACAAAGATGGGATTTTTCCATTTAATTCTATGATGCGTGAGGTGATTATTACCGTATCACTTAATCTAGAGCATCGCGCAGGTGTGCTGTCCCAGGTATTGAAGTTTGTCGCCGAAAAGGGCGGCAACATCCTGACGATTAATCAGACGATTCCGCTACAGGGTATGGCCAATGTTGCGATGTCCATTGACACCGGGCAGTTGAACTTACCGACAACTGAGTTTCTTGACGAATTGAACGCGCTCGACGGCGTCAAGCGTGCAGTGATTGTCGGACGGGGATAAGCATTTTTTTCATTATATTATTATAAACAAACAAAAATATACACATGGAGGAGAGAGCAGGATGCGAAACAACACAGTAAAAGTAGGACTTATGGGGCTTGGAACTGTGGGTACGGGCGTCGTACGTATCGTACAGGGTCACCAGGAGGATTTGCAGAAACAGACGGGCTTAGCGATTGAAATCGCTAAGGTACTGGTGCAGGATCTTGAGAAAGAACGCAACTTGAAACTGGATAGACACATGATTACAACCGATGCTTCTGAACTGTTTGACAACCCGGACATCGATGTGATTATCGAAGTGATTGGCGGTATTCATCCAGCGAAAGAATATATTCTGCAAGCCCTTGAGAATGGCAAACATATTGTGACGGCCAACAAAGACTTGATGGCGCTCCACGGGGCAGAAATTCTCTCCAAAGCGCAAGAAAAAGGCTGTGACGTATTCTATGAAGCGAGCGTGGCCGGCGGTATTCCGATTCTGCGCGTGCTGGTGGAGGGGTTTGCGTCTGACCGCATTACGAAAATGATGGGAATTGTGAATGGTACGACCAATTACATCATGACGAAGATGAGTCAGGAAGGTGCCGATTACAGCGCGGTACTCAAAGAAGCGCAGGCGCTCGGTTACGCGGAAGCGGATCCGACGGCGGATGTGGAAGGTCATGACGCAGCACGGAAGATGGCTATCTTAAGCACGCTTGGCTTCCATGTCGATATGAGCCTTGAGGATGTAGACTGTAAGGGAATCTCCGAAGTGACAGCAGAAGACATCGCATATGCGAAAAAGCTGGGCTATGAGATTAAGCTGCTCGGCATCGCGCAGCGCGACGATGATTTGATCGAGGTAAGCGTACAACCAACGCTTATTCATCATACACACCCGCTTGCATCCGTCAATGGTGTCTTCAACGCGATTTATGTGCACGGCGAAGCGGTGGGAGAGACAATGTTCTACGGTCCAGGAGCGGGCGAGTTGCCGACGGCAACGGCAGTTGTTTCCGATCTGGTAACAGTTGTGAAAAACATGAAGCTTGGCGTAAACGGACGCGGCAGCGTGGCACCGTATCGCGAGAAGCATTTGAAAACGGACGACCAGATTGTGTCCAAGTATTTCCTTCGTCTAATCGTGGAAGACAAACGGGGCGTGCTTGCACAAATTACTCGCATTCTCGCTGACCATGATGTAAGCTTAGAACAAGTCCTGCAACAACCGTACAATGACGGCAAGCAGTCGGAAATTATTCTGATCACGCACCATGCTTCGCGCAAAAATATTTATGCCGTACGCAGCCAATTTGAAGAGCTGGAAAGCGTGTTTGAAATAAAAAGCCTGTATCGGGTAGAAGGTGGGGAGGAAAAATAATGGCTGGCATCATTGAGCGCTACGCAAAATATTTACCGGTGACGGAGAAAACCCCCCGGTTGACGTTGCATGAGGGCAATACGCCGCTCATTTTTGCGCCGAAATTGTCGCAACAATTAGACTTGGAGATTTATTTCAAATACGAAGGTTTAAATCCAACAGGATCGTTTAAAGACCGGGGGATGGTTATGGCGGTGGCGAAAGCGGTCGAAGAAGGCAGCCATACGATTATGTGCGCTTCCACAGGAAACACTTCGGCCGCGGCGGCAGCGTATGCAGCGCGCGCGAATCTGCGCTGTATCGTGCTTATCCCGAATAACAACATCGCGCTGGGTAAGCTGGCCCAGGCGATGGTTTACGGCGCTGAAATTATCGCCATCGAAGGCAACTTCGACCAAGCGCTGAAAATCGTGCGCGATATTACGGAAAAGCATCCGATTACGCTTGTGAACTCGGTGAATCCGTACCGTCTTGAAGGGCAGAAGACAGCGGCTTTTGAAATTTGCGACGCGCTGGGCAAGGCACCGGACATCCTTGCGATTCCGGTCGGTAACGCGGGAAACATTTCAGCGTATTGGAAAGGATTTAAAGAATACTATGAAGCAGGGGTTGTCAGAAACAGGCCGCGCATGTTCGGGTTTGAAGCGGAAGGAGCGGCCGCGCTTGTCAAAGGCGAAGTGATCGAAAATCCGGAAACGCTGGCGACAGCCATCCGCATTGGCAATCCGGCTAGCTGGAATCTTGCGCTCAACGCCCGTGATGAGTCCGGCGGTCATATCGACATGGTTACAGATGAAGAAATTTTGGACGCATATCGCAAGCTGGCCCAGACAGAGGGAATTTTTGCCGAACCGGCTTCCGCGGCATCGCTGGCAGGCATCATAAAGATGCGTAAGCTGGGCCGGATTGAAGCCGGCAAGCAGGTTGTGTGCGTATTAACCGGAAACGGCCTGAAAGACCCGAACATCGCACTTACGTCTGTGGGAGTGGAGCCGATCGTGGTGGAAAGCACGGAAGAAGCAGTGCTTGGCATCATCGCCCGGGGAGCGGGTGTATAGCGTGCAGAACGGAAAGGTGAAAGTAAAGGTTCCAGCTAGCACGGCTAATCTCGGCCCCGGATTCGACACGATAGGTATGGCTTTCCAACTGTATACCACCATTACGCTGGAGCTTGCGGAAGAAACAACGATTCGTTTGCACGGCCCGAACCTTTCCGGCATCCCTGCCGACAAAAGCAACCTTATTTATAAAGTGGCGACCGAAGTGTTTGAGAAAGCTGGCCTCGCGGCGCCGGAGCTTGTGGTTGAGATCGCTTCTGATATTCCACTGACCCGCGGGCTCGGTAGCAGTGCGTCCGCCATCGTAGGGGCGCTTGTGGCGGCCAATGAATTGGCTGGCCGGCCTTTTACGAAGGAACATCTGTACATGATGGCGACAGAGCGGGAGGGACATCCGGACAATGTAGGAGCTTCGTTATTTGGTGGCATTGTTGTCGCATTAATGGAGCGGGAAAACGTGCCATATGTGCGGCTTAATGTACCGAAACATCTTGAGGCCATCGCAGTGATTCCAGAATTTATGCTTTCTACTGAAAAATCAAGGAATGTACTCCCATCCATGTATAGCCGCCAGGATGTGGTTCATACGGTAAGTCATACCGGCGTGCTCGTGGGAGCGCTGGCGACCGGTAACTTGTCGTTGCTTAAATCCGCGATGCAGGATGTGGTCCACCAGCCGTACCGCGTGCCGCTTGTGCCGGGACTGGAAAAAATATTGAATGAAGCACACCTGCACGGTGCGCTCGGCGCGGCGCTGTCCGGCGCTGGTCCAACGATCATCGCGTTTATTGACAATCGGATGCCGGTTGCACCGCTTGAAGCATTTATGGTCAGAACGCTTGCCGGACACGGCGTCGATTGTACGGTGATGCGGCTTGTACCCGACGAAGCTGGAGTACAGATTGAACACTGCTTCTCGGGTGTGACTGGATAAAGGAGATAACGAACATGGAGAGAACATTCGCGTTTCTGGGCCCGCGCGGCACAAATACGGAAGAAGCCGCGCGTCTGATATTCCAGGAGAAAGGAAATAGATTCCTTCCTTACCGCACAATTCCTGACTGTTTGGAAGCGGCCGCGGCGGGAAAAGTAGATTATGCGGTTGTGCCTTGGGAGAATTCGCTGGAAGGATCCGTGAATTTAACGTTAGATTGGATCATTCATAAAATTGATTTGCCGATTTTAAGCGAGCTTATTATGCCGATTTCCCATCATCTAGTAAGCGCGAAGCGCGAAGAGCCGCTTGCGCTTTCCCAGGTGACGAAAGTGCTGTCACATCCGCAGGCGGTAGCACAGTGCCATAGTTATTTGCATGAGCATTTACCGCATGCAGAGATTGAATACGTAAGCAGTACGGCAGAAGCGGCGCGCCTCGTCAGCGAGCGATTCGAAGAACCTTGGGTGGCGATTTCCGCCATGCAGGCGGTGCATGTGTACCCGGTAACGCTCATCGCCGAAAACATTGAGGATACAGAAAACAATTTTACCCGCTTTATCGTGCTGGGAAAAAAGCCGTTACCATTTCCGGAATCGGAAAAGTATAAGACAACCATTCTCGTGACCCTTCCATCCGATTTTCCGGGGGCGCTGCATCAGGTGCTGTCAGCGTTCGCCTGGCGCCGCCTGAACCTGTCACGCATCGAATCACGTCCGACAAAAACAGGGTTAGGGAACTACTATTTTGTGATTGATATTGAGCAGAAAATGGATGATGTTCTGCTTCCGGGCGCTTTTGCTGAGATGGAAGCGCTGGGGTGCCAGGTTCGTTTTCTTGGCACATATCCTGTGTTTGTGAAAGAGCGAAATGGGGCCCGCATCTCGCTCCGGTAGAGATACAGCCAGAGAGCAGGGCAAGTTCGTGAAAGAATGATGGAGGGTGAATTCTTTTGGAACAAAAAATTTATTTAAACGGGGAATTTGTGAAGAAGGAAGACGCGAAAATTTCCGTGTACGATCATGGCTTTTTGTATGGTGACGGCGTTTTCGAGGGAATCCGGGCGTACAATGGAAATGTGTTCAAATTAAAGGAGCATATTGAACGGCTATATGAATCGGCTAAATCCATACTGCTGGACATTGGAATGACACAGGAAGAAATGTGTGAATGCGTGCTGGAGACGGTACGCCAGAACCATCTCAAAAACGCGTACATTCGTCTTGTCGTCTCTCGCGGTACCGGAGACTTAGGGCTTGACCCGCGCCGCTGTTCCAAACCGAACATTGTCATTATTGCCGAACAGTTGGCGCTGTTTCCGAAGGAACTGTATGAGACGGGGATTCGCATTATCACTGTGCCAACCCGACGTAATACACCTGATGCTTTAAACCCGAAGATCAAATCTTTAAACTACCTGAACAATGTCCTAGTAAAAATTGAAGCGAATAACGCGGGTGTAAATGAAGCGTTGATGCTTAACCAGCAGGGATATATATGCGAAGGATCAGGAGATAATATTTTTATCGTTAAGAGGGGCATGATTTACACGCCGCCAGCATATCTGGGAGCGCTAGAAGGCATTACGCGTAATACGATTATTGAGATCGCACGCGAGAAAGGGTATGTGGTGAAAGAAGAGCCATTTACCCGTCATGATGTATTCGTTGCGGACGAAATTTTCCTTACAGGTACGGCGGCGGAAGTGATTCCGGTTATTGAGGTAGATGCGCGGCAAATCGGGGATGGCAAGCCCGGCGCTGTCACACACGAATTGCTGGCGGCGTTCCGCGAGCGTGTAGAAACAGATGGTATGAAAGTATATGAATGTTCAGGAGTGGAAAAGAGATAGCGATAGATAAACGAAAACAGAGGGTGTCCCAAAAAGTGATGGGGCACCCTTTTGCGTTATCGTATATACGTATAGAAAAACAATACATGATCTATATATATGTTGTGTTCTATTTGAGATTAACCAATCTTTTGAGACAGCCGCTACTGCATTTTTTCCAGTTCTTCTTCATCGATATCGAAGTTTGTATATACGTCTTGCACATCATCGTTGCTTTCCAACATTTCCACCAGTTTTAGCATTTTTTCCGCGTCTTCTCCCGTCACTTTTACCGTATTCTGCGGAATCATGGAAATCTCGGCTGTATCGAGTTCATACCCTGCCTCTTCGAGCGAGGTGCGCACCGTTTCGAAATCTTCCGGCGTGGTCTTAATTTCAAAGCTTTCCTCGGTTGCTTCGAAATCTTCCGCTCCAGCATCAAGCGCTGCCATCATTACGGAATCTTCGTCCAAATCTTTGTTTTCGCGGCTGATTTCAATAATGCCTTTCCGATCAAACATGAAGCTAACACAGCCCGATTCACCCAGATTTCCTCCATTTTTTGTGAAAATGTGGCGCACGTCTGCAGCGGTACGATTTCGATTATCGGTTAACGCTTCCACCATAACTGCTACGCCGCCTGGGCCATAGCCTTCATAGATGATTTCCTCATATGATACACCGTCGAGCTGGCCGGTGGCTTTTTTTATAGTCCGTTCAATATTTTCGCTTGGAATATTAGCATCTTTCGCTTTCGCGATGGCATGTTTAAGACGCGGGTTCGTATTTGGATCCGCGCCGCCTGCCCGTGCTGCCTGATAGATTTCTTTGGAGATTTTTGTGAAAAGTTTTGCTTTTGCCGCGTCCTGGCGGCCTTTGCGGTGTTGGATGTTTTTCCACTTGGAATGACCCGCCATACATCAATCCCTCTTTCTTCTATATTGCTCGCGCGCTGTTTGTACGGCGCAAAAATCCATTTTTCAGTGTAGCACAAGAACGGAAAAAGGGCAAAGCGTTTATATATTGCGCGAACAAATGAAAGACTAGGGCGCTTGATGGAGCACTGGTTGAGGATTAGACATAGTTGTTATAGATAAAATTCTCGTATCCAGCGAAGAAACGCTCCCTGTGCTGCCAATTTTTCATAATGATACGCAAATAATATTCCACCTGGTTTTCTTGGAAGTTTTTCCGCTTTTCAAACACGCCAGTCACTTCCCGTATAAAGTTGTCCGGGAAACGAAGCAGAAGGAAAATGAGCGCGACTTGTGCTTCAGAAAGAGGAAGAATTTGGCGATATGTTTCGATCGCTTCTGTAAACACGTTCAAATCCCATCGCTGAAGCACGAGCGCTCGGCTGATTAATTGAACGATATCGACAAGCGGTGTGTCGTAAGCGGCTGTGTCTAAGTCGATGATCGACTGACGGAAAGCGCTGATAAGGAAGTTGTGGCTGGCTAAATCTTTGTGCGCAATGTGCTGGCGGTAGAGTGCGCTCGTATATTCAGCAGCAAGTCCAGAACAGCGGGCAACGTCAAGCGTATATTTCGCTTCTTTGAGAATGGTAGGCGCATTGCGCTGTACAAGATATGTCAGACGACTCGGCTTGATTCTTCCGCTTTCAATCTCCTGTTGGATGCAAAGGAATGATTCATAGCGCTTTTCCCATTTTACAATAAGAGGAATGCCTTCTTCCGGCGGTGGCCCTTGTGGAATACGGACGCTATACTTGTGGAATTCTGCCAGTTTTCGAAGCGAAAGCATGACATCCGATTTATGAAAATAACTTCCCTCTCTTCCTGGCATGCGTTCCATTACGGTCATATACGTATTGTTCCATTTAAAAACGGGAACGCCCTGAATCGTTGGAAGATAACGAACGACATCGAGAAATCCACGATCGTGTAGCGTACGTGACAGATACGTGACCCATGCGGCTTTTTGAAAGTCGGAATAACCTTTGACAACCCAGGTGCCTCGATCTGTTTCACAGAGCCAGACGGTGCGTTTTGGCTTTAAGCTTTTTACGCGGCAGCGGTACATCTTTTCAATGGCGGCGGCTAGTTCCTGGTTCATAAAATATCCTCCTGCTTTATATAAATACGACTTATGATGTGATCATCCTTTATTTGGTATGAAGTTGGGAACAAGGAGTTCATCGTTTGATCTGTGACTGCTAAAAGAGCGGACTCCCGGTAGAGAAGGAGTCCGCCTGGGCGATCAGCAGTCTGATGAGCCTAGAGCAGAGCTGCTTTCTCGGCAATCACAACTGTCTTTATAAGCAGGTGTTTCCATTCCCGTATATGGATGATAGCCATGCGACATATGCGGGAAGTAGTAAGAAGTCATTTGCGGTGCTGACGGAGATGCAAACGAGGGCGCATACGGGTTCATCATGCTTGATGTTGCGGGCGGATAGTCCATAGACGGCATCATGCCAGAAGGTGCTCCCATGGAAGGTGGGGCGTACGGTGGTACGTGTGTCATCGCGGGCGATTCATATGAATCATATATCATCTCTTCTTTTTTTACTTCGTTTTCTTGCATTGACATTACCGGATACGGCATTGCCGGCATCATCGGTTGTGTTGGGTAGGCACACTCAGGTATGTGCGACATTGGCTGCGGTTGAAGCGGTTTGTATTCGGCCGGCATTTGCGCTTGCGGCATCGGTTGACTCGGCATGGGCATCATCGGGTGCGGCATGGGCATCATTGGGCAAGGCATCATGTATGGCATATCCGCTATATGAGAATCGTTATCTTCGTAGCATGGATAAGGCATTACCATATGCGGTGGCGGACACATCGGCATTGGCGGACACATCGGCATTGGCGGACACATCGGCATTGGCGGCGCACAATATTGCGGTTGCACTATGGGCACGTGTGGCATGGGCACAGGGGCTGGCATTGGAGCCGGAGCCGGCATAGGTGCTATGGGAGCGGGTGAAGGTTTGGGTATTTCTTTTGCCGGCGGTTTCATTTTGGGTTTGGGTGCCGGAGCAGGCATCTCTTTTTTTGGTATTTCTTTTGCCGGCTTTTCTTTTTCGGACATTGGAGCCATTTGAATATTAATGCTCATATCTGTATCCATGTCAATCGTCAGATCCGGGTTTTCCGGTTGCGGTTTCGGCGTATGCGGAGTTGTTGGCAATTCAGGCGCTACCGGCATTTCCTTCGGCATTTCGCTTTTCAGCGGTACATCGCTTGTCGGCACTTTTACTTTCATACCGGGAATAATTTTATCCGGATTTTTAATATGCACATTAATTTTTTTCAATGTTTCAAAGTCCACATTATATTTTTGAGCGATTTTCCATAGGGTGTCTCCCTTTTTTACGATATGGATTTTCATGTATTTGACCATCCTTTCATAGAAAATTACCTTACATCATATGCATGGGCGGGCGTTTTGCCACGGGTAGGCGAGCGTTATGTATAAAATTTCTACAGATTGGAAATGCTAGGGAATAAAAAGTTCGTCCTGAAAAGAAGGGGTAAGGATGGTCCGCAAACAATTGCCGAAACATTGGAGAACACTGCTGGCTTTATCGCTTTTGTTCATCACCGTTATAAGCAGTGGAACATGGTATTTATACAATAAGATTCAAGAACTAAAAGGGAATGAAGCATCAACGCAAACCGTCGATGTTGTGCTGAAGCGAGAATACATTTGCGGTGAGACGGAAAAAGAAACGCACCGGGAAACAGTATCCTCTTCGGAGGAATTGCTTCAGCGCTATCATGACTGGGATTTTGTTTCCCGCGACCGCAATGTATACACATTCGAGAAGAAAATTAATGATCTTTCTCCACGCTGCAAGGAACACGCTTATTTCGGCATCAATGAAAATGGGGAGCTGACCTTATTTGATGGACTCCCGGAGAAAGGTCAAATTATCCAGACATTTTTCCAACTGGATACGAAAAAGCTGGAATCCAGCCTTCCGCCAGAGGAATTGGATCTGTTGCGCAAAGGGATTCATATTTCCAATGCGGCGGAATATAATTCTATCATCTCAACGTACAGTGAGTTTACGAACGAAGAAAAAGAGACAGCGGTGCATGCGCATTAGAGAAGAAAAAGGGGCGAAACAGGAGGCTTCGCCTCTTTTTCTTATGTAAAATACATGTTCGCCTTTTTTAAGATAGTGTAAAATAAAAGAATCAGGTTTATGGCAAAAGCAGGGGGAAAATGACATGATTGATTTTATTGAGGGACAGGTCGCCTATGTGGAAGCTGATTCAATTGTAATCGTCTCCCATGGTATTGGCTACCGTATATTTTCGGGGAATCCTTTTCAATATAGAGAGGGAGAAACAAGGCAGGTGCGTGTCTATACGCACCATTATGTGCGCGAGGATGCGATGCATCTCTACGGGTTCCCGACGCGGGGTGAGCGCGATTTGTTCCGCAAGCTGCTCGACGTCTCTGGCATTGGACCGAAGGGAGCGTTGGCGATGGTGTCAGCCGGAACACCTGAGCAAATTATCGCCGCTGTGGCCCGTGAGGATATCGGATTTTTGACGCGTTTTCCTGGTATCGGCAAAAAGACGGCCCAGCGTATTATTCTCGATTTGAAAGACAAGCTGAAGGCGATGTCAAACGTAGAACAAACGGCGCTGAAAGTGGCTGATCGGCTGGAGGCAACGGATCAGCCAACACTGCTTCATGCATTTGATGAGCCGAAGCAGGAAGCGATGGAGGCGCTCGCCGCGCTTGGCTACAGTCAGGCGGAAATTCAGAAAGCGATGAAAAAGCTGGAGAAAGAAGGGGCTGATTTGGCTTCTACCGATAAAATCGTAAAGCGTGCTTTGCAATTCTTTTTGACAACATAAGGGGGGAGATAGTATGGAAGAGCGAATCATATCTGCCCATGCGCACGATATGGAAGAATACAACATAGAATTCAGCCTTCGTCCCCGGTATCTGGCCGAATATATCGGCCAGAAGCAGATTAAGGAGAATCTGAAAGTATTTATTGAAGCGGCTAAGCTTCGGAATGAGGCGCTTGACCATGTGTTGTTGTACGGCCCGCCGGGGCTTGGGAAAACAACATTGTCCGCGATTATTGCCAACGAGCTGGGAGTCAATTTGCGAACGACATCAGGTCCGGCGATTGAGCGCCCTGGCGATTTGGCGGCGATTCTGACTGGTCTTGCGCCGGGGGACGTATTGTTCATCGATGAGATTCACCGTCTGCCGCGCAGCGTAGAGGAAGTGCTGTATCCGGCAATGGAGGATTTTGCGCTGGACATTGTCATTGGGAAAGGACCAGGGGCAAAATCGGTGCGTCTTGACCTCCCACCATTTACGTTGGTGGGGGCTACGACTCGAGCCGGAATGCTGTCCGCGCCACTGCGTGACCGATTTGGTGTAGTGAGTCGTCTGGAGTATTATGCCGTAGATGAACTCACATACATTGTGATGCGGGCGGCGGAGATTTTCGGCGTCGAAATTCGCGGAGAAGGAGCGGAGGAAATCGCACGGCGCTCTCGCGGTACGCCAAGGATTGCGAACCGCCTTTTGAAGCGGGTGCGCGATTTTGCCCAGGTTCAGGGCGATGGAGTGATTACCGGCGAGTTGGCCTGCGAAGCGCTGGAACGTATTCAAGTGGATCGGTTAGGACTGGACGAGATTGATCATAAATTGCTGTTATCTATTATAGACTTGTTCGGGGGAGGCCCGGTTGGGCTGGATACATTGGCGGCCACTGTGAGTGAAGAAGCGGAGACGATTGAAGATGTGTGCGAACCTTATTTGATGCAGATCGGTTTTTTGCAGCGCACACCGCGCGGGCGCGTGGCAACGCCGCTCGCGTACCAGTATTTCGGCAAGGAGGTGCCGGGCGTATGAATCCAGTAGCGAAAATGCTGATTGTTGTTGGAGTTGTATTGATTGTTCTTGGTTTTCTTTGGCAAGTAGGAGGACGTTTTCTGAATTTGGGGCGTTTGCCGGGCGATATCGTGATAGAAAAAGAAAATTTCCGCTTTTATTTCCCGGTAATGACCAGTATCGTTCTGAGTATCGTGCTTTCGCTTCTGTTTTATTTGTTCCGGCTGTTTCGTTGATAGACGAAAGCCACGAGCCCTCATCTTCGATGGCTCGTGGCTTTTTCTTCGTGAGTAAACAAGGAAACAACCGCGAGTTTTTCTCATGAGCGGCGTGCCGCAGCCTTAATCGACGCCACTTTCTGAAGTTTGGTCGGTTTAGCGACCGACGGCACCAATTGCTTGCGCCAGAAGAGCAGGGAAACCTGCATGACCGGGCCGATGAGAAATACTGAAAGTAGAGTGCCGATAAAGATAGGGCCGTGCACCAGCCAGCCAAGAAAAAGGGCGATGCCTTCCAGCATTGTGCGCACGCGGCTAATGGACCAGCCGAGGCGGTCGGACAGTACTAGCGTAAGACCGTCCCTCGGGCCGGCACCAAGGCCGGAAGCGACATACATGCCTGCGCCAAATCCCATAAGCACAATTCCGAAAATAAGCATAATGAGATTAAGCCAGAAATTGTGCAGAGAGGTAATGATATGCAGGGACAAAATCCAATTGATAAAGAAACCGATAAGGACAATATTGAGTACGGTGCCGACAGAAGGAAATTTACGTTCTAGATAGCAGGTAAGCGCGATAACAATAATGCCGACGATTTGCACCCATGTACCCATGGATAATGACGTCATTTGTGTAAGACCGATGTGCAGCACATCCCAAGAGTTAACCCCCAAACCTGCCTGCATCATTATGACGACACCTAGCGAAAGAATGAACAGGCCCGCGATAAACAAGATGAACCGTGTCAGATACCTGCCCGCTTTTTGGTGTTGGTTCATGTTGACAACCCTCCTTCTCTCCCATCCTTTTTATTTTTCATTTAAGTTTTTTACCATTTGCTCCAACACACAGGTGAATATCCTTAAATCTTCTTCCTTAATTCCTTTGAGTGCCTGCGTTTCTACCATTTCGGACGCTTTTTCCAAGACGGGAAGCATTTCATACGCTTTCTGCGACAATTTCACTTTTCGTTCACGTCTGTCTGTTCCTTCTTCACGGGTAATCCATCCCCCCTGTTCCATGCGGGCAAGCGTACGCGTCATCGTGGGCGGTTCTACACACAGCTCGTTGCATAGTTCAACTTGCGTAGATGTTCCGTTTTCCCGTAAACGAAGGATAACGGCCCATTGGGCATTATATAAATCGAGTGGAGCAAGGTGTTCATTCAACTTTTTAACAAAATGTCTGGCTGCCTGATTGATGCGGTGGCCGTATACATTCATAACACAAAAAACCCCTTATCACTAATTAATTACCTAGCTAAATATAAGGAAAAACAAGATAAATGTCAATATACAATGATGCTTCAGTTAACCATCGTCCGCTATTTATTATGGATTGCAAACGATGGATAGATTCCTGTAAAGTAAGAGGTATCGTATATAAATATAGCTTGATAGATCGGCATTCAATATTATGAAGGGGATAAAAATAATGAAACAGGAAAGCGGTTTGTTCGGCCATACCGAATGGCGGATTATTGATCAGACGAAAACCCATCCGTCTTTTCATGCGTTGTATTCCTTTGCGATGGATGATACGTTGTGCACATCAGTTCGCCTGCGACATAGTCCGGCGGTGATGCGTGGCTGGGTGCATCATAATAATGTCGTGCTGGGAAACGTGGACTATAAATTAAGCGGCATCCGAGAAGGACTGGCTTATCTGAAGGAAAAAGGATATTTGCCTATCGTACGTAACTCTGGAGGCGCAGCGGTTGTGCTGGACGCTGGCGTTTTGAATTTGTCGCTTATCCTTCCCGCTGAAGATGCATTTGCCGATATTCACGCTGGCTACCGGACAATGGCAGAGTTTATTCGCCTCATGCTAGAACCTTATGGCGTGCGAGTAGAGACGGGAGAAGTTGCTGGCTCTTACTGTCCGGGTGATTTTGACGTAAGCATTGATGGGCGAAAATTCGGTGGACTGGCGCAGCGTCGAAGACGGGGCGCGGTAGCTGTGCAGGCGTTTTTGCTGGCCGATGGAAGCGGCAGTGCGAGAGCCGAGCTGGTTCGGGGCTTTTATGATAAAGCGGCATGTCCAAATGATACGTTTCCTTTTGTCCGCCCGGAGACAGTCGCTTCGTTATCCGAACTAATTGGACGGGAGATTTCCTCTCAAGATTTAATGCAGCGAGCGGTGAAAGTGATAGAGAGCCGAGCTGAGCGGGTCGAGTTCTCTCAGCTTTTGTCAGAGGAAACGGAAGAGTTTGCGGTTAATGTAGCTAGTATGGAAGCGAGAAATCCCCATTTATAAGAGAATCTGGTTATTTGATATTCATATTTTACTACATAGAGAATTCGCCAGGCGCAAAATTTGGTATAGACTTTGGATTTTTCTTAGTAAACTTTGGGCGACTTTCTTTCTTTTTGGACGTCTAATTTAATTAAAGTTGATAGAATATAATTGTGGCACGAATGCCCAGTGTACAATTGTTAAAATATCAAATCAGGTGGATAGAGGAGAAAGGTTGCGAGAAAGATGAAACTGGGGAAAGTATTTTCGGTAGTTTTGAGTATAGGTTTGCTGTTGCCGTTTTCCGGCCAAGCGCAAGCGATGGACGAACCAACGGTGAGAGTAGAATTGGTGACTCCGTTTGCGTCAGGAAGTGAGGAAGCGTTAACGAATCTTTCATTTACGATAGAAAGCAATTATATCATAGAGAACCACCCGAATGTTATGTTGCTAGCAGGGCAGAAGTATTTTGTACAAATCGAAAATGGAACGCTTAGTTTATACCAATACGGGTCAATTGGTTTGCCTGTGCCGCTTCTGCAAGGGCAGAGCACAATTCGGGCTGTTCCGGTAATACAGGAAGCGAAAAATTCAATCATACAAGTGCAGGGAAAGAGTAAGAGCTTCAAGTACCGCGGAGCCATGGAATTTCAGCTTGGATATAAAGGAACGAAGCCCCGCATTATTCCTATTAACGAGCTTGGAATGGAAAACTATTTAAAAGGTGTTGTTCCGCGAGAGATGAGCGCTTCCTGGGAGCGGGAAGCGCTGAAAGCGCAAGCGGTTGCTGCCCGTACGTATGCTATGCGCCAAATGATAGCAAAGCACGGTGCGGCTATTAACGATACGACTCAATATCAGGCGTACCAGGGAGTCTCGATTGAGCATCCGAATTCCAACGCCGCAGTAGAAGAGACGAGAGGTCAAGTTCTTTCATATAATGACGAATTAATCGAAGCGTTATATGCGTCTAGCAACGGCGGACATAGCGAAGCACCGGAGAATGTGTGGAAAAACTCTAAAGGCGCACCGTACTTAACAGCCAAGCCTGATCCGTATGACGCCAAAATTTCGCCGTATAAAAATTGGCAGGAGACGATGACCATTGCCCAGTTGCAGGAAAAACTTAAAAATCGCACGCCTGCGATTGGTACGATAAAAAAGGTAGAAGTAAAGCAAACGTATCCCTCTGGACGTATCGCTGATTTGATGATTGAAGGCGATAAAGGTACGGTACACTTGACCAAAGATGAGGCGCGTTCCGTGCTGGGCCTGAAAAGTTCATTGTATCATGTACAGGTCAATTATAATGCGCCTGTTTCGCCAAAAGAGTTGCTGTCCGCTTACAATGGGGTGACTACCGAGCGCAAAGACATAGGTTCATTAACAATAACAAACGGAACCACGGAAAAAACAGTCGCTGGTTCTGGGCTTGTGTTGCAAGGGGCCGATCAGAAAAAAACGCTCGATCAGGGAAGTAGCGATCCGGCAGTCAAACCGGTTTCAGTTACGTTTATTGGAAGCGGTTGGGGCCATGGTGTTGGCATGAGTCAATGGGGAGCAAGACAAATGGCCAAAGAAGGAATGAACTATCAGGACATTTTACAATTTTATTATGCTCCCGCACAAATTAGCGAAAATTATGAAGCAGGAAATTAACAGTTTTATGTCTATTCCTTGCACATAAGGGAAAAAATCGGTATGATAGAGGACGTTATACTGATGATTTAAAATAAAGCTGAGGGATAGGCCGTGAACGTCAACGATTTCGATTTTTATTTACCAGAAGAACTTATCGCGCAGAATCCGCTTCCGGAGAGAACCGCTTCCAGGCTGCTTGTGCTGAACAAGCAGACAGGAGCAGTTGAGCACCGACAATTCACCGATTTGAAGGGATATTTAAAAGCCGGCGATACCCTCGTGTTAAATGATACGAGGGTAATTCCTGCCCGGCTTTTTGGCGTGAAAGAAGGAACAGGTGCCCATATTGAGGTGCTGTTGCTTAAACCGCTTGGTGATGATTGTTGGGAGACGCTTGTAAAACCGGGGAAAAGGGTCAAACCCGGCACGCGTATTCTCTTCGGCGATGGCTTACTTACGGCCGAATGCTTGGATAGTACGGAAGTGGGCGGGCGAATGATTCGTTTCGAATATAAAGGGATTTTCAACGAGCTTCTGGATCAATTAGGAGAAATGCCGCTGCCTCCGTACATTAAAGCGCAGTTGAATGATAGCGAGCGGTATCAGACCGTATATGCCAAGCATCGTGGTTCTGCAGCGGCGCCGACGGCGGGCCTTCATTTTACGAAAGAGTATTTGGCAGAACTGAAGGCGATGGGGATAAATCTTGCGTTTTTGACGCTTCATGTTGGGCTTGGAACGTTCCGGCCGGTCATGGCGGAAACGGTGGAAGAGCACGAGATGCACAGCGAATATTATATGCTGAATGAGGAAAATGCTCGCATTATTAATGAAACCAAAGCGCGTGGCGGACGTATTGTAGCCGTAGGGACTACTTCCTGCCGCACGCTGGAGACCATCGGCAAAAAGCATGGCGGAAAGCTGGTCGCAGAAGAAGGCTGGACAAATATTTTTATTTATCCCGGCTATACGTTCAGCGTCATTGATGGACTTGTGACAAACTTTCACCTGCCAAAGTCAACTCTTGTCATGCTTGTAAGCGCACTTGCGGGACGTGAAAATATTCTTCGCGCCTATGAAGAAGCCATTCGTCTGAAATATCGTTTCTTCAGTTTTGGTGATGCGATGCTGATTTTGTAAGAAGTAGGAGGACATAACATTGGCAGTACGCTATGAATTGATTAAAACATGCAAGCAGACGGGAGCGCGGCTCGGGAAACTGCACACACCACACGGAACGATAGATACGCCGGTTTTTATGCCGGTAGGCACGCTGGCCACAGTGAAAACAATGACGCCAGAAGAGCTGAAAGAGATGAACGCACAGATTATTCTGAGTAATACGTACCATCTTTTTCTACGTCCCGGACATGAGTTGGTGGCGGAAGCGGGCGGACTCCATTCGTTTATGAATTGGGATCGGGCCATTTTGACCGATAGTGGTGGCTTTCAGGTATTTAGCTTAAGCAATCTGCGTGAGATCGACGAAGAAGGTGTAGCGTTCCGTTCGCATTTAAGCGGCGAAAAGCTGTTCATTAGCCCGGAAAAAGCGACCGAAATTCAAAATGCGCTGGGTGCGGATATTATTATGGCATTTGATGAATGTGCGCCGTATCCGGCTGAGAGAGAATATGTCAGGCCTTCTATGGAGCGAACGACCCGTTGGGCAGAACGTTGCTTAAAAGCGCATAAGCGACCGCATGATCAGGCGCTGTTCGGAATTGTGCAGGGCGGTATGTATCGTGATTTGCGCGAGCAGAGCGCACGCGACATCACGTCCCTTGACTTTCCGGGTTATGCGATTGGCGGGTTAAGCGTGGGCGAGCCCCACCAGTTGATGTATGAAGTATTGGATTATACGGTGCCGCTTCTTCCAGCGAATAAGCCGCGCTATTTGATGGGTGTTGGTTCTCCGGATGCTTTGATCGAAGGGGCAATGCGAGGGATCGATATGTTCGACTGCGTGTTACCGACACGTATTGCGCGCAATGGTACGTGTATGACAAGCGAAGGTCGCCTGGTCATTCGCAATGCTAAGTATGCGCGCGATTTTACGCCGCTTGATCCGAATTGCGATTGCTACACCTGTCGTAATTATACGCGCGCGTATATTCGTCATCTTATCCGTTGTGATGAGATTCTCGGCGTACGTCTGACAACATATCATAACCTGTACTTCCTGCTAAACTTGATGAAGCAGGTACGTCAGGCGATTATGGAAGATCGTCTGCGTGATTTCCGGGACGAGTTTTTTGCGAAGTATGGCATCACAGAGACGCGAGGATTCTAGAATTTTTGGTATATGAAGCCCGCCTAGTTCTATGTTTTTTTTTAAAATAATAAAGAAAACGTTTTAGGAAAAAACGTGGACTGGCAAGAATATAAGTAATGAAAAAAGGAGGAATACCATGAGTGCGGGTATGCAGCAAGTAATTTTGTGGGTTGTATTGTTTGCTATCTTTTATTTTCTTTTGATTCGTCCGAATCAAAAGCGCCAGAAGCAGCGAAATGCGATGCTGGCCGCCCTGAAAAAAGGGGATCGTGTTGTCACAATTGGTGGATTGCACGGCACGATTGATTTAATCAACGATGAAAACAATACAATCGTAATCAATGCCGGCGGCCATAAGCTGACGTTTGAAAAGATGGCGGTACAGTCCGTCATCGGCGAAAGCGTGCAGAAGTCGCAATAGTAAAGAAAGCGGGAAGCGCTCATGCTCCCGCTTTTTTTTACCTCTTTGTTATATTTACTCCGATAATGCCTCCAATAGCGGCTATAAGGAAGGAAAGAAGAAGAGAGTAGAGGTGACTTACGCCGAATTTGGCGTCAAAACCAAGGAAGCTGAGCAGAAGCACGAAAAGGTAATAAAATAGTCCTGTCATTCCACCATAGTACCAGCCTTTTTCGCCTCCGCGCTTGCCGGATACAAAACCGCCGAAAAACAATGCCAGGCCATTTACCGCGTAAACAAAGGTGGGAAGGGAAGCTTCGCGCGTGCCAGTAAACGCAAGAATAAGTGAAAAAAGGACAGCACCGATGAATACAATGACAAACGTATAGATGAAGCCGGCTACTACTGGAAGCTTTACTTGACTTATTTTCAACATCGGACACACCTCGCTTTTTTGTACAAATCCTATGAACGAAATGGACGGATTATGCTCAGCAGATCTACCCGCTTCCTCTATAAATTCCATCTGAAAACACGGAAGAATTTTTCGAATGATGGTAAAATGAAAACAACTGCACAATGCTTTTTGCATTGCATTTCAGGGGGTGAAAATCCGTGATTAAAACATATTTTTATAATCATTCACAACAAACGATGCACCATGATGTCGATTTAAGCCAGGTGCATAGTTTTCTTCGTTCGCCGGAAGATTTGCTGTGGATTGATCTGTATGATGTAGGCAATGATGAGCTACAATATGTGGCCGATATTTTCAACTTTCACCCGCTGGCGATCGAAGACTGTTTACATGTAAGTCCCCGCGCGAAAGTAGATGACTATGAAAACTATTATTTTTTCGTCATTCATGCGTTGAGGTATAACGAAGAGAGCGATAATGAAATTACGACGCTTGAATTAAATGTGTTTTTAGGTTCTAACTATATTGTTACGATTCATAAGAAGCCAATGCCAAGTATTGGGCGGATTGCAGCTGTTAGTCTGCACAGCAAAAAATACATGAATCGAGGCCCGGATTTTCTCCTGTATTCCATTGTAGACGGTATTACTGACGAGTATTTTCCGATTATGGATCGGATTAGCGCGCGGATTGATGAGTTAGAAGATGAGATGTATGAGCATCAGATGGAAGCCATTACGGAAGAGTTCCTGGCCCTAAAGCGTACCATTATCCTGATTCGTCGCGTAATTTTGCCGCAAAAACGGATTTTCGCACCGGTGAACGGAACTATGCTATTCAAAATTAATGAAGAAAATATTCCATTCTATATTGACTTGGTGGACCATCTTGAACGGCTTGTGGATTCCGCAGAGACGTCCCGCGATCTCGTAAACGGTGCGCTCGATACGTATTATTCGATCGTTAGCGCCAAAACGACTGAAACGATGCAGATTCTTACCATTATTTCCACCATTATGATGCCGCTCACTTTTATTACTGGTCTTATGGGTATGAATGTCCATTTGCCTGGACAGGATTCGCCTTACAGTTTCTGGGCGATTATGGGGATATTGTTTACGGTTATTGCTCTTATGCTTCTCTATTTTAAGCGCAAGCGCTGGTTGTAGCGAAATCAGCCTGTTCATCCATATCCCATTCTTCTTAGCAAAAGCGGCGTCCGTAAAGCATTCGGATCGCGTTCAAGGATGGAGACAGTTGTGGACGCTTCTGCGCTTTTGCTTGAACCGCTTATCGTTTAGACAGGAAGTGGGCGAGCGCCGGGCCGATCCACGGAATGCGTTCGACGTCCTGTTTACCGAGCACTTTGAGCCAGACGAGAAGAAGCGCATAAACAATAAGAGCAAGTCCGGTTCCGAGCAGTATCGCTTGCCAAAGTTCCATTACGTGTGACCAGTGACGCGTCATATGTAGCGCGGCGTAACTTGCCAGCACTACACTGACAATAACTTTTAGCAAATCTTTTATCTCGACTGTAAAGCCTGTTACTTTGCTAAGACTGAAGAAATGGAGCAATGTCACCGATAAAATACTGATATTCACCGACAGAACGACCCCGTCGAATCCGAATTCCGGACGGGAAGCGAGCAGGAAGATGGCCGCTGTTTTTAATAATGCCCCGATAATGGTGTTTCGCATGGCTACTCCTGCGTAATCAAGCCCTTGTAACGCAGCCTGAAGCGGTGCCTGAAAGTACAGGAAAATCGAGTAAGGGGCCATCAGTTTAAGGAAATGTCCGACTTTTTCGTCATGATACAGCAAAGAAGCAAGCGGTTCGGCAAATACGTAAAGCAGGGCGGCGCATGGAGCGCTGATGACAAGCGCCAGCCTTATCGACTGATAGATGCGGCGGTGGATAAGCTGATCGTTTTTTTGCGCTGCCGCTTCCGCGACGGCAGGAACAAGCGAAACCGAGAGCGAATACGTAATAAATGTCGGAAAAATTAAGAGAGGAATCGCCATTCCAGCCAATTGCCCGTAAAAGCTGGTTGCGGCGCTGGCTGAAATGCCGGCGATCATCAAGCTTTGCGCCACGATAATTGGTTCGATAAAAAACGTAAGGGAAGACACAATCCGGCTTGTGGTTACCGGAACGGAAATATCGAGCAGACTGCGGAATGTTCCGCGGTTCCGCTCCAACGTTTCGGACAGGCTGCGCTGCTGGAAAATCCGCGGCAGACGTTGCCTGCGAAATTGCAAGAGCAGGCTCAACATTCCGCATCCTTCCCCGATAACCACGCCCACCATCGCGCCGGCCGCCGCATATTCAACGCCGCGCGGCATAAGCCAAGAAGCAAGAATAATAACCGTAAACATGCGAACGATTTGTTCAACCACTTGCGAACTGGCTGTTGGTACCATGTTTTGTTTGCCCTGGAAGTACCCGCGCAATACGGAGGAGACAGCGACAAGCGGAACGATGGGAGCGATGGCGATCAGCGGGTAAAACGCTCGTTCATCCGTAAGAAAGTAACGCGAGATAATGGAAGCGCCGATAGTCATGACAGCAGTAAATATCAGGCTAAGTATTGAAACGATAACGAGCGAAATTTGCAGAATGGAGCGGACTTTTCCGCTTTCGCCCCGCGCGTCCGCTTCGGCAACCAGCTTGGACACCGAAACGTTCAGGCCGAATGTCGCGAGCGAAATAATAAGAATTAGCGTTGGTACCGCCATCTGGTATAGGCCAAGCCCTTCTGCGCCAATGATGCGGGCCAGCATAATGCGGTTGATGAAGCCCAATACTTTTACAATCAGGCCGGCGAGAACAAGAATTATCGTTCCTTTGATAAACGTTTGTTTCGTCATCCTATGCCCTCACTTTTCTCATGCGTATTTGTTGACAGCATATGCATGTACCCTGTGCAAACATGCCTTAAACTAACTTGTAAGAACAGGAGGCTTTGTGAAATGGCAAACTATCCGCTTGACGAACAGTTGGCTTATGTATGCGAAATCAAGGCACAGGAGTTCGCCATGCTCGGCTATGAGGATATTACAATAGAGGAAATTTGGGAGTGTGTATCAGAGAAATATAAGGAAATGCCCCCGCTTTATAAAATTGTCAACGATATTTTGTCACTAAAACCCGGTCTCTGGATGAATTGGATGACGATGCGCGCCTATCGGGAAGAACCGCTAGCAATCGACTTGAAGAAAGTGGAATGATTTGTAACAGTCTATTTAAGAAACCAATCGCTTATTTATGCGTAAAAGAAAAACGAGCCGTATTGATATTTGTCATATGCGCTCGTTTTTCTTTTTGTTCTTACGTATGATGCGGGGACTAAAAGACGAGCTTGTCTGTCAGCTGTCTTATTTTCCATTGGACCTTAAATTGACAGTAAAAAATAAGGGCGACTATAATAGAGTGTATTGGTTGAAAAAGGAGGAAGTACGGCTAATGATTAATTGGAGTCGGATCGTCACTTTTCTCCTTATTACGCTGCTTGTTTTCGGCGTGATTGGAATGTATGGGGAAAAAGTGGCGAAAAGCACTACGCTCGGTCTCGATTTGCGCGGAGGATTTGAAATCTTATACGAAGTGTCTCCGCTTGAACCGGGTGCCAAAATGACGCAGCAGACGGTGAAAGATGCGGTTTCTGCAATCGAGAGACGCGTCAATGTACTTGGTGTAACCGAGCCTGAGATTACGGTGGAGGGGACGAATCGGATTCGCGTTAAGTTGGCCGGTGTGCATGATCAGGAGCAAGCGCGCAACGTAATTGGTAAGCCTGCCAATTTGACATTCCGTGACATGCAGGGTCATATCCTGATGAAAGGATCGGATCTTGCAGAGAACGGGGCTAAAGGTGTATTGGATCCTCAGACACAGCAACCGGTTGTTACTCTGCAGTTTAAAGACGCGAAAAAATTCGCTGAAGTTACGCAGAAGTATGTGGGACAGCCGATGGGGATTTATCTTGACGAAAAAATGCTGACTGCGCCTACCATCCGCGAAGTGATCCCGAACGGAAGCGCTCAGATTGACGGTCAGGAAAGCATACAGGAAGCGAAAAATTTGGCTGCTTTGCTGAATGCGGGCGCGCTGCCGGTAAAAATGAAAGAAGTGTTCTCGACAAGCGTTGGCGCGAAGCTGGGCACTCAATCATTGCAGAACGGAATTAAAGCCGGGGTTATCGGAATCGCCCTTGTATACATTTTTATGCTGGCAGTATATCGTCTGCCGGGCGTTATCGCCTGCATCATGATTTCTGCTTATATGTTTCTTTTGCTGCTCGTGCAGAACTTGATGGACGTTACGCTGACGCTGCCGGGAATCGCGGCGTTTATTCTTGGGGTCGGCATGGCGGTGGACGCCAATATTATCATGTATGAGCGCATCAAGGAAGAGCTGCGCAGCGGCAAAACGATTCTGTCGGCGCTTAGGGTAGGCTCCCAGCGTTCGTTGAGCACGATTCTCGACGCGAACATTACGACCATTATCGCAGCGCTTGTGTTGTTCCAGTTTGGTTCTAGTTCGGTAAAAGGCTTTGCCGTCATCCTGATTCTGAGTATCGTGATGAGCATGCTTACATCAGTGGTGGGAAGTCGGCTCCTGCTGAACTTGGTGGTACGTTCCAATCTGTTCAAAAAACCGGCGTATTTCGGGGTAAGGGAGCGTGACATCCGTGAACTCTAATTTTGATTTCGTGAAAAACCGAAAATATTACTTTATTGTTTCGCTTATCTTGGTTCTCATCGGCGTGGTTTCGCTTTTGACGATGGGGATGAATCTCGGCGTCGACTTTAAGGGCGGTTCGCGCGTTCAGGTGCACGTCGGCAAGACGTTTTCTGAGGAGCAGATCAAAAAGGACGCGGAGCAGCTTGGATTGAAGCCGGGCAGTGTTACGACCGCCGGTGACAATCGGGACATTGCGGTCATTCAGTTTGCGGACCCGATTACGAAAGAGGACTATGCGAAGCTAACCAAAGCGATGCAGAGCAAATACGGAAAACATGTCGATCTGCAACAGAGTACAGTTGACTCTATGGTTAGCCGTGAGCTGGCGCGTTCCGCGCTGTATGCGGTGCTTATCGCTTCCATAGGGATTATTATCTATATTACCATACGCTTTGAGTTTAAGTTTGCTTTTGCGGCTGTCCTCGCGTTGTTGCACGACGCGTTTCTTGTTATTACGATTTTCAGCCTGTTCCACATCGAAGTGGACTTGCCTTTCATTGCGGCGGTTTTGACGATTGTTGGTTATTCGATTAATGACACGATCGTTATTTTTGACCGCATCCGCGATAATTTGAAGAAGACAAAAATCAAAAAGATTCAGGACATTGAGGACATGGTGAATCTCAGTATTCGTCAGACGCTCACACGTTCTATCAATACGGTTCTGACCGTGCTTGTATGCGCGATTGCCCTCTTCATTTTCGGCGGCGAAAGCATCCGTTCGTTTACGCTTGCTTTGATTATCGGCCTTGTATTCGGGGCGTACTCATCTATCTTTATCGCCAGCCAGATTTGGGTATCGCTAAAAGAGCGCGAATTGAAGAAAAAGAAAAAATTGGCGCCTGCTAATAATGAAGCGTAAGACCAGCCATACTACAGGGAGATAGAAAAAAGAGGGTGACCCAAAAGGAACTAAAAATTTCCTTTGAGGGTTCACCCTCTTTTTTAAATATAAAAGAGAATCGCTCCATTTGGCAAAATTGAAGTGACGAAACAACAACCACCAAAGGAACGGTTCTCTTATGAAACATGATCATATTTCCTTTTTCTGAACCGTTGGGACAACGGGGTTAGCTTGGTAAATTGCTAAACGTATCTGCGTTGGCAGGTATTACCCAAGAAGCCCCCACTTCAAGCGATAGCTAAGTGGTGGGGAGTCCACCGTAAAGATTATCTTAAAACATGTTACGTTCGTACAAGTCAGAAACAGTGCGCCATTTGCTATTAGTGAAAGCTTGAGAAAGATTGAAGCTTTGACTTATGCCTCGTCCTTCAATAGACATATACGCATACTTCTTGGAACGTTGCTGAAGACGTTCCATTGTTTGTTGGTACGCTTTTTCATCCAACAAACCTAACTCCCCGGCTCTTTCTTCTACTTGAACAAACAGTTCGCTAGTTCCGTTTGAACGCTTCCAGTTTGCATCTGCTGTAGATACTTGCTTAACGTTATCTGGATTTATGGGTTCTTTCGTATTTAACATTGCATCCTTAAAATCTTGATATTTTCCCTTATATCCATAGAAAGCGCGAAGAAAAAAGTAACCAGATCTCATTTCTAAATCAGAACGACTTTTTAGGAATCCTGTATCCATTTTATAACTCCTTTATTTAATTGCTTTTCTTACCACTAATAATATCGGATAAATTCAAATAATTGATTTGCATTTTTTTACTTTAATCTACAATAAAATGTTATATAATGGTTTTTTAAATCCATATCAAACTATTTTTGGTAGATAAAAGATGAAGAAAAAGTTTAAGCTTTCCATTCTTGCAACTTTAATGTGTTTCAGCATCTCTGGTATTATCCAAGCTGCTACACAAGCTGAAAAAAAGACTGATAAGGAGTTGTCAGTAGTTGAACATTTTGAAAAAGATACAAAGAAGAAGTATCCGAACTTGGAAATTAAACAGATAACACCGGAGGAATCAATTAAAATCAAGGAAGAAATGCGCACGAAAGTAGAAAAAGAAGCAAAACAAGAAGTGCAGCTATCTGGCATTAGTGCATTTGACTCCGCGCCGCCTGTTACAGTTCTATATATTGATCAAATTGTATGGGACGAGCCGAACGGCCATAAGTATATTTATGGTGATTTAACAGCTCCTGCTGTAAAAGGATACACTGAAATTTCATTATGTGATTGTGGATGTGAAAATTAGCCTGGATGCCAATATTACGGTAGAAGAAGGGCGCCGTATCGGAAAACATGTAAAAAAAGCATTACTGGAGAATTTTTCGAATATGCAGAATGTATTTGTACATGTCAACCCGTATGCGCGCACCCTTGAAGACGATCTGCAACGTATCCCCTTTTACAAAACGGAAACAAATGAACACGAAGGTTCGATTTTGCATTAAACGGCAGTTGCCCAATTTTTCCCCCCTCTAGTATAATGAACAAGTGTTTAGAGGGAGGTGGGGAAAGACGTTGGTAAAATCTAAGACCCGCTGGAAAATAGAAGAAATTGATCAAGAGCTTGCACTGCGCTTGCAGCAGCGATTACATATTCCACCGCTAATTGCCCAACTTCTTGTTGGACGAGGTATTTGTACGTTGGAAGAGGCTGAAAAATTCCTGGGTGGCAGCGTGCACGACTTTTATGATCCTTTTTTGTTGGACGGAATGGACACAGCTGTCACCCGTGTGAAGGAAGCGATTGAAGCGGGAGAAACGATTTTGATTTACGGCGACTATGACGCAGACGGCGTGACCAGCACCAGTATTATGATTCACACGATGCGCATGGCGGGCGCGACGTTTCAATATTATATCCCAAACCGGTTTACAGAAGGGTACGGATTGAATGAGGGGGCACTTACGAAAGCAGCGGAAAATGGGTTTGCGGTTGTGCTGACGGTCGACACGGGAATCAGCGCGGTAAAAGAGGCGGAACTCGCGAAAGAACTCGGCCTTGATCTGATTATTACTGACCATCATGAGCCACCTGAGGTGCTGCCGGATGCGTACGCGGTAATTAATCCAAAGAAGCCCGGTTGTCCGTATCCGTTTAAAATGCTGGCCGGAGCTGGAGTCGCTTTTAAATTTGCACACGCTTTGCTCGGCGAGTTTCCGTATCACTTGCTCGAAATTGCCGCCATTGGAACGATTGCTGACCTCGTTCCGCTTGTTGATGAAAACCGCCTTATTTCTAAACTGGGTCTAAAAGCGCTTGAGCATTCTGCTAATCCTGGCATTCAGGCGTTGAAGAAGGTGTGCGGTATCGAAGGCAAAGTTTCTGCTTATCACGTCGGATTCGGTATAGGTCCGCGCATTAACGCAAGTGGACGGCTGGAAACGGCGGATCGAGCGGTCAAAATGTTTATTACGAACAATCCGGAAGATGCCGAAAAATACGCATATGAGCTGGACATGCTAAACAAAGAGCGACAGGATCTGGTGGAAGCGATTGCAGCGGAGGCGGAGCAGCTAGTGCTTGCGATGCCGGAGGAAGAAACGAATGTACTAGTCGTGGCGAAGGAAGGATGGAACGAGGGCGTGATCGGCATCGTCGCTTCTAGGCTTGTAGAAAAGTTTTACCGTCCAGCGATCGTGCTTAGCGTCAAGGCGGACGAAAACAAGGCAAAAGGGTCGGCACGCAGTATTGCCGGCTTTAATATGTATGAAGCACTCACAGAATGCGATGATATTTTGCCGCATTACGGCGGCCATCCAATGGCAGCGGGGATGACGCTCGCGGTTTCCGATGTACCAGAATTGCGCCGTCGTTTAAACGAATTGGCGCGAGATTGGCTAACGAAAGAAGATTACATTCCGATTACCAAAGTGGACGCTGTATGCCGGCTTGCTGACGCGAATCTGGAGACGATTGAGCAGCTGGAGCGGCTTGCTCCGTTCGGTGTTGGCAATCCCAGCCCTCGCATTTTGATCGAAGACGTAGAAATTGTGGATCTGCGCATCATCGGCAAAGATGGGAACCACATCAAATGCCAGTTCCATCAAGATGGTGTCACGCTGGATGGAATCGGTTTTAAAATGGCCGATATTAGCGCCGACCTGTCGCTTCGTGATGAAGCAAATATTGTGGGCGAACTGGCGGTGAATGAATGGAATAACCAGCGCAGAGTCCAGTTTATTTTGAAAGATTTGGCCATACCGGGAATGCAGATCTTCGATTGGCGCGGTACGCGCGGTAAGGCGGATAAGTTAAAAGCCTTGGACGGGGAGGTGCGTGCACGTGTCGTCGCGTTTCGGCCGCGCGGACAGGAACAGCTAGAGCGGCAATCCGCTTCTTGGCGCACGCTTTATCTTGAGCCGAAGCCAGGGACGCGCCAGCTTGTGCTATATGATTTGCCGCGTTCTTTCGCTGAGCTGAAAGAAGTTCTGAACGCTTGTTCGACCTTGGAGCGGCTGTATTGTCTGTTCGGGGAGGAGCCGGATTCTTTGCCTGCTTTGCCTTCGCGTGAGCAGTTTAAAGAAGTGTATAAGGCGGTTTATCAGCATAAAAAACTGGCGCATAAAGACATTCCGTTGCTTGCCAAAGCGAAGAAGCTTATGCCGTCGGCTGTGTCTTTCATTCTGGAAGTTTTTCTTGAGCTTGGTTTTCTTTCCGACGACGGAGAAGTGTACGAGCTAGTGAAAAAAACGGAAAAGCGGGATCTGACCGAATCCCGCGTTTACCAGCGGAAGAAAGAAGCCCTGGAACTTGAAACCGAGCTGTTATATTCTTCATATCAATCATTGCGTGCGTTTTTGAAGCAATTGGTGCTACAGGACGCCGGGACAAAGGAGAAGATGTATCATGGACTTTAAAGAAAAAATTCGGGTCATTCCGGACTATCCACATGAAGGCATTCGCTTTAAGGATATTACGACACTTTTAAAAGATGGCCCGGCTTACAAAGCTGCCATTGAAAAATTGGCCGAATTTGCACGTGAGAAAAAGCCGGATCTTATTGTAGGGCCGGAAGCGCGCGGCTTTGTTGTAGGTTGTCCGCTTGCCATTCAACTTGGAGCCGGATTTGTGCCGGTTCGCAAAAAGGGGAAACTGCCTTGTGAAACCGTCCAGGCGGAGTACTCCCTCGAATATGGAAAAGATGCGCTTGCGATGCACAAAGACGCTATTCAACCTGGGCAGCGTGTACTTATTGCTGATGATTTGCTTGCTACCGGCGGGACAATTCAAACGACGCTTAACCTTGTTAAGCAGCTTGGCGGCGAAATCGTTGGCTTTGCTTTCCTGATCGAACTTACGTATTTGAACGGCCGCGAGAAACTTGGTGATGAACACGATATCTTTACATTGATACAGTATTGATTTTGCGACCCTTTCGCGATGCAGACAAACATCCTTCCTCACACATGACAAGGAAGGATTTTTTCCTTCCTCTTTACTTTCCCATGTAATTCACAGATAATAAAAGGTAATATTCTAGGGGAGTGACAAAGGAGATTAATGTCATGAGCACCGAAACGACGATTGAGAGCGCGATCGATCAAGTCATAGAAAAAGCAAAGGCGTATTTACCGGAAAAAGATGTCGAATTTCTTTGGAAGGCTTATGAATTCGCGCGTAAAGCCCATGACGGGCAGGTGCGGAAATCAGGAGAACCATATATTATCCATCCGATTGCAGTAGCCGGCATTCTGATTAATTTGCAGATGGATGCGGTTACGGTGGCCGCCGCGTTTTTGCATGATGTGGTAGAGGATACGGAAGTAACGAGCGAACAGATTGCCGAAGAATTTGGGACGGAAGTGGCAAATCTGGTTGAAGGCGTTACGAAGCTTGGACGGATTAAGTTCAAATCAAAAGAGCAGCAGCAGGCGGAAAACCACCGGAAAATGTTCCTCGCCATGGCGAAAGACTTGCGTGTCATGCTAATTAAGCTGGCAGACAGGTTGCACAATATGCGGACGCTTAAGCATCTTCCGGAAGCGAAACAGCGCCAGATTTCGGATGAGACACTAGAAATTTTTGCACCGCTGGCACATCGACTTGGAATCGCTTCCATTAAATGGGAGATGGAGGACACGGGCTTACGCTACATCAATCCGCAGCAATATTATCGAATTGTCAATTTAATGAAAAAGAAACGGGCTGAACGGGAGAAGTATATTGAAGGTGTTATCAAGACACTTGAAGAGAAGCTGAAGGAAATTAATATCAAGTCGGAGATTTCCGGACGCCCTAAACATATTTATAGCATCTATCGTAAGATGGTTAAGCAAAACAAAGAATTTAACGAAATTTATGACTTGCTGGCCGTTCGAATTATTGTGGATGATATACGCGATTGTTACGCAGCGCTTGGGATCGTTCATACGCTGTGGAAGCCGATGCCAGGCCGATTTAAAGATTACATTGCCATGCCAAAAGCGAATATGTACCAGTCGCTCCATACGACGGTTATCGGGCCTAATGGTGAACCGCTGGAAGTGCAAATCCGCACATATGAGATGCATAGGATTGCCGAGTACGGTATTGCCGCTCACTGGGCCTATAAGGAAGGAAAAACAGTCGGGGATGAGAACAGTTTTGAGCGGAAGCTGTCTTGGTTCCGTCAAATTTTAGAATGGCAGAATGAGACGAGAGATGCGCAAGAGTTCATGGAGTCATTGAAAATGGACTTGTTTGCCGATCACGTATTTGTTTTTACGCCAAAAGGGGATGTCATCGAATTACCAAAAGGCTCTGTTCCGCTCGATTTTGCCTACCGCATTCACTCTGAAGTCGGCAACAGGACGATTGGTGCCAAGGTCAATGGCAAAATTGTTCCGCTTGATCATGAGCTGAAGACAGGAGATATCGTCGAAGTTCTTACTTCGAAGCATAGCTATGGGCCGAGCCGCGATTGGTTGAAGATTACGAAGTCTTCCCACGCCCGCAACAAAATTAAGCAGTGGTTCAAGAAGGAAAAACGGGAAGAAAACGTGGCAAAAGGCCGTGAAATGGTAGAAAATGAACTGAAGAAAAATAACTATGAACCGAAAGAGATCATGACTGCGGAAAATTTGCAGGAGGTAGCGAACAAGTTTAACTTTCAGGGTGAAGAAGATATGTTTGCCGCGGTTGGATACGGTGGCATTACAGCGGCGCAAATCGCTACCCGTCTGACGGACAGAATTCGTAAAGAGCGAGAAGAACAGCAATCCAACGTAACCGAGATTAAGCAGGATGCGCCGCGCAAGCGTCCGGATCAGGGAGTAAGCGTAAAAGGTGTCGATAATCTGCTGATCCGTTTTTCGCGCTGCTGTAATCCCGTACCAGGTGATGACATTGTTGGGTTTATTACGCGTGGTCGCGGAGTTTCTGTCCATCGCCAGGATTGCTTGAATATTCAAGCCTGTAGTGAAGAAGATAGGGCGCGCCTTATTTCGGTTGAATGGGACGCCGATCTTAAACATGAGTACAATGTGGACATCGAAATTACCGGTCATGACCGAAGCGGTTTGTTGAATGAAGTGCTGGCGACGGTAGCTGATATGAAGACGAGGATTACGGCCGTTTCTGGCAAATCGGATAAAAATCGTGTGGCGAAAATCAATATGACGATTTCCATCCAGAATTTAGATCATCTTCACAAGGTAGTGGAGCGGATCAAGAAAATTCGCGATGTGTATTCCGTTCGTCGTGTAATGAATACGTAGAAAGGACTGGCACACAATGCGAGTAGTTGTTCAACGTTCCAAACGAGCATCCGTTACAGTAAATCATAAGATGATCGGCAAAATTGACAGCGGGCTTGTTCTTTTGGTTGGCATTACGCATAATGATACGAAGAAAGATGCGGAGTATGTCGCGGAAAAAATCGCCAATTTGCGCATTTTTGAGGATGAGAACGGAAAGATGAACCGCTCTGTAAAAGATGTGTGTGGGGCGATTCTTTCCGTTTCGCAGTTTACGCTGTATGGCGATACGCGCAAAGGACGTCGCCCCAGCTTTGTGGAAGCAGCTCGACCTGAGCAGGCGCAACCGCTGTATGATTTTTTTAATGAGAAGCTTCGTGAGCAGGGCTTGAAGGTCGAGACCGGTATCTTTGGAGCAATGATGGAAGTAGCTCTTATCAATGATGGACCGGTTACCTTGATTGTCGAAAGTCCCCCCTGTTCTTCTCGTTCGCTACCCTCTTAACGGAAAGTGCTGATAAAGGAGTTATTTCATGATTATACAGGTAGTAGGTGCGGCGGAATTATTCCGCCAGCCGTTAGAACATATTGTTCAACTGTTTTTTGAAGAAGCACAGATTTGGTTTGGAATAAGTGCGGAAGATAGAACGCCGGATGTAAATATCGAGCTTACGCTTACAGGGGAACAGGAACTGTACGCGCATGCCCGCCTGACGGAAAAGCGGAGCGGAAAGGTATATGAAGCATCGTATTTGCGCCGGATTTCGTATTGTCAGGAGGATAAAGAATGGCGAAAACAGGCCAAGCAGGTGATAAGCCACCCGCTGCTTGACGTGTTGGAACGCTATACGGGTATTGAACAGCCCTGGGGCATTCTCACCGGAATCCGGCCAACGAAGCTGTTGCATCGCAAAGTTCAGCGAAATGTACCGCGTGAGCAAGCGCACCGTGAGTTGCGCGAGGATTTTTTGATTCGCCAGGAAAAAATTGATCTTATGCAACAAATCGTTGACCGCCAGTTGACGATGGTGCCTGACTTGTATCATTTGCGGGGAGAAGTCAGCATTTATATCGGCATTCCGTTTTGCCCGACCAAATGTGCGTATTGCACGTTTCCAGCCTATGCGATTAGCGGAAAGCAGGGCTCTGTTGACTCCTTTCTCGGCGGATTACATTATGAAATGCGCGAGATCGGACGCTGGCTAAAAGAGCATGATATGAAAATTACAACGATTTATTTCGGAGGGGGGACGCCAACAAGCATTACCGCCGAAGAGATGGATAGGCTATATGAAGAAATGTACGCTTCTTTCCCTCATATGGATAAAGTACGAGAGCTTACGGTGGAGGCGGGCCGCCCGGACACAATTACGCTAGAAAAGCTGGAAGTGCTGAAAAAATGGAAGATTGACCGTATTAGCATCAATCCGCAATCGTATATTGAAGAAACACTGAAAGCTATCGGGCGTCACCACACGGTGCAGGAAACGATCGATAAGTTCCGCCTCGCACGCGAAGCTGGGATGAACAATATCAACATGGATTTGATTATCGGTTTGCCTGGCGAAGGTGTGACTGAATTTGAACATACGCTTGCGGAAACGGAGAAGCTAATGCCGGAGTCGGTGACGGTGCATACGTTATCCTTTAAGCGCGCTTCGGAAATGACACGCAATAAAGAAAAATACAAAGTCGCAAGCCGCGAAGAAATCCAGGAGATGATGAAGCGGGCGGAGGAATGGACGAAAGCGCGCGGCTATGTACCATACTACCTTTATCGCCAGAAAAATATCCTTGGGAATTTGGAGAATGTTGGTTACGCAAAGCCGGGTCAGGAAAGCCTGTACAATATTATGATCATGGAAGAAATGCAAACCATTATCGGTCTGGGATGTGGCGCGGCCAGCAAATGGGTTCATCCTATGACCGGGGCTATTTCCCGCTTTGCCAATCCGAAAGAGCCGAAAGCTTACAACGAAAACTACAAACATTACACTGAAGCCAAAATCAAAGTTCTTGATGATTTGTTTGGAATCAAGACAGGAGTATAATCCCCCACTCTTGACAAACACTGTCGAAATAAGTAATATAAAAAACAATTGTGACAAAATGATATTGATCTGATGAAGGGCACAAAGTAGTCAGGAAGTACTGCCGCACAGAGAGGAATGTCAGAGGCTGGAAGCATTCCCGACAGCTCTTGATGAACGACAACCCGGAAGACCTTGTGGAAACAAACACATGGCGTGTTCCCGCGTTACGGGATATAGAGCGGGATATTTATATATCCAAGCAGGGTGGTACCACGGGAATAAATAGCAATCTCTCGTCCCTGACAACTGTGTCAGTGGCGGGAGATTTTTTAATGTGGAAGGAGACAGGAGAAAAAAGGTCGGATGCAATCGTCGAACCGCTCATTCTTCTTCCATGTTTATACATTTTTAATTTTTAAGGAGGGCCAATGATGATCCAGGTTCCACGAGGAACAGCTGATGTTCTGCCTGGCGAGATCGAACTGTGGCAGTATATTGAAGATAAGGCGCGAGACATTTGTCGTCGTTACAATTATTCGGAAATTAGAACGCCGGTTTTTGAACATACTGAGCTGTTTCAGCGCGGTGTCGGCGAGACGACGGACATTGTGGAAAAGGAAATGTACACGTTTGAAGACCGAGGCGGCCGCAGTCTAACCTTGCGCCCGGAGGGGACCGCTTCGACGGTACGCGCTTACATTGAACACAAAATGTATGGCTCCCCGCAGCAACCAACAAAACTATATTACATAGGACCCATGTTCCGTTACGAGCGCCCGCAGGCGGGCCGGATGCGCCAGTTTACGCAGTTTGGTGTCGAAGCGATTGGCAGCAATGATCCAGCGATTGACGCGGAGGTCATTGCGCTGGCAATGCGATTGTACGAAGAACTCGGCCTGAAAAAACTGCACGTTGAACTCAACAGCTTGGGTGACGCGGAAAGCCGCAAAGCGCACCGTGAAGCGCTCATCAAACACTTTACGCCACACATCCATGAGTTTTGTTCCGATTGTCAGTCGCGCCTTACGCGTAATCCACTGCGTATTCTTGATTGCAAAAAAGATGCGGACAAAGAAGTAATGAAAACGGCGCCTACTATTCTTGATTATTTAAATGAAGCATCCAAGTCGTATTTCGAGAAAGTGAAAAAGCATCTGGATGATTTAGGAATCGCATATGTAGTCAATCCGAATCTGGTACGTGGTCTTGACTATTATACACACACTGCGTTTGAGATTATGGAACGCGGCATCGGCGCCGTCAGCACCATCTGCGGTGGCGGACGTTACAACGGCCTTGTGCAGGAAATCGGCGGCAACGATATGCCAGGAATCGGTTTTGCTATGAGTATTGAGCGGGTGCTGCTCGCGTTGAAAACCCAAGGCGTAGAACTTCCAATTGACCAAGGACTGGATTGCTTTGTCATTGGCCTTGGGGAAGCAGCGGAGGAGAAGGCGTTTCTGCTTTTGAACGAGATGCGCCGTCAAGGGCTTACTGCTGATAAGGATTACTTGGGTCGGAAGATGAAGGCTCAGATGAAAGCGGCAGATCGTTTGCAGGCGAAAGTTGTGGTTATCATAGGAGAGGATGAACTTTCGCGGGATATCGTCGTTCTCAAAAACATGGAGACAGGCGATCAGCAGGAAGTGGCTTTTGACAAAGTTATAGCAAAAGTCCAGGAAATTACTAAAAACGATAAGCAAGGAAGGTAGGAAGAGAAATGGAATTCCAACAACGAAACGTATTTTGCGGCACGCTCCGCAGAACAGATGTGGGCAAAGAGGTTGTCTTAAACGGATGGGTGCAGAAGCGCCGCGACTTGGGGGGGGTTATCTTTGTCGATTTGCGCGATCGTACGGGTATTGTGCAAATCGTATTTAATCCTGAGATTAATCCGGAAGCGCATGCGGTTGGTGATAAGCTGCGCAGTGAATATGTTGTCAGCGTAAAAGGAAAAGTCGTAGAGCGAGATCCGGAAACAGTGAATCCGAACTTGGAAACCGGGGAAATTGAAGTACAGGTAAATGAAATTGAAATCATTAACCAGGCAAAAACGCCACCGTTCTTTATTGAAGATAATATCGATGTAGATGAACAAATTCGCTTAAAGTATCGTTATTTGGATCTGCGTCGTCCGGAAATGTATAAAACGATGGAACTGCGCCATAAAGTGACGAAGTTGTTCCGCGATTATCTGGATAGCAAAGGTTTTCTTGAAATCGAAACGCCTATGCTTACCAAAAGTACGCCGGAGGGAGCGCGTGACTATCTGGTGCCTAGCCGCGTGAACCCGGGTGAATTTTTCGCGCTGCCGCAGTCGCCGCAGATTTTTAAGCAATTGCTGATGGTGGCGGGCTATGAACGCTATTTCCAAATTGTGCGTTGTTTCCGTGACGAAGACTTGCGTGCAGATCGCCAGCCGGAGTTTACACAGGTCGATATTGAGACATCGTTCCTTAACATGGAGGAGTTAATGTCCATGATGGAAGAAATGATGGCAAAAGTTTGCAAAGAAGTGCTCAATATCGACATTGAAACACCGTTCCAGCGCCTAACATACGCGGAAGCTATGGATCGTTACGGCTCAGACAAGCCTGATCTTCGCTTCGGTATGGAATTAGTAGATATCTCGGACATCGCAGAAAACTGTGGCTTCCAGGTGTTCAGCAGCACAATGAAAAAAGGCGGGCAAGTAAAAGGCATCAACGTAAAAGGGTGCGCGCACTACTCCCGCAAAGATGTGGATGAATTGATGAAATTTGCGGGCCGCTATGGTGCGAAAGGCCTGGCATGGATGGCGTTTAAAGATGATGAAATAAAAGGGCCGATCGCCAAATTTTTTACGGAAGAAGAAATTGCCGCTATCAAAGATCGCATGCAGGTAGAGAACAATGACCTGTTGTTATTTGTGGCGGACAAGCCGAAAGTCGTGGCCGATTCTCTCGGTGCGCTGCGTCTGAAATTCGGTAAAGAGCTCGGTCTCATTGATGAAAGCAAGTTTGCCTTTGCATGGGTTGTGGATTTCCCATTGCTTGAATGGGATGAAGAGGCAAAGCGGTATGTGGCGCTGCACCATCCGTTTACCCGCCCGCGTCCGGAAGATGTGGAATTGTTCGATACCGATCCTGGGAAAATTCGCGCTCAAGCGTACGACATGGTACTGAACGGTTTTGAGATCGGCGGCGGCAGCATGCGTATTTATAAGCGCGATGTGCAAGAGAAAATGTTTAAAGCGCTTGGCTTTAGCCAGGAAGAAGCACAGGAGAAATTCGGCTTCCTTCTGGATGCATTCGAGTATGGTACGCCTCCGCACGGCGGTATCGCGTTTGGCCTGGATCGTATCGTAATGATTTTGGCCGGTCGAAGCAGTCTGCGCGACACGATCGCATTCCCGAAAACGGCAAGTGCCCGTGATTTTATGACGGACGCACCGAGCACGGTCGATCCGAAGCAGTTGGAAGAGTTATCGATCCGCGTTTTTATGCCAAAGAAGTCAGATGATAAATAAGTAACTCGGTAATAATTAGTGAAAATTGGGCCGAATTTACCGCTTGAAATCGTTTTCAAAATTGTGTAAGATGAAGTCACAACAAAGTTAAGAACCCTGTGATGTGCGTGAGCGACCCGTTTGTTTTGTACCAACACTAATGAAAAGGGAAACTGGGGTTCCGCTGTGGCGCAGAAGCCGCCCTGAATTGAGCGGACCTGTAAAGCAGCGGACAGGTCTCCCACCTGCCAGAGCAGGTTCAAAACACAGGCATCACGGCATTCCTGGGGTTCTTACTTTTATTGTTAATGCTGCGGCCCGCAGAGGATTTCTCTCTGCGGGCTTTCTTTTACCATATAAGAAAACAAAATGAAAAGGAGATCGTTATGCTGCATCAATTTTCTCGCACAGAGCTTGCAGTCGGTCGCGAAGGAATCGAATTGTTTAGGGACAGCGCCGTCGCCGTGCTGGGTGTAGGGGGGGTCGGTTCCTTTACCGTCGAATCGCTCGCCCGTACTGGTATCGGCAAACTGGTTCTTATCGACAAGGACGATGTCGACATCACGAATTGTAACCGGCAAATTCCGGCGACGCTTGAGACGATCGGGCAGTCAAAAGTGGATATAATGAAAAAGCGGATTGCGAGCATTAATCCAGAATGTGAAGTTGTTACGTTAAAAATGTTCTACAACGAGGAAACGTATGAGCAATTGTTTAAACATAAGCTTGATTATGTAGCTGACGCGATGGATACCATCTCGGCCAAGTTGCACTTGATTCTTCAGTGTCGTGAGCGCGGCATTCCGCTTATCAGCAGCATGGGAGCAGCCAATAAGCTGGATCCTACGCGTTTTCAGGTAGCGGATTTGTTTGAAACTTCTTATGATCCGATAGCTAAAGTGCTACGCCGGGAGCTGCGCAAAAAAGGGATCAAGAAAGGTGTAAAAGTGGTATATTCTACTGAAACGCCGGTCGCGGCCCGTGAAGAGGTATTGAAAGAGGTTGTGCAGGATCCGAATTCCCCGATCCGCAAAGCGATCCGTCCACCGGCGAGCGTGGCGTTTGTACCATCTGTCGCCGGATTAATCATGACAAGTGTCATTATTCGTGACCTGCTGGAGAAAGCCGGTATCGAAGTGTTGCGGGAAGACTAAGATAGGAAAAAAAGCAAGGAAAGGGTGCTGGTTTTGTGGCGGCATCCTTTACTTATGCTTATTTTTTTTCTATAATTAGTAGGATTTAGGAATGAGGCGCAAGGAGGGGGCGACGAATGGACTTATTCTCCTACGCTCAAGAAGAAGAAAATGAGCGCGGACAAAGCAGACACCAGCCGCTGGCGGATCGCATGCGACCGCGCACGCTGGACGAGTTTGTTGGACAGAATCACATTCTTGGTGAAGGGAAGCTTCTGCGCCGTGCGATCGAAGCTGATCGCATATCTTCGCTTATTTTTCACGGGCCGCCAGGCACCGGAAAAACGACGCTCGCCCGCATCATTGCTCGGACGACGCAAACGCACTTCACCGATATGAATGCCGTCACCGCGGGTGTGGCGGATATCCGGCGGGTAGTGGAAGAAGCAAAGCAGCGCCGAGAGATGTACGGACAAGGGACAACGCTGTTTGTGGATGAAATCCACCGTTTCAATAAATCCCAGCAAGATGCGTTATTGCCGTATGTGGAAGATGGAACCATCCGGCTAATTGGCGCGACAACTGAGAATCCTTTTTTTGAAGTAAACGCCGCGCTGCTTTCCCGTTCCCAACTGTTTCAGTTGCGCGCGTTAACGGAGGAAGACATGAACCGGGTGATTGACCGGGCGCTTACCGATAAGGAACGGGGATATGGTAAACTTTCTGTACAATTAGATGAGGAAGCGCGTCATCATTTTATCCGGTATGCGGAAGGAGATGGCCGCCGCTTGCTGAATGCGCTGGAACTGGCTGTTGCGACAACACCGAGAGACAGTGAGGGAAATGTGCGCATTACGCTGGACATAGCGGTTGATTCTATCCAGCGGCGCGCGGTGCGGTATGATAAGACAGGAGACAACCATTATGATACGATTTCCGCATACATTAAATCCATTCGTGGTTCTGACCCGGATGCGGCGCTGTATTGGCTGGCGCGCATGATTGATGCCGGGGAAGATCCGCGATTTATCGCGCGTCGGCTGGTCATTGCTGCTTCTGAAGATGTAGGTAATGGCGATCCGCGGGCCTTGCAGGTGGCGATCGCAGCATTCCAAGCGCTGGAGCTTGTTGGCATGCCGGAAGGACGCATTCCGCTGGCGCAGGCGACTACATACCTCGCTTCGGCGCCTAAAAGCAACGCTGCGTACGAGGGAATCAATGCTGCGCTTCGTTACGTTCGGCAGCACGGGCATGGTGCTGTACCGCTGCATTTGCGGGACAAGCATTACAAAGGTGCCGAGAAACTCGGACATGGGGAGGGATATCTGTATCCGCATGATTATCCGAATTCATATGTGAAACAACAATACTTGCCCGAAGGGGTAAACGAGACATTTTACCGGCCGAAAGAAATTGGCTATGAACGCCATATGAAGGAGTATTTGCGTACCATAAGGAAAGAAAAATAGAAAGAAGGGTGGATTTATTTGAGAATATCAACAAAAGGAAGATATGGTTTGACTATTATGATGGAACTGGCGAACCGATATGGGGAAGGCCAGATGTCGTTGAAGGCGATCGCACAGAAACATGATTTATCAGAACATTATCTTGAGCAGCTTGTGGCTCCGCTCCGGAATGCTGGACTTGTAAAAAGCATCCGCGGCGCTTATGGTGGATATATTCTTGCTCGTCCGCCGGAAGAGATTACGGCAGGCGATGTTATTCGCGTGCTGGAAGGCCCGATCAGTCCAGTTGAATTTGAAGAGGAAGAAGATCCAGCCAAGCGCAATTTATGGATTCGCATCCGTGACAGTATCAGTCAGGTGCTCGATACGACTACGTTGCAGGATTTGATCTCTTATAAAGACGAAAATCAGACGGATTCGTATATGTTTTATATTTAACACAGGTAAATTGATGAATGGTAAGGAGAGACACCATGCAAGAAATTTATTTGGATCATGCGGCGACCACTCCTGTTCATCCTGAAGTGCTGGAAGCAATGCTTCCGTATTATCGTGACATGCATGGCAATCCGTCTAGCATGCATAGATTCGGACAGCGTGTACGACATACCGTTGATGAAGCGCGTTCCATTATCGCACGTTGCGTGAATGCAGAACCGGGAGAAATTATTTTTACGAGCGGTGGTACTGAAGCCGATAATATGGCGCTTATTGGCGTGATGACGGCCAACCGGGATAAAGGCAAGCATTTGATTACGAGCCAGATTGAGCACCACGCCGTTTTGCATACATGCGAATATCTTGAGTCTCTCGGTTATGAGGTGACGTATTTGCCTGTCGATGAGACGGGACGCGTGGCTGTTGAAGATGTAGCGCAGGCGATCCGTCCGGACACGGTGATGATTAGCATTATGTTTGGCAACAATGAAGTTGGTACGTTGCAACACATCGGTAAAATCGGCAAGCTAGCCAAAGAGCGAGGCGTATATTTCCATACGGACGCGGTGCAGGCGTTTGGGATTGAAGAAGTGGATGTGAAACGCTTGCATGTGGATTTGCTGTCGATTTCTGCCCATAAAGTCAACGGGCCGAAAGGTGTTGGCTCCCTTTACGCAAGACGCGGAATTAAAATTGCTTCCTATATACACGGTGGCAATCAGGAAAAAAAGCGGCGTGCCGGAACGGAAAATGTAGCCGGTATTGTCGGATTTGCCCGCGCAGCTGAGCTCGCTATAAATACACGGGAAGAGAGGCGCGCGCATTATGAGAAGCTGCGTCGGATGATGATGGCCGTTTGGGATGAACAAAGTGTTGATTACGTAGTGAACGGACATCCCAAGTTTTATATGCCGCATATTTTGAATGTAAGTTTTCCTGGTACGAAGACGGAAGCGATGCTGATGAAGCTCGATATCGCGGGCGTTGCCGCTGCGAGCGGTTCAGCATGCATGTCCGGATCGCTGGAAATTTCTCATGTGCTGCGCGCTATGAACCTGCCGGAAGATCGGCTCATTTCTGCCATTCGTTTCAGCTTTGGTTACGGCAATACGGAAGAGCAAGTGCGGGAAGCTGCGGAACGAATTGCGCGAATTGTGAATAAGGGATGATTGGTATCCTTTTTGTAGCATAGTCTCACCTCTTTGCCCCATACTAAAGGATATGGAAGGAGATGATCGCTATGCAGCGGGCACGCGACATCATTGGACTTCCTGTTATTGAACTGAAGCGGGGCAAAGAGGTGGGCTATGTCCATGATCTTCTGTTCAATGAACGGATGGAGCTGGCCGGGCTTTTGCTTGTGGAGAAAAACTTTCTTAGGAAGGGAAAGTATGTGCCAGCGGAAGCGATTTGTGCGATAGGTGCCGATTGCGTAACGATAACTGAGAGGGCGATGGTACTCTTTTCTTCTCTTCCTTCTAACTGGATATGTGTTCAGACCGGAAAGGCTCACATGCAGAATCGAATGTTTATCACGGACACTGGCGAGCAGTTGGGGTTTGTGGAAGATGTTTATTTTTCTGCGGAAACGGGGAGAATAGTAGGGTACGAATTGTCTAACGGAATTTTGTCGGATATTATGGACGGTCGTAAAATGATTCGGAGCGCGCCGAATATAAAAATGGGCGAGGATACGGTAATTGTCTCCCCTGGGGAGTAAGGCGGCCCTTCCGCGTACAGGAGGAAAAAAGGAATGATAAATTGCCCTAACTGTCAGTCAAAAGATATCGGTAAAATCGGTACCAATCAGTACTATTGCTGGAACTGCTACATTGAATTTACGACTTCAGGGAATAAAGTATCGTCCGTTTTCCAGGTGGAAGAAGACGGAACTTTGCATTCGCTGAATGATTTGTTTTTTGAAGATTGCCCACCGCCGTTTGAGACTAATATGTAAGGAGATGAGTGCGGTGAACCGTTCACTTTGGATGGGAGCTGCGATACTGGTCGCAATGAGCCTTGTCGGAATCATGCGGCGGGCGAGACGAAGCCGTGCGGAGCGTATTTTCCGTTTCGGAAATCGTATGCTGCGCAATTTTAGATTCGCCGGGATGTTAAACATTTCGCCACGCTTTATGACAGGCGCCGGCATGCGGATGCTGCGAAAGGCGTTTCGATAAAAACGAAAACGAGGAGCAACACGTGTTGTCTTTTTCCCTGCTTGGGACATAGACTTTTCGCGTGCATGCTTCCTCGTTTTTTATTGCTTCGGTTTCTTATACTTTGAATTTAAGGGCTTCTTGATGGGCTCGTGCGGCCAGTTCAGACAATGATTCGATATTTAAGGACATATCTTCAGCTGTTTGACTTTGCTCTTGGATGGAAGCGGAGATTTCACGTAATCCGCCCGAGGTTTCCCGGCTCACTGCCGCAACAAACCGGATTCGCTCGTGCAAATTTTCTACCATTTGATGAACTTCTTCTTGTTTTTGTTTAATTTTTTCCATCTCTTTTTTTGTTTGGTTCGTTTTCTCCACAATGTTGAATAGAGCCCTTTCCCCTTGATTAATGATGGAGATTTGGCGCTGTACTTGCTCCACATTCATTTCCATTGAGCGGATAGTAACCGCTGTTTCGCTTTGGATATGTTTCACCAAATTCACAATTTCCTGTGCCGCTTTTGCCGCTTCTTCTGCCAGCTTCCGCACTTCTCCTGCGACGACCGCAAATCCTTTTCCATGTTGACCGGCCCGCGCGGCTTCGATAGTGGCATTTAGTGCCAATAGATTGGTCTGCTCGGCAATGGAGGAAATCATATGCACGACATTTCCGATCTCTTCCGAGCGTTGCCCTAATTTTTGAATGGTTTCTGTGGTGGAGATAACGGCTTGGGCTACCGTATCAAGGTGCTGGATCGCTTCATTAACAGACGCCATTCCCTCATTTGCGGCTCGGCGTGTCTCCTCGGCCACTTGCAGCGCCTGAGACGCGGCGGTCGTGGTATCCTTGACTTTTTCATGGGCATGGTTCATCTCTACATGAACATGGTCAACCGCTTCTGCCTGTTCATTAATATTTTTCGCGATTTGCTGTATCGTATGGGCAATTTGCAAGGCGGAGGCGCCGGTCTCTTCAGCGGTGGCGGCCAATTGTTCGGAGGTGGAAGATACTTCTTCTGCCGAGCGCTGCATGGTAGCTACCAGATTGCGTAAGTCACCGGTCATTTGATTAAAACCACGCGCCAGATGCCCTAGCTCGTCTTCGCGTACAATATGCGCCTGTGTTGTCAAATCGCCGCTTGCGGCTATTTTAAAGCATTCCTGAACATGCTGAATGGGTTTTACGAGCGTACGTTTCATAATGAATGATAGAATAAGCAGCAAAACAAGAAGGGAAATCAGGGAAATCATTAAAATGACGTAACGGGTCTGCGCAATGGCCGCGTACGCTTCTTGACTTTCCATTGTAATAGCCACAATCCACCCGGTTTGTTCGATGGGCCGAAATGATACGAGGTTGGATTTTCCTTCAAACGTGTATTCCAGTTGCCCCTTTTTCATCTTTAGCATGGCTTGACCGAAGTTTTGTTTGTTTATCCGGAGTTTGGCCACGTGTTTTTTCAGTGGATGCGCCAATATGAGACCATTTTTATCAACCAAATAAGCGTATCCCGTTTTCCCCATTTTTATTCGCGCAATATGCGAACCGATAGCGTCCAGCCGTATGGCAGCCACAAGGAAGCTGCGTCCATTGTTAACCGGCTCTGTCAAATAAAGCAAAGGACTTCCATCCTCTCCATAGCGCACATTGCTAATGATGCGTTTTCCCGCTTTTTGCGCTGTTTGTAATACATCAAGTTCGGGAAACGTTTGGCCAATCATGTATCCGTTTGAGCCGGCAATGATGTTTCCTTCCGGCATCGTAATATACAACGCTTCGTATTCAGGTTGATTTCTAGTAATGGAAGTCAGAAAACGGCCCGCTTCATCCGCTCGGTCTGACCGGGTGTCAACCGCTTTAATTATGGGAAATTGGGCCAATTGAAACAGCGATTGTTGCCTGTCAGTCAAATCCTTGCCGACAAGGATGGCAGCTTCGCTTGAAGCTTGGTCCATCCCTTGCAAAGTAGCGGCGCGCAGCGATTGGGTGACGCTTCGTTCCACGAAAAAGTACAGGGTAGCGAAAGCGATGACCGTTACTACTGTCAATAAAATCATTAATCTTGTCTGGAGAGTTATATGTTTTTTCATGATTCTTCCGCCTTAATATGCTAGAATTATTCTTCTTTATTGAGGTCTTAAGAACTAATTTAATGTTTATGATAGCAGGGTAATTTTGGGTATATATTAATACAATATAAAAATTTGGTTAAATTGAATGGGAAATGGTTCTTCACCATAAGTTACGCTTGAGGAAAGAATAAGGTAAAATAATTTCTCAGTCATTTTTTCAAAAATGTAGTTGATATAGGATGAAGGCGAAGCTATGTGGTAAAATAAGGATGGAGGTGCATCTATGGGGAAATTTATTAATGGCTGGTTGATGATTACTCTTTGCTATTTTACGGTCTTTTTAGTGGCTACAACTTTATATGGACTAATTACTGGGCTTCCTATTGATCGCTATCGAATCTATTCAGGTACTTATCTTGGAATTTTGTTAATTATTGTACCCTATTTTTTAACTGGTATATATGCTCGGATGTTTTTTTCTCATCCTGTAAAAAGCGCGTTTTGGCTAAGTGTTGTACCAGTAGTATGTGAGAAGGTACTCATCTATTTTATTGGAGCTGTTTTGCTTGCAGCTGGAGGAGATGGGGATACCAGTGGAGTAACAGTAATGAACTTTATTGAAGCTGAAGCAGCTCCATATTTCACCCCTGTTTATGTTATTTTAGGATTTTTAAGTATTCCCTTTAGTATGTGGATTGCCAGCCGAAAAAAGGTCTCTGTTCAATCAATGTGATTTAAGAACATGTCGTTGTTTTTTTGGACTTGCTTACGCCAACTCAACTACCCCCACTTAACGGATCACACCGTTTGAAATGGGGGCTTGTATCTTTTCAGTCATGTAGTCGTGGTAAATCATTCCGACTCGGCTGCTTGACAAATATCGATGAAACAGCTAATCCAATAATGAAATTTTGACGATTAATAACCACTTGGCAGTTTTCAAAGCTTGCTCGGGGGAACTTGTTGATATGCTATTTTCATCCGTTGCTTGAATTCCCCAAACAGCAACATCTGCATTATCAGCGATAGCTAAGTCTTGTTTTAGATTCACTACGCCATGTATATGGTGCTGTGCATTCTTATTAAGATGAAAAGTAGAGCTTGAGTATCCTCCCTCATGAATAAGAGCAGAAGTGACAGTATATTGAGGTTTCGTCTTTTCAATGGTTTCTTCTTGAAATGAAAAAGCGAGCTCTCCGTTAAATTCCCCTTGTTTACTAAAAATGTCAGTCTCTTCTCCACCTATCGTTTGAGTTTTTTTTCCGTTTTCCCAAAGCTCAATGGTAGATTTTAGTTTTCGTTTGTTACCTTTGTATTTTATTTTTACTGCGCCGGATAGAGGACCAAGGAAAGCTTGAAATTTTGCTGCATCTCCTTCAAATAAATCCGTTGGTGATATATAAAGAAAGTTATTCTTGATAGTGGAAGTATGTTCCGAATTAGGAGTAGGACTCGGAGGCTTCGAACATGCTGAAAGCAGTAAGATGATGAGAAGAATAACAAAGATAAATTTTTTCATTGGTAAACTTCCTTTTTCTTTTCATTTTTTCTTAATACAGATAAGTTTCTCCGTATTGCTTAAGTAGTTTACTGTATTCTTTTGAACTTTCCTGTACCCAGCATAGCGACTCCCCTTTATTTCCATATCACTTTTTATGCATCAGTGCCTGTCTTATAGTAAAAAGAGGTTGGATAGGCACTGCCTAAAGCTTTGGAAGAAAGGAGTGACGGCCTATCTTTCATTGCTTCTTTACACATGGGTGGTTTATATATTGTCAGTTGTTTCTACTTGTATGTTCGCGCCCTTCTAAAAAAAATCCTGCTACATCGTGGAAAATAGTTCCATGAATTTCTTTCCCTTTTTGGCGCATACTAGAAACGCCAAAAAGGTTATGCATGGGCGGAAGTGAATGAACATGGAACGGATTACGCGAACCAACTGGTTGTATTTTCTGCTAATCATTTCTCTTGCTTTGCTTATTCTTTTTTTGCTGGGTAAAGTGGGCGTATTTTTTATCGGAGCATTTGAGATTGCAAAAAAAGTGTTAACGCCGTTTTTTTTCGCGTTGATTATCGCTTATTTGCTGAATCCTATCGTTACGTTTTTGATGCGCCGTCATTTTCCCCGCAGCCTGGCCATTCTCCTGATTTACACTTTATTTTTTCTGTTTCTTCTATTCCTTATTGTCAATGCCGGGCCGATCCTTATTCGCGAATACAAAGAATTATCGGCTAAATTTCCCGAACTTGTCGGAACGTACAGGGATTGGATTGGTTATATGCGCATCCGGCAGGCGCAGACGCCATTTTCTTTGCACGGAGGGTTAACCGCGGGTATCCAACAGATTGAGATTGCGATGACCAACTATGTAAATGGATTATTTACTGGCGTAGACAGTTGGTTGGAAAAAATCTTGTTTGTTTTGCTTGTACCGTTTATCGTTTTTTATATGCTAAAAGACATGAAGCCAATGCAAAAAGGTATGTTGCTGCTTGTGCCCAAACGGCATCGACCGACCGTACGCAGGATGCTGCATGATATTGATACAGCGCTCGGGCAATATATTCGCGGTCAGCTTATCGTGTGCGTAGCAGTAGGGGCGCTGGCGTATGCCGGGTATTTTTTCGTCGGTTTACCGTACGCGATTGTGTTTGCTTCATTTGTTGCCATTACAAACATTATTCCATACATTGGTCCGGTATTCGGCGCGGCGCCCGCTGTTTTGTTTGCACTGACGATTTCCTGGAAAATGGCGCTCTATGCGCTTATTGTTAACGCGGTCATTCAAGTGCTGGAAGGCAACATTGTGTCTCCGATGATTGTTGGGAGATCGCTTCATATGCATCCGCTGTTGATTATTTTGTCGGTAATGATCGGTGGAGAAATCGCCGGCATCGCTGGATTAATTCTTGCGGTGCCGATCGTGGCAAGCTTGAAAGTGGTCATTCAGCATATCATTATCCATACAATACGCAGATCGGAATGTCCAGAAGAGGGTTAATTGACAGGAAAGATGGTAAATCTGTATAATAAATTATACTGTATCATTAGAAATATCGCTAAATCGTTGAAGGAATGAGTAGACGGCAGCCCTTGTCACAGAGAGAAGATTCCATGGTTGAGAGAATCTTTACAAGAAGAGCCGTTGAATGCTACTCCTGAGAGCAGGGCGCAAAATCCTGCCGGGTTAAAAAGCCCGTTATCTGTAAAATAAGGCGATCCGTGCTATATGTGCGGGTAAGCAGGGTGGTACCGCGTGAGAAGATAAGCTCTCGTCCCTGAAGAAACTCTGGGATGGAGGGCTTTTTTGATGGATAAGACGCTGTTTCTTATCCGTAAAGAGTGCTATTATATACACTTTTATGGAGGGGTAAGATTGAAATGAAACAAATGTCATCCGCTGAGATTCGCCAGAAGTTTCTGGACTTCTTCGTCAGCAAGGGGCACAAAGTAGAGCCTAGCGCACCGCTGATTCCGGTTGACGATCCTTCGTTGCTCTGGATTAATAGCGGTGTTGCCACGTTGAAAAAATATTTCGACGGCCGCGTTGTGCCGGAAAATCCGCGCATTACAAACTCGCAAAAATCAATTCGTACAAACGACATTGAAAACGTAGGAAAAACGGCGCGTCATCATACATTTTTTGAAATGCTCGGCAATTTCTCCATTGGCGATTATTTTAAAGAAGAAGCGATTCTGTGGGCATGGGAATTCCTAACCAGCCCGGAGTGGATCGGTTTCGATCCGGAGAAATTGTCTGTAACCATTCACCCGGAAGACGATGAAGCGTATGAAATCTGGAATAAAAAAGTGGGCATTCCGGATGAACGCATCGTGCGTTTGGAAGGGAATTTTTGGGATATTGGAGAAGGGCCGTGTGGACCAAACAGCGAGATTTTTTATGATCGCGGAGAAAAATACGGCAATGACCCGAATGATCCGGAATTGTATCCGGGAGGTGAAAATGAGCGCTATCTTGAAATCTGGAATCTTGTGTTTTCGCAGTATAACCATAATCCTGACGGTTCTTACACGCCGCTGCCAAAGAAAAACATCGATACAGGCATGGGGCTTGAACGTATGGCGTCCATTATGCAAGACGTGGACAATAACTTTGAAACGGATCTTTTGTTCCCGATTATTGAAGCAACTTGCAATATCGCTGGCGTAAAATACGGTCAATCGCCGGAGAAGGATGTGGCTTTAAAAGTTATTGCCGACCACTCGCGCACAGTTGTGTTTGCCATCGGCGATGGGGCCCTTCCGTCTAATGAAGGTCGCGGCTACGTAATTCGTCGTTTGTTGCGTCGCGCGGTTCGGTATGGAAAAGTACTCGGCATCGATAAGTCGTTCCTGTACACATTGACCTCGGTTGTGGGAGAAATTATGAAATCCTACTATCCAGAAATACTAGAGAAGCGTGAGTTTATTGAGCGCGTAATCAAAAATGAAGAAGAGCGTTTCCGTGAAACGCTGAATGAAGGTCTGCACATTCTGGAGCAAATGGTAACGGAAGCGAAAAAAGAAGGCAAAACGCAAATCAGTGGGCCAGAAGCGTTTAAATTGTATGATACGTACGGCTTTCCATTTGATTTGACGGAAGACTTTGCGACTGAACAGGGGATGACTGTTGATCGCGAAGGATTTGAAGCGGCGATGGAAGAGCAGCGCGCCCGTGCGCGGGCAGCCCGCCAGGATGAAGACAGCATGCAGGTACAGGGCGGCGTACTTGGCGATATTAAAGTGAAGAGCGAATTCGTCGGTTACAGTGAACTTGTTAGCAGCGCCAAAGTTGTGGCCATTGTTCACGAAAACCGATCAGTCGACATGGTGGGAGCTGGAACAGAGTGCCAGGTTATTCTTGACCGTACACCATTCTATGCTGAATCAGGTGGACAGGTAGCGGACAAAGGGCTTTTGAGTGCGGGCGACATGCAGGCGAAAGTCGAAGATACGCAAAAGGGACCAAACGGTCAGCATGTGCATACGGTGCTTGTGGAAAACGGCACACTAAAAGTGGGTGATACAGTTGAAGCTGCTGTGAACCGTGCAGCCCGCGCCGATATTATTAAGAACCATACCGCAACGCACCTGTTGCATCAGGCGTTGAAAGACGTGCTGGGCAAGCATGTGAATCAGGCCGGTTCGCTTGTCGCTCCAGACCGTCTCCGCTTTGACTTTTCGCACTTCGGCGCAGTGACCCCGGAAGAGCTGGAGCAAATCGAAGCGAAAGTCAATGAGCAAATATGGTGCAACATGGATGTCCATATTATGCATAAGCCGCTTCAGGAAGCGAAAGCGATGGGGGCGATGGCCCTATTTGGCGAAAAATACGGCGATATCGTTCGTGTTGTTCAGGTAGGTGACTACAGCCTTGAGCTGTGCGGCGGTTGCCATGTGGGTAACACCGCGGAAATTGGTCTGTTCAAGATTGTAAGTGAAGCGGGCATCGGCGCAGGTACACGCCGCATCGAAGCAGTAACTGGCCGTATGGCTTACGAATATTTGAATACACAGCTGCAAACGCTGAGAATGGTGGCTGATGAGCTGAAGACAACCATTGTCAACGTGCCGCAGCGCATTGAAGCGCTGAAAGCAGAAATGAAAAACCTAGAGCGTGAAAACGAATCGTTGCGTGCTAAATTAAGCAATCTGGAAGCGGCTTCCCTTACCGAACAAGTGCAAGAAATAAAGGGAATCAAGGTTCTTGCTGCGAAAGTAAACGGCGTTGATATGGACAACTTGCGCAACATGGTAGACGACCTGAAGCAGAAGCTTGGTTCTGTTGTTGTCGTACTGGGTTCCGTAAAAGACGAAAAAGTAAACATCGTTGCGGGCGTAACTGCTGATCTGGTGAAGCAGGGGATTCATGCAGGTAAGGTTGTAAAGGAAGTGGCTGTTCGCTGCGGTGGTGGCGGTGGCGGCCGTCCAGACATGGCGCAGGCTGGCGGCAAGAATCCGGCGCAGCTCGTTGAAGCACTGGCATTTGTGAAACAGTGGGTAAGCGAACAAATTTAGTGTATCGTTGAAAAAGGGAATTCAACGGGTGAGGGCGAATATGAAAGGAATAAGATCCTTTGAAAGAGGTGCTAGGCAGTGAGTTCCATGGATCATACAATGAAATTTAACTTTAAGCAGGACGAAGTCGAGGTAGATGCCCGGGAAGTCCTGTTGCAAGTATACGAGGCGCTCGAAGAAAAAGGATATAACCCGATTAACCAAATTGTCGGCTATTTAATCTCCGGCGACCCAGCCTACATCCCGCGCCACAATAACGCCCGCACGCTTATCCGCAAGCTGGAGCGCGATGAATTAATTGAGGAGCTTGTCCGTTCATATCTTCGCTCGAACCAATAACAAGGGGGAATTCCTTGAACGCGTAGCCCGGTTTTTTCTAGATGACAAAAGCCGGGCATGACACGCGCGGATATGTTGAGGGAGAATGTATGCGTATCATGGGACTAGATGTTGGAGAGAAAACTATCGGCGTCGCAATCAGCGACGAACTTGGCTGGACAGCGCAGGGAATTGAGACGATTCAGCGGGAAAGCAGAAAAAAAGATTATCTCCGCATCGAAGAACTCATAAAGCAGTATGATGTTGGAGAAATTATTGTTGGATTGCCGAAAAATATGAATGGTACAATCGGCCCGCGAGGTGAAATGTGCCAGGTTTTCGCGGAGTATCTGCACAACCGTTCGCGTCTTCCTGTCAAACTGTGGGATGAACGCTTAACGACAATGGCGGCGGAAAAGGTGTTGCTCTCAGCTGACGTCAGCCGTAAAAAACGAAAACAAGTGATTGATAAAATGGCAGCGGTAATGATTTTGCAAAATTACCTGGATGCCCAGAAATAGGAGGTTATCCGTATGGATTTGGACAAAATGGGAATCGAAGTGGGCGAATACATCACGCTTACGGATGAAGAATCAGGTCATGAATATGAATATCTTGTCATGTATATTTTTGAAATCGAAGATCGGGTGTACCTCTGCCTTGTTCCGGCCGATCAGGAAGATCAGGAAGAGTACGAAGTAGAATTCCTTCGTTACGATGGAACGGATACACTACAGCCGATTGAGGACGAGAAGGAATGGGAGCAGGTAGAAGCCACATTTGAAACACTCATGAACGAGCTGGATAACGAGGAAGTCTAATCCGTGCGGAAAAAAACGGGCCACGCGGTGGAGGTAAGGCATTTGCGCGATTCCTGGGGAAACCAAGTCGAGTGGTATGATGAGCAGCTAGGACGAACAGAACGATATGATATCGCGTTTGAAATGAGGGTGAATGAGCAGACGTATGCGTTGCTTCAACCCGCAAGCTTTGCTGATCCGCATCCGTACCTTTTTAAGTATTCTTTTTCGCAGAACGGAACTCCCGCCCTTGCGCCGATTGAAGCGGAAGATGAATGGGAGCGCGCGGCTGACGCGTTTGCAGATTGGCTGAAGGATAATTCGTTCCAATGAACATTCATAGGGCTAAACGAAGAAACCCGGATTTTGGCTGAAAATGGTCGAATTCCGGGTTTTTGCTGTAATGACTGTTATCGGATATGCACCTCGCTTCTCCAAGAAGGTGATTTCATTATTTTTGTATAATCTTATTAATATGTCATTTTAAAAGGGGGAGAAAAATGAGCATTCAAAATGAATACTTACAATGTGTCATTGCTAATTTCAAAACTATCAAAGATTTAGGAGAAAAAACCATTTCTCAACTAGACATCGAGGAATTACACTGGTGTCCAACGAGTCAGTCAAACAGTATCGCCATTATTATCAAACATCTCAGTGGAAATATGCTTTCAAGATGGACGGACTTCCTAACAACAGATGGTGAAAAGCCTAATAGAAACCGGGATGATGAGTTTAAAGGAGGATACCCAACAAAAAAAGCCCTTCTTCAAGCATGGGAGGATGGGTGGAACACTCTCTTTACTACCTTGCACAGTTTAACGGAGAATGACCTATTAAAAACTATTTATATTCGCGGCGAAGCTCACTCTGTTGTAAAAGCCATACAAAGGCAAATTTCCCACTATTCATACCATATTGGACAAATTGTTTACATTGGTAAGCAAATTAAAAATGAAAACTGGTCCTCTTTAAGTATTCCTAAAGGAAAGTCTATAGAATACTTAGAAGATATGCTTAAACAACATCCACAAAAGCTAAGAGAGTAAAAACAAGCATTGCTTGCTTCGTCCCTTTCTTTAGTCATCGTAAAGGGGGCCAACGCAATCCATGCTTCTCCTTTAAATATGCAAATACGTGTTCAACCATTTATTTCCATTATGCATACAGGCGTTTATTCACTTCTGTATCGCAGATGCTTTGCTTCGTCCAAGTAATTCGCCCAAATGTGTCGATTCCCCGTTTTGCAGCCTCCGGTTTTCCTACATGTTCCACGACTTGTTCAAAAACGTCCGAAAAGATTTGACTGTCATGGACATTAGCTGCGGTGACCATAACGCTTATGACAAAGCCATTCTGGTCGCTTCCTTCATGGAAATAATAAAAAAACGCTCTGGATAGCACACAGGTTGTGTGCTTCCAGCAAACCCCTAAGCGATGAAGCATATGACAATACCGGAACGTCACATCATAACGGAAAAACGTTCTTCTTGGCCCTCTTCGTCCCTCGTTTTTCCGTACGACGTTTCGATAAGTTTGTTGTATAATAAAGCGATGGAAAACGATAGAGAAAGAGAGAGGATATTGCCAATGCGAAATCAGAAAGGAAGCGTTGTGCGTAAGACCATTACATTTGCGTTTACAACTTTGCTCTTGTTTGCGCTTGTAATAGGTGGAATTTATTACTATATTTGGAATGGTCTTCAGCCTGTCAAGGAGGAAAAAGGGAAGAAGAAAGTAGTGGAAATTCCTCCGAATTCATCGGTGGGCCGGATAGGAAAAATTCTTGAAGAGAACAATTTGATTAAAGACGCGCACCTTTTTTCCCTTTATGCAAAAATAAAAGGCAAAGGCTCTGACCTAAAAGCCGGGAAATATCAGTTAACCGTAGGGCAGTCGATCGACGAATTACTTGTGAAAATGTCAAACGGGGATGTTTATAAAGATACTATTACTGTGACCATTCCGGAGGGCTTTACGGTTGAACAGATTGCTGCACGACTTTCGGAAAAAGGGCTTGTTAAAAAAGATGCTTTTTTGCGCGAAGTAAACCAGGGAAAGTTCGCTCAGGAAATTGTAAAAGGCATTCCAGCAGACAAGCGAATGAAGTACAGACTGGAAGGATATTTGTTTCCAGATACGTATGAGTTTAAAAAAGGAATAACAGAGCATGAAATTATCGGGCGGATGCTTGACCGTTTTGAAGAAGTGTGGAACGAAGAATGGGAAGACAAATTGAAACAGCGTAATTTGAGTAAACATCAGGCAATTACGCTTGCGTCCATTGTCGAACGAGAGGTACGCGCTGAGAATGAACGCAAAAAAGTAGCAGGTGTCTATTTTAACCGCCTAGCGAAGCAAATGCCCTTGCAGGCGGATGCAACGATACAGTACTTATTCGATAAACAGAAGGAACGGATAACGTATAGCGATCTGAAAATGGACAATCCGTACAACACCTATAAAGTAAAAGGACTCCCACCGGGACCGATCGCCAATCCTGGCGAAGCGGCGCTTGATGCGGTCGTCAACGCGGAGAAGCATAACTATTTGTTTTATGTAACGAAAAAGGACGGCACAGGCCAGCATTATTTTGCGACAACATATGAGGAACACCTCAGAAATATTGACAAAAGCAAAGCAAACCAAAAATAGATTTTACACTATGGATATGTTATTATATAAAAGTTTATAAAGAAACGATGGGGTGTAAAATAATGATAACCTCAAACAAAGTCAATCGTTATATGGAGTCGCTCATTCCGCCGCGTGCGGAACTTCTTATGCGGATGGAACGCGAAGCTGCTGCGGAGCGCATCCCGATTATCCAGTTGCCCAGTATTCAGTTTATCCGCTTTTTGCTCACTATGCATAAGCCGAAGCGGATTCTAGAAGTAGGTATGGCGATCGGGTATTCTACCATTTGGCTTGCGCAGGCGGCGCCGGACGCCCACATTACGTCCATTGAGATTTCGGAGGAAATGGTGCGGCGCGCACGGCAAAACTTCGCTGAAGCGGGTGTAAGCGACCGGATTACCGTGTTTCATCAGGATGCACGGGACGGGCTCGATGGCGAGCCTCGTTTTGATTGCATCTTTTTCGATGCGGCTAAGGGGCAGTATCGCACTTATTTTGATACGTATGTGCCGTATTTAGTGGAAGGCGGGCTTTTAATTTGTGATAACGTCTTTTTTCGCGGCATGATCGCTGAAGCAGACGAAGATGTTCCTAAAAGCAGGCGCGGCATGATAAAAAAATTGCGCGCGTTTAATCACTTTTTGGCTGAACATCCGGCGCTTGAGACGTCATTTGTTTCCATAGGAGATGGATTAGCTTTATGCATAAAACGGGGGGAAGTAATGTGAAAAAACCGGAATTGCTCTGTACGGCTGCCGATCTGGATGAGCTTGTACGGGTCATTGACGCCGGAGCAGATGCGGTAAGTATCGGCCATGAACGATTTGGCCTCCGGGTCGCGGGAAATTTTGAACTGGATGATATTCGCCAGGCGACGGAGCTCGCGCATGGGCGGAAGGCAAAAGTATATATCTCGGTTAATGCTTTATTTCATAATGATGATTTAGCAGAGTTGCCCGGATACTTGCGTGCGCTTGAAGACATCGGTGTGGATGCGATTGTTTTCGGCGATACCGCGGTTCTTGTAACGGCGCGTCAGCTTGGGCTGAAAACACCGCTGCACTGGAATGCGGAAGTGCTGACGACAAACTATGAGACGATTAACTATTGGGGTAGCAAAGGTGCGACGCGCGCGTTTGTGGCGCGTGAGTTGAATATGGACGCGATTCTTGAAATTAAAGAAAACGCGGATGTGGAAATTCAGGTACAGGTACACGGGATGACGTGTATTTTCCATTCCCGTCGTGACCTGGTGTCTAACTACGAAAAATTCAAAGGCCAGGAAGCCAAATCGGCTGGAATGGATCGCAGGTTGTTCATTACGGAAGAAAAGCGTGAGGATTTACATTATCCGATTTATGAAGATAGGAACGGCACTCATATTATGAGCGCAGAAGACATCTGCATCCTTGAGTATCTCGATGAACTGATGGAAGCGGAAATTGACAGCTTTAAGATTGAAGGAATTATGAAGGACACAGACTATAACGTAAAAGTCGTTTCCATTTACCGCCGTGCGATTGACGCGTACGCCGAAAGTCCGGATAAATTCAGGGACATAGTAGGTGGATTAATGGAAGAATTGCGCGCCATTCAGCCGGCCGATCGGGAACTTACGACAGGCTTTTTCTTTAAAGAGCAAGTTTATTAATGAGGTGATAATCCATGACGGAAATAAACGTCATTTCCGATAAAAAAATTGTAACGCCGCGCCGAACCATTCTGAAAAAGCCGGAAGTGCTGGCGCCGGCCGGCAATTTGGAAAAGCTGAAATTTGCAGTGCGTTACGGTGCGGACGCAGTATATATTGGTGGCCAAAGCCTTGGCCTGCGCGCGAACGCGGACAACTTCTCATTTGATGAAATGCAGGCGGCTGTCGAATTTGCGCATGAGCATGGCGCAAAAGTATTTGTGGCGACCAACATTATCGCACACAATGAAGATTTGCATCAGGTGGACGATTTTATGCGCAACTTGCAGCGTGTCGGCATCGACGCGATCATTGTAGCCGACCCTGCGCTAATTGAGCGCACGAAACAGGCGGCGCCCGATTTGGAGCTCCATTTGAGCACTCAGGCTTCGACTACGAACTGGCAGACAGTGCAGTTTTGGAAAGATGAGGGTGTAAGTCGCGTAGTGCTTGCACGTGAAGTCTCTATCCGCGAAATCTGTGAGATCAAAAAGCATGTTGATATTGAAATCGAGGCGTTTGTACACGGAGCGATGTGCATTTCCTATTCTGGGCGCTGCGTGCTATCCAACCACTTTACGGCGCGCGACTCAAATCGCGGCGGGTGTTCGCAATCCTGTCGCTGGCAGTATGATATGTTCGAGGAGTTACCGAAAGATGATGAATCAATGGAACAAATCGGCAAAAAAGCGCTGCCGATGTTTAGTGAGAACGATCCACAATTTACGATGAGTTCGAAAGATATGTGTATGCTTGAATTCCTGCCAGACATGATTGAAGCGGGTGTAGACAGTTTCAAAATCGAAGGGCGGATGAAGAGCATTCATTATGTGGCGACCGTAACCAACCAGTACCGCCGGGCGGTGGATGCGTACTGTGCTGACCCGGATAACTACAAGCTGAACCCAGAATGGATGGAAGAAATCAGGAAAGCATCCCATCGTTCGCTAACGACAGGTTTCTTTTATGGCGTACCGACAGAGAAAGATCAATTATACGGAGAAAATGAAGAGATGCCGCAATACGATTTTGCGGGTCTTGTGCTTGATTATGATCCAGAAACTGGAATTGCGACGCTGCAGCAGCGCAATAAATTCAGCGTGGGAGATACGGTCGAATTTTTCGGTCCGACGCTTGATCGTTTTGCGCAGAAGGTAAAAGAAATGTGGAATGAGGACGGGGAGGAAATTGCGTCCGCACCGCACGCAATGCAGACTATAAAGCTGCGCGTAGCTCGTCCGGTCAGCCGTTATGATATGATGCGCAAGGAGAAAAAGTAAGAATGGTAACACCTGTTATTATTGGTGTGGCGGGCGGCACTGGCTCCGGCAAAACGACGGTCGCTCGCGAGATTTACCGTCGGTTTGAAAATATGAACGTCGTGATGATTGAACAGGATTCTTATTATAAGGATCAATCTCATCTTACGTTTGAAGAAAGGACGAAAACGAACTACGATCATCCCATGGCGTTTGATACTGATCTGCTTATTGAGCACTTGAAGTGTCTGCGTCGACGCGAACCGATTGAGAAGCCCGTATATGACTATAAACGGCATACAAGGGCCAAAGAAAAGGTATGGATCGAACCGAAAGATGTTATTATTCTTGAAGGCATTCTTATTTTAGAAGATGAGCGGCTCCGTAACTTGCTGGATATTAAAGTATTTGTGGATACGGACGCAGATGTGCGCATTATCCGCCGTATACTGCGTGATATCGAGGAACGTGGCCGTACGCTCGAGTCGGTCGTGGAACAATATTTAACGGTTGTGCGTCCCATGCACATGCAGTTTATCGAACCGACTAAACGCTACGCGGACATCATTGTTCCGGAAGGTGGACAGAACCGTGTGGCTATTGACTTGCTTTCCACAAAAATTGATACTGTGCTCCAGTCGCTTTCGGCTGGAATGTAATTTACACATATGGAAAAGCCGGCGTTTGCAATGCGATAAAAGCCCGGCTTTTTCTTATTATGATTTTCCGGCCTGTTTCGTGTTTATTCCCCTTATCGCCCGGCAAAACTGAATAAATAGTCTACCGATTTGGGAAAGGGGCTTTCTTATGTCACTCAATCGGAAAAAGCGCCGGATGTTTATCGTGCTTTTGCTGTTTACGTTCCTGTATACAGGTATTATTACCCGGTTGGCCTGGATTCAGGTTATTGCTACTCGTTCTTTTTCGGTACATAATGTGGATCTTGTAGAACGGGCCGTGGCGCAGCGTCGGGAGAAAATTGTGCTCAATACCGGGCGCGGTATGATTTACGATCGCAAGGGAAATCCCTTGACCGGCGATGAACAAATAGGGTTGGCTATTTTTCCGCTGGTGCGATATTCGCTTGGGGATAGTGGGAAAGTTGGTAAGCTGGGGCAAATTTTAGGTATTACAAAAGAAGAAGCAGGCATGCTTTTGTCGAGCGTAAAGCACGCCGGATTCTGGCAGGACAAGGATGGGAATATTATTTCTCTGCGTGAAGACCAAGCGCGACAAATCCGCGAGTTGAATCTATCCGGTGTCGTTCCGCTACCTGTAACGACACGTTATCCAAAAAATTGGCTGGCCCGTCATGTTATCGGGTATATCGGGCAAAATCCGAAGCTGATTCAAGAAAAATACCAAGAAGATGTAGAGGCAGGGGTGCTCAAGCCTACAAGCAAAGTCGGCATAGCAGGGCTGGAGAGAACGTTTCAGCCGTTTCTTATGGGCGTCGGGGAGACATCGGTTTCGTATTATGTGGACGGACGCGGCAATCCATTAAACGGTCTCGATGTGCGGCTGCAGAAAGCGGACAATTCTTTTTATCCGCTCACGCTTGTCACAACGATTGACACCACTATTCAAGAACAACTGGAAAAGGCATTCGACAGCTCTCCGGTACGAAAAGGAGCCGCGGTCGTGCTTGATGTGGAGACGAAAGATGTATTGGCCATGGTATCGCGGCCGAATTTAGATCCATCAAAGGCGAATACGGCTTCCGACGCGTGGAGAAATCGGGCAATAAAGCAAGCGATCCCCGGTTCCATCTTCAAAATTGTTGTGGCTGCAGCGGCGCTGGAGGAAGGGGTGGTAAAACCGGACGATCACTTCACATGCAAAGGAAATCTGGGTAAATATGGTTTTTCTTGCTGGAAGAAAGAGGGGCACGGTGACATTACATTTGAACAGGCATTCGCTCAATCATGCAATATTGCGTTTGCTGAAATCGTCAAAAAAGTTGGCCCGGAGAAGCTTCAGCAATATGCGGTCAAGCTCGGGTTAAATCAGCAAATCGGGTGGGAAAAGCTCCCATTTTATAAGCTGGGCAAATTTCGGCAGTTTGATAGCGAGGATCGGGGACAGGTATTTGCACATGATATACCGGTAAAGGACGAGGGAATTCTAATTCAAACAGGGATCGGACAGCGCGATGTGCAACTGACCCCGATGCAGGCGGCGAATATGGCGGCGATTATTGCTTCCGGGGGGAAAAAACAAAAAGTCCGTGTTGTTCAGTCCGTTAATTATCAGAACGGTACAACGTTTTACCGTTTTGAGGATCGACCGTTAGATGGAGCGGACATTTCACCCGCTACGGCAAGTACGCTTCGCAAATTTATGGAAGATGTCGTGGATCAGGGAACCGCTACCATCCTGAAAAGATTGCCGTGGAAGGTAGCTGGTAAAAGCGGTACAGCGCAAACAATCGTGAGGGATGAGCCAAAAAACAACCACTGGTTTGTCGGTTATGTTCCGCGTGAAAAACCGCGCTATGCCATTGCGGTGCTCGCGGAAGAGCAGCCAACAACCGGTATGAATCAAGCTACAAAGCTGTTTGGTTCGTTTATTACGGACTTGGCACAGGCAGAGCAAGAAAAATATAAACAAAATTGAATGCGGTTTTTGTTATAATGAAAAATAGTGGAAGAAGGATACATAAACGAAGAAATAATAAGGAGTTGAACGATGATGAGTGAAGCAGTAAACACGCTTGAAGGTTGGTTTGCCCTGCATGACTTCCGTTCCATTGACTGGGCAGCTTGGAAAAGCGCTTCAGAAGAAGAACGTCGGGCGGCGCTGGAAGAGTTGATCGCATTTATGCATAAATGGGGGGATGTAGAAGCGAACAAGCAGGGAAGCAGCACGATGGTTTCCGTAGTCGGTCATAAAGCGGATATCGCGTTTATGCATTTACGCCCAACCCTAGAAGAACTGGATGCGTTGGAGGCAGAATTCAACAAGACGCAATTTGCGATGTATACCATACAAACATATTCGTACGTTTCTGTTGTCGAACTAAGCAGTTACGTCTCTCAGGCTGAAAACCCTGAGGCTGACCCGGCGATTCAGGCGCGTCTGAAGCCAATTCTTCCAAAAACGAAGCATATTTGCTTCTATCCGATGAACAAGAAACGCGAAGGCAATGACAACTGGTATATGCTGTCGATGGAAGAGCGCCGCGCGATGATGCGCAGTCACGGCATGATCGGGCGCAGTTACGCGGGACGCGTTACGCAAATCATTACTGGTTCCGTTGGACTAGACGATTGGGAATGGGGCGTCACGCTATTTGCGGATGATCCGATTGTATTCAAAAAGCTGGTGTATGAGATGCGTTTTGACGAAGCGAGCGCGCGTTTCGGCGAGTTCGGCACGTTTATTGTCGGCAATCGCATGACTGAAGAGCGTGTGAATGAATATTTCGCAATCTAATGAAAGCAAAAAAAGAGGGGCCCCATCACTTTGGGCCCCCTTTTTTTTTCGTAAATATATAATAGGATAAATATATAACGTTTACGTTAAATAGAATTTTTAGTATAGTCAAAATTGACAGTCATATGAGGAAAAGGTGATCACGGCTGATGAAGAAGCAAGAAACCTACTCTATATCTCAATTATCCAGTGAATTGGATATATCCACCCGAACGATTCGTTATTACGAAGAAAGGGGGTTGTTGCATCCAACTCGTTCACCGGGGGGCACCCGACGTTACACAAAAGCGGACAGAGCCAGGCTGAAATTGATTCTTAGAGGAAAGCGATTTGGTTTTAGTCTGGACGAAATCAAAGAAATGCTCGATCTTTTTTATGAAGATCGCTTAGGAGTAAAACAGCTGGAACGAACCATCGAATACGGTGTGGAGAAAATCAAGCAAGTAGAAGAGCAAATTGAAGAATTAACCGTTTTAAGGGATGAATTGCTAAGTTTCAAAGAAGCCTTTGAAGCTCGGTTGTGGGAGTTAAAGCGAAGCAATACGGAAAATGAAGGAAATTAACCACGAAATATTTTGATATGACACGCGAGAAGACCCCTTCCTCCACGTCTCCGGCGTAGGTGGGGGAGGTTCATTATAAAAGGAGGTTGAAGTGATGGAGAGCAATGAATTATTCAGTATTGGTCAACATGCATTGGCAGCGCAATCTTTCAGCAGACTTCTTGGAACGAAACTTATGGTGTTTCAGCCCGGCGAAGTTGTATTGGAGCTTCCGGTGCACGAAAAATTGTTGCAACAAAACGGATTCGTTCACGGCGGTGTTCTCAGTTATGCGGCTGACAACGCACTAACCTTCGTTGGTGGCTCGGTTCTGGGGCCGAATGTCTTGACATCCGAATACAAGATAAACTACCTGAGGCCTGCCATTGGGGAGAAGCTCGTCGCCCGTGGGACTGTTGTTTATGCCGGCAAACTCCAAGCGGTATGTCGCTGTGATGTTCTCGTTATCAAGGATGGAGGAGAGGAGACACTTTGTGCCACCGCCCAGGGAACTATTGTGACGATAGCATCTGAAAAATCAGAGACTGGTTGTTAGGCGGCAAGGAGGTGAGTGTGATGATACGTGAGACGCATACCGTCACGAATCAGCCGAAGCCACTTCATCCTTTCAACCCCCTTGACATTGACCTTTCCCTACAAGATGCGCTTGCCCGAGAGAAGGGTGCTTGGGGGATTAATCAATGCCGAGAGTTCGCCGTTCTTGCAGGATCTGAAGAAGCATTGGAACATGCCGAGCGCGCGGCAAGAAACCAGCCGCGTCTGCATACCCACGACCGTTTTGGAAGTAAGTAAGCTATACTCCTTCCTCCTTTCACTCGTGTTATCACACCTTCATGTTTAGAAGTAGAAGACTTTTGGCGAGGTAGGTTAAAAGCAATAAGCTGATCGATTTTTTATTTATGCTAGATTTTGTGAAAGATCAATACGATCTCTATAAGGGGTTCAGCCGAGATACGTGTAAAAATGGGTCATAACCTGTTTTTTATTTTCATAAAAAATCTTATACGCTAAGCGATGTTTCACATGAAAAAAGCCGATTTCCTTAATGTACTGAAAATCGGCTTAAGCATGAACTTTATTTTTTAGAACTAACGATAATAAAAGTTAAAGCGTTAATTACAGTAAGTACAGTAATTGTTAGTAATGATACCTAATCCTATGGAAAGAAAAAGCCAAGCCTTTCTAGATATATTTGTCAGTTTCCTCACCTCATTTTATTTATTGAGCCCACACCCAAAAAGGTAGATCAGAAGTAATATACGAATCTACATATCTAATTGTTATGCCCGTTCCCCATGCATTAGCAGCAGAAACAACACCAGCACCTATAGTCATTAATCCAGCTGCAACTCCTGTATATAAAGCTGTAACAGGTTTGTTATGATAGGCTGCTAAAGCTGCTGCTGTTGCCGTTGCACCAGTTCCACTTGTTAATAGGCCAACAATTGCATTTGCTTGACAGCTATTATAATACACAATAGATCCATACCAGGTACTTTCTGTACCGCTTTTTCCTTGACAATTAGAGGCTGCATATACAGTCATTTTTTGATTTTCATGAGTGGCGGAACTTTGTTTCTGTTTCATAGTGTTAGCATAATTATTTATTTCATTTTTTGTTCTTTCAACTAATTCTTGAGGAACATTATTTTGTTCAGCAGCTTTAGCGTCAAAAGTTATTTGCTCACCGTTTACTTTGATATAAGGATAAATTAACTCAGCTTCTTCCTGTATTTTTTGTAAATGCTCTTGTAAATCTTCAGCCTCTTTTGCTTGTACACTACTACAAGAGTCTTTCCATCACCTTTTCGAGGATGAATTGGTGAAAGAAACAGGATGCCATGTTCCTCTGATTGCTTGCGTGCTTTTTTGTTGTCATAAGCGGTATCACCAATCATCATTTGGATATTAAAATCTGTAAGTTGACTTAATCAATCGGATACAGCATCACTATCGTACACATTTGCTGTTGTTAATTCTTGTGCCAAAATAATACCTGTCGGTGTTGTTGCCAGATGTAACTTGTAACCCTTGTACCACTTATGGCGTGTAGACATGCCCCATTTTGCCTGTTGGTCATAAGTACTATCAATTAAAGCTAAAGGAATATGTTTTACGTCTAAATCAGAAAGTATCTGTTGATGAATCAAGGAAAGACCTCACTATTTGGTATTTGGTCGCGCTTTATTTCTGCACCATTCAAAAATTGAACGTGTCTTCTCCTTTTTGAAAAATAAACAAGGAATAGAACAACCGCACTGGCACGGTAAAAATCGTTATCATGTTCATTGCCATCTATATGTTATTATTCATAATAAGTGAACGGTTGGTCAAAAAACTTTAACGCGCTTAAACAATGCTTTGTGAATAATCCAAAGCAATACTCCGATGAGCAAACTCATCCAAGCCGGAAGAGGAATCACTGGCAGTTCATCCCTAAAGAAATAATAGATGACCAGAGGAACAATATAAACAAAGGCTAAGGGCAGAAAATAGCCCCAAAGTATACGCCCGCCTAATTTCATAAAAGTTGATTTCCTGAGAAAAAACATGACGAGATCTACCGCGAAAACCATAAACATAGGGAAAAGAAAAATACTCACATCCATCCCTGTTTTATGGGGCAGATTAAAAAAACGATGTAATAAAGGATCAATCAACAAACGGAAAATACCGTCATATAGAAAACCCACATATAGTCCGACACCAAATATGAAGAGAAAACGGCCAATGCTGTAAGGAGAATATTTGCCCATTGATTGCACCAGTTCCTCGCAATAGGCTTCCGGATTCTCACCAAATACCTCTTCTGCTGACCTTCCTTCCTGCTGTGCAATCAGCAAATGATCAAGAATCTCCAGCAGCAACTCCTCCGTCCGCTTTTCGGGAATTGGACTCAATCGCAAATAAATAAGCATCTTTTCATAATACTCTTTGTTTTTCTTGTTCAACAGCTTCCGCCGTTCATTGTTTGCGTCAATCATCTCTTTAACTATCATTTTTCTCACTCCCTAGATTTAGGATACGATCAACTGAATTCTTCATATCCAACCATATCTCTTTAAATGCCCCTAAAGCCTTGTACCCTTGTTCCGTCAGATGGTAATACTTGCGTTTTGGTCCGCTCGGCGAATCTCTGAGCGTTCCAGCTATCAATTTATCCTTTTCCATGCGCAGAAGAACGGGGTAGATACTCCCTTCACTCACAAATGATAGACCGTATTTTGCCAATTTAACGCTAAGTTCATATCCATAAACTTCTTCACTGGCAATTACGGCTAAAATACATCCTTCCAATACTCCTTTGAGCAATTGACTCTTAGACGACACGCTTCATTCACCACTATCCCCATTTTTTTGCTGAACAACCTTTACGATATTACAGAGCTTGGCAAATCCGTAGTGCATATACTATCTTGTTTAACAAGGTATATGACCAAAAGTAAGCTATCTTGTTAAACAAGATAGTAATCTTATTCTAATTGATTATAGGGAAAAAATCAACATGATTCCATATACCTGGACGTATCCAAACTCATGAAGATCGTTGGGGCGAATCACGAAGCAGTTCCATGAATCAGTTAAGTACTTCCTAGCCCCTTAAAAGTTTTTTCATTAAATTCTCACACCATTCTATATAGAGCCGTTCATATTGGATGCCGAAATCTACTACAGAGATGCTGGAGGCAATAGGGTCAGCGCTGTTGGACGGTTCGAGCATCCGGGTAAGTTCCTCCTTTTTCCAAGTATGCCGTTAATCTCTCTTCATGCTGTTTCTTCATCTCCGTAACCTGCCTGATCATCTGTGATGGCTCTACAAGCCATGAATTGTAGCCTTCAACAGAAAATCGTCGCGCGTCTGTTCCAGCTCGCTAGGCTCATTCATCCACTCGATTAATGCCTGTCTTCCTGATTCCGTGATCTCATATATTTTTCGCTTGGATTTTCACTTTAGTTTTGCAACACCCTCATCAACTCCTATTTCTCCAACTCTATTAAATGCGTAAGAATAATTAAATTCAGGATTTTTAACATTAGCTGATGCCACTACAATATTACTTGATTTCATCCTTTTCTCTTTATATTTCCACTCCACCCTCACTTTATTATTATTTTCTGCAACCTTATTCGAAAGAAACAGAAGGACACAAAAAGCCAAAGTTATAAATATAGTGATAAATTTCTTTTCACCAGTTTGGATTAAATCAAAAATTAAATAGCTTAGAGAAAATAAAAAACCTATCCATAAAAAAATTTTTAAAAAGTTACACTTCAATATTCTCCCTCCTAACAAATCAAATAACAGTCTATATTTTAACATATTTTTACTTAATTTAACTCTATCATTTGGTACTATATTCCAAATAAAAAACATCCCTATGAATTTAAAAATATATTATATTTTTACTATTTTTAACATTTAGCGTGGCGGCGACCTCTTTTCTAAGATAGCCTTCCATGACAAGACGAACCGCCATGACACGCGCTTGTAAGGCAGGATCTTTGACTTTCCGTTCCTGTTTTCGTCATGTTTTGACTGTCCAGCCATGAGTATTCGTAATTTTTACTCGCTTCATTCTTCATTCCGCTACCTGATAAAGGAAGAGGGGAGAGGGATAATATTGCTAGTACAAATACTCTTTTTATGCCAACTTCGCTATATATTTTTGTATAATAACAAGAAAAATATGGTATATTGTAATAAATATATAATTTCTGCAACTTGTTTTTTGGAAAATATGGTGATAATATGTAAATAAATTGGTTTGTAATAACATATATTGAAAAATATGGAGAGGTTAGGGTGATGGATAGGGAATTGATTACAGTTGTGACCGGGTATCATTTCTTTATAAATAAAGAACAAATAAGCTCGAATAAATGGTTTGGGAAAATAAATGATGTAACTTTCACTTCAACACTTACACTAAAACCGTTCAAAATTCATCAAAAATTGGCACCGTTTCTTCTGCAATCCGTTGCTTATGTTGTTTCTTTGTTAGAACAGAGAAATCTTTTACCGGAACCGGATCGAAGAGGAGTCATTATGAATGTGCCTAATGCTATCTCTATAGAAATTGATTCTTATCTTAATGCTTTCCATCAACCGCGCAGAAGAATCAGACCTCATCAGAGTTTATCTATAGATTCAAGCTCCCCAACTGCACTTGTTACCTTACAATTCAATTTTAAAGGACCCTCAGCTACATTGACTGACTTGTATGGTGGTTTGAGCGGGTTAGGCTGGGCGTATAATCTGATAAAGGAGGATCGTACTGATTTAATGTTAGTAGTTGATATAGATAGAGAACGGTCCTTAACAGATAATTTTGTTGGAAGTATTAGTGTTGCGGCGTTAATGAAAGAGACTTCCCTGGGGGGGATAGTACCAATCGGTAAATTAGTGGATTGGTCATTTAGGCATCCAGGAAATGATAGTTTATACGGAAGTAAGTTAGAACAGGCAATGACCTGGCTTGAATCAGAGAATTCATTGCCAAGGTTTGGTTATGTCGATCACGACAACTGGGCAATTTGCTTTACCAAATCATAGGGGGGACAAGGAGTGAGAGTGGGTATAGCTGGTCTGGGTATTGTTTCTCCTTATGGATTCGGTCTTGAGTCGTTTTCTAAAGGTCTGTTTTCTGGAAAAAGCGCGCTTACTCCTTTAACCAGATTTGATGCTCGAGGGTTTCGATCTCAAGTGGGTGGACAAGTTGACTTTCAAAGTGACAAATTGGAGGAATCAATATCGAAATTTTGGTTGAACAAAGCCTTAGAAGAGGCAATGAAACAAGCAGAATGCAAGATAGAGACGTGGCGGAGCTGTAAGAAAGCTATTATTTTACCAGTTGTGAGTGGGGATTCTTCATCTACATATGGAGAAAGGGCAGAGATCTGGGTAAAAGATCCTTTGGATTTCCTCCCTTTTGCATGGCGTGAGCGAACACCTGTATTACGTGTATCAGCAGCATGCTCTTCCATTAGTTCTGCAATCGCAATGGCCAAAAGCCTTGTTTCACAAGAACAGCTTGATATGGTAATGATTGCACGAGCAGAGTTATTAAATGAATATGAATATGCTTCACTTGACATTGTTAAAGCTATTTCAACAGACACAGCACGTCCCTTCGACCAAAATCGTAATGGAATTTTAGTAGGAGAAGGGGCGGGGGTCATTTTACTAGAGTCAGAGGAATGTTTGCGAGATCGTGGGAAAAAGCCGCTAGCATGGATAGATGGAATTAGTCATATTGTTAGTGGATATGGAACAAATATGGTTGAGCTAGATAAAGAGAGTACGATGCAAACCATGCGTGAAGCACTAGAGGAAGCGAAGCGTAAAAAAGTTGATTGCATTCAGGCACATGCAACAGGCACACCACAAGGTGATCTTATTGAGGCAGTGAGCATTGTAGAGGCTATAGAAGAGGGGAACATGATTCCGGTTAGCTCCCATAAAGGTGCTATTGGGCATTTATTACGTTGTTCAGGAGTAATGGGATTAGCTACAGGGGTAATTTCCTTGAAATGTCAAGCAATACCAACGACTATTGGTTTGATAAACCTCGATCGGGCCTGTCCTATTCACGCAGTAATCGGACGTAGTATGAAAGCAACAGTAGAGTCTGTGCTTATCAATAGTTTTGGTTTCTGCGGAAATTATGTGTCTATGGTAGTTACTTCAGCGAAATCTTAAGAAACAATGAGTATTAAAAGTGTATTTTTGTAGAAAAATTGTGCGATAGTGTCAGAAAATAGGAGGAAGTATGAGTTTTATACACGTTTCTAATCTACGGAAAGAATATGCTTATTACAGAAAAGAAGTTGGATTACTCAATTCTATTAAAAACCTGTTTCATCGGGAAAAGCTGGTTAAGGAAGCGGTACAGAAGATTTCATTTGATATTGATGAAGGAGAGATGATAGCTTTTCTTGGACCGAATGGTGCTGGAAAAACAACAACCTTGAAAATTTTATCGGGCATCTTGCATCCAACAAGTGGAGAAGCAACTGTGATGGGTTATGTTCCATGGGAGCGTAAAAAGGAATTTAAAATGAACTTTTCTATCGTTATGGGACAAAAAAGTCAGTTATGGTGGGATTTACCTGCTAATGAATCCCTATATTTAAATAAATTTATTTATGAAGTTGAAGATCGTGAGTATCAAAAAACATTGGATGAACTAACAGAGTTACTTGATGTTAAGGATGTTTTGGATGTACAGGTGAGAAGACTTTCTTTGGGAGAAAGAATGAAGCTAGAATTGGTGGCTGCATTAATTCATCGACCTAAGGTTATTTTCTTGGATGAGCCTACAATTGGATTAGATCTTATTTCCCAGAAAAGTATTCGTAAATTTTTGAAGTATTACAATGAAGAGACGAAAGCTACGATTATTCTAACAACGCATTATATGAAAGATGTAGAAGACCTTTGTAAAAGAGTTATTATTATCAATCAAGGAAAGATTGCTTATGATGGCAACTTAAACAAAGTAAATGAATTACTGAATCAGAAGAAGCTTGTTAAAATTCAATTTTCCTCTCCTGTTCCACAAACAGCTGTAGAAGCTTATGGGATTGTAAAAGAACACAATGAATTTGAAAGTTTGATTGAGCTGGATCGCGAGCAATTAAAACAAAATTCTAAATTGATATTAGAACATTTGCCTGTAAGTGACATTAATGTAGAGGATATCCCCATCGAAGATAGCATTACGATTTTGTATAAGAAGGATGAGAAAAATGAGAAGGTTGCGCAGTTATAGGAAGTACATTCATACTTTTCAATTAGGTATACAATCAGCAGTTGAATATCGAGCTAATTTTGTTTTGGGGATTGTAGGAAGTGTATTCTCCATCACCATATTGACTTACTTATGGACAGCTATTTTTAATAGTCAAAGTCCTGGCTCTACCGTTTTTGGGTACACATATCGGGAGATGATTACTTATACACTGATTGCGGCAGTGACAGCCAGGATCATTCAAGCTGGTTTTGAGTATGATGTAGCGGAAGATATAAAGGAGGGTGGACTTAACAAATTTATAATTAGACCGATTGGCTATCTTCCTTATAAAATCTATTCTTTTCTTGGTTCTAAGCTAATTTATATTGTTGTCAGTTTTATTTTAATCTTTATTATTTTGTTCATGTTAAATAGGCTGATTCAAGTAGAGATTAGACCTGTTAATATCGGTTATTTTCTTATTACACTTTTGCTTGCTCTCGTATTAAACTTCTTTATCTTCTTTTGTATTACTACCATAGCCTTTTGGCTTGAGAATGTCTCTTATATATTTGAAGCTCCGAAGATTTTACTGGTGATTTTAAGTGGAGGGATTTTTCCACTAGATGTCTTTAGTGATACAATTCTCTCCTTTCTGAACTACTTACCCTTTAAATATACGGTAAATTATCCAGTAGATGTGCTTATTGGGAAGTACCAAGGTATGGAGCTAGTGAGAGGAGTGGGTATACAGGTATTCTGGATTGTGGCTTTTGCTCTTATCTCCAAACTTTTATGGGGTATTGGTATTAAAAAATATATTGCTATAGGTGGATAAACGTGGCATGGGTTAGAGAAGTAAAAAAATTACTAAAGATTTATTATCTATTCGGTAAAAATTGTATGATGGCGCAGATGGAATATCGTTTTAATTTCTTTGTTGGAGTCATTGTGGAGAGTGGTTTTGTATTATCGAAGTTGATTTATATTTTCGTAATATACCAGTCGGGTTTGATTATCGAAGGATTAAGCAGAGATTCTATTCTATTGTTCTCAGGCACATTTATGTTGGTGACAGGGGCATATGTAAGCCTTTTTGTCGTTAACTTTTTCAAAATTTCAGAGGAATATATACAAGAAGGGAAATTAGATTTGTATATTACAAAACCGATATCCCTACAATTCCTTACTACAATGAGATATATAGACTTCGGCTTGGCGATTCCAAACTTAATAGTTGGAAGTGTGCTATTAGTGATGGGATGGGTTCGATTGGGAATTGAGGTTAGTTTTGCTAATATCGTAGGCTATGCGCTATTTTTAATCGGAGGAATTGTAATTAGTTATACGATTATGTTGATTCCGCACCTCTTTTCATTTTGGTTTATTAATACATCATCTGTGAACGACTTAAGCAATGACATTTGGGAATTTGGTCATATGCCAGCGAGAATTTATGGTAAGATAATCCAGACTATTGGTATTTATATTATTCCGTTGTTTTTAGCAAGTAACTTCGGACCATTGTATCTCTTAAATCAATTAAGCACAGCGAATATAATGTGGGGTATCTTTGCTCCACTAGCATTATTGTTTTTGACTCGGTTATTATGGAAGGCAGCTGTTCGGAATTATTCCAGTGCAAGCAGTTGAGTTTTCACAGAGAGGTGAAAGAGTAATGAAATTCTCAGTTAGTTTTTTTTCAAACATAAATGATTCTGTAGCGCAAAATATGCAGAATCACTATGAATTTTTATTCAAAGTAATTCAGTTTGCGGAGGAGCACGACTGGTATGGTGTCTGGTTTCCTGAAAGACATTATCATACTTTTGGTGGCTTATTTCCTAGTCCATCCGTTTTTGCTGCGGCTGTAGCAAGAGAAACAAAAAAACTGCGTATTCAGGTTGGGAGTGTCATATTGCCTCTCCATTCGCCTATTCGAATTGCAGAAGAATGGGCGATGGTGGATCAATTGTCAAAAGGGCGAGTAAGCGTTTCCTTTGCTTCTGGTTGGAACCCTAACGATTTTATAGAAAATCCAGAGAATTTCGATAATAGAAAAGAACTAATGTGGGAGGGGATGAAAAGGATTGAAAACCTTTGGAATGACCGAGAAAAAGATATAACAATATTTCCTAAAACCTACCAGAAACGAATCCCGATTTACGTAACAGTAGCCTCTTCAAAAAAGACTTGTTATGAAGCGGGGAAACGTGGATACCATTTGTTAACTCATTTTATTTTTAATGATATGAATGATGTAAAGCAGAAGATTGAGTTGTATTATGCGGGATTACGAGATGGAGGACATAGTATAAAAGATAAAGATGTAACCATTTTGCTTCATACCTATCTGGATTATGACCTTAAAACGGTAGAACAGGTCGTAAAAAATGCCTTTTACGAGTACCAGTATGCTTTCCTGTCATTGGCAGAGGCTACTCCCCATTATGTAAGTAAGCGCGAAGAAGAGATTGCGAAAACCTTGATGCTTAGAAAGTATTCTCCTCATTATTCCTTGCTGGGTACTCCAGAGACGTGTAAAACCGTATTGAAAAAGCTAGAGGAGATAGGTGTTACACAGGTTGCTGCGCTGATTGACTTTGGATTAGAAAAACAGAAAATTATGGAGAGTTTGGAACGTTTGCATTTGCTTGTAAAAGGGGCGAATGTTCAAACTATCTAATGAAAGGGAATGATAGGAATGATTCAGGATAAGATATGTAAAATATTACAAGACCTGCTTAAGATCGAAGAGCCTATTGCTGAATGCGAAGACTTAACAAATATAGGTTTAGATTCCATGGTTGCGATTAACTTAATCGTTGCACTAGAGCAAGAATTTGATCTGGAGTTTAGAGACGAAGACCTCTTACTTGAAAACTTCCGAACTCTAGAGAAAATAGGAACTCTAATTAATGAACGACAATTAGAGCAAGTAGTCTATACAGAAGAGAGTGAATATTAATGAAGAAACAGTATCAAGTAGTTGAAGAACTTTCTCAATCGCAAGTAGAAGCGATTACTTCGAGATTGATATATAGTCTTGAGGGGATTTCTCATTGCTGCTTTTATCCTGAAACAAAGCAAATTGAAATTGACATTGTGGACAAAAGTAAAGAAAAACATATTGACCAGGTTATTCAAACTATGATAGAGGAACAAAAGAGTATCCGACCTTTTCCTAAGCGAATTATTCGAAAGACCGATGGTGACATCACAAAAGTACAGGCTGATGAGGAAAAAATAGTAGCGGAGTTTTCAGAGCTGATTCGAAAAGAGTCTGCAGTTATTTTATATGATGCATTACAGCGCCTTTTTACCAAATATGCAATTTCTAAACAGGCGAGGGCGAGAATCTATTCTTCTTTAATTCTAAGACAGACATTGGAAAAATGTCAGTATGTGAAAAACTTCCCTCAAAACTTATATGTAGTTGCCGAATTTCCTCATGAGTATGAAGTGCTTAATAATGTTAGTCAAACAGATAATTATGAAGAATATATTCGTTGTAGTGAGTATCTTCTTTCGCCAGCCCTATGTTTTCATTGCTATGAGGAGTATTCCAATCAAACATTGCATGAACCATTACTACTTAGTACAGAAGGTGTTTGCTTCCGTCATGAAGCCCCATGGCGTCTGGGAAAACACCGACTGCATAATTTTAGAATGAGAGAGTTTGTTTTTATGGGAGATGAATCATTTGTAGAGGAAACAAGGTCCTTTTTTTTAGATCTAATATGGATTTTATTTGTTAATTTGGGATTTAGAGGTTATATAGAGACGGCACATGATCCGTTTTATTTTCCTCATCATGCTGGAAAAAGCCAGTATCAGTTGATGGCTCACATGAAATATGAGCTGATTATTTCAACGGATATAGGTAATTTTTCGATTGCTTCCTTTAATAATGTAAAAGATACACTATGTAAAGAGTTTAGCATTACTGGATCAAATGGTTCGATATTACATTCAGGATGTGTAGCTTTTGGGATTGACCGATGGGTATATGCTTTGCTAGCTGTGTATGGTACTCAACTTCAAGAATGGCCTACTTACATAAAGGAAATTTTGGATATATAAATTTTTTTCTGTTTGTAAATAGAAGGAGGGTTACTATTTATGGTTTTTTCCACAAAAGAAAGAGATGTGCAATTAAAACGATTGGAAAGGCTTGTTTCAGGAATTCGAACCAACAAAGTAGAACTGCTAGATATTTTGACGGAGATTGCTACTTATGATAGTGCTGAGGCTGAGATAGAATCTTCCATCTCGACTTTGCTTGGAGCTGAAGAGGAAGTGAATCTTTACAATCCCCCTACTATTAATCGAATTGCTGTTTATCATTCATCAAATGTTTTGCTGTACTCCTACGTGTTATATGCCGCAGTACCAAGTTTATTTTGCAAGGAAATCTTGATTAGACCCTCTACAAAATCTTTATCTACAATGGTAAAACTTCATGATTTCTTGATGAGGCAGGTAGATATACCGTCCCGGCTGCTCCCTATCTCCCAACGGGAATTTAGGGCACAGGTAGGGCAACCAGATGTAGTTGTCTTTACCGGTAATTACAAAAATAGTTTGAATGTACAGAAAACATATCCGCAGTCTTTGTTCTTGTATTTCGGAGCTGGAATCAACCCATTTATCATTGGACAAAAAGCAAATATAGAGGATGCTTCCAAACGAGCCGTAGCTGCTCGTGTTTATAATTCGGGACAAGATTGTATGTGCCCCAATGTGTATTTTGTCCATGAGAATATTAAAGATCGTTTTCTAAATACATTGATTCAGGATATTGAAAAATTGCAGATTGGCGAGCGAAACATACCAGGAAATGTAATTACTCCGTTATTTTACGATGGATTGTCAAAGCAGGCACAGGATTATCTTATACAAATGAAGGATCGTATTGTTTATGGTGGAAAAGTGGATTTGTCCATTAATTTTGTAGAGCCGACTGTTGTTGTATCCCCACTCGAAAAAATTGGTAACGTTATTGAGTTTTTCTGCCCTATCTTTCATGTTGTAACCTACCGAGATGAACAAGAGGTAGTAGATTGGTTGCATGCGCCTGAACGTGTAGAGAGTACTCTTGGTGCATCTGTTTTTGGAGTACCAGAACTAGTAGAAAAATTACGTTCTACCCATATCGTTTCAGAGGATTTGAGTCTGTATGATATTGAGAACGGAAATCATCCATTCGGTGGTTATGGCTTACAAGCGAATTATGTGTGCTATCAAGGAAGTTTTATTAGTCGTCCTCTTTTAATCTCCAAAGAAGTATCAATTGCATTTGGTAGCAAATAAATCGCTACATTAACATATAGAAGGATGTGAAATAATGGAGGGAATAAAAGGTCTAACGATCTGGGATGCTTATGTGAATGTACTTATAGAGCAAGGGATAACAAAACTTTTCGGTATGGTAGGAGATGGTGCGGGATTAATTGAAGCTGCACACAAAAAAGAGGGGCTAAATATTTTCACGGCACGTGATCAGCGAATAGCGGTTGGAATGGCAATGGGATATGCTCAGGTGTCAGGAGATCCAGCTGTGCTTGTTACCAGTCCGGGACCTGGAATTGCAAACTGCATGATGGGTGTTTTAGAGGCATACTCTGCTGCTGTACCTTTAATAATTATCTCAAATGCCACAGCACGGAACATACGTGGTGAAGGAGCCTTTCAAGAAACCAACTCTATTGCTATGATGCAGTCTATGACTAAATGGTGCTATCGTGTTGAGCATTCAGAGAAAGCCCTTTGGGCCCTGCGACGAGCTGTTTTTATGGCTATTAATGGAAAGCCCGGTCCTGTCTATCTTGAAATTCCAGATGATCTCACATATCAGGAGCTAAGTAGTGAATTGTTATGGGATGCTGATAAAAAGAGCCTTCATGAACAAGGCCCTATTTTTTCTCAGCCAGAGGAACAAAGTATATATAAAGTATTCAAGCAGCTAACGGAAGCAAAACGCCCCATCATCCTGTTAGGAGGAGGGTGTCAACATCGTCCATTTGTGTCTGAACTAACAATTTCCTTAGCAGAGGCACATGGATTAGCCATCTTTACTACAGCATCTGGAAGAGGAATCATAGATGAGAGACATCCCTATGCTTTTGGAAGTGTAGGATTGTATACGTTACCACAAATCAAGAAACTTCTTTTCGAAGCAGATTTGATTATGGCGATTGGAACTCAATTAGAGGAAACTGCTTTGATGGGTTGGAAGGAAGCTTTCTCAAATACATTCTTTGTGCATATTGATTGCCATTATGAGTCGCTAGAACGCTCTGTTCATGCCAATCACAGGCTACTTGGGGATGCCCAACTTTTTCTGCAAAATTTATGGCGAATCTCATGCGAGGATATGAATTGCGGTATCAATAACAAAAACGAGTGGATAAAAAGAATGAAGGAAGTAAAACAAGAAGTTTTGTCAGTCTGGTCAGAAATAGAAGACGTAAAGGCACCTGTAAGAAGTATTCTGAAGGGAATCGAACGTGAGTTTGGAGAATATGTCATTTTGGTTCAAGATAATGGCTTACATGATATGTGGGGATATTCGTATCCTGTTTATACGGTTGCTCCGCCTGGTCGTACAGTTGTTCCAGGTGAACAGACAGCCTTGGGTTTACCTATGGGTATATCCTTAGGAGCGAAGATTGCTGATAGAAAAGCGAATGTTATCGCTTTACTCGGAGACGGTTCGTTTGAAATGGGATACTCTGCTGTAGGTAGTGCCGCTGAGCATCAATTAGGTATCACTTTTATAGTAATAAATAATGGTGGATTTTCTTGGCCAAGATTTCAACAAAGCATGAGCGGAATGGAAATAGGGTGTTGCTTTCAAATACAGCTAGACTATGCAGCTTTAGCCCGATCTGTTGGTGGTTATTATGCAAAATTAACTACTCTAAATGAATACCAAGTAGCATTAAAAGAAGCAAGGTTGTACACAAAACAAAATAAGATTGCCTTGCTAGAATTAGTAGTCAATTGGGATCAAGATTTACCAATCACAGTAATGATGCAATATGGGAACAAAGGATAATAAGTGTGTCTCATAGGAGTATTTGATTCAAAGCAATATATGTAGATGTCTAAATAAGTTAGGGGGAGTCCAATGAATCTGACTATTCCGACATACCATCCTGTCATGTATAACAAACGAAAAGAATTTTTAGATTGTTTAGAGTATCTTATTTGTTCTTATATTCAAGGATTTGGAGTACCGTATCACTGGCTTCTTTCCGACAGATGGGGATTTTATTATCGAAGCATTGATGATTTTACAGCAGCAAAAGAAGAGGTGTTAATACCTTTTCCAAGTACATTACAAAAAATTTACAAGGCAAATTTTATTCATTACGAAAAACGTGAGCTATTGGATGTAGTAAAAGAAACCATCAATCAAAATCGACAACTTTTTACTGTTGTGGATGGTAGATTCCTTCCATGGTATACCGATATGGAAATCTTCTCACATTTTGTTTTAATTCAGGACTATGACCCTGCATCCAAGGTTTTTTATATAACAGATTTGTGGCCATATGAATTTTCTGGCTGGTTCCCGATTGAACCTACTAAGCAAGCCTATGAAGTAGAAGGTAGATACAGCTTTGTATTGACCGAACCATCCTTACAAATCAACGAGGAATTGCTTCTACAGCAATTTAGGTCTGTTTGCGACAAAATTATTGGTACTGATCCCGGATATGAGGGCTATCTTAGCGGACAAAAAGCATTGCTTACATGTAAGCAAGATATGATATCGTATGGAAGAGATTTGGGAATTCATCTAAATAAAATGTTTGATATGTTAAAACGAGTAATAAATTATCGGGATGGTTTTTTAGAGTTTGTTTTATATGTAAATCAGGATCAAACAAGTCCGGTTCGCGGTGAGATAGATCCAGCACTTATTATTTTAGTAGAAGAGACGGTAAATATGTGGGCTGTGTTTCGAAATTATTTGATTAAAGCAAAGATTACAGGTAGTGTTAATTTCCAAAAACAGATTGATTGGGTTGATAAAATTATTGAAAAAGAAAAAGAGGTCTATGAAAAGTTAATCAGCTATTTCTAGATTGTTAGAAAAGTAATTGAGGTGCTTGAACAATGAGTATGACAGATGCACATATAATTAGTTTGGCATCCGTTTTTAATACAAAGGGAGTATCAACTCAAGACCCAACGTATGTTGCTCAATTAGATCATGTACACAGCAGTATTCCTGGGGAGATATTTCCAAGTGATGAAATAATTTCATATGGGGGAATTCCTTTTTTCTTCCCATTAACTGAAACGGTTGATAATGATGTTATAAGTTGTGATGGTCAAATTATTGAAGTAAACGCTCAAAGTTCCTTTCAAACCTTAGCTTTCCTAGGCTTTTCGCTGTTTGGTGATTATCAGGATAAATTTATAATTCGATATGTGGATGGGATGGAAAAAGAAGCACGATTTGGTTTGACTAACTGGAAACAGTATAAAACTGGGACACCATTGTTTGGAGAGCAGATAGCAATGTCTCTCCCCTATTATGTAGAGAACATGATTCTTACTGAACTCCCAAGAACCATTTGGTTGCAGAAAGTATCTCTTCAGTATCCAGAGCGTATTAAACAAATCATACTGCCAAGGAATCCATATCTGATTATAATTGCTCTTACCCTGTGTAACGTATAGAGCCAATACGTTCAAAAGGGAAGCGTACAATAATGAAAATACGATCATTTGCATAAGAAAGGGAGCGTACAGTAATGGAAATACAACCATTCGCACCAGAAAGGAAAGCTCCGTATTATTCCATTTGTCTTCACGTTATTTTGCATGAACGACTAAGGCATGAGGGAATGACTAGTTTCCTTAGTTTACATCCCAATTTAGAGATGTATAGCGTAACGGTTTATTCTAAGAAAAAAGATGTAATCAACATGGAGTATGGCTTATGGGACGAATATATAGATTCTTTCCGTTTAAGTAAGCTGGGCTATGGAGTCAGCCCGGAGCATATGGGCTATAAAGTAGAGAACATATCGTTTAAAACCTATGAGGAAGGTAAAGCAGCGATTATTCATAATATTAAAAATAAACATCTCTCATTGATTGGTGCTACGTATTTCCACTTACCTTACAGTGAATATTATCATAGTGATAAGTATCTGATTGAGTACAATAGTCTTCACCCTGGAATTATTAAGCATTGGATATCTGTATATGGGATAGATGAGCAGAAGGCATTAATTTATGATGGTGTTCCAGCAGATTATGTTGGGAGCATAAAAATTCGAGACTTTGAAGCATGCTGGCGTGGAGATCGGGCTATTAAGCAATTAGAAAAAAATACGAAAGTACAGGGTAAAAAAGAATTTGAAATGCTACAGCTATATGAAATTTGCAAAATAGGTAAGAGTGACGTAATGAAATTGATGGAGAGTGTAGCTGTTACAGTTGCTTTTGAATATAATCGGGGGCTCATAATCCGAGAAGGTAATGACACGCATTACTTTGGAAGAAGTGCGATTAATCAGCTAGTAGAGGATTTGATCTCCTATAAATATGATGATCACCTGAATGGAGGTCATCTTTCTGATTATGGTCAAGCTGTTCTGGAAATAAAATTAATGCGCTACTACTACCTAGATTTGCTTAAAGATTTGGTAATGCTATACGGTTCTGCTTATGAGGAGGATTTGGCCTGGTTTAATAGGATTGTAAAACAATGGGAAGCTATAAGTATTGGTCTGATGAAGAATATTATGCGACAGTCACCACTTAAAAAGTTTTTAGAAGCAACAATTGAGTCAGTAGAGCAAACAAAGATGCAAGAAAATCAATTTTTTATTGAGTTCCTCCAAAGACATTCTCAAATTTCTTTAGTAAAACCCATAAAAGCAATCCAAATATGATCTTTCAAGGAAGGAAAGAAGCGGTTTGATTAATTATGAAGTTTTTGTTGGTAGTACATCTTATACAGGTTTTATTAAACAAGAAATACAACAACTCATGTTTAGTATGAATCGTTTAGGGGTTTCTGAGGGTCATTTGGTTGCAATCGCTATTCATGAGCCTATCTCTTGGTTAATTGCCTATTATGCATGCAAGGAACTAGAAGCGGTTCCTATCATGCTCGGAAAGGTGGCTGAATTAGACAAACAGTTAGAGATAGTTCGAGCTGACTATGTGTGCTATATGAGCGATCATTACAGGATACAGATTGAGAGACTGTCCTTGGTAGGGGAAAAGAATATACCTAGTAATACCGCCCTCATTTGTAGAACCTCAGGCTCTACTGTAGGAATACCTAAATATGTAGTATGGAGTAAAGAGGGAATTGAATATCAGAAACGTGAGACAACACGAGTATTCGAGTATAAGGAGGGGGAGCGACTTCTTTTCACATTACCGCTTTGGGGTGCATATGGATTGAGTATTGTGGGTATCTTGGAGCAAAATGGTATGGATTTGGTCATTCCTGCTAATTTACGTCCCCGATCTATACTTACTGTACTACAGAAGCAGGGAGTTAGATGGGTAGAAAGTGCTCCTTTTTTTTATCAATCTATGCTTCCTTATCTATTAAAAGAACGTAGAGGGATTGTAGATATTGGAGTAAAGGGATGGGGATGTGGAGGTGATTTACTTCCCTATGCTTTTGTTCAACAGTGGGTGAAAATGACGGGTGTTCCTATATTGGATGGTTACGGGTTAACTGAGGCGGGGCCTAATGTATTACTGAATAGTCCTTACGATTATCGTTACGGAACGGTTGGCAAACCACTTGTTGGAACAGAAATTTGCTTTTCCGAGGATAGAGAGTTATGGGTACGAAGTCCTTCTATAATGTTAGGGTATTATGCCGATGGACAAGTAGATGCCTCAATGCTTAAGGATGGATGGCTGCTTACTGGTGATATGGCAATGAGGGATGAGCAGGGGTATGTGACGATTTTGGGAAGAAAAAAGAATATTATTATTGTCAATGGATATAATGTCAGCCCAGAATATGTAGAAAGAACCATAAGAGAATATGATGGAATAAGAGACGTAGCTGTTGTGGGGATTCCTCATCCAACACGCGGAAATCGATTGTGTGCTTTTGTGGTAGGGGATAAGTCTATTACGAAAAGAGACATTGACCTATTTATAAAAGATAGAATAGAAGAGCCTTCCCGACCGAGTTTTTATGAAATGCTTCCTGATTTACCGGTTCTAGCTAATGGAAAGACAGATCGAAAACAACTACAAGCGATAGCAGAAGTACGATTTGGTCAAGGAAGTTTCGTGTAGATGCCTAGAAGGGGTACCGCCAACATTTTGACGTATAACCCACGCTAATACTGTTTTTGGAATCAGAAACTGGGACTTTAAGGTAAGATTTATTCTGGAAAATGAAAGGATAAATTTTTATTTAGGAAGACAATAAAGCCTTCTGAGAAAACAGGAGGCTTTCAATTTTCGACTTTTACTTTCTTTGACTTTTGTTTTAGTATAATTGTGGAAGGAAATTTATTCCTGTCAATGCTTCAAACGTCTGAAAAAGGCTTGATACGCTTTATCCAAACGTTCGACTACGTTTTGCAAAACTTGCGAATGAACAGTCTTATACTCTTCACATAAAAAAGGTTTTTCAGATAGCATAAGCACTTTTCTTCGATATTTTACAGACCAGACGATATAATAATTGACATTCCCCTCTCCTCTAAAAAGGCAGCGGATTCCTGTCCGCATTTCCTAAAATTCTTCCAAGCAATAAAATGATAGAGTTTTATCGTTCTCTTGGGTTTTTATCCCGTTAACTTGATGGGCATGTGGCGGTACCCCGATAAATACTGAGGTTGTTTTGAGTTGATAGCAATTCGAAATGAGTTAGTATGAACTCGCAGTGACAAAATCAAGAGAATGAAAATATGGTTAAACATCAGAAAAATTCGCTTGGCATTCCTTTTGCAATTATAAAAATAGTGTAAAAATTTTTATACTTATCCATGCATGAATGTTTTGTCACCTTGATGATGTTCAAAGGAAGAGAGGATGGGAGTATGCAAAAAAGATTGTTTATCAATGGAGAATGGATCGAATCGAAGGAATATCATTCGCTTTATTCGCCTTATTCAGGCGAGCTGCTTGCTTACATTCCTATGGCTACAGAAAAAGAAGTTGAACACGCCATTGAATCAGCCTGTCAGGCCAAAGATGTATTGGCAAAGATGCCTGCGCACAAGCGGGCAAGTATTTTGGAGAAACTGGTTTTTCTTCTCCAAGAGCGCATGGAAGAAGCGGCGAAAATCATTGCAGTTGAAGCGGCCAAGCCGATTGCATTGGCACGGGCGGAAGTAGCGCGTACGATTGAAACGTACAAGTTTTCTGCTGAGGAAGCAAAAAGAATACACGGTGAAACAATTCCACTTGATGCTGCGCCAGGCGGGGAAGGAAGAGTCGCGTATACGGTTCGGGAACCTGTCGGTGTGATTGGAGCGATTACACCATTTAATTTTCCGATGAACCTTGTCGCTCATAAAGTAGGTCCGGCAATTGCAGCGGGAAATACCGTTGTGCTGAAGCCTGCTTTACAAACTCCATTATCTTCTTTGTTTTTGGCTGAATTATTTGAAGAAGCGGGGTTGCCTGCAGGAGTGTTAAATGTAGTGACCGGAAGCGGAAAAGACGTAGGGGAGAAAATTGTTACTGATCCGAGAGTGAATATGATTACATTCACCGGCAGTCCTGGCGTTGGGATTAGCATACGCAATAAAGCAGGATTAAAGCGGGTTGCGTTAGAACTCGGCTCGAATGCTGCTGTTATTATCGATAAGGGCGTTGATATTGACCGTATTATTTCTCGTTGTGTTACCGGTGCTTTTTCTTTCCAGGGACAAGTATGCATTTCCTTGCAGCGAGTATATGCCCATGAAGAGATATACGAGGCTTTTGTTGAAAAGTTTGTGGAGGCGACGAAGCTATTAAAGATAGGCGATCCACTCGACCCAGCCACCGATATATCTGCGTTGATTTCTTTCCAGGATGTACAGCGTACGCTTGATTGGATTGAAGAAGCAAAACAAGGAGGGGCAAAAGTAGCGATAGGTGGAAAAGCGGAAGGGAATGTTTTGTATCCGACCGTCATTCTGGAAGCGGACGCGTGCCTGAAAGTTTCCTGTCAGGAAGTGTTTGCCCCGATCGTGTTGATTAATAAAGTGAAGTCTGTTGAAGAAGCCATTGAATTTGTGAATGATTCTCGTTTTGGTCTACAGGCCGGAATCTATACGGAAAACGTGCGTACTGCGCTGGATGCAGCTGAGAAATTGCATGTAGGCGGGGTTATGCTGAATGATATTCCGACATTCCGTGTCGATCATATGCCTTACGGTGGTGTGAAAGAAAGCGGCATGGGGCGTGAAGGGGTCAAGTTTGCTATTGAGGAAATGACAGAACTAAAACTTATTGTCTGGAACCGAAATTAGTGTCAAGTGATCTGGGAACAGGAATTTTCCTTCTTCAAAGATAAAACTAGAGCATAGGAGGAGTAGATTGGTGAAAACATTTAAAATTGCAGTCATTGCAGGTGATGGAATCGGGCCGGAAGTTATTGGTGAAGGTGTGAAGGTATTAAACAAAGTGGCTGAATGTAGCGGAGATTTCTGTTTTGACTTTACGTATTTCCCATGGGGATGTGAATACTACCTAAAGCATGGAAAAATGATGGATGATGATGGGATTGAGCAATTAAAAGCGTTTGATGCCATTTATCTTGGAGCTGTCGGCTATCCGGGCGTTCCGGATCACGTTTCATTATGGGATTTGTTGTTAAAGATTCGTAAAGAATTTGATCAATATGTGAACATTCGTCCCATTAAATTATTACAAGGAGCGCCTTGTCCGTTAAAGGATGTTAGAAAAGAAGAGATTGATATGCTATTTATCCGCGAAAACAGCGAAGGGGAATATGCCGGTGCCGGGGATTGGTTGTTTAAAGGGAAACCTGAAGAAGTTGTGCTACAAACGGGCGTTTTTTCTCGCAAAGGGACGGAGAGAATTATTCGATATGCTTTTGAGACGGCACGGAAAATGGGCAAATCGTTAACAAGCATAAGCAAAGGAAATGCGTTAAATTACTCCATGGTATTCTGGGATCAAATTTTTGATGAGATAAGTCAGGAGTATCCGGATGTTGAAACACGCTCGTATCTCGTGGACGCGGCCAGCATGTTTATGGTGAAACAGCCGGAACGCTTTCAAGTCGTCGTCTCTTCGAACTTATTTGGCGATATATTAACGGATTTAGGGGCTGCGATTGCCGGAGGAATAGGATTGGCTGCCGGAGCGAACATCAATCCAGAGCGAACGTATCCTTCAATGTTTGAACCGATTCATGGATCTGCGCCGGATATTGCAGGCCAGGGCATTGCCAATCCCCTTGCGGCGATATGGTCTGCGAGCCAAATGCTTGAATTTTTGGGATACGAAGCATTGGCAGACACTGTGATACAAGCTATCGAAAAAATATTGCAAGAAAAAGAAGTTCTCACCCCGGATATGAACGGCACGTCTTCTACTTCGGAAGTAGGGGACAGAATAGTAGAAATTCTCTCTTCCATGTTGCATGATGAACAGCTTGAACGTCCCTTGTTCTCTCAACAATAATATGGCGATATGATATGGTTGGAAGTCCCCTATCGAATAGGGGGCTTTCATTTTTGCTGTGTAGAATATGGTTTGATTTATACGTAAATATCGCCACAAGGATTGGTTGCATGTTTATCCTTTTTGTGTTTATGAGGTTCGGCAATATTTTCTGATCAGCTTGCATGCCCTCGTTTGGCTAATTTGCAAATCTTTGGCGACTTTTCGGGAACTTTTGTTTTTTTGGTATGAGTTGATAACCATGTTTTTTTCAAGTTCTTCTATAGCCTCATCCAACGAAGCGGAAGATGTAAAATATGATTTCGGTTTTGCATTTTGTACAATCGTGTCTGGCAAGTCCTCTACTTCAATTATGGAGTCAGTTGTGACGACCAGTCTCTCGATGACATTTTCTAGTTGCCGGACGTTGCCGGGCCAATCGTAACTGAATATAATATCGAGCGCTTTTTGTGAAATGAGCCGATATACTTCATATTTTTTATTGAACTTGTTAAGGAAGTAATATGTTAAAGGAATAATATCTTCTACTCTCTCTCGTAAAGGTGGCAATTTGATTTCGATGACATTGAGCCGATAATAAAGATCTTCTCTGAAGCGTTTTTCCTGCACCATTTCGTATAAATTTTGGTTTGTTGCCGTAATAATACGGATATCCAATTTTTTTGCTTCCCGCCCTCCGACAGGAAAGAATTGGCGTTCCTGAATCACTTGTAGCAGTTTAGCCTGCATTTTTGGTGAGATTTCTCCGATTTCATCCAGGAAAACTGTACCGCCGTTCGCCGCTTCCAGGAGTCCCATTTTTCCTCCTTTGCTTGCTCCGGTAAATGCTCCATGGACATAGCCGAATAGTTCCGATTCGAGCAGTTCTTCTGGAATGGCCGCGCAGTTAAGAGATAAGAAAGGGCCGTTTTTTCGTGTACTCATCTGGTGGATATATTTTGCTAGCACGCTTTTTCCGGTGCCAGATTCCCCCTGAATTAAAAGGGTTGTATCCACTTTTGCTACCTTTTCGCAAAAGGCAATAAGTTTTTTCATCTCTTTATTGTTTGTGATGAGATTTTTTGAAGATGGATACTCTGTTTCGGAATCATTCTTTTCGTGAGTATCTGGCATTTGGAGCTTTTTGTAGTTTTGCTCCTGAGAGGTCGTAACGATCAATTCGATTTCATTATCTTTGTTCAAAATCGGAATGGCTGTTGTAATGAGTTCTCCCCCTATATATGTTGTCTGCTTAATGGTGATTGGTTTTTTCGATGTTAAAACGAAAGGAACGATCGAAGGTGACCAGTATCCTTTCGAAACGAACTCATCATTCGTTTTTCCGATGACTTCGCTTGGCTTCAAGCCGTAATGCCGCTCACAAACTTTATTGACATAGATGATACGACCCTCTTTGTCTAACACAAAAATTTCATCCGATGAATGATCGAGAATGTTCATAAGAGTTTCGGCACTGATTTCTATTTGTTTATTGTTTTCCGCAGTTCTTTGCATGTATAATCACCACGCCTTACTCTAATTCCATTTTTTGTATAAACATTCAGAATTTAATAAATTGAGTATAAATTCACTCGATTGAGTTAATTATAACTCATTTTTATAATTAAAAAAAGAAAAAATAGAGTTATTTGTGTTGGGAATAGCGGAATTTTTATTGGCATTAATATTGCTTTAAAAAATAGTTAAAGAAAGCAACAACTTGTACAATTTTCTCCGAATTTTTAAACAAAAGTGTGAGAAGGGAGTTTTCAGTCATGGAAGTAAAAGAACAGAAGGTTGTATCCAAACCCAAACAAACGATTCCGTATTATCTTTATACCGACCCGAATGTATTAAGGGTAGAACAAGAGAAGATTTTTGCGAAAAGTTGGCAATTTGTAGGACACATTAGCCAGTTAGCAAATCAGGGTGACTATTTCACATGTGAGGTAGCCGGCGAGCCTATTATCGTTGTGCGTGGGAAAGACGAAGAAATAAGAGCGTTTTATAATGTTTGTCCACATCGTGCAACCAAATTAGAGAAAAAGGAAGAAGGGAATAGGAAGGTTCTGCAATGTGGTTATCATGGATGGACTTTTAATTTGGATGGTTCTTTGCATAAAGCGCCGAACTTTAAGGATGTCCCTGATTTTTGTTCAGGAAGCGCCTGTCTTCGCTCAGTTCGGGTAGAAACGGAAGCCTCCTTGATTTTTGTGAATCTTGATGAAAGCGCTAAACCACTTGCTGAAAGCTACGGTGATTTTTTTGAAGATCTAAATAGATTTGAATTCATTAGAGAATTGAAAAAGGTAAGACAAAAAACACGAGTCATTAAGGCGAACTGGAAAGCATTCATTGACAATTATCTGGAATGTGATCATTGTCCGATTTCCCATCCGGCTCTGGTTGCTACGTTAGATATGAATAATTACAAGATTATCCCTTGCGAGAATTATTCGATTCAAGGTACGACTGTAAAGCGGAACAAACAGGTGGGAAGCGTAGAACTGGATAAAGCGGAAATGCAAGGGGGCCGTTTTTATTGGCTCTGGCCGAACCTGATGGTTACAATTTATCCAGGCCCGGGAAATATGTCGCTTATCCAAATGATTCCGATTGATCATGAAACAACATTAGGTGTATATACGTATTTCTTCCGAGATGAAAATCTGACACAGGAAGAGCTTGATTTAATCAAATTTATGGAACAAGTGCGGGATGAAGATGTGGAATTAGTCGAGTTGGAGCAAATTGGTTTCCGCTCTCGAGCCTTTAAAAAAGGTATTTTTTCACCTACAGAAAACGGGGTCGTACAGTTTCATGATATGATTCGTGAAGTGATTGAGATAGAAGAAGAGTAAGATAACGATGCATACTAGCCTTTCAAATGGCAAAATATTTGCAGCGGAAAGGCTAGTATTCTCTTTGAGCTATTAACACTATTTGGTTCGTTTTAAAAATTGATATATTATTACATTTAAAAGATTGATAATTTAAAATAATTTATACAAAAGATAGGAAATGTAGTTACTTAATTAGCCTGCATTTGTAAAAGCATTTCAGAACACGATTGATATTTTTTAAAAGGAGGAATGCAGTAATGAAAATTTTAATTTGGTTACTGAGTCTTATACCTGCTATTGGTTCATTAACGGTAATAAACCGTGTAGAACCTTATATACTTGGTTTACCCTTTATTGTCTTTTGGGCAACCGCTTGGCTCATTTTAACTTCAGTATGTTTATATATTAGTAGCATGATCCATGACAAAAAGGAGGTAAATAAATGAATAGCGCAATATTAATCATAATAGTCACTTTTTTAGTTGCTTTCTATTTAGGTATTCGCGCTCGTAAAGGGCAAGAAATGCAACTAGAACAGTGGGCAGTTGCTAATCGTAATTTCGGTTCATTAATCATGTTTGTACTAATGGCAGGAGAAATGTTTTCGACATTTGTGTTTCTAGGGGCAAGCGGAGGCGCATATAGAATGGGGGGCCCTGCTATTTATATATTTTGTGCTCTAACCTATATTGTACCGTACTGGATTTTACCTCCTATTTGGCGTTATGCAAAAAAACATAATTTACTTACTCAATCTGATTTTTTTGCGAAGAAATATAATAGTAAGGCACTAGGGTTATTGGTAGCAACAGTTGGTGTCGTGTCTATGATCCCTTATATCGTTCTACAGTTAAAGGGATTTCAAATCATTGTATCAGAAGCTTCTTATGGAAGAATTTCACCGAATTTAGCAGTATGGATAGGTATGATTGCTGTTACTATATTTGTTTATGTGTCTGGGATTCATGGCTCAGCATGGACATCAGTTTTAAAAGACATTCTTATGCTAGTCGTTATCCTATTTTTAGGTATTTATCTACCCTATCACTATTATGGTGGCATAAAACCTATGTTTGAAACATTAGATGCTACAAAGCCGGGATTTTTATTACTACCTAACGAAGGACTTAGCATATCCTGGTACATTTCTACATGTTTAATCATTGCTTTGGGACAGTATATGTGGCCGCATTGCTTTGGTGCAAGTTTATCATCAAAGGATGAAGGGACATTGCGTAAGAATGCAGCCATTTTACCAATTTACCAAATTATTTTGGTATTCATACTATTTATCGGATTCACTGCTCTTTTACAAATACCGAATTTAAAAGGGGCAGATACAGATTTAGCTTTATTTAAAATAGCAAAAGCAACATTTGACCCATGGTTTGTGGGTGTCATAGGAGCTGCGGGATTGTTGGCGGCGCTTATGCCCTGTTCCATGTTACTGCTAACAGCGTCTACGATTCTGTCAAAAAATATTTATAAAGCGATAAAACCGAATACAACCAATGAACAACTTGCACGATTAACTCGTATTTTTGTACCTATCGTTGCACTAATCTCTTTATTTTTTACTTTTTATGGTGGAAACACCATGATTGCATTGCTAATAATGGCTTATAGTTTTGTGTTACAATTATTTCCAGCTTTATTCTTTAGTTTATGGAAGAAAAACCCTGTTACCAAACTAGGTGCTTCTGCCGGGATAATAGCTGGTGTAGCTACGGTTGCTTATGTAACAATTACCGACATGACTATGGGTACCTTGTTTCCTAATTTCCCACAGTTTATAAAGGATCTTGATATTGGTATAGTAGCGATTACGATTAATACAGTAGTTATGTTACTAGTTAGCGTTGTTACTAGTAAAGCAAGGGTGAGAGCATATATTGAGAAAAGAGTTACTTTTGAATAATAACGATACGAAAAACAAAGGGGGTGAATGGTTTGGAAATAACACAAATCTTGTTAGAAAAAAATGTTCCATGTACGATGCGAGACGGGACGGTGTTGTATGCCAATATTTATCGACCCAATCAGCAAGGGAAATTTCCTGTATTATTGACACGACTTCCTTATGGCAAAGATTTGCCCTTTTATTCACATCGTTACCTTGATACAAACCGCCTTGTCAGCAATGGCTATGTTGTCATCATCCAGGATGTTCGGGGCCGTTATCATTCCGAAGGGGAATTTCATCCATTCACATATGAAGCAGAAGATGGTTATGATACGGTAGAATGGGCTGCATCATTGCCTTATTCTTCTGGAAAAGTCGGAATGTTTGGTCTATCTTACTATGGATTCACACAATTGCTGGCAGCTGCTGAACGCCCGCCGCATTTGTATGCGATTTTTCCGTGTATGACATTGAACGATCAGAGGAATGGAAGTTTTTATCAAAACGGTGCCTTAAAATCAACCCTGCCTGTTAGAAGGCAGGGTCAGCTTGCAGATAGACCCCCTCTCCTATTAGTGGCAACGAGGGAGTTTGTCTGCAAGCTGACCACTCAAAAAATGTTTTGAGTGGTTTTTAATTATAAATTAAATATTGTTTGCGTTCTTGTTTGAATTTATTCAATTGCGGTGCATAGTTTGCTTCAATTTGCTGCGGGCTTAATCCTTGAGAAAGATATTTGCCGATCTTATCAGTACCCATGATTTTATCGAACATTACAATCGTTTTTCCGCTTTTCGGTACTTTGAATTTATTGAGCGAGTGGGCATACGCCAGCGCGTAAATTCCTGTTTTGGCCGGATTAAACGCGTGGTAATTGGTAATTTTCAAACGTACTCCGCCCGCGGAGCCGCGTTTCTCTGGAATGAAAGTGACACCAGGCAGGCCGGCTTTGTTTAGCAGAGCGGCATATTTTTTCGAGTCAATTCCTTTGCCGCCAATCCACTTGAACGCATCTGCCTGGAAAATGCCTGTCCCTTCTCCCAATCCGGTAGCTGCGTAACCGAATACAGACTGCAAATCCGGAATCAGCGGAGAGCTTTGTACCCAGCGCAGCCCTGTGTCCTGGAAAATCATATCGCGTGTGTAGCCTTCCATCGGCACTACATGAAGATCGGCGCCGATGTTGCGGTTAAAAAACAGAGCCAACTCTCCGATTGTCATGCCATGGGTCATTGGCAGATTATCAACACCGACGAATGATTTATATTTATCTTCAAGCACCGGGCCTTCCACAATAGTTCCGCCGAGCGGATTGGGTCTGTCCAACACAACTATCGTTTTGTTATTCTGTTTGGCAGCTTTCATACAGTAATTTAAGGTAGATATGTATGTATAGGAGCGCGCACCGATATCTTGTATATCAAAAACAAGCACGTCGATATTTTCCAGCATTTTAGCGGTTGGCATCCTCGTTTTGCCGTAGAGGCTGTAAATCGGGATTTTTAAGGTTGGGTGCATCGACGACTCTACGTAAGCTCCGGCTTTCGCTTTGCCGTCAATACCGTGTTCAGGACCGTAGAGCGCCGTTAATGTAGCATGCGGATATTCAGCTAACACGGAAATCGTGCTTTTTCCTTGGCTGTTGACCCCGGTCTGGTTCGTAACAAGTCCGACCCGCTTTCCATTGATAAGATAAGCATATTTTTCTAGGAATACCTCATTCCCAAGTTTGAAATCGCTCCTTCTCGCTTCACCCGATGGTGCAAACACACCGAAAACGAGAAGAAGTCCTAGCATAAGCGATAATGCTTTTTTCACTTTTTCCTCTCCCTTGTTATCTTGTTTTTTAGTGAAAGTTTTTTTATAATTTTACATCACGACTATAATAGGAAGTGAAGAACATGTTCAATTATATAGACGCACAAGGAAGAAAATAGTTTCTTTGGCAATATGTTTGCCATTGGCATTGAATAAAGGAATCCATGATTTCTATCGTTTTTTTATTGTATGTATACGCTATAATTGGTACCGTCAAGAATTTTGTGTAATGTAAGATAGATAGGGTATCTCTGAAATAGATTTGGAATAGAGGGGGGGGCTGGTTCCCC
>JAAROH010007606.1_pt1 | contig 206266 bp, 201 predicted proteins | sample 7248631 | NCBI WGS metagenome assembly JAAROH01 (sample SAMN09772309, study PRJNA484901) | compost metagenome | isolation source: Vermicomposting unit | place: India | reverse complement strand
CGGTACGTACGGTGGTGTGAGAGGACGGGGGCTAGTCACCCCCTCCTACTCGATTATTGCTTGGTGCTTCGCAGCTGATTGCGTTCTAGAAGACGAGGCGGCGCTTGCGGAACGATACGGCCAGCGATATCGGCCAGTTCCTCTGCGAATCCCGCAATCGGACGGCCGCGGCGAATGTCCGCGTTTATTTCCTTAAGCCGCTGTACGATATCCGGGTCAGCGGTAATCAAAGCTCTCGCTCCCTGGGGATCTTCCCTAAGGGATTCCGCTACCGAATATTTAATGGTACCGACTCGCGAGCGATCAAGCCTGGCATCGACATCGATGCCGACGATGGCTACCTTACCAAATACAACAGCGGTGGCACTGTTTACTTTTGGCACGCTGGAAGCGAGTTTCACCAGTCTATCCGCGGTTGCTTTGGCATTTTGCGGTTGCTTCGGTTTCGGTGCTGTTTGTTGCACACGCTGGGTTCCATTGCTTTGTGGAGCGGGTTTAGGGCTTGCCTTTTTATTTGCACTGCATCCGGCAAATATAAGAGCAAGGACAATGAGTGGCAAGAGCAAACGTTCTTTCATCTTGTCACATCCTTTCCGGTATTGAAATGCATAAGCTTTATGCGTAGTGTTTCGCAAACCGAAAGGAGTCATACATGATTTTTCCTTCTAGAATATTTTTGTGACATACACTAACAACAAATCTCCGTAAACCATAAAGTAAAGTAAAGCGAATGTATTAACGGTTACACTTTATTTGTACTTGCAAACAAAAAAGCTTTCAGCAAGCGTTTTTTATGCGTTTGCCGCTGGATAGCATCCATATATATTGCCTTGGGAGGCGAGACATTGAAAAAAATCTATGTCTTAGATACGAATGTATTGTTGCAGGATCCGCTGGCGATTTTTTCGTTTCAGGATAACGATGTTGTATTACCAGCCGTGGTATTGGAAGAGGTGGATTCGAAAAAAAGGTTGATGGATGAAATAGGAAGGAACGCGCGACATGTAGCCAGGTTGCTGGATGAACTGAGGGTGAAAGGACAACTGCACAATGGAGTCATGATGGAAAATGGCGGCCGTTTACGGGTGGAATTAAACCATCGCTCTTTTGCCAGGATGCAGGAGTTATTTCACGATATGACGAATGACAATCGGATTCTTGCAGTGGCTATGAATCTACATGATGAAGAACAGCAAAAACAGCATCCACGGCCCGTGATTTTAGTGTCAAAAGACGCATTGCTGCGGGTAAAAGCCGATGCGATTGGACTTGTGGCGGAAGATTTTTTATCCGACCGTGTGGTGCATGAGTTCTCCAGTCTCTATAAAGGATATACGATCATCAATGTTCCTGTTGATATTATTCAAAAATTTTACAGCATGCCCCTGTTTGAAATTCAAAATTTTCTTCCCGGTCGCTCTTTTTTGCCAAATGAGTTCCTGATCTTGAAAGATGAACTGGGATCATCGGCATCGGCCATCGGGCGGGTCAGCGGTGACAGAAAGTATTTGCTTCCTCTAGTGTTTGGTGACGAATTTGTTTGGGGAGTCAAAGCGCGTAACGCTCAGCAGAAAATGGCGATGGAATTGCTATTAAACAAAGAGATACCGCTTGTAACCCTTACTGGTAAGGCTGGTACAGGCAAAACGCTGCTCTCGCTTGCTGCTGGTTTGATGCAAACGGAAGATGAACACGCATACAAAAAATTGCTAGTAGCAAGACCCATTGTGCCGCTTGGCAAAGACATCGGCTATTTGCCGGGTGAAAAAGAAGAGAAGCTTCGTCCTTGGATGCAGCCGATTTATGATAACCTGGAGTATTTGTTTAACACGAAACAGTCGCGGGATTTGGATAAAATTTTGGCGGGTCTTGGAAGTATTCAGGTGGAGGCGTTGACGTATATTCGCGGACGCAGCATCCCCGAGCAGTTTATCATTATTGACGAAGCACAGAATTTAACAAAGCATGAAGTAAAAACAATTTTGACAAGGGTTGGAGAAAACAGCAAGATCATCCTGATGGGTGACCCGCAGCAAATTGACCATCCGTATCTTGATGAAGTAAACAACGGGCTGACGTATGTGGTAGAAATATTTAAAACCGAGAAAATGTCGGGACACATTACATTGCATAAAGGTGAACGGTCTTTGCTGGCGCAACTCGCGGCCGACTTGCTATAAGAGAATGGTAAAAGCTCTATCCGCTTCCGGGTAGAGCTTTTGCTTTTCGTTTTATGGAGAAAGATGGTACACTAAAAAAAACAAGAAGAGGGGGAGTTTTGATTGCGTATTTATACTTTTCCGTTAGGACCGCTGCAAACGAACTGTTATATTATCGCCAACGAAGAAACAAACGAAGCGATTATTATTGATGCGGGGATGCATCCAGGCTCGTTGCTTGACAAAGCGTCCGAATACAAAGTGCGGGCGATTTTGATGACGCATGCTCATTTTGACCATATGGGCGGATTGGATGAAATCCGGAAGAAAACCGGTGCCCCTGTATATATTCACCCGAATGAGCAGGAATGGCTGCAAAATCCGGATTTAAACGGTTCTTCACACTGGCCGATGGTCGGAGATGCAATGAGGACAGAACGGGCGGAATACGAACTTGCAGACGGAGATGTTCTGGATTTGGCCGGTATGAGCATACGTGTGTTGGAGACGCCGGGACATACGCCAGGTGGAGTATCTTTTCTGATTGGTGAGCATTTATTTAGCGGGGATACGCTGTTTGCCCATTCCATTGGCAGGACCGATTTGCCGGGCGGAAACTACGGGCAACTGATTCGCAGTATTCAGGAGAAGCTCATGCCGCTTCCCGAAGAAACGCATGTATACCCGGGGCACGGGCCTGAGACTACTATCGGATTTGAGAAAATGCATAATCCGTTTATTGCTGGAACGTTACGGTAATACTAGGATTGTCACATACTTTTCACACTAGTGTTGTGTTACATTTCCACAAAAGGCACGAACATTGCTAAACTAAAAGATAGAAGGGCTTGGAAGAATGAGGATATTCATGGATGTTTGGTGATTTACTGTCAAGAAAGGGAATGGTGAAAGAATGTTGTTGGGAATGTCCATCGGAACATGGATTTTACTCATCACTATGGTTTGCTTCTCCGGCTCCGCCCTGCTGATCTGGTATGCTGCCAAAACAAGCGGACAGTTTGACGATGTAGAAGGCGTAAAGTATCGAATGCTTGAAGAAGAGTCCGCTGTGGATGCGCCAATTGATGCAAAGCGTTGAAAAAGCATACTTGCCTGAGTATGCTTTTTTTTTGTCGTATAAGAAAGGATATGTTACTTTATCACTATAAAGTAACATATCCTTTCTTTCTATGAGTAAACAGGGAAACACTTGCAAGGCGTGTGCCAAACGTTGCCTTTTTCCATGAGGAGCGTGTGGCACTTTTATGTATTACCATATGTACGCATAGAAAGACAATAAGTCATCTATATTTTATTTGGAAACTTGTAATTTTTCTAACAAAAATCTCATGCCATGTTATAATGAATTAAGAAAAAGGAAAACACCACCTTGGGGTATAGGTGGTGTTTTAGGGGGAGGATTAGAATTTAGAGTTAAACTACTAATAGGGTGGGGCACTGCCCCTGGGTTTTACATATGGGATGTTAATTAAATGATAAATCTCTTTTTAAACTATGTCAATAGTGTTAAGTAGTAATTTGTTTTTTGTTGCTCTCAGCATCATTTTTTTAATAAACTAACTACCAGGATGAATGAATATTCTTTATAGCATGAGTTTTCGTGCCGTATCATCTATAACATACACTCTTGTTTTAGCTCTCACTTTTTCTACGTGAAAATTTATAGCTACTTTTACATCGTTTGATTTATTAAAGTCTATAAATTCTTTTATGGAAAAAGTGGTGGAAGGATTTACGAATATAAGGGGAAGAAAGAATCATTATGAATGTTATATCAGTTATCAAAGATAAAATACGAAATGCGCCAGAAAAAATGATTCCGTTCCGCACATATATGGAATATGCGCTCTATCATCCACAAAGCGGCTATTATCAGCGTTATAATCAAAAAATTGGGAAAAAAGGGGATTTTTACACCAATGTTTCCGTTGGCTCGGTGTATGGTGAAGTGATGGCCGATGTCATTTGGGAGATGATTGTGAAACTTCCGGATGATAGGCCGCGAGCGATTGTGGAGATAGGAGGCGGTACGGGACAACTAAGCGCCCAGATTCTTCATTATTTTAAGGAGAAGTGTCTTCTTCCGCTGCAAAACATTACCTATATCATGATTGAGTCAAGCAACTATCACCGTCGTTTACAGAAAGAAACGCTGGAAACGTTTCGGGATATGGTAGAAATAAGATGGTATGAAAGTATGGCGCAGGCAAAAAAAGAGATTCCAGAATTGCGAGGCGTGTTGTTTTCAAACGAGCTTGCTGATGCATTTCCTGTTCATCTTATTGAATATAGAGATGGAGAGTGGCAAGAGGTATATGTAACAGAAAATAAAAACAGCACACAAAAATTCAGCGAAAAACTGGGCCCGCTTTCGGTTCCGGAATTGGGTGTCTATATTAAAAGAGAAAACATCCCGTCTCTTGAAGGATATCGTACGGAAGTGAACTTGGCGGCTTTGCAATGGATGATAGAAATGGCGGAATGGCTTACGCAGGGATACGTTTTGACTGTGGATTATGGATACGAACGGAAGATATTATATGCACCTTCAAGAAATGCGGGCACATTGCTTTGTTACCGAGCTCATACCGTAAGCGAGAACCCGTATAAATATCCGGGAGAGTGCGATATGACTTCTCATGTGAATTTTTCTGCACTGATGGACGCAGGGATGCTTCATGGGTTGGAAACGATAGGATTTTATTCGCAGCAGCAATTCTTAATTCAAGCGGGGATTTTGACGCGTCTTCAAGGACACGCGGGCGGTGATCCGTTTGCCAGCAAAGCAGCGAAACGAAACCGCGCTATTCGTCAGCTAATTATGCCTGAAGGTATGGGACAGGCGTTCTGCGTGCTTATTCAAGCGAAAAAGACCGATCATAAGCTTGCATGTTGCCGTCCGTGGGATTTTTGAAATAAACAAAAAACGGAGGGGGGCATCAAAACTCCGCTCCGTTTTCGACGTGTTACAGAAATGAAACGACAGTATTTATCGCTGCGCTTGCATGGACCTCATCCAGATTTTTCTGATAATTACCGAAGGTTGCATAGAACATAAACCCAGTAAACGCTAACAATAAATAAGTCATGAAAATAATCATGTATGTTTTTTCAGACAAATCAACGTAGCTGAGAGCTAAGAACATCCCTGTTTGTGCAAAGAATAAGAGCGCCATTGTTTGCAGTCCACCCCATAACCCCATTAAAGCAATCACCAGGCAAAAAAACGCAAGTACACGGTACATGCGTGCCATCCTCATTCCCCTCCTTATAGCTACAATATGGATAATCTATGAAATATTATAATCCAGCAGTAAAGGACTGTAAACGTGAAGGTTTGTCTATCGAATAAACCCTTAGGACAGGCGAAGCATTGTATAGTCGCAGGACTTGCACCCTACCAGCATGGAATTTTCTTCGATTAAAGAAATATTTTTACCGAAATACGTTTCAAAAATTCCTAATAGTAACGCATGGTGCATACGACAAATGCTTTCTGGATGATTAATGGCCGCTTCTTTAAATGTGCAGTTGAATACGCGGAAGCGGAGATTTTGCCCGTCGGTGAGTTCGATTTCAGGGTGTAATCCTTGCGCTACCACGAGGCGCTGAATGGAAGCGATTTTTTCCTCTATGTTCATTTCGGTAATGCTCACGCGTTCTTTTTCGATGGCCTGTCTCGCTGCCTCATGCCCGAATTTGCGGCCCATTTCATAAAGAGCTTTCTGCCCTTCTTCTCCTAAAGTTACGAGCGTTTCTATGGCGATGTTGGCAAGTAACTGATAATCCCGCGGTGGGAATTGTAGGCTAATCATCTGATCGGATAGCGAGTAAAGACGACTTGGACGGCCGCCTTTTCCAGTTTTTTCGGAGGTGGAAGTAAGCAGATTGACGTCCTCTAATTTTGTTAGATGGAGTCGCGCGACATTTGGGTGAATATCAAATTGTTCAGCAATTTCCTGAACGGTAACGGTTCCATGCTTGGATACGATATATTGATAAATGGAAAAGCGAGTAGGATCGGCGAGCACGCTTGTTAGCTTCAAAGTTTCGTTGTCCATCGAGTATTCCCCCCTCTTTATTTTTTTAAATATCTGGGGTTAATTATAGTATAAATAGAGAAAGCGGTAAATGAAACTTTTGTAAACACTATTGACATAGAATTAAACACAATAATATAATTAAGTTAACTAACAAGAATGGGAATTTTTATTATTTTATCACTTTACATTTTTAATCAGCTATATATTTTTATATAAATTGTGAAATTGTGAACAAGGAGATGACCGGGGATGAGTGGGCACTTGACATTCTATACTTATCCAAGCTGTACGTCTTGTCGTAAAGCGAAAGCGTTCTTGAAAGAGAATGGAATTCCATACGATGAACGCCATTTATTTAAAAATCCTCCTTCGGTTGAAGAATTGTTAGAAATTATCAAAATGACAAACAACGGAACGGATGATATTCTTTCTACACGCAGCCGAAAATTTAAAGAGTTAGATAAAAATATCGAAGAGATGACCGTTTCGGAACTGTTGGAAATGGTAAGCGAAGAGCCGAGATTGTTGCGCCGTCCGATTATTTTTGACGGTGAAAATCTGATTATTGGATATAACCGCAACGCGATGCAAGAATTGCTGGCATAGAGTACGGAACTTATATAACAGACGATAGAAGCGAAGAAAGCCGACGGCAGAATGCCTGTCGGTTTTTTGTGTTACAATACAGAGGGAGGAGATAGGATTGAAACAGAATAAAGCACTGCTTGTCGATGGCATGAGTCTTCTGTTTCGCGGGTATTACGCGATGGCGAACCGAGGGCCGATGCGCGCAAAGAACGGGTATCCAACGAACGCTGTATATGGTTTTATGCAATATTTTTTTGACGCGATCATGACTTTTGAACCGACACATGTCGTTTGCTGTTGGGATATGGGGGCGAAAACGTTTCGTAACGAGAAGTTTGCAGGATACAAAGCGAACCGTAGCGAAGCACCTGATGATTTGTTGCCGCAGTTCGACCTTGTAAAAGAAATGATTGCTTCCCTTAATGTACCGAATGTCGGGGTGCCCGGATATGAAGCAGATGATGTTATCGGCTCCATTAGTCATACGTTTGCTAAGCAGGGCGCGCAAGCAATAATACTGACCGGAGATCATGATACACTTCAGCTAGTTGAAGAAAATGTGCACGTGGCAATTATGAAAAAAGGATTGTCCAATTATAAAGTGTACACGCTGGAAGCACTCCGTGCAGAAAAAGGTTTAAGCCCGGTACAAATGATCGATGTCAAAGGATTGATGGGAGACGCCTCGGACAATTATCCGGGCGTGAAAGGTATCGGGGAGAAAACAGCCATTAAACTTATTGCTAAATATGGAACGATTGAGAATCTTTTGTCGAATATGGACGATTTAACGCCAGGATTGCGCAAGAAAATTATCGAGAGCTTGGACATGCTGCATCTTTCTCGCGAACTTGCCACGATCGTTTGTGATGTTGATCATAAGATAACGCTGGATATATGCGTATGGTGCGTGGACGTAGAACAGGCGCGCGAAAAATTCGAAGAATATGAGATTCACCGTCTGTTGAACAGGCTGGTTGAATATACTACCAACGCGTAATTTAATGGAGGGAGAGAGGATGAATACGATTTTAGTAGACAGACAGGGCGGCATTGCTCTGGTAACATTGAACCGTCCGGAGGTGCGCAATGCCATCAGTTTTGAAATGGTAGAAGAATTGGATAAATGTTTGGATGAATTGGCGGTTGACCGGGAAGTTAAGGTTGTGATCTTCACAGGTTCTGGAGATAAAGCCTTTGTTTCTGGCGGTGATTTGGATCAGTTTTTGTCCGTACGCACGAAAGACAAGTCCCATCCGATGTTGATGCGGGTGGCGCGCCTCTTGAGCAAAATCGACCGCTATCCAAAGCCGACGATCGCGATGATAAATGGGGCGGCGATCGGAGGTGGTTGCGAGTTCGCCGTTGCTTGCCGCTTTCGTATGGCTAGTGACAGGGCAAGGATGGGATTTGTACAAATTGGCATGCATATTATTACCGGATGGGGCAGTGGAACGCGTCTTATGAAGAAGATTGGAACGAATCGTGCGCTGGCGTTACTTTTAACTGGGGAGATGTTCGATGCAGCGTACGGTAAGGAAGTTGGGTTTATCGATCGCGTATTTCCGCATGAAAAGTTACGTGAAGAAGTGTTTGGGTTCGCTGCTAAGATTGCGGAGAAGCCATTATGCAGCATCGAGGCGTATATGAAAGTAGCGAAAATGGTGGATTCAGGTCTGGAAAGCGACGTATGCATTGAAGAGGAAGTTGATTTGTGCTCTTCGTTATGGGGCTCGGACGCGCATTATGGAATTGTTCAGAAATTTTTGCGAAAAAAATAAGAAAGTATTATTCTCTCCGTTTAAAGATGTCTTGGACTGGACATACTATTTTAGTAGAAAGTCAGTCTATGAACTCTAGCAAGTGCATAAAGATAGTGATAACAAAGTAAATTGCTAAATAAACGGAGGGATTTGCAATATGACAGCAACACGTCAAGACGCTTGGACGCCGGATGATGATTTGGTGTTGGCTGAAGTGACATTGCGCCATATTCGTGAAGGAAGTACTCAATTATCCGCATTTGAAGAAGTGGGTGAACGGTTGAATAGAACGGCGGCAGCTTGCGGCTTCCGCTGGAACAGTACTGTGCGCAAACGTTACGAGGACGCGATTCAAATTGCGAAAGCGCATCGCCAGGAACGGAAAAAGGCAAAACGCAAGCTGAAGTCAGTCGCTGTTTCTGCGGAAGCACAGACAAGTCTAGCAAATGGGGCTTCTGCCATAGAAGGAAGCACAGGCATCATGCGTACGCAGGAATTAGAAGAGGAGATTTCGTTTGATATTGTTATCCGTTTTTTACGCAATCAGAAAGAAGCATTCAAGCGGGTGAAGCAATTAGAAAAAGAAGTGGTGGAAAGCCGTAAGAAAATCGAAGAATTACGCGCTGAAAACGATAGTCTAAAAGAAGAATTGAACCTTATGAAATCGGACTACCAGATTGTAAACGACGATTATAAAGCGCTTATTCAAATTATGGATCGCGCCCGCAAGATGGCGTTCCTTGGCGATAATGAAGATATTGATGCAAAGCCACGCTTTAAAATGGATGCCAATGGTAATTTAGAGCGTGTAGACTACAGGTAAATACTTGAAAAGCAAGAGGCGAACCGGCCAAACATTGCGGTTGGAGTGGGCCTCTTTTTTTTATGGTAAAAATTTTGAAAGTTAAAAGGTTTTTGCAAATATTTGTAGAAAGTAATATAACAGTCGTTTATTTTTACATACCATGCATGAAAGGGTGAGCAAATGGAAATCAAAACGATCCTTATTGCAAACCGTGGAGAGATTGCCCGCCGGATTATTCGGACGTGCAAAGCGAAAGGAATTCGCACGATAGCGGTTCATTCGGAAGCGGATGCCTCTATGCCTTTTGTGCGTGAAGCTGATGCGGCCGCCCTAATCGGTCCTGCGCCTGTTGCGCAAAGTTATTTAAATATGGATGCGATTTTGCAAACGGCGAAAGAACACGAAGCGGACGCCATCCATCCGGGTTACGGTTTGTTGTCAGAGAACGGGCGTTTCGCCAGAAGATGCGTGGAAGAGGGAATCGTGTTTATCGGGCCACGCGCGGAAGTCATGGAGGAGATGGGGGATAAAATTCGCGCACGTGCCAAAATGATGCAAGCAGGCGTGCCGGTTGTGCCAGGTTATAATGGAAACATTCCGGATGCGGAAGAAGCTTGCCGTATTGCCTCGGAGATCGGCTATCCGGTAATGCTGAAGGCGAGCGCGGGTGGCGGAGGCATCGGTATGCAGATTTGCCGGGATGACGAAGAAGTTAGAAAAGCATTCCAATCCGCTAAAGGACGGGCGAAAGCATACTTTGGCAACGATGATATATTTATTGAAAAATATGTGGACAATCCACACCATATTGAAGTGCAGATTGCTGGTGATGAGCATGGAAATATTGTACATTTGTTTGAACGAGAATGCTCGATTCAGCGTCGCCATCAGAAAGTGATTGAAGAAAGTCCTTCTCCGTTCCTTGATGAGACAACGCGGCACCTGATTTGTGATGCGGCTGTACGCGCGGCGCAAGCGGTCAACTATACAGGCGTCGGTACGGTCGAATTTATTATGAACGGCGACAAGGAATTTTTCTTCTTGGAGATGAATACTCGCCTTCAAGTCGAGCATCCGGTTACCGAAGCGGTAACGGGACTTGATTTGGTGGAGTTGCAGCTTGCGATCGCGGAAGGGAAAGCGCTCTCATTTTCCCAGAAAGAGGTGAAACAGCAGGGACATGCGATGGAGTTTAGGGTGTATGCAGAAGACCCGATAACGTTTATGCCATCTCCCGGCACAATTTCACGTTATGTGCAGCCTGAGGGGGAAGGGATTCGTGTTGATGATGCGGTCGAATCGGGGTCTGTCATTACACCATTCTATGATCCGATGATAGGCAAATTGATTGTAAGCGGAAATACGCGGCAAGAAGTGATAGAACGGGCGCAGGACGCGTTAGCGCAGTATGTAATTGAAGGAATTAAGACGAATTTGCCGCTACTTTCTGGAGTGTTGCGTGACGAGGAATTTGTAGCAGGCGTGTATACGACGCAGTTTGTGCAGCAAATGAAACGGACAACAAATAAATAGAAGGAGAAGGATGGTAGATTATGAAACAAGTGATAGCAAACATGGCGGGTACGGTCATCAGTGTCCTTGTAAATACAGGGGACGAAGTGCAGGCAGGTAGTGATGTGGTGATGATTGAATCGATGAAAATGGAAGTTCCAGTGGCAGCCGAAGTGTCTGGCAAAGTGAAGGCTGTCAAGGTGAACCCCGGCGATTTTGTCAATGAGGGAGATGTGCTCATTGAATTAGAAGGGTAAGGAGGGGGAAACGTGAAAGATCAGGTTACCCTTTTTGAAGTCGGCCCACGCGATGGGCTACAGAATGAAAAAACGGTCATTTCTACTTCTGACAAGGTTGAACTGATTGAGCGATTAGTCAGATCAGGTCTTCGTAAAGTGGAGGCGACTTCGTTCGTGAATCCGAAATGGATTCCACAGCTGGCGGATGCCGTAGAGGTGTTAAACCGAGTACGTATACATGACGACGTTGTATACAGCGCGCTCGTCCCAAATCTAAAAGGACTGGAGCGCGCGTGCAAGACCGGTATCAAAGAAATCGCGGTGTTTATGTCCGCAAGCGAATCCCATAACAAAAGCAATATTAACAAGTCTATCGCAGAGACATTTCCTGTGCTTCAGGAGGTGGTCGAAGCAGCTACGGCCAAAGGGATGGACGTACGTGGATACGTATCGACGGCTTTTGGTTGCCCGTATGAAGGGGAGATTTCGCTTACGGCAGTTGCTCATGTGACGGAACAGCTGCTGAAAATGGGCGTATACGAGGTGTCCATTGGAGACACGATTGGTGTAGGTACGCCTAAGCAGGTAAAAGAGCGATTCACTTCGTTGATTGGACAATTTGGAAGCGATAAGTTAGCTGGTCATTTTCACGATACGCGCGGCATGGGGCTTGCAAATGTATATGCGGCGCTGGAAGCGGGCATTCGCACGTTTGATAGTTCCATTGGCGGATTGGGCGGTTGCCCGTATGCGCCGGGCGCTTCCGGCAACATTTCTACGGAAGATGTTGTTTACATGCTGCATGGTATGGGACTGAATACAGGCGTAGACTTGGAGAAGCTTGTGGAGGCGGGGGAATTCATGGAACGGGTTTTGGGTCGAGAGCTGCCTTCACGCGTGTTGCAGGTGATGAAAAAGACAGGCAAGGAAGGAGAATGCGGCAATGAGCGATACACAGCAGGCAAATCAAACATTGGAACAGACGCTTCATGAGCGAATCGAACAAATTCAACGGGGCGGAGCGGAGAAATACCATGCGAAGAATAAAGAGCAAAATAAACTGTTTGTACGCGATCGGCTGAAGTTGTTATTTGATGACGATTTTCAGCTTGAGGATGGCTTGTTTGCCAATTTCATGGCGGGGGATTTGCCGGCGGACGGTGTCGTAACAGCCATGGGTAAAGTAAACGGCCAGACAGTTTGTGTTATGGCAAATGATTCAACCGTTAAGGCAGGTTCATGGGGGGCTCGTACGGTTGAAAAAATCATTCGTATTCAGGAGACGGCGGAGAAATTGCGCGTGCCAATGATATATCTTGTGGATTCCGCAGGTGCGCGCATCACGGATCAGATTGAAATGTTCCCGGGCCGTCGTGGAGCTGGCCGCATTTTTTACAATCAGGTAAAATTATCCGGTATGATACCGCAGGTGTGTGTTTTGTTCGGGCCTTCTGCGGCCGGCGGTGCGTATATTCCAGCATTCTGCGATATCGTAATTATGGTGGAAGGTAATGCCAGCATGTATCTCGGTTCGCCGCGTATGGCGGAAATGGTAATCGGTGAGAAAGTGACGCTGGAAGAAATGGGTGGAGCCCGTATGCATTGCTCGGTGAGTGGTTGCGGTGACGTGCTTGCCTCTTCGGAGCAGGAGGCGATCGCATCTGCGCGCAGATACTTGTCCTACTTCCCTGCTAATTATCAGGAGAAGCCTCCGGTAGAAGAGGCGAGGCCTCCAAGAACAGGAGTCCGCAGCGTGGAAGAAATCGTGCCGACCAATCAGAACGCGCCGTTTAATATGTATGAATTGATTGAAGCCATTGTGGACGAAGGTTCTTTTTATGAAATAAAAAAATTGTTTGCGGCAGAACTTATTACCGGATTGGCCCGTATGAACGGCAAACCGGTGGGCATTATCGCCAATCAGCCGCGCGTTAAGGGCGGCGTTTTGTTCGTTGACTCGGCTGACAAAGCGGCGCGCTTTATCAACTTGTGCGACGCGTTCGGCATTCCGCTTATTTTTCTTGCCGATGTACCTGGCTTTATGATCGGCACGAAAGTAGAACGCGCGGGAATTATCCGTCACGGGGCAAAGATGATTTCCGCGATGTCCGAAGCCACTGTGCCAAAAATCTCGATCATTGTGCGCAAAGCGTATGGTGCTGGATTGTACGCGATGGCGGGACCCGCGTTTGAACCGGATTGCTGCCTTGCGCTGCCAACCGCCCAGATCGCTGTTATGGGACCGGAAGCGGCGGTGAACGCGGTGTATAGCAACAAAATTAATGGTATCGAAGACCCGAAAGAGCGCCAGGCGTTCATTATGGAGAAACGTAAAGAGTATCAGCAGGATATTGATATTTATCGTCTTGCGTCGGAACTTATTATTGATGGTATTGTGGAAGGAAGCCGCCTGCGCGAGGAACTGATTGACCGTCTTGCCGCTTACAGTAGTAAGCAGCTTACGTTCTCACATCGCAAACATCCGGTGTATCCGGTGTAAGCGGGGTGGGGAGTAAAGCGGCACCTCCGCCCTTCTTTTCATTTCATACTGAGGATTGGTACTTTGCTCCCGGCGTTTTCTAATGTGTACGAATGTGCTATGATGGAACATAACGATAGCAATTGAGGAGCGGGAGTATGAATCGGTCTTTTCAGCAGCGGATTTTAGAGGCTGCACATAAAGTTTTCATCGAAAATGGGTATCGTCAGTCCGACATGCGATCCATCGCCAGAGAAGCAGGAATCGCCGTCGGTACGATTTATAACTATTATCCGAATAAAGCGGTACTGTATCAGGAGATTCTTACTGGGCAGTGGAGCGAGTTGGAGCAGACTATTTTCCGGATGACATGCGACAGAGAACTGGAACCGCTTTTGAGACTGCACAATATTACAGATTGTTTGCTTAAATTCGTATCGCAACACTCCAGTTTTTGGCGGGAAATTATGGAAGACTCGAAACGCGAAGCAGAATTGCCGGATGAAGGACATAAAGCCCAGATTCAGGCGTTTGAACAGTTGAAAAAGCATTTGCGCCGCTTGTTTTCCGAAATGGTAACCGACGATTCAGCTTGGATTGAGCGCCACGTACTGACGTATATTGCCGCGGTCACACATATCGGTGTGTTTTTTCCGGATCAATTAGATATGAACCGAGAATATGTGACTGAACTGGTTCAACATATCGTTCAGTTAACGGAAAAGAAAAACTGCGACACTATATAGTACAAATAAAAAAGCGAAGCAAAAAAAGAACTGCATAGAAGTGTTTCTATAGCAGTTCTTTTTTGTGCTATAAGAAGATTCATCGGTAAATCTCTTCTTTCTTCTAGATTTGTTTTCTCTTTTTACAAAGAAATATTTTATGTCCGCACCGCTGTTTTCTTTTTTTCTCGTTTAGCGATATACTTATTTTTGATAAGAGAAGAAAGGATGAGCCACGTGCAGATTAAACAGGTGAAGATATCATTCGATCAAAAACTTGTACATGATTATATACATAACTACGAAAAGGTGAAGGAGTTCTATCCATATCACCCGTACCGGCAGAAGGATTACGAAGAACGTCTGGCATGGCTCGAGGCGCATCCGATTTTGCACCGCGTCGAACTTGTAGAAGGGCTTCTTGCGTTCAACAAAGAAATTGGCAATCATGCCCGTGCGCTGGAGAATATTGAAAAGCTGCGCCAGCCGGATACATATGTCGTAGTGGCTGGTCAGCAGGCAGGCGCGCTTACAGGGCCGCTGTATACGATTCATAAGGCGATTACGATTATTCGGCTTGCCGCTGAGCAGGAGCGGCTTCTGGGCAAGCGAATGATTCCTGTGTTCTGGATCGCAGGTGAAGATCATGATTATGAAGAAGTGAACCATGTATATACGCAGAGCGGCGGCTCCGACATTAAGAAAATAAAGCTGGAAACAGAATCGCCAGGGCGCGTCTCCATTTCCCGGTTACCGATAAAGCCAGAAACGCTGCGTGCATTCGTAGACGAATATTTCATTCAGCAGATTGTGACTGAGTTTTCTGATGAGCTAAAAGAAAAGTTGTATGAGTTTGCCGATGCTTCGGATACATTGACAGGCTTTTTCGCGCGAACGATGGCTTGGCTGTTTGGGGAACAGGGACTGGTTCTTATGGATTCGGCGCTTTCCTTTGTCCGCCAATTAGAAAGGCCGGTGTTTGCCCGTGTTATCGAACAGAATGCGGAGTTAAACCAGGCGGTTGCTGCGCAAGGAAATAAGCTCGTAGCACTTGGTTATCATCGGCAAGTAGAGACCGACGAGACGAATGCACAGTTTTTCTTGTATAAAGGCAACGAAAGAATAGGCGTTACGCGGTTGCCAGACGGAACATTTAAAACACGAGACGGCAGTGAAACATATAAAAAAGAGGAACTTTTGGCGTTGCTTGAAGAACGACCGGATCGATTCAGTGCAAACGTGGTGACTCGCCCGCTTATGCAGGAGTACTTATTGCCCACGCTGGCATTTGTCGGCGGACCGGGTGAAATTGCATACTGGGGGTTGTATAGGAACAGCTTTATGCTTCTGGGATTTAACATGCCTCCTCTTGTTCCGCGCCTGACTTTCAGTTTGTTTGAAGGAGCGGTACAGAAAAGTATGCGGAAGTTTGGTTTAAGCGTAGAGGACGTATTGAACAGGCTGGAGGAGAAAAAAGAAGAATTTCTAGCTGCACAGGATACGCTTCACCTGGAAGACAAGTTTGCACGAGTGAAAGCCGAGATACAGGCGCTGTACGAGCCGCTGATCCGGGAAGCGGCCGGCATTGAACGCGGCCTTGAGAAGCTGGGTGAGAAAAACCTGGAGAAAATTCTTGAGCAGGTGGCATACTACGAAGGGAAAACCCGCTCCGCTTTTATTAAACGGCACGAAGCGGCGCTGCGGCAGTTTGACCGCATTAGAGCCTCGCTCTTTCCATTGGACAAACCGCAGGAACGAGTTTACAATATATTTGGTTATCTTAATAAATACGGCATAACATGGTTTAGGGAGTTTGTTTCGTATCTATACGACATTTCGCCCGAACACTATGTCGTATGCATTGATTAAAAAACGGGGGGCTGACAATTTGAACACGATGGAAAAAAGCATTGTGCGCGATATGAGTCTGGCGCCAAGCGGTCATCTGAAAATTGATTGGGTAAAAGAACACATGCCGGTGTTAAACCGCATTCGCGAACAATTTGAAAAAGAGCAGCCGTTCAAAGGGCTGAAAGTTGCTATTTCGCTGCACCTGGAGGCAAAAACGGCATACTTGGCGAAAGTGATTAAAGCCGGCGGCGCTGACGTGACGATTACAGGCAGCAACCCGCTTTCCACACAAGATGATGTAGCGGCTGCGCTTGTTGAAGATGGTATTACAGTATTTGCTAAATACAATCCGAACCCGGATGAATATAAAGAGCATCTTATCAAAACATTGGAAACGAAGCCGGATCTGATTATTGACGATGGAGGAGATCTTGTCACCATTCTGCATTCCGAACGTCCGGATTTGCTTGCGCAGGTGCGCGGCGGCTGCGAAGAAACGACAACAGGCGTAATTCGCAACCGGGCACTGGAAAAGTCCGGCGAACTGAAATTCCCAATGATTGCTGTAAACGATGCGTATTGCAAATACTTGTTTGATAATCGCTACGGTACGGGTCAATCTGTTTGGGACGGCATCAACCGCACGACGAATCTTGTTGTGGCTGGCAAAACGGTTGTCGTTGTAGGCTATGGCTGGTGCGGACGCGGTGTAGCGCTACGTGCGAAGGGGCTGGGTGCCAAAGTTATCGTTACGGAGGTTGACGGCATTAAGGCCATCGAAGCGTACATGGACGGTTTTGAAGTCATGCCGATGGCGGAGGCCGCAAAGCATGGGGACTATTTCGTAACCGTAACAGGCAACCGCGACGTTATCCGTGGCGAACATATAGAAGTGATGAAAGATGGTGCAATTCTTTCTAATGCCGGTCACTTTGATGTCGAGATTAATAAGCAAGAGCTTGAAGCGCTTGCGGTATCCAAGCGCGTAGTACGCAAAGACATTGAAGAATATGTGATGAAAGACGGTCGCAAAATTTATCTGCTTGCAGAAGGACGTCTCGTAAACTTGGCGGCTGGGGACGGCCATCCGGCAGAAATTATGGATATGACGTTCGCACTGCAGGCTGTATCGCTCGCTTATGTTAATGAGCATTATAAAAAAATCGGTCCGCGCGTACTGAATGTACCTTATGAATTGGACGAAAAAGTGGCCCGTCTCAAACTAGAAGCTTTGGGACTGGGTATAGACACTTTGACCGAGGAACAAAAGGCGTATTTGGAAAGTTGGAAAGAAGAATAGGAAAAAGGTTATAATGTCGAATAGGTGTAATTACCTATTCGACATTTTTTTTATGATTTTAGCGCTAATTCAGCAAAACTTCCTATTTTTTTATAGAAGGATTTTCGTTTATAAGCTAGAATTACGTATGTGGTATAAAGTGGGGCAAAGTGGATGTCCGCGCTTTCACTCGCCTTTTTTTCAGGAATGACTGAATGTGTACAGGACAAGCAGGGCAGAGTAAATATACCGATCGTTTTGCTTCAATATGGTCTTATTGATAAAGGATGCGCCGTTATTGGCGTATCCAGCATTGAGATTTGGAGCCGGGCGATGTGGAAGGAATATGTCGCCCATTCCAGCGATATTTTAATGAAATTGCAGAAAAGATGATTGATTTTGATTTGTAGCAGGATACAAGGAGGAAATATGATGTTCCATCATATTACGGTGCTGCATCAGGAAGCAGTAGACGGCCTGGTGATTAAGCCGCACGGAATTTATGTGGACTGTACGCTTGGGGGCGCTGGCCACAGTTCGTTAATCGCGTCGCGCCTGACGAAAGGAGGCCGTCTTATCGCGATTGACCAGGATGATTACGCCCTTGCTTCCGCTAAGGAGCGGCTTGCGCCGTATATGGAACATGTGACGCTGGTAAAAAGCAACTTTCGCCGTATTGCGCACATATTGGACGAATTATATATCGAACAAATTGACGGCATATTGTTCGACCTAGGCGTTTCCTCTCCGCAGCTTGATGAAGCTGAACGGGGGTTTAGCTATAATGCGGACGCGCCGCTTGATATGCGAATGGATCGGACGCAGCCGCTAACGGCCCATGAGATTGTGAACGGGTGGCCGGAAGAAGAGTTGGCGACCCTTATTTTTGAATATGGCGAAGAAAAATTTGCTCGCCGTATTGCTAGAGAAATTGTACAGGAGCGCAAAAAGCGTCCCATCGAAACGACGGGAGATTTGGTTGAACTTATTAAGCGCGGCATTCCGGCCGCGGCAAGACGCACCGGACCACATCCTGCAAAGCGAACGTTTCAGGCGATCCGCATTGCGGTAAACGATGAATTAAACGCGTTTAGGGAAGCATTGGAATCAGGGATTGAGCGGCTTGCACCCGGTGGCAGGGCAAGTGTTATTACGTTCCACTCGCTGGAAGATAGAATTTGTAAACAGACGTACCAAGAATACAGCAAAGGATGTGTATGTCCACCGGATTTTCCGCAATGTGTTTGCGAGAATAGACCGGTTTTGAAAATTATTACACGTAAGCCGATTGTACCTAAAGAAGCCGAATTGAAAGAAAACCGCAGAGCTCGTTCGGCGAAATTGCGGATTGCTGAAAAATTAGCAAATTAGGAAAAGGGGGAGAGGTAGCATTGCGTTTATACAATCAGGGAAATCTCGCCGCGCGTATCGAACAGAAGCCGAAGCAGCGCATGATTCAAAAGAAAAGGGTTACAATTCGCTACGGCATTAGCTCGGGAGAGAAATTGCTCTATTTTTTCGCGATTATTGCTCTTGTGGGTGTATCCACGCTCATCGTCGCTCGCTATGCGCAAATTTCCGACTATAACTATCAAATTCTTGAGACAAAGAGCGAGATGAAAAAAATGACAGAGGAAAACGGAGAGCTTAGAGCGAAAATCGATGAACTGAGCAAGCCAGAAAGAATCCGCAGCATCGCCGAACAAATGGGTTTGAGCAAGCTTGACAATACGGTTCGCGTATTCAAAGGCGGTACGGCCTCGAATTAGGGGGACATAGAAATGAAAGATATAAGAAAGAAAATTAACCTGCGTACGTTTTTCATAGGGGGGCTATTTACGCTCTCTTTTTTTGCGCTTATTTTCCGCACGTTCTGGATTCAGTATATTGATAGCCCTGAATTGCTTGTCAAAGCCAAAGATACATGGGAGAGAAGTAGCGCGCTTAACCCGAAACGCGGCGAGATTGTAGACCGCAATGGTCAAGTTCTCGCTTATCAGGGAAAAGCGTATACCGTTATCGCGCGTCTAAAGCCGTACCCGAATGACAAAAAAAATACAAACTATGTGAGCAATCCTGAAGAAACAGCGTCCAAATTAGCTCCCATTCTTGACATGCCGAAAGAAAAAATTTTACAGCGTCTTATGCGCAAAGACGTAGACCAGGTAGAAATCAGGCCAGGTGGTTGGAAAGTTCCGAAAGAAACCGCTGATAAGGTAAAGGAGCTTAACCTTCCAGGCATTGGATTATATGAAGAATCACGCCGTTATTATCCGTACGGCACATTTGCTTCTCATGTGATAGGCTATACCAACCTAGATGGAGAAGCGAAGATGGGGCTTGAACGCCAGATGGACGAGCAACTGCGCGGAGAAAAAGGAAGTCTGAAATTTAGAAAGGATCGGCTGGGCAACCAGCTTCCGGGAGGCGTGGAGTCGTACAAGCCGGCCAAAGACGGAAATAAAGTTGTGCTGACGCTGGACCACCAGATCCAAAGCTATGTCGAGGACGCGCTGAACCAGGCGGACGCTAAATATAAAATGAAGAGCGTTAGCGTTGTGGTAGCAGATCCGAACACTGGTCAGATTCTGGCGATGGGCAGCCGCCCTAGCTTTAATCCGAATGCTCCCAAGGATATTCAAAATTTCACGAATCCGGTTGTCAGCGCGGAATTTGAACCGGGTTCCACATTTAAAATCGTCACACTGGCTGCGGCGATTGAAGAGAAGGAGTTTAATGCGAACGAATATTATAAGTCCGGAACTTACAAGATCAAAGGCAGTCCGCCAGTTCGTGACCATAACCGCGGCATTGGTTGGGGCTGGATTACGTTTAAGGAAGGTGTGAAGCGTTCCAGTAACGTGGCGTTTGTTATTCTCGGATACGACAGACTGAAAAAAGATAGGTTGTTTAGCTATCTGCAAAAGTTTGGCTTCGGTGGGAAAACCGGGATTGAACTGCCGCGTGAGGCGCGGGGGTCATTCGATCCAAATCGGAAATATTATCCGCGTGACATCGCGTCTATCACGTTCGGACAAGGTGTAACTGTTACGGCGATTCAGCAGGTGGCGGCAGTTGGTGCGATCGCGAATGGCGGCAAGCTGATGAAGCCATATATTGTAAAAGAGATTCGTGACCCGAAAACGAACGAGGTGATCCAGGAGTTTAAGCCGCAAATGGTTCGCCGCGTTGTGTCCGAAGATACGGCAAAGCAAGTGCGCGATTTGCTGGATGCGGTTGTCAACGAGAAGCATGGAACCGGCCAACCGTTTGCGCTGCCGGGCTATCATGTCGCCGGTAAAACGGGAACTGCTCAGGTAGCGCGTAATGGACATTATGTGCGCGGTAAATATATTAACTCCTTTATTGGTTTTGCGCCAAAAGATAAGCCGAGACTGCTTGTTTATGTGATGGTGGAAGAGCCGCAAATTGATACACCGTCTGCGGGCGGCAAAATTATTGCGGCCCCGATTTTTAAGTCTGTTATGGAGCGCAGTCTCCAATACTTAAAGCTCTCGCCGGATGAGACGGATGGCCACACGACAGAAATCATGGGCGATGAATCGACCGTTATGCCGGATCTTATCGGAAAAAACGTTAGTCAGGCGAAACAAATCTTAGGGCAGGCCGGCCTTCGCGCCGAAATTCTTGGAAACGGAAAAACGATTGTCAGGCAATATCCGAGCGCGAAAGCGGAGTTGACCAAAGGAAGTGCTGTGTATATATTGACCGTTAAAGATGGAACGCAGATGCCGAATTTGACGGGCAAAACGCTGCGTGAAGTAATGGAGCTTGCTTCGCTGCTCGATATCCAAGTGACCGGCATTAACGGGGAAGGCTACGTCATCACTCAGAGTATACAGCCAGGAGCAAAAGTGAAAAAAGGCGACAAGCTGGCGGTGACACTGGCGCCGAAATCAACGACAGGCGCGGCGCAGCCGGAAGGAGAAAAAGCGAAAAAGCACAAGGAAGAAAGTGGTGAACAGAACATAAAAACGGCGAACTAAGGAAAGCCCGTTCTATCTTTTTTCTTCATCGAATAGGGTTATTGTTGAGAGTATAATATGCGGACGGGCATACACGCGTCCGCGTATCCATTCGATGAGGGGGGAGAAAGGACGTGCGTGTATCCGGAGTTACCGTTCGACGCCGTATTTTTATTGCGATGCTGCTTGGGTTTTTTATGTTCCTATTGCTTATCACACGCCTTGGATATGTACAATTATGGAAAGGATCTGGGCTTACGGACATGGCGGAAGAATTGTGGACGCGCAACATTCCGTTTGAAGCCAAGCGGGGACGGATTCTCGATCGGAATGGGGAAGTGCTTGCGTACAATATTAGCGTACCTTCCGTTTTGGCCATCCCGGCCCAAATCAAAGACAAATCCATGACCGCACGCAAGCTGGCGCAGGTTCTAAAAGGAAATGAAAAAGAAATACTCAAAAAAATTAGCCAGCGTCAGTTGATTGTGCGCGTGCCGGGAGGCCGCCGCATTTCCCCGGAGGTGGCCAAACAGGTGCAGGCGTTGAATTTGCCTGGCATTCAATTGACGGAAGATAGTCAGCGTTATTATCCACGTGGCGCGTTTTTGTCCCATGTGCTCGGCTTCACCGGAGTGGATAACCAGGGGTTAACCGGGATTGAGCGCGTGTATGATGAACAACTAAAAGGGAAGTGGGGCTATATATCGTTCGGCGCAAATGCAGCCGGTCAGAAAATGCCAGGTCTTTCGGAGCGATTTACTCCGCCGGAGGACGGGAAGGATTTGCATTTGACGATCGATGCTAATATTCAAGCCATTATTGAGCGGGAGCTAGACCAGGCGATGGTTGTATACCAACCGGACGATGCGCTTGCGATCGCTTATTCGCCAAAAACCGGGGAAGTGTTGGGAATGGCGAGCCGGCCGAACTATGATCCGGGCCGGTACAAAGAATATCCGGTTGAGACATATAACCGAAACTTGCCGATCTGGAAAACGTATGAGCCGGGTTCCACGTTCAAAATTATTACTTTGGCGGCCGCGCTGGAAGATAAAAAGGTTGATTTGGATAAGGACACGTTCAACGACCCTGGATTTATCAAAGTGGCGGGTGCGACATTGCGCTGCTGGAAGCGAGGAGGACATGGCCATCAAACGTTTTTAGAAGGCGTAGAAAATTCATGTAACCCCGGTTTCGTTCTGCTAGGCCAGCGTCTTGGCAAAGAGCGCTTGTTTCACTATATTAAAGAGTTCGGATTCGGCAAGCGGACGGGGATTGACTTGCTTGGCGAGGAAAATGGTGTGCTATTTTCACTTAACCGTGTCGGACCAGTGGAACTTGCTACCACGGCGTTTGGTCAAGGGGTATCGGTGACGCCCATCCAACAGGTGGCGGCGGTCGGTGCCGCGATTAATGGCGGCAAGCTGATGAAGCCGTATATTGCCAAAGCGTGGTATGATTCAAAAACCGGCAAGATGCTAGAGGAAAACAAGCCGAAGGTGGTGCGTCAGGTGATTTCGCCTGAGACGTCCGCCAACGTGCGACGTGCGCTGGAAAGTGTCGTAGCGAACGGTACAGGGCGCAATGCCTATATCGACGGGTATCGTGTCGGCGGCAAGACGGGAACCGCCCAGGTGGTAGAAAACGGGGTTTACTCGAAGAACAAGCATATTGTATCGTTTATTGGGTTTGCACCAGCGGATGATCCGCAAATCATTGTGTATACAGCTATTAACAATCCGAAGGGCATTCAGTTCGGGGGGCGTGTCGCTGCGCCGATTGTACGTAACATTCTCGATTCTTCATTGCGTTATATGAAAGTTTTGCCCCGAACACAGCAGATGGAGAAAGAGTATCAGTATACGGACAAAAAAATCGTTCAGGTGCCGAATCTTATCGGCATGGAACGTAAAGATATTACCGGTTCCTATTATTCTTTCCCTCTTGATATTTCAGGCAGAGGCAGTAAAGTCACTTACCAGTCACCGCAACCGGGAACAAGAGTAGAAGAAGGCTCGACCATTCGCGTCTACCTGGGTGACAAATGAAACAAAGAGCATTAAAATATATGCGGATATGCATGAGAGATAGAAAGCGGATTTTCCGTCGGAAAGAAGGAGAAGGGTAATGCAACTAGAACAGTTATTGGCACCTCTTGCCCTGTGGCGCGCCACAGGAAATGTGAAAACAAACATTACAGGGATTGAAGTTGATTCGCGTAAAGTAAAGCCGGGCGACTTGTTTATATGTTTGCCCGGTTTTACGGTCGACGGACATGATTTCGCCGTGAAAGCCGTAGAGCGAGGCGCGGTGGCCGTACTTGCCCAACGTGAGGTAAGCGTGCATGTTCCGGTTGTGTACGTGCCGGATACAAAGCGCGCGATGGCTGTGCTGGCAGACCGGTTTTTCGGCCATCCAACGCAACACATGAAAATCATCGGGGTAACTGGAACGAACGGCAAGACGACGACCACGTATTTAATTGAGCGTATTCTGGGAGAAGCCGGTCATCCAACCGGCATCATCGGCACGATCGAGATGCGCCTGGGTGATGAAGTACGGGAAGTGAAAAATACGACGCCTGAAGCGCTCGACTTGCAGCGTGCGTTTCGCTGGATGAAAGACAAAGGAGCAGAATACGCGGCGATTGAAGTATCTTCACATGCACTGGATATGGGACGTGTACGCGGCGTGCGTTTTGCGACAGGCGTATTTACCAATCTAACGCAAGATCATCTTGATTATCATAAAACGATGGAGAATTACTTGCAGGCAAAAGGCCTATTGTTTTCACAGCTTGGCAATGAGTATGATAATGAGCGGATGAAATACGCTGTGTTGAACGCGGATGATCCGGCGAGCGAAACGTTTGCGCGGATAACCCCGGCGCAGATCATTACATATGGTATTCGTAATGCAGCGGATGTACGCGCGAGAGATATTTTGATTACGGCCAACGGTACGCGCTTGACGATTGATACGTTTGTTGGGAGCATGACGCTTACGCTTCGCATGATTGGCAACTTCAACATATACAATGCGCTCGCTGCCACTGCGGCTTGCCTTGTAGAGGGCATACCGCTTGAGCAGATTAAGGCTACGCTTGAAAAAGTGGAAGGTGTGCGTGGCCGCTTTGAGAGAGTGGATGCAGGACAGGACTTCACGGTTATCGTTGACTATGCTCATACGCCGGATAGTCTGGAAAATGTATTGAAAACAATCCGCGAATTTGCGGAAGGCAAAGTGTATTGCATTGTTGGTTGCGGCGGCGACCGCGACCGGACAAAGCGCCCGATTATGGCCTCTATTGCAGCGCGCTACGCGGACGTGGCTGTGATTACGTCCGACAATCCGCGCTCTGAGGATCCTAAGGCCATTATAGACGAGATGGTGGCTGGCCTTATCGCCGATGGCGTAAGTGAAGAGCGCTACTTTACGCGCGTGGACCGTCGGGAAGCCATTCGTGAAGCGATTCACAGGGCAGCGCCGAGCGACGTGGTGCTCATCGCCGGCAAAGGCCATGAAACGTATCAAATTTTAAAAGACAAAACCATTCATTTCGATGATAAAGAAGAGGCCTATCAAGCCATACTAGAAAAGAAAAAGTAGGATGAGGAGAAAATAGAAAGGAGGGCGCACAATGCTAGTACGGGTTTTGTTTTTTTCGATCGCTGCAGCTTTTTTGATTGCGGTTCTTCTCGCTCCGCTCTTCATTCCTATTCTAAGACGCTTGAAGTTTGGCCAGACAATCCGCGAGGAAGGACCGAAGGGGCACCAAAAAAAAGCGGGTACACCGACTATGGGCGGAATTATTATTTTGCTTGCGCTGACTTTTACAGTGATTAAATTCGCGAATCAGTCGGTCGAGATATTTCTGTTGCTTTTTATTACACTGGGCTATGGATTAATTGGTTTTCTTGATGATTTCATCAAAATCGTGATGAAGCGAAATCTCGGGCTGACCGCAAGACAAAAATTGTTTGGTCAACTCGTAATTGGCGGCGTATTTTATTATGTGCTGCTCCGCAACGGTTATGACACAATTGTTTCGATTCCCGGTACGGATTGGGGCATAGAGCTGGGATGGCTGTACTTGCCTCTTGTATTGCTTATGACTATCGGCGCTTCTAATGCCGTCAATTTGACAGACGGACTGGACGGGTTGTTAGCGGGAACGAGCGCGATTGCATTCAGCGCATATGCGGTAATTGCCTGGACAGCCAGCCAGATGAATATCGCTATTTTTTCGGCTGCGGTCGTCGGGGCAGTGCTTGGTTTTCTTGTATTTAATGCGCACCCTGCCAAAGTGTTTATGGGGGATACGGGTTCTCTTGCCCTCGGCGGCGCGCTGGCAGGCGTCGCGATTTTAACAAAAACAGAAATCTTGCTTGTGATTATTGGCGGGGTATTTGTGATGGAAGCCCTGTCTGTTATCATTCAGGTTATTTCATTCAAAACGCGAAAAAAACGGGTATTCCGCATGAGTCCGTTGCACCATCATTATGAGTTGGGCGGCTGGTCCGAATGGCGAGTAGTGGTCACCTTTTGGTTTGCCGGACTGATTTGCGCAAGCCTGGGCGTGTATATTGGGGTGTTGAGCTAATGTCAGTAGAAGAGGGAAAAGCGTTATATCAAGGGAAAAGAGTCCTGGTGCTTGGCCTCGCCAAAAGCGGGGCCGCTGTGGCGCGCGTGTTGAAGCATTGCGGCGCCTTAGTAACGGTAAATGAAAAAAAGCCGGAAAGTGAATGTGAGGAGGCAAGAGATTTGCGGGCGGAAGGGATTGATGTTATTTGCGGGGGGCATCCCGACGACATTGTAAATCCGTCCGTCGATTTCGTAATAAAAAATCCGGGGATTCCGTATTCGGTCGTACCGATTCAAAAGGCGCTTGCGCTTGGCATTCCAGTAATAACGGAAGTGGAAGTCGCATATGAACTGTCGGATGCGCCCATTATTGGAATCACTGGCTCGAATGGTAAAACGACGACCACTACACTGATTGGGCGCATGCTGGAGGAAAGCGGTCTTCATCCGGTTGTGGCTGGCAATATTGGCACACCGTTGAGTGAACAGGCGGCCCAGGCAAAGGCGGAGCAGACGCTGGTGGCAGAGTTGAGCAGTTTCCAATTGAAGGGCACGCGACGGTTCCGTCCGTCCATTGCCTGTCTGCTGAACGTGTATGACGCGCATTTGGATTATCATAAAACAAAGGAAGACTACGTACATAGCAAAAGCAAGCTGTTTGCGAATCAAACAGCCGAAGATGTGGCTGTACTGAATTATGATAGCGAGATTTGTCGGGCGCTTGCGGCTGATATAAAGGCCGCTCTTCTTTGGTTCAGCACAAAGCAAGAGGTGGAACAGGGAAGCTTTGTTCGTGGAGACGAAATCGTATTTAAGCGCCCGCAAAGCGGAAGATTAGCGCAAAAACTGTCGGAAGCCCCGGAGATAGAGAAAGTGCTTCGTCTGGATGAACTGGCGCTTCCGGGAACACATAATCTGGAAAATATTTTGGCGGGTGTCTCTGTGGCGCGTGCTGCCGGGGCGAGTATAGAAGCGATTCGGCGCGTACTTCGCACATTTGCCGGGGTGGAGCACCGGCTTGAATTTGTGGCGGAAATTAATGGGGTTAAATACTACAACGATTCGAAGGCGACCAATCCGGAGGCGGCGAGCCGGGCACTTGCTTCGTTTGTCGCGCCAATTATCTGGATTGCAGGTGGTCTTGACAGGGGCATTGATTTCAAAGAGCTTGTGCCACTTCTAAAAAAGCGCGTTAAAGCGGTCATCACATATGGACAAACAGCAGAAAAATTGTTGGCTCGGGCGGAAGAAGCAGGGATTATTCGCAGAAAGCGCGTCGATAATGTTACTGACGCGGTTGCGCAGGCCCGACTAATCGCTCAGGAAGGGGATGTGGTACTGCTCTCGCCGGCGTGTGCCAGCTGGGATATGTACAAATCGTTCGAAGAGCGGGGGGTCTTGTTTAAGCAATCCGTGCATAAGCTTAAAACAAGCCTGTAACCGCTGTTTGAACGTTTGATCCAAAATCAGGGGATTGAACGGACAGGCAGCTGGATGCAGTAAATTCTGTGCTGTAAGAGGTGTTTATGTTGATAAAGGCCCGTTCAACTCCTGATTTTATTATTATTGTTGTTACACTTGTACTGCTGGCGGTCGGTGTCGTTATGGTGTACAGTTCGAGCGCGGTTGTCGCTGCACAGAAAGGCGACCCGTTCTTTTTCACCAAACGGCAGCTTATTTTTGCGATTCTCGGTATTTTCGCTATGTTTGTGACGATGAACATTGATTACTGGATATGGAAAAAATGGGCAAAACCTGGCCTTTACTTTTGCTTCTTTTTGCTTGTTATTGTACTCCTTATCGGTAAGGAGGTTAACGGAGCAAAAAGCTGGTTGGGAATTGGTGCATTCGGAATTCAGCCAGCGGAGTTTACGAAGTTAGGTATGGCTATTTTTCTGGCCAAATGGCTTTCGGATAACCAGAAAATGATTGTTTCGTTTACGAAAGGTTTGGCACCAACGCTCGGCATTGTATGCCTTGCATTTGGTCTTATTATGATGCAGCCTGATCTTGGAACTGGCACGGTATTGCTTGGTACTTCAGTATTGATGATTTTCATCGCTGGAGCAAAAATGAAGCATTTGTTTGGGCTTGCCTTTCTCGGCGTTCTCGGGTTCGCTGGCCTTATTTTAGCGGCGCCGTACCGAATAAATCGGATTACCGCCTTTCTCGACCCGTGGAAAGACCCGCTTGGCGATGGATACCAGATTATCCAATCTCTATACGCCATTGGGCCTGGCGGTTTAATGGGGCTTGGCATCGGTATGAGTCGCCAGAAATTCTTGTATTTGCCGGAACCGTATAACGATTTTATTTTTTCTATCCTTTCGGAAGAGCTTGGATTTATCGGCGGTGCGACAGTGCTGTTGTTATTCTTACTGCTGCTGTGGCGCGGTATGAGAATTGCAATTACGGCGCCCGATTTATTCGGTAGCTTGCTTGCGACGGGGATTATTGGTATGCTGGCGATTCAAGTGGTTATCAATGTCGGTGTTGTTACCGGTATGTTTCCGGTAACGGGAATCACCCTACCTTTTCTGAGCTACGGCGGTTCTTCCCTCACGCTGATGCTGACGGGAATTGGGGTTCTGCTAAATATTTCACGCTATTCTCGAATCTAAGTGCACGGATTAAAATAGAGAGAAAATGAACAATAGAGGAGACAGGTGGTGCGAGTATGGATATTGTTATTAGCGGGGGCGGCACAGGCGGACATATTTATCCGGCTCTCGCCCTTATTAAAGAAATCAAACGGCACGAGCCGGGCTCCCGCGTATTATATATTGGAACAGAAAAAGGGTTGGAGTCGGAAATTGTGCCGAAAGAAGGGATTCCGTTTGAGTCGGTGTATATTACTGGCTTTAAGCGCAGTCTTTCGTTTGAGAATGTAAAAACAATCATGCGATTTTTTAAGGCGACCCGCCGGGCGAAACGTCTTATCCGGGAATTTAAGCCGGATGTTGTCGTAGGCACCGGCGGTTATGTTTGTGGTCCGGTTGTATACGCCGCGAGTTCGCTCGGTATTCCCACGCTGATTCATGAGCAGAACGTAATTCCAGGTCTGACCAATAAATTTTTGTCTCGTTATGCGGATCGAGTGGCGGTTACATTCTCCGGGTCAGCTTCGTACTTTCCACAGGGAAAAACGGTGGTGACCGGAAATCCACGGGCTACGGAAGTTGCGCACGCGGACGGACGGGCCGGGCTCGTTTCGCTACATGTTCCATCAGGGAAAAAATATGTTCTTATTGTTGGCGGAAGCCGCGGGGCGAAAGCGATTAACGAAGCAGTGATTCAAATGGCACCGAAGCTGTGTGATTATCCGGCTTACCATTTTATTTATGTAACGGGAGAGGTCCACTACGATAAAACAATGGAAGCTATAAAAAATCAGGGCGGTGTGCCGGAAAATATGACGATCCGTCCTTTTATCTATAATATGCCTGAAGTGCTAGCTGGTATTGATTTAATCGTAAACCGGGCAGGCGCATCTTTCCTAGCGGAGATTACTGCGCTCGGCTTGCCGTCTATTTTGATTCCTTCTCCTTATGTAACAAACAATCATCAAGAAAAAAATGGAAGGTGGCTGGAAGAACAGGGCGCATCGCGCGTGATTACTGAGTCGCAATTGAACGGTTCTCTTCTTCTTGCTGAAATTGACGCTATCCTGCGTGACAGCGCGCGAGTGGATAGAATGCGCCAGGCGGCAAAAGCGCTTGGTCAGCCGAATGCCGCCACACTCATATACAAAGAATTACAAGCGATCACCTGCGCCTAGCTGTAACACAGCGAGCGGGTTGGGCATACATTATTCTAGGCGCGTGACCCGTGGAAGCAGTGCGTACCAGGCAGGGGATTCACTCAAGGAGGTTCTATCATGCAGGAGCTAATCAGAGAGTTGAAAGAAGCTAACATTGGAACAGTGCTTATCAATGAGCCGCTGGCAAACCATACAACATGGAAAATCGGCGGCCCGGCAGATATTCTTGTTGAACCGACTGACAAGATGGCGTTAGCTCGCAGTATGAAACTCGTTCACAAGCATAATGTACCTTGGTATGTGCTGGGCAGAGGCTCAAATATGCTTGTGCGGGACCGAGGAATCCGCGGCGTTGTCTTTAAACTGGCTGATGGATTTAATCACCTCGCTTTTAATGGGGAAGAGATAGAGGTGGGTGCTGGCTATTCGTTTATTCGATTAGCTGTCATGGCCGGGAAAGAGGGATTAACCGGGCTTGAATTTGCCGGTGGCATTCCCGGTACGGTGGGCGGCGCCATTTATATGAATGCAGGCGCACACAATTCTGACGTTTCACGCATTCTTAAATCGGCTGAAGTGTTGCTCGAAACAGGGGAATTGGTGATTTTTTCCGCCGACGAACTCGGGTTTAGTTACCGCACGTCCATCTTGCAGAAGAGGCGGGGCATTGTTGTAAGCGCGGTGTTTAAGCTGGCTTACGGCGACCGTAAAGAGATCGCCCGTCATATGGCAGCATATAAAGATAGAAGACGCCAGACACAGCCGTTGTCGCTGCCGTGCGCGGGAAGCGTGTTTCGTAATCCGCCAGGCGACCACGCCGGACGTTTAATTGAAAGCGCGGGACTTAAGGGGCTTCGGGTCGGCGGTGCACAAATTTCGGAGAAGCACGCCAATTTCATCGTAAATCGAGGGAACGCGACGGCCCAGGATGTCCTCGACCTGATGGAACAAGTAATAAAAATCGTAAATGAACGGTATAATATTAAACTTGTTCCGGAAGTATTGGTGGTGGGCGAGGGGTAAACGGAGGTGAAATCTTGGAGTCATTCGTAATAGAGGGGGGAACCCCTCTTTCAGGAGAATTGCGCATTCAAGGCGCAAAGAATGCGGCACTTCCGATTCTTGCGGCTACCGTGCTGACCGGAGGTTCCTACACCATCTACGATGTACCCCGTCTCTCTGATATTGATGTAATGCTTAAGATTTTGACAAAACTTGGTGCCGTATGCAGTCATACAGGAACGACTGTTCACGTAGATACGACGAATCTTTCTTCTTCGTTTGTTCCACAAGATCTAATGGGGCAGATGCGTTCTTCTATCTTTTTAATGGGGCCGCTTTTGGCGAGATTCGGGCAAGTGACGCTTTCACGTCCGGGCGGCTGTGCTATCGGGGAGAGGCGCATCAATCTTCATCTTAAAGGATTGAAAGCTCTCGGAGCCACAATTACGACTCAAGACGGATTGATTCATTGTACAGCTAATAAGCTCAAAGGTAGCGTCATCTTTCTTGATTATCCGAGTGTCGGAGCTACGGAGAACATTATGATGGGAGCGGTGTTGGCAAAAGGGGAGACCATTCTTTCCAATGCAGCGCGTGAACCGGAAATTATCGATTTGCAAAATTTCCTTAACCGTTTGGGCGCGCGCGTACGCGGCGCTGGAACGGATCGGATTATCATCGAAGGGGTCTCCCGACTTCATGCCACAGATTATCAGGTGATTCCCGATCGGATTGTAACCGGGACGATGATGCTGGCGGCGGCTATTACACGCGGAAGCATTACTTTGCGAAACGTCAACCCAATGCATCTTGTGTCTTTGTTAGATGTTGTCAAACAAAGCGGTGTTGAAATCACATATGGGCATGATATAATTACGGTAAAGGCCAGCAGATCATTTCGCGCCATTGATCGAATTATGACGGCACCCTATCCTGGATTTCCAACCGACATGCAATCTCAGATGATGGCGTTTCTTTCACTGGCACGAGGATGCAGTATCATTAAAGAGACGGTGTTTGACGGGAGATTCCGGCATGTGAATGAATTATGTCGGTTGGGTGCTGATATTTACGTGGATTTGAATACGGCTTTTATTCGTGGTGTGCCGCGTTTATCGGGCGCGGTAGTAGAAGCAACTGATTTGCGAGCCGGTGCGGCGCTGATTATTGCCGGGCTCGCTGCGGAAGGAGAAACGAGAGTGACGCAATCCTATCATATTGATCGCGGTTATGATAGGATTGAAGACCAGCTTGTGAGTCTGGGGGCTCGTATTCGGCGGGTTCAGTGAAGCGGCACTTTCAACAAGCATATTTTGTGCATGTGAAGCGGCATATGGGAGTATGCCGCTTTTGTAAGTTTACAGGTTTAAAAGCGGAGGAATACGGAATGGCGAATATAGAAAAAATCCCGCGTTTACGGAAGGAAAACCGGAAGAAAAGGACGAACCGCCAATTGCTTATACTGCTGTTGCTATTTTTTCTCGTGTTACTCCTCGTTCTTTTTTTTCAATCCTCTATCAGCCGGGTACAGGATATTTCCGTAACCGGAGCCCAACTTGTGTCTCCGGGAGAAGTGATCAAACAATCTCACCTTCATTTTGATATGCAGTATTTGCTGGTGAATAAAGAGAAAGTAGCCACCTCTATCGTATCAGCGATTCCTGCGATTGAAAGCGTAGAAGTGCGTAAAACGTTTCCTGGGAAAATTGAACTGGTGGTTAAAGAGCGCCCACGTGTGGCGTTTTTGATGAATAACCGCGGCGAACTTTATCCGGTAACAAACAAAGGCGTTGTCTTGCGACAGTATCCGTCGAGCGACGAAATGGTGGACAAGCCGATTATCCGGTTGTGGAAGACAGAGCAGCTGTTGCCTGAATTTGCGGAGCAACTCGACAAGTTAGATCCAGGAATTCGTCGACAAATTTCGGAGATTAGGCATGAACCTACGAAAAATAATCCAGATCGTCTCATTCTTTTTATGAAAGACGGTTTTGAGGTTCATACCGTAATCCAGGATTTTGCGGATAATATGGCATGGTACCCTTCATTTGTACAGAGCTTGAAGCGGGAAGGAAAGACGGAAGGGATTATTAATTTATCAGAGGTGAAGTGGTTTGAACCGTATAAGCAGCAACAAACAAACGGTAATAAACAACCTTAAGATTCGTAGAATCCACGTATACTTAGCGCTTGTGTTCCTCGTATTTGGATTTATTGTTGCTTATTCGGTGCAGTTGACCATGGAAGGTGCAAGCAATGTTCCTGCTTCAAGCGATAGTGAGTGGGAGAAAAAAGTTAAGCTAAATGAAAAGCTTATCCAGGAAAAAGAAACGAACGAGGAACTGGAAAAAAGATTGCAAAAGTTGCGGCTGGAAGTGAATCAAAAAGAAAAGGAACTGTCGGAAAGACAGGCAGTTTCTCGACAGGTATTGAATGAATTGGAACAAATGCGAATGAAGGCGGGATTGATACCGGTTGTCGGATCGGGGGTGACGGTCACACTTGAAGACAGTAAATCGGCCCGCAGCTTTAATAATGTTGCCGACGGGATTGTGCACGATCAGAATATTCGGGATGTGGTCAACGAATTATTTGCTGCTGGTGCGGAAGGTATCGCTATCAATGATCAACGTTTGGTGGGCGGTTCAAGCGTCCGCTGTGTCGGGCCGACAGTGATTGTCAATGATACAAAACTTGCGCCTCCGTTTGTGATTAAGGCGATTGGTGACAAGGAAACTCTTCTTTCAGCTCTAAAATTGCCCGGTGGGGTCATTGACATGCTGAAGCAACGTACGATTGAAATTACCATCAACAGTTCAGACAAAATTGAACTGCCGGCCTATGTCGGTGAAACGCAAGCGAAGGCGTCGACAGAAGCCTAAAGCATCAAGGGAATGATAGTTTGACATCACTTTTTCCCTTATAACGTCGATGAATGTTAGTATCTTAAGGTGTATTTAATAGGAGCGGTAAGGAAGCGATGAAAAATGAAAAATAATCGACAGGTCCCATTCATAATTACAGTAATAAGTATTATTATTGGGTTCATGCTAGCGCTCCAATTTCGCTCAAATCAGATGATTTTTGCAACGGAACGCCAAGACTTGTTTCAACTGCGTCAGAATGTACAAAAAGAAATGGAGCGTCACCAGAAGCTATTAAATGACATTTCCAAGTATGAAAAACTGTTGAGAGAATATGAAACGTCGATGAATGAAGGCGGGGGGCTTTCTGTCATTCAGGAAGAGTTTGCCCGCATTAAAAGAGAGAATGGTTTTTCCGATGTGACGGGACCTGGCGTGATTATTACGATTGAAGATAATCCTGTCGCCCCAGGAATGAACAAGCTTCAATCTCCAGTTATTGACCAAGATTTAACCGATTTGACAAGCCTGTTATTCGCGAACGGTGCCAAAGCGATCGCCATTAACGGGAATCGGTTGATCGTGAGCAGTTCCATTCGTACCGTCGGTGAAGGCATTCAGGTAGATACAAAGCCAATTGAGATGCCTTATATTATAAAGGCAATCGGAGAACCACAGAGCTTGGAAGCTGCGCTGCGCCTTCCCGGTTCGGACCGTGAATCAATGGAAGCCTGGTTTCAATTTTTAAATAAAAAGTTTATCATTCAAAAATCGGAAAGCGTGACGGTTCCCGCGTATCAAGGAACTGTAAGAGTAAAATATATGAAGCCTATGGAACAAAAAGGAGCGTCGTAAGCGAATGTGGTTACCAATTCTCGGTTTAGTCATTGGTGTGATTCTCGGGCTATCATTTCAATTCCGGGTACCGGAGGAATACAGCAGCTATTTGTCCATCGCAGTGCTGGCCGCCCTTGACACCATTTTTGGAGGCTTGCGCGCATATTTGCAGAATTCCTTTGACATTAAAGTATTTATGTCGGGCTTTTTCTTTAATACGTTACTGGCGGCCGGGCTTGCTTTTCTTGGCGTGTATATGGGGATCGATTTGTATTTAGCGGCCATTTTTGCTTTTGGCGTTCGCCTGTTTAACAATATTGCTGTGATCCGCCGTATACTCATCGGGCGCTGGTTCAGGGAAAAAGAGGAGAAAACGCTCCCTTAACGCATATTTTTTATAAATTTTCGCGTTGAAAAAAGAGGGGAAATACTGCGCGATGTGGAAGTAAATACAGTACATCATTTTTATTGCTACGCTAGACACTACCAAAAATAAAAATAGAGGAGGTGCCAAATTTGAACAGCAGTGAATATATTGTCAGCTTAGATATTGGTACATCCAAAGTCAGAGTAATCATTGGAGAAATTAACAGCGGAACCATTAATATTATTGGGGTTGGAACGGCGGATTCGCATGGAATAAAAAAAGGTGCCATTGTAGATATTGACGAGACTGTGCAATCGATTCGGGAAGCCGTAGAAAAAGCGGAGCGTATGGTCGATTTGCCGATCCGTCATGTTGTGGTCGGTATTTCAGGCAACCATATTCAGTTGCAGCCGAGCCACGGAGTGGTTGCTGTGTCCAGCGAGAACAGAGAGATTACGGACGAAGATATTGAACGTGTAATGAAGGCGGCGCAGGTGATAGCCGTTCCCCCGGAACGCGAAATTATCGATGTGGTTCCTATTCAATATATTGTTGACGGCCTTGGAGAAATCAGCGACCCAAGAGGTATGATGGGCGTACGCCTCGAGATGGAAGGTACGATCATTACAGGAGCAAAGACTGTCATACATAACCTCGTACGCTGCGTAGAACGGGCGGGATTATCCATCGCCGGAATGTACCTTATGCCGCTTGCATCCAGTGAGATTGCGTTGACGAAGGATGAAAAAAATTTAGGGGTAGTGCTTGTGGATATCGGCGCCGGTTCTACGACAGTGTCAGTATTTGAGTCAGGAACGCTGAACGCTTTTTCCGTGTTGCCAATCGGTGGCGATTATATTACAAACGATATTGCGATCGGATTCAGGACGACAACAGAAGAAGCGAAGCAAATTCAATTAAACAGCGGGTGCGCGCTTATCGAAGAAGCGAGTGAGGACGAGCGCTTTCTTGTGAAGCGGATAGGGAGCGATGTGGAGAAGGAATATACCCAGTTAGAATTGGCTAATGTGATTGAACCTCGTGCTGCGGAAATTTTTAATTTGGTAGAAGACGAATTATATCTTATGGGTTATGATACAAGCATACCGAATGGTTTCGTATTGACCGGGGGAGTGGCCAATATTCCGGGTTTGTTAGAGTTGGCGCGTTATGAGCTACAGGCCCCTGTGCGGATTGCGATTCCGGATTACATAGGTGTGCGTGATCCATCCTATACAACGGGAGTGGGGCTGATCAAATACGCGTCCAAATACTATATGAATCAGATGCCTCAGCAACCGGAAGTGAAACAGCCTCAGCCGAAAAGCAAAAAAACGAATAATGCACTGAAAACTTCAAAAGAGCTGAAGGAACATGGGGGAGTTTTCAAGAAGGTTAAGGAATGGTTTAGTGAATTTATTTAGAACTGTGTGCATGATAAGTGAGGGGGACTTTTATACATGTTAGAATTCGACTTGGAAATGGATACGCTAGCGCAGATAAAGGTCATCGGTGTTGGCGGCGGTGGGAGCAATGCGGTAAACCGGATGATCGAAAGCGGGATTCAGGGCGTTGAATTCATCGCAGTCAATACTGATTACCAAGCGCTTAATCTGTCAAAGGCGCAGCATAAGCTGCAAATTGGCGCCAAGTTAACGCGCGGGCTTGGCGCTGGAGCCAATCCGGAAGTTGGAAAGAAGGCGGCGGAAGAAAGCCGTGAACAAATCGAACAGGCGCTACGGGGAGCCGATCTTGTTTTCGTGACTGCCGGAATGGGTGGTGGGACGGGAACAGGAGCTGCTCCAGTCATCGCGGAAATCGCAAAAGAAATCGGAGCACTTACAGTAGGCGTTGTAACCCGTCCATTTACATTTGAAGGTCGTAAACGCGCCGTGCAAGCAGAGCAGGGGATTATCGGACTAAAAGACAAGGTTGACACGCTTATTGTCATTCCAAACGATCGGCTGCTAGAAATTGTTGATAAAAATACTCCAATGCTTGAAGCGTTTCGTGAGGCGGATAACGTGCTTCGCCAGGGTGTGCAAGGCATTTCCGACTTGATTGCCGTACCGGGATTAATTAATCTTGACTTTGCTGATGTGAAGACGATTATGACGGAGCGGGGCTCTGCACTTATGGGGATTGGGATTGCTACGGGAGAAAATCGGGCGGCCGAAGCGGCGAAAAAAGCGATTTGTAGTCCGTTGCTTGAGACATCGATTGACGGCGCGCGCGGCGTGCTAATGAATATTACTGGTGGTACGAATTTGAGTCTATATGAAGTAAATGAAGCGGCCGATATTGTTGCTTCTGCTGCTGATTCGGAAGTAAACATGATTTTTGGTGCTGTAATTAACGAGAACCTGAAAGACGAGATCGTCGTGACAGTCATTGCGACCGGATTTGAAGAGTCACAACAACAAATGGCGCGCCGACCACAAATAGATGCAGGTCGCGATAAGGCGCTAAGCGTGCAGAACTTGCGACCGCTGCGTCGTACAAATCAGGCTGAGCCGGAGCGAGACAGCGAAGAGCCACAAATTCTGTCCCGTCCAGAGCCGCGTCAAGCTCCATCATACAGCGGAATGGACAATCTTGACATTCCGACATTCCTGCGCAATCGCAGACGCAAAAATAAAGAAAGATAGCTGGAATAGCAAAAGCCTTGAGTGAAATGCAATCACTCAAGGCTTTTGGCTTGAAAAATGGGAATAACTTATCTTTATTATAGAACATACATTTTCAAAAAGCGAGTGCGGCATATTCATGATTTACTTTTCCTCTTTTTCCCTTTATTATGTCATATCCTGTCTAAAATTCCTCTCATATTTTGTCTTAATTTTTCATACGATTTAAGGACAATGCCATCTTTTTCTATGTGATAATAAGAACACGAGAAAATGGGAGAGGAGGTTCAGAACGAATGTGACGGTGTATGCCGACATGGTATTTGTTATCAATATGGTTATTGATTATATGTTGTTGTTTTTAACCGGTCATATTTGTCGTCAGCCTCTTCGAAAACGCAGGTTGTTACTCGCTTCCGCCGTTGGCGCCGCGTATACGGTTTTTTTGTTTTTTCCGCCCTTATCCTTCGCGTTTACTTTTCTTGCGAAATTTATTTTTTCTTGCATTATGATTTTGCTTGCGTTCCGCTGGACGAGAATATGGACTACGCTTCGTCTTCTTGGTGCCTTTTACGCTGTTTCCTTTTTTATCGGCGGTGGGCTCATGGCTACCCACACTATGCTGGAATCCAAGAGTGAAGTCGTAAATGGGATCGTATTGACGCATACAGGCTCTGCTGGAACGAATCCGACATTTCTATTTATTGCTTTTGGTTTTCCAATTTTTTGGTGGTGTACACGTCACGGGTATTATAGCGTGAAAGCCAACCGGCAGGTTGATGTGCAGCACGTCTGTCTTGAAGTGGATGTGTTTGGTCACACGATTCGCTGCCGCGGCTTTATTGATACAGGCAACCAATTGCATGATCCGTTGTCACGCATCCCCGTCACTATTATGGAAGCCGAATTGTGGAAAGAGGTATTGCCGGATGGAATTTTGCGGCAGATATATTGTGAAGAAATAGATATTGCAAGCGCCGTGCCTGACGGAGAGGAAAAGTGGTTAGAAAGAATGAGATTTATCCCGTACTGTACGGTATCCAGCAAAGCAAGTTTTCTTATTGCTATTCGTCCGGACGAAGTGCGGGTATATGCGGGTAACAAAACATATCGTTTACGCCGGATGTTGATTGGTTTGCGAGCTTCCCCGTTATCTGCGGATGGAAGCTATCAGGCGGTAGTACATCCAAAAGCGACGGCAGAAAAGGATGAGCTCGCTTCCTAACGATAAAAGGAGGGATACAATGATTGCAAAGCTACGCTTGCTAGTACAATTGTGGTGGTACCGATTCCTTATTAGCATTGGCGCGAAAACCGAAGAAGTTCATTATATCGGCGGCAGTGAAGCGCTCCCGCCTCCGTTAAACCGTGAGGAAGAAGACTATTTGCTAAGCCGTTTACACACCGGGGATCCAGCTGTTCGCTCCATCTTGATTGAACGAAATTTGCGACTTGTTGTATATATTGCCCGCAAGTTTGAGAATACGGGCATTAATATCGAAGATTTGGTTAGTATCGGAACCATTGGCTTGATTAAAGCTGTTAATACGTTTGATCCGGAAAAGAAAATTAAGCTTGCAACATACGCATCCCGCTGCATTGAAAACGAAATTCTTATGTTCTTGCGTCGTAATAGCAAAGTTAAATCGGAAGTGTCGTTTGATGAGCCACTTAATATTGACTGGGATGGGAACGAATTGCTGCTGTCCGATGTACTAGGCACAGAGAACGATATTATTTACCGTGATCTGGAAGAACAAGTGGACAAAAATCTTCTGTATAAAGCGCTTGATAAACTGTCGGAACGCGAGCGTATTATTATGGAAATGCGTTTTGGGTTAAATGGGGAAGAAGAAAAAACGCAAAAAGACGTAGCCGATATTCTCGGCATTTCACAATCTTACATTTCCCGCCTTGAAAAGCGCATTATTAAACGGCTTAAGAAAGAGTTTAACAAAATGCTATAATAACCGCATGAATTGCGTGATAATTCGAAAGCGAATGTATCATGTCGATGCTGCATAATTTTTCCCTTCGCGGAGATACTTATCAGTAACGCTGGCTCCATTAGGAGGGAAAATACGTGACACGCAACAAGGTAGAAATCTGCGGAGTGGACACATCCAAGCTTCCTGTGCTAACTAACGCACAAATGCGGGAATTGTTTGTCCAACTGCAAAATGGAGATTATGCAGCAAGAGAGCAACTAGTGAATGGCAACTTGCGCTTAGTGTTAAGTGTAATCCAGCGCTTTAACAATCGCGGAGAATACGTGGATGACTTGTTTCAGGTGGGCTGCATTGGGCTGATGAAAGCCATAGACAATTTCGATTTGAGCCAGAACGTCAAGTTTTCTACGTATGCTGTCCCGATGATTATTGGGGAAATCCGCAGGTACCTTAGGGATAACAATCCCATCCGCGTCTCCCGCTCATTGCGAGATATTGCGTATAAAGCGTTGCAAGTAAGGGATGCGCTAACGAATAAAAATTCCCGTGAACCTACTATTATGGAAATCTCGGAAGAATTAAACGTTCCGAAGGAAGATGTAGTGTTTGCTCTGGATGCAATTCAGGATCCAGTCTCGTTGTTTGAACCGATTTATCAGGACGGTGGTGACCCGATTTTTGTTATGGATCAAATCGGCGACGAGCGAAATAGGGATAGCCAGTGGACAGAAGAGATCGCGTTGCGGGAGGCGATGCAGCGGCTCACGGAAAGAGAAAAATTGATTCTTTCTATGCGCTTTTTTGAAGGAAAAACCCAGATGGAAGTTGCCGAAGAAATCGGCATTTCCCAGGCGCAAGTATCGAGGCTGGAGAAGGCCGCCATATCGCAGATGTATAAGCACGTACAGTGAAGAAGTGAGTGGATCAATAACAGAAACGGACGCGTTGTACCGCGTCCGTTTTTCAATTATTACTTTTATTTTTTGAAATACTTATTGTAGATTTGGTCGAACTCGCCGTTTTCCTTTATAGCGGCAAGACCTTTGTTCAGCTTATCCAGCAATTCTTTGTTCCCTTTTTTCACCGCGATGCCGTACTGTTCTTGTTTGGCTGAAGTGTCTTCAATAATGTTCACATCGTCAAGCTTTAGCTTTTCCATGAATTTTTTCACAACCGCGTTGTCGGCAACAACCACGTCAATGCGGCCGTTCCTCATATCTTCAATCGCGCCCGCTACCTCTTCGTAGCCTTTTAAGCCGCTATAACCTTTTCCGAGTTTTTCTTCCACAAGGAGTTGACCTGTTGTACCGGATTGAACGCCGATTTTCTTGCCTTTCAGGTCAGCTACCGTTTTCACAGCCGGCGCGTTCTTTTTAACGAGAATCCCTTGTTCTGCTGTAAAGTAAGGGGTTGTAAAGTCAAACACTTTTTTGCGATCATCGGTAATGGTAATACCGGCGATGGCGATGTCAACGGAACCGTTTTTAAGACCGGCCATCATCGGATCCCAGCCCGTATGCTTTACTTCGATCTCCATGTTTTGCGCTTTGGCGATCGCTTTAATCAAATCAATATCAAATCCTTCCGGCTCTCCGGTCGGAGACATTGATTCAAACGGAGGGAACGCAGCATCCGTTGCTACTATGAGCTTCTTTTTTTCTGCCCCTGCCGCATTTCCCCCATTGCTTTCCTTGCTGCCACAAGCTGCAAGTCCAAACGCGAGCAAGCAGGCGATAAGTGTGAATAAAAACTTTTTCCCCATTGTGTATAGACCTCCTATATTTTTGTACATAATGTGCATTTCCTCATTTAGACTATAGCACGATGTTGCAATTTCAAACGGATTTATACAAAATGTTTATTCATAAGGTAACATGAATAAGTATACGAGCATAATACGTTATTGGCAAGTGCTTTGAAGATAAAAAATACTTTTAGGACATTTACTAAATCTCGTACATATACTGGTTATATAAACCGAGAAGCCGGGCGCTGCAAAGCGAGGTGAACAAATAATGGTAAAAATTTCAGAATTTCAGGAGAAAGATGTGGTAAACATATTAGATGGAAAAAATCTCGGCCAGGTGATCGATTTGGAAATTAACCTACAAGCGGGGCGCGTCGAGGCAATTGTTGTCCCGGGCAAAGGGAACGGAAAGTTTTTCGGGTTGTTTGGCGGAGGAGAAGAAATTACAATTCCGTGGCGCAACATCGTAAAAATCGGGAAAGATGTAATTCTTGTCCGGCTGGATGATGGGGTGGCACTTATGAAACAGGGTATGGACGAAGGCTCGTACCGTTCATAAATCCGTATTCTTTCTTTTCTTATAAGGACGGGAATGGTAAGATTCTTATTGTGAGGAGGGAAGAGGATGGAGCCATTCGTCATGCAGGAGAAGGGGCTTATGCTCCGCCTTACGGGATGGGAAAGCAAGTGGCCGCAGCTTGTGGCCGGCTTTTCCACGAGGAACGGCGGCGTAAGTAGGAGAGAATATGAAAGTCTGAATTGTGGGTTGCACGTTGGAGATACAGTGGAGCATGTCATTCAAAATAGACGAAAACTTGTTGAAGCAAACGGTTTTTCTTTTGCTTCTTGGACGTGCGCAGAACAAGTACACGGAAGCAATATTCGCGTGATAACGGACGATGATGTAGGCGCGGGCAGAATGGCGCACAGCGACGCGATTGCAGAAACGGATGGTCTGCTGACCGATAAGCGAAACGTGTTTCTTGCTTCGTTTTACGCCGATTGTGTGCCGCTTTTCTTTTATGCATCAAAAGCAAAAGCGCAAGTGATTGGTGTGGCGCATGCGGGCTGGCGCGGAACGGTCGCGCGTATCGGTCCGAAAATGGTTGAGACAATGCGGAAAATATGGGCGATTGGTCCGGAGAATATATACGCAGCAATCGGGCCGTCTATCGGTGCCTGCTGCTACGAAGTGAATGATATAGTGGCCGATGAGATTAAAAATGTGCTTGGTGCAAAAGCCTTTCGTGTATTGACAGAGACGCGCGAAGGAAAGTATATGTTAAATTTGCAGGAAACGAATCGAATTTTGCTTGAAAGAGCAGGAATTTTGCCATCTCATATCGAAGTGAGTCATTTATGTACAAGTTGCCGAAGCGATGTATTTTATTCCTATAGGAAAGAAAAAGGAAAAACGGGCCGGATGACGGCTTTTATCGCATTGAAAGAGGGGTAAGGGAAGACATTGTCATATATTGCGGAAAATTTACGACGGGTACAAGCAATGATTGAAGCCAGCTGCGAACGTGTGGGGCGTAAACCGTCCGAATTGCAAATTGTAGCGGTCACGAAATATGTGTCTTTGGAGACGACGCGTGCGGCTATTTCGGCCGGCATCCATCATATTGGGGAAAGCCGGACACAGGATGCCGTGCCGAAGTGGCAGGCAATCGGCACGGAAGCAGCCACCTGGCATTTTATCGGTCATTTACAGACCAATAAGGTGAAAGACATGGTTGGCCGGTTTACATATGTGCACTCCTTGGATCGTTTTTCGCTCGCTAAAGAATTAAATAAGCGCGGAGCGCAACACGACGTAGTGACAAAATGCATGGTGCAAGTAAATGTTTCCGGTGAAGAGACGAAACATGGGCTTGCGCCGCAAGAGGTACCTGATTTTCTTGCGGCTATTCAGGACATGCCGCACATTGAAGCATGTGGATTTATGACGATGGCCCCATATGTCGAAAATCCTGAGGAAACAAGGTGGATTTTCCGGGAACTGCGTCAGTTGCGCGATCGGATGCGGAAACAGTATGCACATATGCCGCTGCATCATTTAAGCATGGGAATGTCCAACGATTACCATATCGCTGTCGAGGAAGGAGCAACCTTTATCCGTTTGGGGTCCACGCTGGTCGGCGACGAACGAAATTGAAATTATTTAGGTAAGGAGAGCGATGAACATGGGCGTCGTTAGCAAGATTAAGGAGTTTTTCGGGCTTGGGGGCGAGGCAGAAGTGTATGAAGAAATTATCGATGAGGCGGAGGAGTATGAAGAGGAAGAAGCGTATGTAAAGCCACGCAAAAACCGCCAGATGAATAACGTCGTCAGCCTGCACGCCGTAAAAGAGCAGGCGCCCCGTGTCATGCTGGTTGAACCGAAATCTTATGAAGAAGTACAGGAGATTGCGGATCACCTATGCTCCAGACGCGCCGTTGTCATCAATTTGCAGCGTGTACCGGGCGAACAGGCAAAGCGGATTATCGACTTTTTAAGCGGTACGGTGTACGCTATTAACGGCAGCATTCAACGGGTTGGACACAAGACGTTTTTGTGCTTACCTGAACATATGGAAGTACAAGGAAATATTACGGAAATGATATATGATGATAGAGGTTAAAGTAGTCGAGGTGAGGAAATGGCGCAAATTATCAGCCTGATCCATTTTGGATTCAATGTATACTATTATATGATTATTATTTATATTGTAATGTCTTGGATTCCCCAGGTACGCGAAACATCTTTTGGTGAAATGTTGGGACGGCTAGTGGAGCCGTATCTGCAAATTTTCCGCCGCTTTATCCCGCCGCTTGGCATGATTGACATTTCGCCGATTGTGGCGCTGTTTGCGCTATATTTCGCCCAGATCGGGCTTATCAGCATCCTGATGTCGCTGGTGTAACTAGATGAGCATATACCAGCACTTTCGGCGGGATGAGCATCCGTTCGTGGAGCGGGTGCTGGAATGGACCGAGCGCGTTCGCGCTCGGTATCAGGTGATCCGCACCGATTTTCTTGATCCGCGTCAAGCATTTATTGCGAGATCGATTGCGAACCGAGAAGCGGGCGTATATTTTGAAACATATGGCGGATACGAAAAGGCGGAGCGAGTAAGAGGCCTTTTTTACCCTGAATATGTGGAACCATCGCGGGAAGAGTTTGGGTTAGCCCTGCTTCAGGTCAAAGGGACAAATCGTTTTTTGACGCTGGAACATCGGGATTATTTAGGCGCTCTGATTGGGTTAGGTATAAAGCGGGAAAAATTTGGAGATATACTTGTTCATACTGATGGCGCACAGCTTTTGGTGGCGGAAGAAATTGCTGGTTACGTGCGTTTATATATGAATCAGGTTCACCGTGTTCGTGTAACAGTGGAGGAGGTTCCACTTGAGGGGATTTCTGTACCTGAGCAGTCGTTTCATCCGTTGTCGTTTACCGTACAATCCCCCCGACTGGATGCGGTAGTTGGAGATGTATACCGCTTGTCCCGGGCCAAAGTGGTCGCTCCGATCCAAAACGGACGGGTGAAGGTGAATTTTCGTGAAATAAACGATCCGTCTTTTTATCTGGAAGAAGGGGACATTGTTTCGTTTAAAGGTTTTGGCCGCTTTAAAGTAACTTCTATTGGCGGAGAAACAAAAAAAGGCCGCATTAAAATGGAAGTTGTTGTATTTGACTGATTCTATGTTTTGCTTTTTAGATTTATGGGAGGTGCACTGTCGTGTCGCTTACACCACTGGATATTCATAATAAGGAATTCAGCCGCGTGTTTCGCGGGTATGACGAAGACCAAGTCAATGAATTTCTTGATCAAATTATCAAAGAGTTTGATATTTTGCTAAAGGAAAAACGCCAGCTTGAAGAGCGCGTGGCTACGTTGAACGAGAGGTTGTCCCAGTTCTCCAACATCGAAGAGACGCTCAAAAAATCGCTCGTTATGGCTCAGGAAGCGGCGGACGAGCTGAAGGCAAACGCGCGCAAAGAAGCGCAGCTCATTATTAAAGAAGCGGAAAAGAACGCAGATCGCTTGATTAACGAGGCGTTGGCGAAGTCCCGCAAGCTTGTTTCCGAAATCGATGAGCTAAAGCGTCGCGCTTCCGTATATCGCATGCGTTTCCGCTCCATCTTGGAAGCGCAGCTTGAAATGCTGGACAACGGCGATTGGGAAGACTTCGAAAAAATTGAAGAAGACCTTGCGAAAAATATGACAGAATAAGCAGCAACATGTGAAAACTCTGTCGGTTGACGTTAGGGCATTGATTGGTCTATAATTCTTAGAATATACCAGATTTTTACGAGGGATAGCGTAGCCTTCTCGTCCCGTTTGCATGGGCTGGGAAGGCTATTTTGCGATGATTATACTGTAGGAGATGAAACGAGGATGGATTACAGTAAAACATTGAAGCTTCCAAAAACCGATTTCCCGATGCGGGGAAACCTGCCAACACGCGAACCTGAAATGCAGGCATGGTGGGAAGAAAACAAAATGTATGAGAAAGTGCAGGCACGCACCAAAGGCCGGCCTAAGTTTATCCTACATGACGGACCGCCGTACGCGAATGGTGATATCCATATCGGACACGCATTGAATAAAGTGCTGAAAGACTTTATTGTGCGCTCGAAATCGATGCTGGGATTTGACGCACCGTATGTGCCGGGCTGGGACACGCATGGACTGCCGATTGAGCATGCCATTATCAAAAACGAGAAAATTGATCGGCATAAAGTGGGCGTCGTCGAGTTCCGTGAGCGTTGCGCCGAGTACGCGTACAAGTACGTGGATAAGCAGAAAGAACAGTTCAAACGTCTCGGTGTGCGCGGCGACTGGGACAACCCGTATATTACGCTGAAGCCAGAATATGAGGCCCGCCAGATTAAAATCTTTGGTGAAATGGCGAAAAAGGGCTATATTTATAAAGGATTAAAAGCCGTATATTGGTCTCCGTCTTCGGAAACGGCGCTGGCGGAAGCGGAAATCGAATACAAGGACAAACGCTCTGCATCCATTTATGTCGCGTTTTCTGTGACGGACGGCAAGGGCAAACTGGCAGAAGGCGATAAAGTCGTTATCTGGACAACCACACCGTGGACGATTCCGGCTAACCTGGCAATTGCGGTTCATCCAGAACTGGAATATTCGCTTGTGAAAGTAGGAGCCGACAAGTTTCTCGTCGCATCCGGACTGCTTGAAAATGTAGCGCAGACGATCGGTTGGGAACAGTACGAGGTGACCGCTACATACAAAGGAGCGGAGCTGGAAGGCGTCGTATGTCGCCATCCGTTCTATGATCGCACATCACCAGTGCTGTTAGGTGAACACGTTACGCTCGATGCTGGTACAGGCTGCGTTCATACCGCGCCCGGCCACGGGGAAGACGACTTTATGCTTGGCCAGAAGTATGGGCTAGATGTACTCTGCCCTGTGGACGAAAAAGGGATGATGACCAAAGAAGCGCCGGGATTCGAAGGCGTATTCTACGATGATGCCAACAAGCTGGTTACTGAGAAGTTAAAAGAAGCGGGTGCGCTGCTTCATATGGGCTTTATTACTCACTCGTATCCGCACGACTGGCGTTCCAAACAGCCGGTTATTTTCCGGGCGACCGAGCAATGGTTTGCGTCCATTGACGGGTTCCGCGAGCAGATGCTTCAGGCGATTAAAGATGTGAAATGGATACCGCATTGGGGCGAGCAGCGTTTGCATAATATGATCGCGGACCGCAGTGACTGGTGTATCTCCCGCCAGCGTGTCTGGGGCGTGCCGATTCCGATTTTTTACTGCCGCGATTGTAATGAGCCGCTGGTGAATGACGATACGATTCATCATATTTCCGAACTGTTCCGTAAGGAAGGTTCTTCCGTTTGGTTCGCAAAAGATGTAGAAGAGTTGATGCCGGAAGGCACCGTTTGCCCGAAATGCGGCGGCAAGCACTTCCGTAAAGAAACAGACATTATGGACGTATGGTTTGACTCAGGTTCTAGCCACGAAGCAGTGTTGCGCGAACGGGAAGAACTGGTGTGGCCGGCGGACTTGTATCTGGAAGGTTCTGACCAGTACCGCGGCTGGTTTAACTCGTCTTTGTCCACCGCTGTGGCTGTGTATGGACGGGCACCATACAAAGCGGTATTGAGCCATGGTTTTACGCTGGACGGCGAGGGACGGAAAATGTCCAAATCGCTCGGGAACGTGATTGTGCCGCAGAAGATTATGGATCAGTTGGGCGCAGACATTCTCCGTCTGTGGGTTGCTTCTGTAGACTATCAGGCGGACGTGCGCATTTCGGACGCTATTCTCAAACAAATTGCCGAAGCGTACCGTAAAATCCGCAACACATTCCGTTTTCTGCTTGGTAACTTGGAAGGCTTCGATCCGGCCGCAGACCGTGTGCCTTATGAACAACTGGAAGAGCTTGACCGTTATATGATAGCTAAAACCCAGAAGGTCATCGAAAAAGTGCGTAAAGCGTATGAGGAGTATCAATTCCATACGGTATACCATGTGATTCACAACTTCTGCTCGATCGAGCTAAGTTCCTTCTATCTGGATATCTCGAAAGACCGCTTGTACGCGGACGGGGAGAAATCGCTTCGCCGGCGCTCCGCGCAAACTGTGATGTATGACATTCTGCTGGCTCTTGTGCGTCTTGTAGCACCGATTATCCCGCATACGGCGGACGAAGTGTGGAAGTACATTCCGGGAACTGACGCGGAAAGCGTACAGCTGACCGATATGCCGGAAGCGCGGAGTGAAAGGAGCGATGAGGCGCTGGAAGCGAAGTGGGATCGCCTTGTGGAAATTCGTGATGAAGTGCTGAAGGCTCTTGAAGAGGCACGTCGCGAGAAAGTCATCGGTCAATCGCTGGCTGCATCCGTCGCGATTTATCCAGGCGAAGAGGTGGAAAAAGCGCTTAAAGGCGCGGACGAGCATTTGAAAGAACTGTTCATTGTATCGCATGTGACGCTTCACTCCTCTTCCGAAGTGGCACCGGAAAATGCTGTGCAGCTGGAAGGTCTCGCGGTTGTCGTAACGCCTGCGGAAGGCGAAAAATGCGAGCGTTGCTGGGTGATTACGCCGGAAGTAGGACATGATGCTGACCATCCAACGCTGTGCGTACGCTGTGCAACGGTAGTTAAACAGGAAGTAAACGCATAACCGGGAGGAAGGCTGTTGATTTATTATTATGTGATTGCGCTGCTGGTTTTTCTTGTTGATCGCTTCACGAAATGGCTGGTTGTAACTTATATGGAAATCGGCCAGTCTATCCCCCTGTGGGAGGGTGTGTTTCATCTTACTTCGCACCGGAACAAAGGGGCAGCGTTTGGTATCCTTCAAAACCAGCGCGCCTTTTTTATCATCATTACCCTGGTTGTCATTGTCGGGATCGTGTGGTATTTGCGGAAAATGGTGAAAGAAAGCACGCTTGTTTCCTGGGCGCTGGCGCTTATTTTGGGCGGCGCGGCCGGCAACTTTTATGACCGGTTGCTGACCGGGGAGGTTGTGGATTTCTTTGATTTTACATTGATTCATTTTCCGATTTTTAATGTTGCCGATTCAGTGATTGTGATTGGGGTAGGTCTGTTTATGATAGACGCGCTGCGGGAGCTACTTATGAATGAACGGGGTAAAACGTATGAATAACGAAGAACGTTATGAACGGCATGATTGGATTATCGAGCCGGAGGATGCAGGCGAGCGCGTAGATAAATTTTTGGCTTCTGTGCAGGATGATTGGTCTCGCAGCCAATTGCAGGGCTGGATTAAAGACGGATTGCTTTTCGTTAATGGAAAGTCGGTCAAAGGAAATTATCGGTTACAGGAAGATGATGAAGTCGTACTGCACGTGCCGCCGGCAAGAGAATTGAACATTGAGCCGGAAAACATTCCGCTGGATATTGTGTACGAAGACAGCGATGTCATTGTGGTAAATAAGCCGCGTGGGCTGGTCGTACATCCGGCACCGGGTCATTACTCCGGCACGCTGGTAAACGCGCTGCTTTACCATTGCCAAGATTTATCCGGCATTAATGGGGTACTTCGTCCCGGAATCGTACACCGGATCGACAAAGATACATCCGGCTTACTGATGGTGGCGAAAAATGATAAAGCGCACGAATCGCTGGCGCGTCAACTGAAAGATCACACGGTGACGCGCCGCTACGTAGCGCTCGTGCACGGTGTGATTTCGCACGATAAAGGAACCATTGATGCGCCCATTGGCCGTGATCCGAAAAATCGCCAGCAAATGGCGGTTGTATTTGAGTATAGCAAGCCGGCGGTTTCGCATTTCGTCGTGCTGGAGCGTTTTAAAGAGCATACGCTTGTCGAATTGAAACTGGAGACCGGGCGCACGCACCAGATTCGTGTGCATATGAAATACATTGGCCATCCGTTGGTCGGCGATCCAAAGTACGGACCCAAGAGCTTCTTTAAGATTGAGGGGCAAGCGTTGCACGCGAAAACGCTCGGATTTACTCATCCTTCGACCGGAGAGTACCTAGAATTTCATGCTGCATTGCCGGATGATATGGAACAAATTTTGAAGCGCTTAAGATTTGGAGCGTTTATGGAGCAGTGAAAAATCCACGAGTTTACCTTATTTCTAAAAAGTAGTTGACATACTCCCGTTTTCGTGTCATACTTCTTTTAACTACAAAGGAACCTTTAAATCAGTCCTGTGAGGCTGGCAAGGAGAACGAATAGGTTTGGCATAGGGATGGGGAGTTGTGCGCTCACTCATTCTTTGTCGAGCACAAAAAAGCTTTCTGCCGCCCGCAGAAAGCTTTTTTTGTGTCGGGGTTTTATTTTATGGATAAAATAAAGGTACGTTTGTGAAGGAGAGAAGCGTGACAATGACGAGCGAATGGAAAGAAAAAAACGTGCTTCTAGATGAGGCTGCGATGCGGCGGGCGTTGACCCGTATCGCCCATGAAATTATCGAGCGCAACAAAGGTATAGAAAATTGTGTGTTGGTTGGCATTCGCACGCGTGGGATTTATCTGGCGAGGCGGCTTGCAGCCCGTATTCAGCAAATCGAAGGACAGACGATCCCGGTCGGTGAGCTGGATATCACGCTGTATCGCGATGACCTTACGCATAAACAAGAACAGCCGACGATCAGAGGCAGCAAGATTGAGGTTGATATTACTGGTAAAAAAGTCATCCTCGTAGATGATGTGTTGTTTACAGGCCGGACGGTACGGGCAGCGCTGGATGCGTTGATGGATATTGGAAGACCGCAAATGATTCAACTGGCCGTGTTAGTCGACAGAGGACATCGCGAACTTCCTATCCGCCCGGACTATGTGGGAAAAAACGTGCCGACATCGAAGGAAGAGATTATCGTTGTTGAACTGGCTGAAATTGATAACCGCGAATGCGTAACGATTCGTGAAAAATTTAAAAAGTAACAGAGCACAGAAAAAAGAACAGTGACCTTTAACTCAGCTCCGTGAGGCTGATAAGGAAGGAGAAGAAATTCAATGATAAAAAAGGATTATGTTGATGTGCATGAGATACCGGCGCTGCAAAAAGTAGTTCCGCTAAGCTTGCAGCACCTGTTTGCGATGTTTGGCTCAACCGTTCTGGTGCCCCTTTTGACCGGGCTTGACGTATCGGTGGCGCTTCTTACGAGCGGAATTGGAACGCTTCTGTTCCTGCTCATTACTAAAGGCAAGCTGCCGAACTATCTTGGTTCCTCGTTCGCGTTTATTGGCCCAATTCTTACGGTAAGCCACAGTCACGGTGTCGGCACTGCAATGCTCGGCTGCTTTATGGCCGGTCTCGTATATTTAATTGTGGCAGCCATTGTCAAATGGACGGGCGTTCATTGGCTCAATCGTTTGTTGCCGCCTGTTGTTATTGCATCGATTATCGTTGTAATTGGCCTTAGCGTATCCGGCGTGGCGGTTGGCTGGGCGCTAAATGACCCGCTAAGCGATCCGGCGAAGCCGGCCTACTCCCTCGGAGCGGTGGAAGTGGCGTTTGTTACGCTGGCGGCTACGGTTGTGGCGACGATTTTCTTCCGCGGATTTTTATCGGTGCTCCCGGTGTTAACCGGAATGATCGTCGGCTATGCGTACGCGGCGGTTCGCCATCCAGAATGGATTGATTTTGCGAAAATCAAGGAAACGCCCTGGTTTATTAGCCCAGGCATGTGGGTGAACGAGCATTTCATAACAGGTCAGGTATTGGACGCATTTGCTTCTCCGGGCGCCTTGCTGGCCGCGCTCGTAATCGCACCGGTGGCGTTTGTCACGCTGGCTGAGCACATTGGCCACCTGCTCGTAACAGCCAACATTATGAACCGTGATTTGATGCGCGACCCGGGCTTGCACCGCTCGCTTGCGGGAGATGGGGTAGCGGTGATAGTCGCATCGTTCCTTGGTGGACCACCGAGCACAACCTACGGCGAAAACATGGGCGTTCTTGCGTTAACTAAAGTATACAGCCGCGTGGTTATTGCCGGAGCCGCCTGCTTTGCTATCCTGTTCGCGTTCATTGGAAAAATCGGCGCGTTCCTGATGACGATTCCGAAACCGGTATTAGGCGGTGTAACGATTGTATTGTTCGGCATTATCGCGGCGCAGGGGATGCGAATGTATGTAGAGCACAACATCGATTTCTCCCATAAGCGGAATATGGTTATCTCGGCCATTGTGCTCGTAACCGGAATCGGAGGATTTAAAATGGACTTCCATGAAGTAACATTTAGCACCTTCATCGCGAACCTTACGATCGACAACATTGCAATGGCAACGTTCCTTGGTATTTTCCTGCATGCGGTGTTGCCCGGCAAAGAGGTCGCTTTTGGGAAAACAAAAGAGGGACAATTGCATAAACAGGCATCATAATCATCCTTTAAAACAGTCCTGTGAGTCTGGTAAGGATGCCATGATGTATACTGCATATGGAGAAAAGGCTTCGTGCCCGGCTTCAGACCGGACACTTAGAGAAACCGGGCCTCGCTTCTCAGTGTGTATATAACAAGGCTTCTTACCAAGAAAAATGGGTAAGAAGCTTTTTTTATAAATCAAATTTGATTCTAGGGCAGGAGGAGAACAATGGGTACCATTTTATGCAACGGTCAAATACTTGTAGATGGAAAGCTAGTAAAGAAAGATATTCTTATCGAAGGAACGAACGTGTCACGAATTGCCGACAGCATAGAGGAAGCAGGTCACGAAGTGTTAGATGCGGCGGGTAAACTGATTGTCCCCGGTTTTATAGATATGCATGTACATTTGCGGGAACCGGGTTTTGAAGCAAAAGAAACCATTGCTACCGGAACAGCGTCCGCGGCGCGAGGCGGTTTCACGACCGTTGCTTGCATGCCGAACACGCGTCCCGTGATTGACACTCCCGAGACGGTTCGGTTGATTCTGCAGAAAGCAAAAGAGGAAGGAAGCGCCAGGGTGCTGCCGATGGGGGCGATTACTGTTCGTGAACTGGGCCAAGAATTGACAGATATGGCCGCGTTGAAAGAAGCAGGGGTTATCGCAGTGTCAGACGATGGTGTAGGCGTACAATCCAGCAAAATGATGAAAGATGCGATGAAAGTAGCTACCTCCCTTGGGCTGCCGGTTGTGGCACATTGTGAGGATGATAGTCTTGTGGAAGGCGGCTGCGTGCATGAGGGTGTGTTCAGTGAAAAGCATGGTTTGAAAGGCATTCCATCTGAGGCGGAGTCGATTCATGTCGGACGTGATATCTTGCTGGCAGAGGCGACGGGGGCACACTACCATGTATGCCATATCAGCACAGCCGAATCAGTGCGGCTTGTTCGTGAGGCGAAACAGCGGGGCGTGCGCGTAACCGCGGAAGTTTGCCCGCACCATTTGCTGCTGTGCGACGAGGATATTCCAGGTCCGGATGCTAACTACAAGATGAACCCGCCGCTTCGTTCACGACGTGACCGTCAAGCGTTGCTCCAAGGATTAAAGGACGGCACGATTGACATGATTGTAACGGATCACGCACCACATACAGCAGAGGAAAAAGGGCGTGGCATTGAACTGGCACCGTTCGGCATCGTTGGCTTGGAGACTGCATTCCCGCTTTTATATACGAAGCTAGTATTGACAGGCGAATTTACCTTACAGGAAATTGTGGATCGGATGACCCGCGTTCCTGCGGAAGTATTTAACCTGCCGTGGGGTGCGCTGGAGGAAGGCAAGAGCGCCGATATTGCGGTAATTGACTTAGAAACGGAAAAAGAAGTGAATCCGGAAACATTCGCGAGCAAAGGGCGCAATACACCGTTTACTGGCTGGAAGTTAAAAGGTTGGCCGGTGCTGACCATGCTAGGAGGCCGTATCGTGTGGCAAGCGGAAGAGATGAACAGCGAAGGAGCGAGACAATAATGAAAAAACAAGCAAGACTTGTATTGGAAGATGGAACAGTATTTACTGGCAAATCGTTTGGGGCACAGGGAGAATCGCTGGGCGAGGTCGTCTTTAACACCGGAATCACCGGCTATCAGGAAGTGCTGTCAGACCCATCGTATTGCGGGCAAATCGTGACAATGACATATCCTTTAATCGGAAATTATGGCATAAACCGCGATGATTTTGAAACGATGAGGCCGTTCGTGCATGGTTTCGTTGTCCGGGAGCACTGCGAGGTTCCCAGCAATTGGCGCAGCGAGCAAACAGTTGATTCGCTGCTGAAAGAATACAATATTCCGGGCATCGCAGAAGTCGATACGCGCAAGTTAACTCGTATTATCCGCCAGCATGGCACGCTGAAAGGGCTCATTACTACCTCGGATGAGCCGGTAGAATCCTTATTGGAGAAGCTAAAAGCGCCGCTGATGGAAGACCAGGTGGCCCGCGTATCTACCAAAAATATGTTTGCTGCACCAGGACGTGGTTCTAAAATCGTGCTTGTAGATTTCGGAGCCAAATACGGTATTTTACGCGAGCTGATCAAACGGGGCTGCGACGTTATCGTGGTGCCGTATAATGTGACCGCAGACGAAATCCGCCGCATTCGTCCGGATGGTATTATGCTGTCCAATGGACCGGGAGATCCGAAAAACGTTCCGAAAGCGATTCGCATGATTCAGGAGATTCTGGGTGAATATCCGCTGTTCGGCATCTGTCTCGGCCATCAACTGCTCGCGCTGGCGTGCGGCGCTGATACGCATAAAATGAAGTTTGGCCATCGCGGCGGCAACCACCCGGTGAAAGAGTTAGCGACCGGACGCACCTATATTACGTCCCAAAACCATGGCTATGCGGTTAGCAAGGAATCATTGACAGACACTGATTTGGAAATTAGTCACATCGCGCTCAATGACGGTACGGTAGAAGGCCTTACACATAAAAAATATCCGGCATTTTCCGTACAGTACCATCCGGAAGCTGCGCCAGGACCATACGATTCCGATTATCTGTTTGACCGTTTCTTAGAGCAAGTTGCCAAATTCACAAAGGAGGAGAAGAATTATGCCGCGACTCGATAACATCAAGAAAATTCTTGTAATTGGATCAGGCCCTATTGTCATCGGCCAGGCCGCTGAATTCGACTATGCCGGAACGCAGGCTTGTCAGGCGCTGAAAGAAGAGGGATTTGAAGTCATTCTGGTCAACAGCAACCCGGCCACCATTATGACTGACACGAACATGGCGGACAAAGTCTATATCGAACCACTGACGAAAGGCTTTCTCGCGCGCATTATCCGTCAGGAGAAGCCGGACGGTCTACTTGCCACGCTCGGCGGACAAACCGGCCTGAATCTCGCCATGGAACTGCATGAAGCAGGCATTTTAGAAGAGGAAAATGTAACGCTTTTAGGCACGAATCTTGAAGCGATCAAGAAAGCGGAAGACCGGGAACAGTTCCGCGCCCTGATGCAGGAGATCGGCGAACCGGTTCCACCGAGCGATATCATTCATACAGTGGAGGAGGCGCTTGCGTTTGCCGAGGAAATCGGCTATCCGATTATTGTGCGTCCGGCCTATACGCTCGGCGGAACCGGTGGCGGCATTGCATCCAATGAGGAAGAATTGCGCGAAATCGTAGCAAGCGGTCTAAAATACAGCCCGATTCACCAGTGTCTTGTCGAAAAAAGCATTGCCGGTTTTAAGGAAATTGAGTACGAAGTCATGCGCGACGCGAATGACAATGCGATTGTCGTATGTAACATGGAAAACGTTGATCCGGTTGGGATCCATACCGGCGACAGTATCGTTGTAGCACCGAGCCAAACCCTTTCGGATCGCGAGTATCATATGCTGCGTTCTGCGTCCCTCAAGATCATCCGCGCTTTGAATATTCAGGGAGGCTGTAATGTACAGCTGGCGCTCGATCCGGACAGCTTCCAATATTACGTTATTGAAGTCAATCCGCGCGTAAGCCGTTCTTCTGCACTGGCATCCAAAGCGACCGGTTATCCGATTGCGAAAATGGCTGCCAAAATCGCGGTTGGTTACACGCTTGATGAACTGAAAAATCCGGTGACTCAGCAAACTTACGCTTGCTTTGAACCCACGCTCGACTATATCGTAACAAAAATTCCGCGCTGGCCATTCGATAAGTTTACTTCGGCCAACCGGAAACTGGGCACACAGATGAAGGCAACAGGCGAAGTTATGGCGATTGGGCGCACGTTTGAAGAATCGCTCCACAAAGCCGTGCGTTCGCTCGAGATTGGCTTGCACAGCCTGGATTTGCCAGAGGCGAAAGAGCTTAGTCAAGAAGAACTGGAGCGCCGCCTTATAAAGGCAGACGACGAGCGTTTGTTCCTCGTTATGGAAGGTTTGCGCCGCGGTATAACCGAACAGAAAATTCATGAATGGACGAAAATCGATCCCTTCTTCTTGGCGAAGTTCAAAAATATTGTGCGCTTTGAAACAGAAATGGCAGAAGCGGCAAAAGAAGGCGCGCTTAGTTCCGACATGCTGCGCCAGGCGAAGCGCATGGGCTTTACTGATCGCCGCATTGCGGAAGTAACCGGTATTCCGGTTGCGGACATTGAAGCAAAACGCAAAGAAGCAGGCATCGTGCCTGTATATAAAATGGTTGATACCTGCGCGGCCGAATTTGAAGCGGCCACACCGTACTACTATTCTACATATGAAGAGGAAGACGAACGCGTCGATTCAGGCAAACCGTGCGTAATCGTACTCGGCTCCGGCCCGATCCGCATCGGACAGGGAATTGAGTTTGACTACTCAACCGTTCACGCTGTATGGGCGCTCAAAGAAATGGGCTATGAAGCCGTGATTATTAATAACAATCCGGAAACGGTATCGACTGACTTCAGCACATCTGATCGTCTGTATTTTGAGCCACTCTATATTGAGGACGTGCTGCACATTATTGAAAAAGAAAAGCCGGAAGGCGTCATTGTGCAGTTCGGCGGGCAGACTGCGATTAATTTGGCAGCAGGACTGGAAAAAGCAGGTGTAAAAATTCTCGGTACCGACCTTGCCAGCATTGATGCGGCGGAAGACCGCGAAAAGTTTGAAAAGCTGTTGCGTTCGCTGGACATCGCGCAGCCGCCGGGTCAAACGGTAACATCCATCGAAGCGGCTGTCGAAGCAGCGGCATCTCTCGGTTATCCGGTGCTTGTTCGTCCGTCATACGTGCTGGGCGGCCGAGCAATGGAGATTGTGTACAACGAGCAGGAATTGTTGACATATATGCGCGAAGCCGTAAAAGTGAATCCCGAACACCCGGTGCTTGTGGATACGTATTTGATGGGGGCAGAAGTAGAAGTAGATGCTATTAGCGACGGCGAAAACGTGTTAATTCCGGGAATTATGGAACATATCGAGCGGGCCGGCGTCCATTCTGGCGACTCGATTGCCGTATACCCGACGCAGACCATTTCACAGTCGCTAAAAGACGAATTAGTCGATATGACGACTCGCATCGCGCGCGGTTTGCATATCAAAGGGCTGTTGAACATTCAGTTTGTTATCCATAAAAACAAAGCGTACGTGCTGGAAGTAAACCCGCGTTCTTCCCGTACCGTACCGTTCTTGAGCAAAATCACAAACATTCCGATGGCGAACATTGCAACCAAAGTGATTCTCGGGGCTACCATTCCGGAATTGGGTTATGAGCCTGGCTATCAAAAAGAAACGGAACACGTATCCGTAAAAGTGCCGGTGTTCTCGTTCGCTAAGCTGCGTCGCGTTGACACGACGCTCGGACCGGAAATGAAGTCTACGGGCGAAGTCATGGGCCGCGACAAAACGCTGGCCAAAGCGCTTTACAAAGGTTTGCTTGCATCCGGCATGAGCATTCCGACACACGGCTCACTCCTAGTGACCATTGCCGATAAAGACAAGGAAGAAGCGAAAGACCTTATCAAAGGCTTTAACCGACTCGGATTTAAGCTGCTGGCGACAGAGGGAACGGCCAAATTCCTTGAAGCGGAGGGCATGCGCGTAACCCGCGTTCGCAAGGTGAATGAGGCTTCGCCAAATATGCTCGATATCATCCGCAAAGGTGAAGCAAGCTTCGTCATTAACACGCTGACGAAAGGCAAAACGCCGGAGCGGGACGGGTTCCGCATCCGCCGCGAATCAGTGGAGAATGGCGTCGTATGTTTGACATCGCTTGACACTGCACGCGCCCTTCTGAAAGTGCTTGAAGCGATTACGTTTACAGCGGAATCCATGCCAGGATTTGAAGCGCCGCAGTCGAAGGAGGCATACGTGCATGGATAAAGGCGTGCTGAGCGTTGTGTCCAATGAACAGATAGCAGAGCGGATTTTTCGTATGGAAGTGGAAGGGGAATTGGCGGGCCGCATGACGCGGCCTGGCCAGTTCGTTCACGTAAAATGCGGCGCTGGCATCGATCCGCTGCTGCGCCGTCCTATCAGTATTTGCAATGTGGACACGGACAAAAAGAGACTGACGATGATTTACCGGGTGGAAGGGCACGGCACGCGTGTATTGAGCGAATACGTGCCTGGACAGCCGCTTGACATTCTTGGGCCATTGGGCGAAGGGTTTCCTGTGGAAGGACGTCAAGCGGGCGAGCATGCGCTTTTGGTTGGCGGCGGTATCGGGGTTCCTCCGCTTTATTATCTTGGCAAACAGCTGAAACAATGCGGCGTACGCATTACGTCCGTCATCGGTTTTGGCACTGCTTCGCAGGTATTTTTAGAAAGGGAGTTGGCGGAACTGGGCGATGTGCATGTCGTTACGATTGACGGTACGGCAGGAGTCCAAGGGCTCGTTACAGATGTGCTGACAGGTGAATATGGTTTGGGTATGAGTGATTGGGACGTGCTGTACTCGTGCGGACCGCTTCCCATGTTGCGTGCATTGCAGGATAAATACCAGCCAGCTGGCAAGGAAGGTTACATTTCGCTTGAACAGCGGATGGGGTGCGGTGTCGGTGCGTGTCTCGCGTGCGTATGCCCGGTACAGGAACAAGGAGAAGGCAGGAAATACCGCAAAATCTGTTCCGATGGCCCGGTCTTTCCGCTTGGGGAGGTGCGGTTGTCATGACAGCTTCGAGAACGAACCGTTTAGCGGTTACCATTGCGGGCATTCACATGAAAAACCCGGTTATGCCAGCGTCCGGTTGCTTTGGCTTTGGCCGCGAATATGCGCAGTTTTATGATTTGAATCGGCTTGGCGCAATCGCTGTTAAGGCTACGACTGTAGAAGAGCGCCAAGGTAACCCGACGCCGCGTGTGGCAGAAACGCCGGGCGGTATGCTGAATGCAATCGGCTTACAAAACCCAGGATTGGAAGATGTCATTGCGCATGAGTTGCCGTGGCTGGAACAGTTTACAGAGCTGCCTGTCATTGTCAATGTCGCAGGCACGGTAATCGAAGACTATGTGCAGGTGGCGGAAAGGGTAAGCGAAGTTCCAAATGTAGCAGGAATTGAGCTAAACATTTCCTGCCCGAACGTGAAATGTGGCGGGATTACATTCGGTACAGACCCGGACATTGCCGCACAGCTTACGGCGGCGATTAAGAAAGTAAGCAAAGTTCCTGTATTTGTTAAGCTATCGCCGAATGTGACAGATGTGGTGACGATTGCGAAGGCGGTGGAAGCGGCTGGCGCGGATGGGTTAAGTATGATTAACACGCTGCTTGGCATGCGTATTGACCTAAAAACCCGCCGACCTGTTCTAGCCAACGGCTCCGGCGGATTGTCTGGCCCGGCGATTAAGCCGGTAGCGATTCGCATGATTTACGAAGTAAGCCAGCAGGTAAAGATCCCGATTATCGGTATGGGGGGCATTCAATCGGCGGATGATGTGATTGAGTTCTTCATGGCGGGCGCGTCGGCTGTTGCGGTCGGTACGGCAAACTTCGTCGATCCGTATATTTGCCCGACGATCATTGATGAACTAGAAAGGAAGCTGGACGAATTCGACGTGGGGTCGATTTCTGAATTAACGGGAGCGGGGTGGAAACGATGAATAGCAGGAACGGACGGATTATGGTGGCGCTTGATTTTCCGAGTGCCGCAGAAGCGAATGGCTGCTTGCAGTCGCTTGCAGGTACAGGTGTATATGTAAAAATTGGCATGCAGCTTTATTATGCGGAAGGTCCGGACTATGTACGGCAAATCAAAGAAAAAGGCCATTCCGTGTTTCTTGATATAAAGGTGCATGATATTCCAAACACGGCTAAAGGCGCGATGCAAAGCGTTGTGGGACTTGGTGTGGATATGGTGAACGTGCATGTGGCAGGGGGCCGCAAAATGATGGAAGCAGCCCGGGAAGGATTGGAAAAAGGAACGCCGGCAGGAAAGAAGCGGCCCTTGCTTATTGGTGTTACCCAACTAACAAGCACAACGGAGCAAATGATGAATAATGAGGTAGGGATTGCCGGTACGGTGGAAGACTGTGTCGTGCGCTATGCACGGCTGGCTCAGGAGGCAGGATTGGATGGGGTAGTGGCTTCCCCGAAGGAAGTACCGTTGATTAAGGAGGCGTGCGGCCCATCTTTTCTGACTGTAACTCCGGGAATCCGTCCTAAGGGTACGGACGCAGGGGATCAACACCGGATTACGACTCCGGAAGAAGCTTTTCGTCTTGGGTCTGATTATATCGTCATCGGTCGGGCAATTACGCAGGCGCAGGATCCGAAGCAGGCGCTATTCAATATTTTAGAAACAGTCAACAGACAGTAAACAGGGAGTGAACCAATATGCAAACGAATATAGATACGGCAAAACAAATCGCGGCAAAGCTGCTTGAAATCGATGCGGTGGCGTTACGTCCAGACGCGCCGTTCACGTGGACATCCGGTATGAAAAGCCCTATTTATTGCGATAATCGGCTGACGATGTCTTATCCGGAAGTGCGCCGTTTGATCTGTCTTTCTTTCGCCGCGCTTATTAAAGAGAGATACCCGGAAACGGAAGTGATTGCCGGAACGGCAACGGCGGGCATTCCCCATGCGGCCTGGGCAGCAGAACAATTAAATTTGCCGATGATATACGTACGCTCTAAGCCGAAAGGACATGGAAAAGGCAACCAGATTGAGGGGAGATTAGAGCCGGGTGCGAAAGTGGTTGTGATTGAGGATTTAATTTCTACTGGTGGCAGTTCGATTGAAGCGGCGAGGGCAGTAAAAGAAGCGGGTGGAAATGTGCTCGGCGTACTCGCTATCTTTTCGTATCAGTTCCCACAGGCGGAGCAGGCATTTGCGGAAGCTGGCTTTCCATTTGAAACATTAAGCAACTATACGACGTTGCTCGAAGTCGCTCAGGAAAAAGGTGCCATCCGCCCCGAGCAACTGGAGGCACTCCATGCATGGCGCAAAAATCCCGCAGCGTATAAAGGCTAACCTTATATGTTTCGTCGTTATCATAGATAAATGAGAAGCCTCGCTGGACAAACCTAGCGGGGCTGCCTCATTTTTGTTTTAGAACAGTACGTGGACATCCTGCTTAAGGAAGTCCACTTTTTTTGCGTGTGCCCGGCATGAGCGTCATCTCTAGGGTTCAAGTTCCGAGTGGTGGTGTACATTAAAATATTTTTTCGAGAAGGACTTGCATTTTTTCATAGATGAGAGGGCGGGGGCTAGTCACCCCCTCCTACTTGATTGTTGATTTACAGGAGCGGTATACTCTGGGACAATCCGGTAGCGTGCCAGAAGGTGATATGCTTTCTGTGCTACCCGTGGGAAATAGCGGATTTCCTGCACGTCAATTCCCTTTAACCAGAACAGCGCGATACCATAACCGGCAAGGCTAAAAATGGCGATGACAGCTGATTCAATACCAAAGAACAGAAATGCCGGCATTGGAATGAGCGGTTGTACCTTGAGTCCGAGCCATACAATACTGAGACCAATGGCGCTAAGCAGTAGAGATGACAGCAAAAATCCGCGCCACTTTTCGCCGAGAATAATCAGGCGAGTATATTGACTGATTGCACGCAAATTCAGCGCCATAACGACAATGAAGCACAACGATGTCGCCGCAATAATTCCATAAATCCCAAACAGCGGTGCCAGCGCATAGTTGCCGCCCCATTTTACGAGAATGCCGATCGCGACATGGCGCATGGGCAGGTCGGTACGCCCCAGTCCCTGAAGAATGCCGGACGAGGTCATCATCAAAATTTGAAAGATTGTTCCAAAGCAGAGAAAACCGATAATCCAGGCCGCTTTTGAATACGTTTCCTCCGTGTTGCTGAACAGAAATCCATTTACTGGATATGCGGCTACCGTTAAATATAGAGCCGCTGGAACCCCGGTAATGAGCGCCACACGCAATGCCATTGAACTCATGCGTTGCACTTCGCGTTCGTCATCGCGCGAGTGCGCAGACGAGACAACAGGAATAATAGACGAACTAAGCGCAATTGCGAGAATAATCGGCAGACCTGCCAGTGACTGGGCGCTTCCACCGAGAATGCCGAGCGTGTCCATCGCTTCCTTGTACGTATGCAACTGCTCGGTAAAGAAACGGAGTGGCACGCACGGAATGTTTGTGTTTTCCGCATACTGGAACGGTCCGAGTGACTTGCTGTCCAGTTTGATATTTTCACCCAACGTAAGCGTTATTTTTACTTTTCCTCGCTCATAGAAGGCGTATTTTCTGTTTTTATCCCACGTAACTTTGCCGCCCATCGCTTCAGCTACCGGTTCAAGCGGCACCATCGTTGTATTATTGTTGTGCAGGTAAGGAGCCACTGGCAGAATTATTTCTTTGTTGCCGATGGTTGCCTCTTTATGACCGACCGCGAACGAAATGCGCTCTTCCTGCGGCGTCAACAGGCGCAGCGATGTGGATGAATCAATAAAGTAAATGAGCGGCACCGCCAATGCTGATAGAGTAATCGGCAGCGACAGGCGGAGCATTTTGCTGTAAATTTGCCGATACGTAAGTTTTTTATACCTTTTTTGCGTGGCGAGTTCACGCTTTTGTTCCGGGCGTCGCTTTTTATAGAAATAGATCATGACCCCGCAGGCGGCAATGCTGCCGGTTACAGCTCCGAATGAAGCGCCGGCGACAGCCACGTCTTTGTTATAGCCTAGATGAAGCAGCACAAGCGGCAGCGCCACTGCGGTTATGACGCGCAAAATTTGCTCCATAATTTGCGACAGACCGGTCGGTTGCATGAACTGCAGCCCCTGGAAGTATCCCCGCATGATCGCGATTAACGGGAAGAGGAGCATCGCTGGAGCGATGGCGCGGATCGCCAGCTCCGCCTGCGGTGCGAGCGTATATTTGGCGTAGTATGGCGCGATGATCATCATCAATGCGAACATGACAAAACCGGTCACAAGCGCAAAATTGCGGGCTGCTTTATAGGTCTGATACGCCTCGTGATATTGGCCGATAGCCGTATATTCCGAGATTTGTTTGCTTAAGGCGCTCGGCACGCCCAGCGTGGCGATAATAAGCAGCATGCTATAAATATTGTAGGAAATAGTGTACAGCGTCATCCCGTCATTCCCCATAATATGCTGGAGCGGAACGCGCTGGCCGACGCCCAGTACGCGCGAAATGACGGCTGCCAAGGTTAGAATCAGCGTGCCTTTTAAAAATGAGTTCTTTGACATACTTCATTCCTCAAGACGTTGTAGTTTTCGTTTTCATTAGTTTGCGGACAACTTCTTCGTCCGGTGTGACAAATAGTGTTTTTTGTTGCTCGTAGATCACAAATCCCGGTTTGGCGCTTTTCGGTTTTTTCACATGACGTATAAGTGTATAATCGACAGGAACTTGGCTGGAATGACGCGCCTTGCTGTAATAAGCGGCAAGCGTTGCTGCTTCCGACAGCGTCGTTTCGCCGAAATCTGTTCCGCGGATGACCACATGCGAACCGGGAATGTCTTTCGTATGCAACCATGTGTCGTTTGGAGAGGCCAGCCGGTTGGTTAGATAATCGTTTTGCTTGTTGTTTTTCCCTACATAAATATCTACGCCTTCACTGGAGATATAACGTTCAAGCACAGGTTTTTTCGGCTTTCCTTTTTTCATTTTTTCCGGGCGCTTCCGCAGATAGCCCTGTTCGGACAGTTCTTCGCGAATTTCTTCAATGTCCAAAAGCCCTGCATTCTCAATTTGCTGTAGTACGGTATCCAGATAATGTACTTCCTCTTCCGCTGCGGCGATTTGTTCATCGATGACAGCGAGGCTATTCTTCGCTTTTGTATACCGCTTAAAATACGCCTGTGCGTTCTCCGCTGGCGTAAGTGCCGGATCAAGCGGAATCGTGATCTCGGGCGCCTCTTCCTCGTAGTAGTTTACCACTTTTGCTTCCGTTTGGCCTTTAGTCATTTGGTATAGATTTGCTGTAATCAGTTCACCGTATATCTGGTATTTGCGCGCGTTTTCCGCCTGCTGTTTCGTTTCTAGTAATTTTTCGATCTTCTTCTCGTTTTTGTTCCTCTCATTGGTGATAAACCGTACCAAATCGTGCATACGCTGCTTGACGGTGTCGCGTTCCGCTTTGCCTTGGTAGAACGCTTCAAGACATTCGCTAACCGTAGGGAACGTTTCGCTTTCTTTCGCTGGTAAGTGGGTTAAAGGAATGACGGAAAAATATTCTTTTTTATCCGTGCGAATAAGCATGGGTGTATAGGAATGGCGTCGGGTCGGCTCCAGCGTTTCCGAGAAAGCAGACCATAGCCGATCCTGCGTCGCAAGTCCTGCACGATGCACGATTTCATCCGCGATCAGAGGGCTTATCCCCGCGAAAGCCCCGACGATTTGTTTGGAAATTTTCCCTTCATTAAAATGGATTTTGCGCATAAAGTCTTCTTTTGTCGCGGCGAGCGGGTTAAGCTTGTTTTGTGGTGGCGGAGCCACATATGGACGTCCGGGCAGAACAACTCGATAACGACTGACCGCGGGGGTGACATGGTGGATCCCGTCGTGAATCATTCCGCTCTCAGGGTCCATAAGAATTAAGTTGCTGTGGCGGCCCATGATTTCAAGCACAATTCGCTTTGGCCGCTCATCTCCGAGTTCGTCGCGGCTTCTAAGGTCAATATGGATGATGCGCTCCATATTCGTTTGGCGGATGGCTTCAATAATAGCCCCTTCGCAGTATTTGCGAAGTAGCATGCAGAACATCGGCGCTTCCAGCGGGTTTTGGTAGCTTATATTCGTGATATGTATACGCGGAAAACTCAGGCTTGCCGAAAGCAGAACCCGGACGTTTCCAGATCGTGTTCTTACTTGCATGACAATATCCGTATCGGTCGGCTGATAGACTTTCATAATGCGGCCGGTGGCGAGCTTTTCATGCAGCTCGTGGGCCACCGCGCGCGTCACAATGCCGTCAAAGGCCATGGTTATCTCACCTTCCTATTTCTCTTACCGCTGCACAACGATCAAAATATCAAAAGAAACAAATGTATGCGGCGGAAAAACGATGCAGACTAACATTGTAGATTATACTATAAACTTTTCACGCGTGTTGGTAAATCTATGATAAATATAGTTTGACGTATCTACATTCTTATACCATTGTTGCGAAGTCGATATATCAAGTTCAATGCAGATAGCATTTTTTGCAGCTTGTCAGAATACATTAGGTTTGAAAAACAAGGATCGGAGCAAAGGAGGCACCTGCATGAATGGGCAGCATTATTGGTTTAGCTATTCAGAAGAGGAACTTTCGCGCACTCTCAAAACGGATGTAAAACAAGGGTTGACCGAAGAAGAAGCGCAGTTACGGCTTCGGACAATCGGGCCGAACGTGCTGGCGGAGAAGCAGAAAATTTCGCCGCTTATGATGTTTCTCGGGCAATTCAAGGATTTTATGGTGCTTGTGTTGCTTGTTGCTACGCTTATTTCTGGCTTCTTGGGCGAATATGTGGATGCGATCACCATTATTGCGATTGTGATCATTAACGGTATTCTCGGTTTTATTCAAGAGTACCGGGCGGAGCGTTCGTTATCTGCGCTGAAAGAATTGACTGCTCCGATGGCATATTGCGTAAGGGACGGGCAACTTGTTCATATTCCTGCCAAACAATTGGTCCCAGGTGATATTATTTATCTGGAAGGCGGTGACCGCATCCCGGCTGATGTCCGTTTTCTGTCCGCAAACGGTTTGCATGTGGAAGAATCCACACTGACAGGCGAATCGGTTCCAGTTATGAAAAAAAGCACGGTATTGCCTCATGAAGCGATTCCGCTCGGTGATCAAATCAACATGGGGTTTATGGGCACGATGGTCACTGCCGGAACAGGATATGCCGTAGTACTCACTACGGGCATGATGACGGAAATGGGGAAAATCGCCCATTTGCTACAAACGACGGAAACGCTCCAGACACCGTTGCAGGCTAAGTTGGAACAGCTTGGAAAAATCCTTATCGCAGTCGCACTTACGCTTACTGCTCTTGTAGTAGCGGCCGGAATTTTTCATGGGCAGAAAGCTTATGAGATGTTTCTTGCCGGGGTTAGTTTGGCTGTCGCCGCGATTCCGGAAGGATTGCCCGCAATTGTCACGGTAGCGCTCGCGCTGGGCGTACAACGCATGATTAGGCGTCGTGCCATCGTCCGCAAGCTTCCGTCGGTTGAAACGCTCGGCAGCGCCAGCGTGATTTGCTCGGACAAAACCGGAACCTTGACGCAGAATAAAATGACGGTAACTCATGTGTGGCTGGAGAACTCTATTATTGGAGTAACAGGCACTGGCTATGAGCCAGAAGGAAAATTTTTTACGGGCAACCAGCAGGTTCGGGCTCAGGCCCATGGAACGCTTTATAAACTTTTGCAGCTTGGCGTTTTGTGCAATAATGCGCATTTAGAGCATCAGCAGGAGGAAAGAAAAGGGCTTTTTAGGAAAACGGAAGAGCAGTGGGTGGTAAATGGCGATCCAACGGAAGGTGCATTGCTTGTGGCGGCAGGAAAAGCGGATATTACACGCGCGAAGATGGAGGAAACATGGACGAGAGTCCGCGAATTTCCGTTCGATTCCACCCGAAAGATGATGTCCGTCATCGTACAGGATCGATACAACAAAAGGATGTTGGTCGCCAAGGGGGCTCCCGATGTACTGCTAAGCCGCTGCACGCATGTTTTATGGAAGGGACATCCGACTCCGCTTACGCCGACAATGCGCCGTCATATTATTTCCGCCAACGAAACGCTGGCCAGGCAGGCGTTGCGCGTGCTGGCGATTGCATATCGCGATTTGCGCGCGGGCGAGACGCCGGGTAACGAGCAGATGGCAGAACGTGGCCTCGTGCTCGTCGGTCTTGTGGGAATGATTGATCCGCCGCGCCCGGAAGCGAAAGCGGCCATCCGCCGCTGCCGCCAGGCCGGAATCAAGACAGTGATGATTACGGGCGATCATCAGACAACGGCGGAAGCGATCGCTGACCAGCTCAGCATTTTGCCGCCGGGCGGGTTGACATTAAATGGACAGGATTTATATAATATGTCCGATAGTGAGTTCGAGTCGATTGTGGATAATGTATACGTTTACGCTCGTGTATCACCGGAACACAAGCTTCGAATCGTGAAGGCTCTTCAGAAGAGGGGGCATGTTGTGGCGATGACAGGCGACGGCGTAAACGATGCGCCTGCGATTAAAGCGGCCGACATCGGAATCGCGATGGGGATTACCGGAACTGATGTGACGAAGGAAGCGGCTTCTTTGGTGCTTGCCGACGACAATTTTGCCACGATTGAGGCGGCGATTGAAGAAGGGCGCACGATTTATGACAACATTCGCAAGTTTATTCGCTATTTGCTCGCCTCTAACGTGGGGGAAATTATGGTCATGTTTTTTGCGATGCTGGCCGGATTGCCTTTGCCGCTCGTTCCGATTCAGATTCTTTGGGTCAATCTTGTTACGGATGGATTACCAGCTTTGGCGCTTGGAGTAGATCAACCGGAAGAAGCGACGATGAAGCGCCCTCCGCGCTCACGGCATGAAAATGTGTTCGCGCGTGGACTGGCCTGGAAAATTGTATCGCGTGGCCTGCTCATCGGTCTTGTAACGCTTACGGCGTTCTGGATTGCGTATGAAGCGTATCCCGGCGAGCTTACGCGGGCACAGACAATTGCGTTTGCGACGCTCGTGATGGCACAGTTAATCCACGTGTTTGACTGCCGGAGCGAGATTTCAATTTTTAGCCGTAATCCGCTGCAGAATAAATACCTTGTGCTGGCGGTGCTCTCTTCCGTACTGCTGGTGCTACCGGTGATTTACTTGCCGGTGCTACAGCCGATTTTTGGCACGGTGGCGCTCACGGCATACGAATGGTTATTTATTGTACTGCTGGCCGGAATACCGACGTTTGCGACAGGATGTTTCTCCCTGCTGCGTATAAAGTCCGGCAAGCAGGGAAGGGTGAGAGAGAGTTGAATTTTACGAAAATGAATGGGTTGGGCAACGATTTTATTATCGTTGCCCATTTTGAGACTTTGCCGGAGAATGCATCTGATATGGCTCGTGTGATGTGTGACCGGCATTTTGGAATTGGTGCGGACGGACTTGTGTTTGTATTGCCGTCAGACAAGGCGGATGTATGCATGCGCATTATCAATGCGGACGGTTCGGAAGCTGAACAGTGCGGCAATGCCGTGCGCTGTGTAGCCAAGTATGCGTATGACCACGGGATTGCGCGAAAAGAAGCGCTCACCGTGGAGACACTTGCCGGGATTCAGCGCGTATGGTTAACCGTGGAGAACGAAAAAGTTTCCTTGGTAAAAGTTGATATGGGTGCGCCGATTTTATACGGGCCTTCCATTCCGGTTGCGATTGACCGTGAGCAAGTGATCGATCATCCGATTGAAGCGGAGGGCAAGACATTTTCCTTTACAGGGGTCTCGATGGGGAATCCGCACGCAGTCATCTTCGTTGATAATGCCTTGGACTTTGATGTGGAAAAATGGGGTTCGCTTCTGGAAAAGCATTCCTTATTTCCGAACAAAGCGAACATTGAGTTCGTATCTGTTACGTCCCCACAGGAAGTAGAGATGCGTGTCTGGGAGCGCGGGTGCGGGCAGACGTTTGCCTGCGGCACGGGAGCGTGCGCCACGGTGGTGGCTGGCGCGCTTACCGGACGGACGAATCGCCGTGCGCTTGTTCATTTGAAAGGCGGCGATCTTGAAATTGAATGGGCTGAAACGGACGACCATGTTTACATGATAGGGCCTGCCGAAGAGGTATTTACAGGAACATGGTGCAAAAGGTAGCGGCAGGAGGTGAGGATAATGGTACACAGCATGACAGGATATGGTCGTGCGGAGAAAAAAGGGGAAGGCGTTTCGTTTACCGTGGAAATGCGCTCCGTTAATCATCGTTTTAGCGAAGTGGCGATCCGCATGCCGCGCGAGTTGACCGCGCTGGAAGACGCGGTACGTAAAAAAGTTCTTTCCTATGTCCGCCGCGGACGTGTGGACGTTTTTATTACGATGGAGACGGAAGTTTCCCCGTCTTCGCTCACTGTGAATTGGGAATTGGCCCGTCAGTATAAAGAGGCGGCAGAAAAAATGGGACAAATGTTCGACTTGGACCACCAGATGTCGGCACGTGAGCTGTTGCTTTTGCCGGATGTGGTGGAAGTAGGCAAAGAAGCGGTTGACTCGGAGACCTATCGGGAGCCGATGCTGGTCGCGGTAGAAGAAGCGGCGGCCATGCTCGTTGCCATGCGCCGCAAAGAAGGACAGGCGCTGCGCGAAGATATTCTGGGCCGCATTAATGTTATGAAACGCTTGGTTGAGGAATTAGCTGTGCTTGCTCCGAAAGTGGCTGAAGCGTACCGTGAGCGAATTTTCGCCCGGATTGAAGAATACATACAGGGCCGCTATGACATTGATGAATCGCGCCTGCTCCATGAGGTCGCGGTGTTTGCAGAGCGCGCCGACATTTCTGAAGAGATTACGCGCTTGCGCAGCCATTTTTCCCAGTTCGGACAGATCGCGGATGAAACGGAAGCGATCGGGCGCAAGCTGGATTTTCTTGTACAGGAATGCCATCGGGAAATCAATACGATTGGCGCCAAGGCAAATCATCTGGAAATCAGTCAGAAAGTGGTCATTTTGAAAGCTGAGTTAGAAAAAGTGAAAGAACAGGTGCAAAATATAGAATAAAGCAGTAGAATAAGAGTTAATCCAATAATCCCGCTGAAACAGGGAGGCGTAAATGAATGGCCATTAAATTGATCAATATAGGATTCGGAAATATTGTCTCAGCCAATCGCATTATTTCGATTGTGAGCCCGGAATCTGCACCGATTAAACGCATCATCCAGGAAGCGCGGGAACGTGGTATGCTGATTGACGCAACGTACGGCAGGCGTACACGTGCGGTAATCGTCACAGATAGCGACCATGTGATTTTGTCGGCTGTGCAACCGGAAACAGTGGCCCACCGGTTGACCAGCAAAGACGATGATTCTGACGAATAATTGAACGGGGGATTGTATGACGCAAAACAGAGGATTGTTGCTTGTTTTGTCAGGGCCGTCCGGCGTCGGAAAAGGGACGGTATGCGCCGCACTTCGGCCGCGTATGAAAGAGCTTGTATATTCGGTATCGGCGACGACGCGCGCGCCGCGCGCTGGAGAAATAGACGGGGTGAACTATTTCTTTAAGACAAAAGAAGAATTTAAAGCAATGATCGAGAATGACGAATTGCTGGAATGGGCAGAATATGTTGGTAATTTCTACGGCACGCCCCGCAAATTTGTGGAAGATACGCTTGCGAGCGGCCTTGATGTTATTTTGGAGATTGAAGTACAGGGGGCGCTGCAAGTTAAGCAGAAGTTTCCAGAGGGAATATTCATTTTCCTTGCACCGCCCGATTTGAAAGAGCTTCGCTCCCGCATCACCGGCCGGGGGACGGAAACGGAAGAAAGCATCCACAAGCGGATGATGATGGCGAAGGCGGAAATCGAGCTGATGGATCATTATAATTATGTTGTTGTCAACGATGAAGTGGACAAGGCCTGCGAACGCATCGAAGCCATCGTGACGGCCGAACATCTGAAAAAAGAGCGACAAATCACGAAATACCGTGATTGGCTTAAGGAGGTTTTTTGACGCTATGATTTATCCTTCTATTGATGTATTGCTTAAAAAAGTGGACAGCAAATATACGCTGGTGAGCATCGCTGCGAAACGCGCCCGCCAGATGCGCGAGCAGAACAAATTTTTGCTTGAAAAGCCTGTTTCCCACAAATTTGTCGGCATCGCGCTGGAGGAACTGCACGCCGGAAAAATCGATTTTGAAAGAAAGTAAGACGGCAAACAAAAGAGAGCGCATATCGGAACCGGGGCTCATGTAAAACATACGCGGGAACGATATGCGCTTTTTCTGCATGATGAGGGAAAAAGGCACGCATGTATTTTATGCATCAGGTTCCTGTACGGAGGGAGAAAACAAATGAAGGGAAAAACGATTGTGATCGGTGTCGCGGGAGGTATCGCGATATATAAAATTGCCGATTTATGCAGCAAATTGACACAAAAGGGCGCGGATGTATGGGTTCTGATGACCGAGGCGGCGACAAAGTTTGTCCAGCCGGTTACTTTTCAAGCGCTCGTACGAAATCCGGTACTAACCGACATATTCCAAGAACCGAATCCATCGGTGATTTCTCATATTGATGTAGCGGATCGGGCTGATTTGTTTTTGATTGCACCTGCGACAGCCAACATTATCGGTAAAATGGCGAACGGCATCGCTGACGACATTGTAACTACAGCTTATCTGGCTACGAAAGCCCCGGTATGGATTGCGCCCGCGATGAATGTAAACATGTACAATCATCCGGCGGTTCAGCATAATATTCGCCGTCTCGCGGAATACGGCTACCGGTTTATTGAACCTGCGGAAGGGTATCTTGCGTGTGGCTGGATCGGCAAGGGCCGCCTGGCTGAGCCTATGGATATTTTGCAGGAGATGGAAAGATTTTTCGCTGCGGTAGAGCGCCAAGATATGAAGGACATCCGCCTGCTTGTAACGGCGGGCGCAACCCGAGAAGCGGTCGATCCTGTGCGTTTTTTCACGAACCGTTCGTCTGGAAAAATGGGGTACGCGATTGCGGAAGCGGCGGCCAAGCGCGGCGCGAAGGTAACGCTGGTGAGCGGAAAAACCGATCTCACTCCGCCCGCAGGCGTGGAGTTTGTGGAAGTGACGTCGGCGGAAGATATGTACCAGGCTGTTATTTCGCGTTATGATGACATGGATATTGTAGTCAAAGCGGCTGCGGTGGCCGATTATCGCCCGAAAGTTGTACATAGCCAGAAAATGAAGAAAAAATCCGGTGATCTTGTGCTGGAGCTTACGCGGACACGCGATATTCTTGCGGATCTTGGCAAACGCAAGACGCATCAATTCCTTGTAGGATTTGCCGCAGAGACGGAAAACGTGGAAGAAAACGCGCGAGGCAAGCTAGAGCGGAAAAACGCGGATATGATCGTGGCGAATAACGTGACACAAAGCGGTGCTGGCTTTGGCGTGGATACTAACATTGTTACCATTTATACGCGGGATGGAAAAAGCGAGGCGCTGCCGCAGATGAGAAAAACGGAGATTGCCGACTGCTTGCTGGATAAAGTGCTTGAGGCACGCGGGGGGCAAAAACGGCAGTGATGTATGCCCGGGTTATTGTTGACGTGCCGGTCATAGATACGGATCGTCCGTTTGATTACCGGATTCCTCCGGCGCTTGCACCGTTTGTACAGGTTGGAAGCCGCGTTTCCGTCCCGTTTGGCCCTCGCAAACTGCAGGGGTTTGTGATTGAGTTGTCTGAAGTGTCGGAAGTAAAAAAAACGCGTGATATTCTCGATGTGCTTGATGTGGAGCCTCCGCTGACCGAGGAAATGGTATGGTTGGCCAGACGTATGAGCGAGCGTTACATGTGCACATACTATGCTGCGCTGCAAGCGATGATTCCAGCGGTTTTGCGCTCAAGCTACGAAAAGCAAATTTCTTTGACTCCGGCAGGAGAGATGTTTGTGCCGGTACTTCCGGAAGAACAAGCATTTTACCAATATATCGCGAAACGTCAGCCTGTGTCTTGGAATAAAGTAATAAAAGAGTTCCCTGATGCCGCAGGCTGGATTGATGAAGGCATTAAGCAAGGTCGGCTTACAGTGGAGCAGGTGGTAGGTGATCGGGCCACCACAAAAAACGTAACGATTCTTTCGCCTGCGGTTTCCATAGAAGAGCTGGAAACTGCGCTGGAAAAGCTTCCGAAAACAGCGGTGCGGCAGAAAGAGGTTTTGTCCCACTTCATTCATTTTTACGGCCCCATTTCGCAGCCTGAGTTGCTTTCTATGCTTGGCATCTCAAACCACGCTATAAAAAGCTTGGTGGATAAAGGTTTGCTTAATAGCCAGGAGGTAGAAGATTATCGCGATCCGTTTGCCGGGCGGAAGTTTAAGCCTGTGACGAAGCACGTGTTTACCGCCCAGCAGCAGGCCGTTATCGACGGTATTACGGAGGGGATGAATCCGCCTGTTTATTTTCCGTGCCTGTTGCACGGAGTGACAGGCAGCGGAAAGACGGAAGTCTATCTTGAGATTATGGAACGTACCATTGCGCAGGGGCGAGAAGCGATTTTGCTCGTGCCAGAAATTTCGCTTACACCGCAGATGGTGAACCGGTTCAAAGGCCGGTTCGGCAGCCAGGTTGCGGTGATGCACAGCCGCCTTTCGCAAGGGGAGCGCTATGACGAGTGGCGGAAAATTCGGCGTGGCGAAGTAAAAGTCGCCATCGGCGCGCGTTCCGCTATTTTCGCTCCATTTCAAAATCTGGGTCTTATTATTCTAGATGAAGAACATGAAGGTTCGTATAAACAGGAGGAGACGCCGCGCTACCATGCCCGTACGATTGCCCAGTACCGTGGTATGCGCCACAAAGCGGTCGTTATTTTCGGCAGCGCTACTCCGTCGATGGAATCGTACCATGAGGCAAGGAGAGGAGCGATTCGTTTCTTTGAAATGAAAGACAGGGTGCATAACCGGCCGCTTCCGAAAGTCATAGTAGTGGATATGCGTGAAGAATTGCGGGAAGGAAACCGAACGATGTTCAGCAGGCCGCTTATGGCCGCCATTCACGATCGGTTAAGCAAACATGAGCAGATGGTCATGTTTTTGAATCGGCGCGGCTTTTCTACGTTCGTCATGTGTCGTTCTTGCGGTTACGTCGCTCAGTGCCCGCACTGCGACATTTCGTTAACGTACCATCGCAGCAACCGGACGCTTCGCTGTCATTACTGCGGTTTTACGGAACGTGAACCGCGTGTTTGCCCGGAATGCGGAAGCGAACACATTCGTTTCTTTGGCGCGGGCACGCAAAAAGTTGAAGAAGAGCTGGCCCGCTATTTTCCGGGGATTCGCGTCATTCGAATGGATGTTGATACTACGGGACGGAAGGGCGCACACGAAAAGTTGTTGCAGGCGTTTCGTGAAGGAAAGGGCGACGTACTTTTGGGTACGCAAATGATCGCCAAAGGACTCGATTTTCCGAACGTCACACTTGTTGGTGTGTTGGCGGCGGACAGTATGCTGCACTTGCCGGATTTCCGCGCCGCGGAGCGTACGTTCCAACTGATCACTCAAGTAGGTGGCCGGGCAGGTCGGCATGAAAAAACGGGCGAAGTCATACTTCAGACATACAATACGGAGCATTATAGCATCCGGTATGCAAGCCAGCACAATTATGAATCTTTTTTTGTGGAAGAAATCAAGCAGCGCTATGAGAAAAACTATCCGCCCTACTATCGGCTCATCTTGTTTACGTTTGCGCATGAAAATGTACCGCTGGTAGTTAAAACAGCAGAGCGGTTTGCGAAGCGTCTCCGCGAAATCATTCCGCCGGGCGCATATTTGCTAGGGCCGGTCGCTTCGCCCATTGCTCGTATCAAAGATAGATATCGTTTCCAATGCATGATAAAATATAAAAATGATCCGTATGTATCATCTGCCGTACACAGGATCGTGCGGGCATTTGAAGAGGAACGAAAAAAAACGGGAATTACGCTTACGGTAGACGTAGACCCGCAAATGATGATGTAATGCAAGAAGGTGGTGGCTTCTAATTAAAGATGCTTCCGCTTGTGTAGGAGGAAAAAATAATGAGTATTCGAATGATCGTAAAGCATCCGAACCCGGTTTTGCGGGAAAAATGTAAAGAAGTAACAAAATTTAATGCAAATCTTCACAAATTGCTTGATGATATGGCTGAAACAATGTATGACGCGGAAGGTGTCGGCCTGGCCGCGCCACAGGTAGGTATTACCAAACGCGTTATTGTCATTGATGTTGGTGATGGGATTATCGAAATGGTGAACCCGGAAATTATCGAAATGAAGGGGGAACAGTTTGGCCCGGAAGGTTGTTTAAGCATTCCGGGGCTCGTGGGCGATGTTCGCCGCGCCCGTTGGGTAAAAGCGAAAGCTCAGGATCGCCATGGCAAAGAATTTATTATTGAAGGGGAAGACTTGCTTGCGCGTGCCATTCAACATGAGATCGATCATTTGAATGGTGTACTGTTTATCGATATTGCAGAGAAGACGTATGCAGCAAAAGAATAGAAGGGACGCAGAAGGAGTGGAAGCTTGTGCGAATCGTTTTTATGGGCACCCCGGATTTCGCGGTGCCCTGTTTGCAGAAGTTGGCGGAGGAAAAGTATAACATCGTCGCGGTAGTGACGCAGCCGGATCGTCCGAAGGGCCGGAAAAAGCAGCTGACTCCGCCGCCGGTGAAAGAAGCCGCTCTAAAACTGGGGATTCCGGTGTTGCAGCCGGAAAAATTAAAAAGGAACGGCACGGAAGACATTCTAGCTTATGAACCGGATTTAATCGTTACCGCCGCATTCGGACAAATTCTCCCGAAAGAGATCATTGAGTATCCGAAGTATGGCTGCATTAATGTACACGCCTCTCTTTTGCCTGCGTACCGCGGCGGCGCGCCGATTCACAAGGCCATTATTGACGGACAACAAGAAACGGGTGTAACCATTATGTATATGGTCGAAAAATTGGACGCGGGCGATATTTTGAGCCAGGTGCGTGTCACGATTGAAGAGAGCGATAATGTGGGGACAATGCACGATAAGTTGAGCAAAGCGGGAGCCCGGTTGCTCGTCGAGACGATTCCGAAGCTGATAAGCGGTGAAATTCAGCCGGTGCCGCAGGATGAGGCCCGAGTGACGTATGCCTGGAACATCCAGCGGAAAGATGAGAGGCTTGACTGGACGAAAAGCGCGCGTCAGTTGTTTAACCAAGTGCGCGGCCTGAACCCTTGGCCAGTGGCGTACACAGAGGTGGACGGTCAGGTAATGAAAGTGTGGGAGGCGTATGTACTGCAAGAAGACGGGAAAGGTGCCGAAGAGCCAGGTACGATTCTTTCGGTCGCGCCGGAAGGTATCGATGTGCAGACCGGGGAAGGCGTGCTGCGCCTGACACGCATTCAACCGGCCGGCAAGAAAGCGATGGCGGTAGCGGATTATGTGAGGGGAAGCGCAAGCGTGGCATCGGGTATGTGTTTTGCGACGGGGTCTGGCGATGAGTAGGCGGAAGAAAGCGCTGCCCGAACCAGGGAACGCCCGTGAACTTGCGGTGCGTGTGCTCGCGGATATCGAGAACCGGCAGGCGTACAGCAATCTGGAACTAAAGCGCGTACTGGAGCAGACAAAGCTGCTGCATCGGGATAAAGCTCTGGCAACAGAGCTTGTCTACGGGACGATAAGCCGCTTATATACGCTTGACTGGATGCTTGCGCAATTTGTAAATCAACCGCTCGACAAACTGGAAGGATGGGCGCGCAACTTGCTGCGTATCAGCTTCTATCAGCTGACCTATCTTGATCGCATTCCGGCCCACGCCGTCGTGCATGAAGCGGTAGAAATTGCTAAAGTGTGGGGGCATAAAGGCGTTGCCGGAATGGTTAACGGCGTGCTGCGCAACCGACTGCGCCATCCAGAAAGAGTTGACATTCCGGCCGATTTACCACCAGTGGAACGCATCGCGCTTGTCCATTCCCATCCGAAGTGGATGGTGGAAGAATGGCTGCGACGCTTTGGCGAAGTGGAGACAGAGAACATGTGTGCTGCAAACAATCAGCCGCCGCGCTTGAGTCTTCGGGCTAATGTTCTTCGTGCAACGAGGGATGAACTCATCGCCCAGATTGAAAAGCAGGCCACGGATGCGGAAGTAGAGCCTTCCATGATCGCTCCGGAAGGAGTCATCGCAAGCGATGTCGGCAATATCGCTGAATTGCCAGCCTACACGAGCGGTTCTTGCACGGTACAGGATGAAAGTTCGATGCTGGTCGCGCGGGCGCTTGCGCCGGAAGCAGGCATGAGGGTGCTCGACATGTGCGCTGCGCCGGGCGGAAAGACAACTCATATTGCTGAGCTCATGGGCAATAAGGGACAAATTATTGCGCTGGATGTGCATCCGCATAAGATCAAGCTGATCGAAGCGAACGCATTTCGCCTTGGCATTTCGATTATTCGCGCGCGCCATGGGGATGCGCGGGATGCGGCCCGTCTGCTGGCTGGTGAGACGTTTGACCGGATTCTTGTGGACGCACCGTGCACAGGACTTGGTGTTATCCGCCGCAAACCGGATATTAAATGGTACAAATGGCAAGAAGACGCGCGGGCCATCAGCGAAATTCAGTACGAAATATTATGTGCTGCTTCCCGTCTTGCTGCGCCAGGAAGCAAAATAGTTTACAGCACATGCACCGTGCAGCCGGAAGAAAATATCGAGCTGGTGCGCCGCTTTTTAGCCGGGCATCCGGAATGGGAACTGGACAAATCGCTCATCCAGGATATGCCCAGAGCGTTGCAGGAGAAGTATCCAACGCTTGTCGAGGGGTATGTGCAAATTTTGCCCCATCATTTCCATACAGACGGCTTTTTTATTTCTCGCCTGAAAATGAAACAATAGTAGGAAGCGTATTTTATGCTTCCTTTTTCTTTTTGCAAATTATTTGTGATACAATATGATGTGAACTTTTTGAGGAAGATATGGTGATTTAAAGCATGAAATCTTTTATTTATAGCTTAACCTTGCCCGAATTGCAAGAATGGATGCAGCAAAATGGAGAGAAAGCGTTTCGCGCCGGGCAGGTATTTGATTGGCTATATGTCAAGAGGGTGGGTTCATTCGCTGAGATGACCAACCTGTCCAAAGCGCTGCGCGAGAAGTTGGATGCATCATTTAGCATGGATGCGCTGCGCGAGATTACACGTCAAGTTTCACAAGACGGAACGGTGAAGTTCCTTTTTTCACTACATGACGGCCATGCCATTGAAACGGTCATCATGCGTCATAATTACGGCAACAGTATTTGCGTTACAACTCAAGTTGGCTGCCGCATCGGTTGCACATTTTGTGCCTCAACGCTCGGCGGCCTGAAACGCAATCTGGAAGCGGGCGAGATTGTCGCCCAGGTGCTGACGGCACAAAAAGCGCTTGATCCGGAAGGACAGCGGGCTAGCCATGTGGTTGTGATGGGCATCGGTGAGCCGTTTGAAAACTATGATGCGCTGTTGTCATTCCTCCGCATTATCAATGATAAGAAAGGATTAAACATCGGTCAGCGGCACATTACGGTATCAACAAGCGGTATCGTGCCGTACATTTACCGGTTTGCCGACGAAAAAATGCAGGTCAATCTGGCGATTTCTTTGCACGCGCCGAATGCGGAAATTCGCACGCGCCTTATGCCGGTGAACCGCCGTTATCCGATGGATGAACTGATGCGTGCCTGCGAGTATTATATTAAAACAACCGGGCGCCGTCTGACTTTCGAGTACGGCTTGTTTGGCGGGGTTAACGACCAGCCCGGGCACGCGGAAGAGCTGGCCGAATTGCTGGATGGCATGCTGTGCCATGTGAATTTAATTCCAGTTAACTATGTCCCGGAACGCAACTATGTACGCACCGCGCGCAACGACATTTTCAAGTTCCTAAGAATTTTGCAAGCAAAAGGTATTAACGCCACGATTCGCCGGGAACACGGCAGCGATATCGCTGCGGCCTGCGGCCAACTGCGGGCCCAGCACGCTAAACAGACGTAGGGGTGAGGATACGGATGGAGTCAGTCATACAAACGCATATCGGTTGTGTGAGACAAACAAATGAGGATTCCGGGCGAGTTCAGCGCTACGATAATGGATGGATTCTTGGAATTGTGGCTGATGGTATGGGCGGCCACCAAGCAGGGGATGTTGCCAGCCAGATGGCGGTGGACATCATTTGCGACTCGCTGCGCGAAGTGGCCGACCATCTTACGCCGAACGAATTGCAGCAAAAACTAAATGATGCGATTCAACTTGCCAACGAGCGAATTCTCGCGTACGCACAGGAGCATGAAGAATGCCACGGCATGGGAACAACGGTCGTTATCGCGCTCATGAACCGGCAGCTTGGCGTTCTCGCACATGTCGGAGACAGCCGAATTTACCGGTATAGTCACGGAATTTTGCAGCAGATCACGAACGATCATACGCTTGTGAATGAGCTTTTGCGCAATCACCAAATCACGCAGGATGAAGCGGCCAACCACCCGCGACGCAATATTTTGACCCGCGCTCTTGGCACGGACAAAAAGGTGAAAGCCGACTTTAGCATTTTGCATTGGGATACGGGCGATACGCTGCTTCTTTGTTCTGATGGGCTCTCCGGCAAAATCAGCGGAGAGACGATCGCGTCCGTACTCGCGAACGGTTCCCTGAAAGAAATGGCGGACGAGTTGATTGCCCGGGCATTAAAAGCGGGTGGAGAAGATAACATTACGGTTATCCTTTTGCGCAATCAACCGGAGGCTGGAGAATGAAAGGGGGGAGCCTGCAAATGATTGGAAAACGAATCGGAGGCCGCTATGAGATCGAGCAAAAAATTGGGGAAGGCGGCATGGCCATTGTCTATCGTGCGCGCGATACGCTATTGAATCGTACGGTCGCGCTTAAAGTGCTGCGCTCCCAGTTCGGCAACGATGACGATTTTGTGGCCCGCTTTCATCGGGAAGCCCAGGCGGCGGCGAGCCTATCGCATCCACACGTAGTAAATATATATGATATCGGTCAGGAAGATGATATGTACTACATCGTAATGGAGTATGTGGAAGGGATGACGCTGAAGCAGTACATCAATGAACACGCTCCCCTCGATGTGAAAGAAGCGGTGGACATTGCGATCCAGATTTGTGATGCGCTTGACCATGCTCATCAGAATGAATTAATTCATCGCGACATTAAGCCGCACAATATTCTTATTAACAAGTTCAGGCGCATTAAAGTTACCGACTTTGGAATTGCCCGGGCCGTCTCATCTGTCACGATCACGCATACCGGTTCCGTACTCGGTTCTGTTCATTATTTTTCGCCGGAACAGGCAAAAGGCATTGCGGCCGGCGCCAAGTCCGATTTATATTCTCTCGGGGTTGTATTATACGAGATGCTGACGGGTGAACTTCCTTTTTCCGGGGATTCGCCGATTAGTGTGGCGCTGAAGCATTTGCAGGAACCGTATGTGCGGCCGCGCAAGTTGCGTCCAGAAATTCCGCAAAGCGTGGAAAACATTATCGTTCGCGCGATGGCTAAAGAGCCGATGTACCGGTATGAATCGGCGCGCGAAATGCTTGAGGATTTGCGGACGTGTTTGACTTCTGAACGGAGAAGCGAGGCGCCTTATGTTCTGCCGGAGAAATACGCGCCGGAAGAAGATCCGGAGATTACCCGCGTGATTCCGGCTATCAAACCTGAGATGCTGCGCAAACGTTCGTGGGATGAAGAAGAAGGGCATACGATTCGTGAGATTCCGGCGGTGAGTGCCGCGGAAAAAGCGCCCGTACAGGAAGAGGAAGAAGAGACGGAAGAGCGGGCGAGGCCGGTTCCGTGGAAAAAGGCGATTGGCTGGACGGGTGGTATTCTGCTGTTTTTTGTGCTGGTAGGCGCTAGCATATTTTACGGTTTCTCTTGGTTGGGCGTACCGCCTGACGTAGTCGTGCCGTCGGTGCAAAATCTACCGCTGGAAGAAGCGCGCCAGAAGCTTGAGGCCGTTCATCTGAAGCCGGCGATTCAGGAACAGTTTGATAACACGGTAGAGGCAGGACATGTTATTAAACAGAATCCGGTGGCCAACATGCCGGTAAAAGAAGGCACCGAAGTCCAGCTTATTGTCAGCAAGGGCAAGCCGAAGGCGACAATGCCAAATTTCGTCGGCCAGAATATTGACGAAATCGAAAGCCAGCTTGCAGGTAAATATAAAGACTATAAAATTGAAAAAGAACCGAGTGAAGAACAGCCTGCCGGCACAATTCTCAGGCAAACGCCAGCTGCCGGCACAGAAATCGTCGCGGGCGAAACTGAAGTTCGGCTGGTCGTAAGCGATGGACAGGATAAAGTAACCATGCCGAATTTGGTCGGGTTGACAGAAGAAGAAATGAAGGCAAAAATGGAAAGATTAGGTTTACGCCTTCAGCTTGAACGGGCGCCGAGCTACAAACCGGAAGGAATGGTTATCGAGCAGTCGTATCGCCCGGATAATCGCTTGGAGAGAGGCACGTGGGTGCGTGTGACGGTAAGTTCCGGCCTGCCGGAAGAAGCGCGCCGCGTGAAGGAAGAAGTGGATGTTTATCTGAATCCAGGCGAAAAAGCAAACATCGAGATTAAAGTAACGGATGCCACCGGGGAGAATAAGACCATAGAAAATTACACCATCACGCAAAGCATCAAGTTTCAAATCCCGGTCGTTCTTTCGCCTTCGAAAGACGCACTCATCCAGGTGTACAAGGATGGACAATTGTACCAGGAAAAACAAGTCAGATACAGCGATTTTCAATAACATAGTTGGAGGGGTCTCATGCCGCAGGGCCGTATTGTAAAAGTGCTGGCCGGTTACTACTATGTGCAGGATGGGGATCAGTGCTGGCGGTGCCGAGCCAGGGGAGTATTCCGGAAAAAAGGCATAACGCCGCTTGTCGGGGACGAAGTCGTATACGAAGCGAATGGAACAGAAGGGACAGTAACCGAAGTTTTGCCGCGGACGAGCGAATTAATCCGTCCGCCCATCGCTAATATCGATCAGGCGATACTCGTATTTTCCCTTGTCGAACCCGACTTTAATCCGCAATTGCTGGATAAATTTCTTGTGCACACAGAAGCGGCCGGAGTGGATGCAGTGATTTGTTTGACAAAGGCCGATTTAGTGCCGAACATAAGCGAAATTGAGCGCGTCTGGGCCTATTGTGAAGCTATCGGCTATCCGGTCGCTGTAACCAGTTCGAAAAGCAAAAGCGGAATAGAAGAAATCCGCGCCCGTCTGCGCGGACATCTCTCTGTTTTTGCCGGACAATCCGGCGTCGGGAAGTCTTCGCTTTTAAACGCGTTGTTCAACGAATTAAACCTTGAGACGGCGCCGATTAGCCAGAAGCTGGGTCGCGGGCGTCATACAACCCGCCATGTGGAATTAATCCGTTTGCCGGAAGGCGGCTGGGTGGCGGATACGCCCGGTTTTAGTTCGCTCGATTTTCAGGCGATTGCAGCGGGCGAACTGGGGCTGTATTTTAAGGAAATGCGCTCAAGGCTTGGTGAATGCAAGTTCCGGGGCTGCTTGCATGTAAACGAGCCGAATTGCGCCGTGCGCGCCGCTGTCGAAGCGGGGGAAATCCAGCCTGCGCGTTATCAGCATTACGTAGAGTTTTTACAGGAAATTAAGGATAGAAAGCCGAGGTACTAGACATATGGTTAAGATTGCACCTTCCATTCTTTCCGCGGATTTTGCCCGCTTGGGAGAGGAAATTAAAGAGGTTGAACAGGGAGGAGCGGATTGGATTCATGTCGATGTAATGGATGGGCATTTCGTGCCGAATCTGACTATCGGTCCGTTGGTTGTCAAGGCAATCCGTCCGCATACGAACCTGACGCTTGATGTTCATCTAATGATTGAGAATGCGGATTTCTACATTCCTGAATTTGCAAAGAGCGGCGCCGATATGATTACCGTGCATCAGGAAGCGTGCGTGCATCTGCACCGCACGATCTACCATATTAAAAATCAGGGCGTGAAGGCGGCCGTATCGCTAAATCCGGCGACGCCGGTATCCACGCTTGAGCACATACTCGAAGACATTGACATGGTGCTGTTGATGTCGGTCAACCCGGGCTTTGGCGGCCAGAAGTTTATCCCGGAAGTTGTGCGCAAGATAAAGCAACTGAGAGAGTTGCTTGTGGAGCGCGGCCTGGAAGATAAAGTAGAGATTCAAATTGATGGCGGTATCAACGCAGAGACAGCGCCGCTTGTCGTGGAAGCAGGCGCGACTTGCCTTGTGGCCGGTAACGCTATCTTCGGACAGCAGGATCGCGCTCGGGCAATTCGGGAAATCAGGCAGGCGTGCGAATGACAGAAGGCCCGGAAATTCTCCTTTCTTTATGTTAAAGAAAGGAGAATTTTTTTATTCTTTTTTATCGGTTTTCATAAATCCCCTGAATCGATCATATGTTAAATCGAGCGAATAAATGAAAATCGCAGATGATACACATCTGAGGAACCAAGGTGAATATACTAAATTGTACCTGAATTAAGGGGAGGGGTCATCATGAAGTTTTATACCATTAAGCTGCCGAAGTTTCTCGGAGGATTGATTCGCGCGATTCTCGGCGGAGGAAAACGATGAGGCGGCGCAAGACATGAAAAAGCACCATAAATCAGGTGCTTTTCTGTCTTAATAAGAAAGAAAACGATCGTGGTCTGTTAACCACAAGTCCTGACGTGAAAACAGCTTGTCAACGCCATGGCGAACTGAGGGAGTATGAAGGAAAGGCTCAAACAATGAAAAAGAACCTGCCATAAATAGCAGGTCCCGTCCGGACGCAACTTGATGCGCTACGGTTTCCTTTATTAAACACGGGTAACTAAACCAGAGCGTAACGCTTTTGTGCTTACGTATACGCGCTTCGGCTTACCATCCACTAGGATGCGCACTTTTTGCACGTTTACGCCCCATTTGCGCTTGTTTGCGCGGTTGGAGTGGCTGCGTTTATTACCGGTTCCTGCCCGCTTTCCAGTTACGTAACATACACGTGCCATTTATTTCCACCTCCCTGAGATGCAGTCACACAAAATGACTCTCTTTGCATACTCAAACATAATATCATACGCGCTGTTTAAAAGCAAGCAATCTGTCAATGGTTTATCCTTTACATCGTTAGAGGATGCGCCTGCACTCTATGTGAATGAACCGTCGTAGGTTAAGGCGGATGCGGGAAGACAAAAATTGTAAGAATAGTTTTGCTATGGAGGTTGGGGTTGTCAGCCTTGATGCTGTATAAAGTATAATATGAATAATAGATATTGCGTTCCTATCATGCTTGATGATAGGAATATTTTTATTGTAAGGGGGAAACGTTTTGAAATATCGCTCCGTATTTGACATTATTGGCCCGGTGATGATCGGACCTTCCAGTTCACATACAGCGGGGGCGGCTCGTATTGGCAGAGTGGCACGCGTGTTGTTCGGCAGGGCGCCGGAAAGAATCGATATTACTTTTTTCGGTTCGTTTGCCAAGACGCACAAAGGTCATGGAACGGATATTGCGATTGTCGGCGGTGTGCTGGGTTTTGATACATCGGATAAACGGATCGTTGATTCGCTGGAGATTGCCCGCCGCTCCGGCGTGTCGGTAGTGTTTCATATAGATGAAGAAGAAGAAATTACCCATCCGAACATGGCGCGGATCAAGTTGCAGGATAAGGAAGAAAGCCTTGAAATTACGGGAATCTCCATCGGTGGGGGAAAAATTGAGATTACGGAAATTAACGGTTTTACGGTAAAGCTTTCAGGAAATTCTCCTGCTTTGCTTGTACTGCATAAAGACCGATTCGGCATGATTGCCAGCGTTTCCAATGTGTTAACAAGATGGCAAATGAATATCGCGGCAATGGAAGTGGCCCGTAAATCCAAAGGAAGCGAGGCATTGATGGTAATAGAAACAGACCAGGATTTGCCGGAGGATGCAGTGCGCGAAATTGAAGCGATTCCCCATGTGCTGAAAGCGTCGCTGCTGTCGCTTTAGACTTGAAACAAACATGAAAACGAAAAAAGAAATCCGTAAAGGAGAATGAGAAGATGCAGTTTAAGACGGTTGCTGAGCTTGTCCAGCTGTCTGCTCACGAGAATAAACCCATTTCAGAAATTATGATTTTGGCTGAAATAGAAGTTTCAGGCCGGACACGGGAGGCCATTATGCAGGAAATGTACCGAAATCTTGAAATAATGGAGCAGGCGGTACAGCGCGGAACTATGGAGAAAGTGGCTTCACGCAGCGGATTAAGCGGGGGCGATGCTCGAAAGTTGCAGGCATATATTAAAAAAGGAAAAACGCTGGCTGGAGCGGAGGTGTTGGATGCGGTAAGCAAGGCGATTGCGACCAACGAAGTGAACGCGGCGATGGGCACGATTGTAGCAACACCGACAGCGGGCGCCTGCGGCATTATTCCAGGCACATTGTTCTCGATTGCGCCGCGTTTGCAGGCGACTCGCGAAGCCATGGTACGTTATTTGTTTACCGCGGGCGCTATCGGTTATGTGATTGCCAATAATGCTTTTATTGCGGGCGCTACAGGCGGTTGCCAAGCGGAGGTAGGATCGGCTACAGCTATGGCTGCTGCGGCGATTGTTGAAATGGCCGGTGGCACCGCGGAACAATCGGCGCATGCAACCGCCATTGCGCTGAAAAATTTGCTCGGCCTTGTATGTGATCCAGTAGCCGGTTTAGTTGAAGTGCCATGCGTAAAGCGGAACGCTATGGGGGCGGCGATCGCCACCGTGGCAGCCGATATGGCTTTGGCCGGTATCAAGAGCCGGATTCCCTGTGATGAAGTTATTGATGCGATGTACCGGATCGGCAAAACGATGCCGCATGCTTTAAGAGAGACTGCGTTAGGAGGGTTAGCGGCTACGCCGACAGGAAAAGCATTGGAGGCGAAAATTTTCGGTGGGCCGCTTAAGGGAAAAAGTGAGTAACAAATTATTGCAGCCCGTCACCGCGCTCAAAGGCATCGGGGCGGAGCGGGCGCTTGATCTCGAAGCGCTCGGCATCCGCACCATCGAAGATTTGCTCGAACACTTTCCGTATCGTTACGAAGACTACCGGGTGCGGGATGTAAGCGAGGCGGAAGACGGGGAAAAGATTACGATTGTCGGAACGGTATATGGCGAGCCCGTCGTCCGGTTCTATGGCCAGAAGAAATCGCGTTTGTCGGTGAAAGTGGTGGTAGACAGGGTGGTGCTGACCGCCATCTGGTTCAACCGCCACTTTTTGAAGCAACAGCTGCGTGCCGGGCGCGAGATTATGCTATCCGGAAAGTTTGAGCGGGCGCGTTTGCAAATAACAGTAAGTGAACACTATTTTCTTGATACGGGAAAAAAGGTACCGAAAGAAGGAACCATTGAGCCGGTCTATTCGACGACCGCCAATATTCAAGTAAAACAAATGCGCCGCTGGGTGGCGGAAGCGTTAAGAGAATACGGGGGAGCGGTGGAAGAAATTCTACCGCCTTACCTCGTGCAAAAATATAAGCTTGCTTCCCGGGCGGAGGCCATTCGCAATATTCATTTTCCGACAAGCATTGCAGCCGGCAAACAGGGTCGGCGCAGGCTGGCATTCGAGGAGTTGTTTTTATTTCAGTTAAAGCTTGCAGCTTACCATGCGATGAACCGGAGAGCGAGCGATGGGATGGCGCAGAAAATACCGCTCGACAAGGTGCGCGCTTTTGTTCGGAGCTTGCCGTTTTCACTGACAAACGCCCAGAAGCGGGTGATCAAAGAGATACTGGATGACATGCAGGCGAAATACCGGATGAATCGTCTGCTTCAGGGAGACGTGGGCTCCGGAAAAACAGTAGTGGCAGCCATTGCCCTGTTTGCCACCGCTTCTGCGGGATTTCAAGGCGCATTGATGGTGCCGACAGAAATTCTTGCCGAGCAGCATTATGCGACGCTTAAGCAATTGCTTGAGCCGCATCGGATTGAAATCGCCTTATTATCCGGCAGTGCAACGGCGCGTCAGCGCCGCGACATTCTGGCTGGGTTACAATCCGGGATGATTCATATTGTGGTTGGCACGCATGCTCTCATTCAAGAAGATGTGTATTTCAGAGAACTTGGACTGGTCATTACGGACGAGCAGCACCGTTTCGGGGTAGAGCAGCGTCGTATTTTGCGGGAAAAAGGCTTGCATCCGGATGTGCTGTTTATGACTGCAACCCCGATTCCGCGGACGCTTGCCATTACCGCGTTTGGAGATATGGACGTATCGACCATCGATGAATTGCCGGCCGGCCGCAAGCCGGTAGAAACATACTGGGTGAAGCATGAGATGCTGGATCGGATCTTGGCCTTTATGCGTAAAGAATTGGATAAAGGGCGCCAAGCATATGTCATTTCCCCATTGATCGAGGAATCAGAAAAGCTGGATTTACAGAATGCTATCGATGTGCATGCGCAGTTAAGCCATTATTTCTCCGGAAAGTATAAGGTGGGGTTGATGCACGGGCGGCTGCCCGCAAAGGAAAAGGATGAAGTCATGCAGCAGTTTAGCCGGGGCGAGGTGCATGTGCTTGTTTCGACGACGGTGGTAGAAGTCGGAGTCAACGTACCGAATGCCTCTTTGATGGTTATATACGATGCCGAACGTTTTGGGCTCGCCCAATTGCACCAGTTGCGTGGCCGCGTGGGCCGTGGCTCGGAACAGTCATACTGCATCTTGATTGCCGATCCAAAAACGGAAGTCGGCAAGGAGCGGATGCGCATTATGACTGAGACGAACGACGGTTTCGAAGTGGCGCGTCGCGATCTGGAATTACGCGGCCCCGGAGATTTTTTTGGCACTAAACAGAGCGGGTTGCCAGAGTTTAAAGTGGCTGATGTTGTGCAGGATTATCGGATGCTTGAAGTAGCCCGTCAGGAGGCGGCCGATATGGTGAGCCGTCCTGCTTTTTGGGTTGGTCCGGAGTATGCGAAGCTACGCGAATATTTAAAGCGGGATGAGTATTTCCTAGAAAGAATAAAAGACTAAGATTCTGCGTGTTCTTCTTCCTCTTCCTCGTCTTCTTCCTGGTGGGTGGAAAGCAGGGGAGAGTGTTCCAATCGGTGCCCGATAATAATGACAAGATACATGAGGAGCATGGCGAACGCTGTCATGCCATAATAGCCGGCTCCGATGCTGATGCCGATGCCGCCCGCGAAAAACACCATGGCAGCGGATGTAAGCCCTTTGACAGAACGGCCACGCTGAATGATAAGACCGGCACCAAGAAAGCCGAGCCCGCTTACGATCTGAGCGGTGAGACGCATGGGATCCATCATTGTATGCCCGGCGACGGAGTAGCGCTCCACCGTGTGTATGGACACAAGCGTAAGCAGCGTGGAAGCGACCGTGACAAACGTATATGTTTTAATACCGGCAGGTTTGGAACGGCTTGTACGTTCCAGCCCGATCGCAAATCCAAAAAAAGCGCTCAACAGCAGACGGACGTACATTTCCCAATGTTCATGGGAAATCACTGCTTGAATAATACTATTTACAAAATGTTGCAATGAACTTCACCTCTCTCCGTGTTTTCTATCTTACCACATTCTATTCTATGGGAAATAAGATAAAAAAAAAACCGCCCGGCAATCATACAGGGCGGGCAAGCCAAACGCGTAATCGTTTGGCTTGCATAATGGGAGAGGAGAAACCGGAGGAAGAGCTTATGGGGAAACGTAAGTCTTCTCCGCGGTTGTCGGCAGCACGGAAGCCCGTGCTGCTGTTATTATTTTGGTCGGCTTCAGCTCATAATATACATACAAAAGTAAGAAAAGGCTTTAATTATTTACCAAGATATTTCGTTTGTGTTATACTAACGACGGTTAAAAACGGAAAATAGTGGAGTGGAAGCGATGCGAGTGATAGCTGGCTCGAAAAAAGGGCATCCGCTGCAAGCTGTGCCCGGCAAAAGTACACGCCCAACGGTGGATAAAGTAAAAGAGGCGATTTTTAGTATGATAGGTCCTTATTTTGAAGGGGGACTGGTTCTTGACTTGTACGCAGGCACGGGCGGGCTTGGCATCGAGGCATTGAGCCGGGGGGCGGAACGCTGCATTTTTATCGATGCAAACCGTAAGGCGGTTCACGTTATTTTTCAAAATCTTGGGACGACCGGTCTGCGCGATCAGGCAGAAGTGTACCGAAACGATGCGAACCGGGCTTTGAATGCGCTTAAAAAGCGGAAGCTTTCGTTTCGTATTGTGTTCCTTGATCCTCCGTATGCCGAGCAGCAAATCGAAAGCCAGATTGCGATGATGATTGATTACAGGTTGCTTGCGCCGGGCGCCGTTATTGTCGCAGAGCACGATGCCAAAGATATGCTATGCAACCGGATTGGCGGTGTCGTTAAGATAAAAGAAGTAACGTATGGACAAACGACAATTACCATTTATAAGAATGAGGGATAAAAAGGAGTGGGTATAGATGAGTATTGCGGTTTGCCCGGGAAGCTTTGACCCGGTTACATACGGGCACCTTGACATTATCCAGCGAGGTGCGAAAGTATTTGATAAGGTGATTGTGGCGGTATTAATTAATCGCAATAAAACGAATCCGGTTTTTACGATTGAAGAGCGGCTAGAACTTTTGCGCGAGGCGACGAAAGGGATGCCGAACGTGGAAGTGGACACATTTAATGGCCTGCTTGTCGAGTACATGCATACGAAAGGCGCGAAAGCGATTATCAAGGGTCTCCGCGCCGTTTCGGACTTTGAATATGAGATGCAGATGGCATCTATCAACCGCCTGTTGGATCATAACATCGAAACGTTTTTTATGATGACGAATAATCAGTACTCTTTCTTAAGTTCCAGCATTGTAAAAGAGGTTGGCAAATACGGTGCAGACGTTAGCAGTCTGGTGCCGCCGGTGGTGGAAAAGGCGCTGCGTGAAAAATTTGGAGAACCCCGTTAAAACGGGGTTTTTCGCTTCTATTTTTTGGAGGTGAAAGCGCCGAGCAGAAGGAACAGCCAGGTAGAGAGCATAAGCGTTGCACATACCAGCAGGGAAAGCGTCTGGGGGGAGGATAATGTCCAGAGTGAATCGCGCGCTGGGTCAAATGAAGACAGCCATACCGGAAGCGCTCCGTTGGCGCTTTGCTGTAGCTTCTTATACAGGAATGAGCCGATGGTATACGTGAACAGGAAGGAAAATAGTGCGTGGCACAGGCGGGCAAACAGGAACGGCAAATAGCGAATATCCGTTTCTGCAAGCAGGCTGGCCACTTGGGCATGCACAGAAAGCCCACCCCAAGCCAGAATGGCACTTGTCACCGCCATTATGAGCGCGGGCGGCTGGGAGGTGGACAGTTCGCTTGCCTGTTTCGCGCCGAGCGTGACTTCAAATAAGCCGTAGATGAACGCCTGGGCCGTTTCGAACGGATATCCGAAGAAAGAAAGTGTGGCGCCAAGTATATTAGAGAATAGAGCGATTAAACCGAGCTTCATAAATAGGGCGAGCAGGACAGAAAAAAGAAGGATAAACCCGCCGACAACGAGCTGAGTTTGGATCGATGTCATTACGGCATCGCCCATGAGCTTGCCGAACGTCCGTCCATCCTGTAAGCGGGCACGGTGCATGGCGACGAGCGCCCGTAAAAAAATTGGCCTTGATGTATCTGGATTATATGGTGTACGGGCAGCTTTGCGATCGTGGAGCGACATGATGAATCCGACGAGAATGGCGGAAAGGTAATGTGATATTAGCAGGATAAGTCCGATCTTCGCATTGTGAAAAAAACCGATGGAGACCGCGCCGGTAATAAAGACAGGATCAGATGTCGTAGTATAGGATACGAGGCGTTCACCTTCGGCACGTGAAATGAGATTTTTTTCGCGCAGACGGACGGTGAGCTTGGCGCTGATCGGATAGCCGGATGCAAAGCCCATCGTCCACACGAATGAACCTGATCCGGGAATGTTGAATATCGGGCGCATGAGCGGTTCAAGCAGAACGCCCATGAAATTGGCGAGGCCTAGGCCGAGCAAAATCTCTGAGGTGATGAAAAACGGAAGCAATGCCGGAAAGACGACATCCCACCAGATTTTCAAGCCGCGTAGTGCGGCCAAAAACGACGTTTTCGGGAAGAGTAGTAAACTTGCCGCAAGAAAAAAGGAGCATAGGGCGAACAGAAGGGTGACCATATAAGGTTTTATCGTACGCATGCAAATTCTCCTTACTTTATCCAACTTCTTCTCACACTTATATATGTACGAGCTTGCATTCTAAATTAGACCTGCTCCTAATACGGGCATACGGCGGAGAAAAGAAAACGGAGAAATGGAGGGAAGATGATGTCGCGAATCGGTTTGGCCTTGGGATCGGGCGGTGCGCGCGGATTTGCGCATATCGGAGTGCTGGAAATACTGGAAGAACACGGCATTAGACCGGCCTTTTTGGCTGGAAGCAGTATGGGAAGCCTTGTTGCTTCGCTGTATGCATGCGGATTTACGCCTTCCATGATGGAAAAGCTGGCCGTTCATTTAAAACGGAAGCATTGGCTTGATTTATGTGTTCCTGGCATGGGGTTTGTCGTCGGGGAGAAGTTACGCCATATTGTAGAATTGCTGACACGCGGCAAAAATATTGAAGAGTTGGATCGCCCGCTGTCCATTGTTGCCGCGGATCTCATTTCAGGTGAACGCGTGGTTTTTACGGAAGGGCCTGTGTACGAAGCGGTACGCGCCAGCGTTTCCATTCCGGGTATTTTTGTTCCGCATAAAATAGGAAATCGGTTATTAGTGGACGGAGGTGTCGTGGATCGCGTGCCGATTGAGCTTGTCCGAAGCATGGGTGCAGACTTGACCATTGGGGTCGATGTTTCACTCGCGCCTTCAGGCAGCCCGATTCGTTCACTTTTTGATGTGATATTCCAGACGATTGATGTAATGGAGCGGGAAATTTTCCGCCACCGCACCGTACATGCGGACATTATGATCCGCCCGGATGTAGGTCGGTTTAGCTCGACTTCCTTTACGAATGTCGCTCAGATTATTGAAGAAGGACGAAAAGCGGCGCGGTTGATGATACCGCATATTCAAGAGAAAATAGAAGAATGGAGGAAACAAGCATGATTCGCCACCGGCGTTTTTTTGCAAGCCGTTGGACACGGTTTATTGTGGCCGTACTGATCGCAGCGGTGCTGGCCGCAATAGCGTTTAGTCCAACGCCTTATTATATTGTCCAACCAGGCTCAGCTATCGAGCTTGAACCGATGGTAACCGTCGAAGGAGGAGAGAAAGGTGAAAAAGGCGTGCTTATGCTGACGACGGTTCGTATGGGCAAAGCCAACGTGCTGGGCTATTTGTATGCCAAAATTAGCCCGTATGCGGAACTGATTAATGAAAAGGCTATTCACAGCCCCCATGAAACGGATGAGCAGTACAATCGACGTGAGTTGCAGGAAATGAAACATTCGCAGGAAAATGCGATGATCGTTGCGTTCCGCAAAGCGGGGCTGCCAGTCAAAATCAATGAGCGTGGCGCGCTTGTCGTTTTTTTAATTCCGAATATGCCGGCAGAAAAATATTTGAAGATTGGTGATGTGATTATTGGGGTGGACGGAAAGAACATCAAAAACGCTAAGCAATTGCTCACCTCCCTAAAAGGCAGACAGGCCGGGGAAAAAGTGAAGCTTACATATATCCGCGACGGACACGCGAAAACCGTAGAGATGACGTTAAAAGCATTGCCGCAGGCGCCAGGCGAAAAAATACGGGGCGGCATTGGCATCGCCTACCCTGACCCGGATGGCGCGGTAACAGCCCGGGATGTAGAGTTGCCGAAAAGGGTAACCATTCAAACCGAGAATATTGGCGGCCCTTCTGCCGGCATGATGTTTACGCTGGAAATTATCAACCAGCTTACGCCAGGTGATTTGACGAAAGGATACCGCATTGCCGGCACAGGAGAGATTCATGAGAATGGAACGGTAGGTCCGATCGGCGGGGTTGAGCACAAAGTGCGGGCCGCCGACAAAATGAAAGCCGATATTTTCTTTGTGCCGGACAATCCGGTGCCACCGGGCAGCAAAGCGCGCTCCAATTATGCCGACGCGAAAGCGGAAGCCGAAAAGCTTAACACCGGTATGAAAATCGTGCCCGTGCGCACGGTGGATGATGCTATCCGCTATTTAGAAAGCTTACCGCCTAAGCAATAAAGACTAGACATGGTTTTCATACTGCAGTGGGGGTTGCCAGAATTCCCGCTGCATTTCTTTTTTTCTTATGCATTGAGGATAGCCGAGCGCGTAAATAGCGCCCGCCTGTACATCAAGCGAAAGCATCGGATGCCTGTTTTTGGGAACACGGGTAATTACGGGCAAGGCGCTTACTTCTTTCATTTTTTTCAGCAGTTTTCGTCCTATTTCGTTAAAGCCGAGAACACGAATATAGGTTGGGCCTGGTGCGCATTCCGCGCGCGCCATTTTTTCGCGCGTTAGGTTGAGCATACTATACAAAAGCAAGCGTTGCAGCCGATTCCATGTGTACCGCCTTGTTTTAAGCGCGTTCATGAGTTCGAAGAACGAATCGGTTCCGGGAAGAACCTGTAGCAGACGGCGTTCGATTCCTTCATTCATTTCATGAATGGTGGCCAGCTCTTCTGGCCAGCGAGTGAGCAACTGGTGTTGCAAGTAAGGGAAAAACCGTTCCCATGACATGGGGAAGCGTCCGGCTGCCTTTTCTTGCTTTAATACTTCAAGCGTACCTGCAGGCACGTATGGCAGAAGAACATCGAGTCCGACGTTTTCTCGTTCGAATATCATACGCCGTAGCGCGGTAGCGCTGGCGATGTTTTTATCAGTGATGTCTGTCTGATGGTATCCGGCTTTTTGTCGTTTAATAGTAACGGCTTTCATCGGGCTTTGCAGACGGTGAAGCGCCAGGCAATAATTTAGACCAAGAATATTATTCGGCTCTGCTGCATGCCTGGTGTTTTCGGCTTCTTCGGTATCTGGTAACAGCATTTTAATCGCCCGCCCATACGCAGCAGGATAGCTTTTTCCCTGTGACAGTTCTTGCTTAAGTGCCGTTTGAAAAGCGGATGGTTCTTCCGCGAGACGCGCCGCCAGCTCTTTCATCCAGCTGATTTCTCCGCTTTCGGAGCCGAAGCAGACGGCGTCCACGACTCCGGTGGCGTGCAACGTAGCAATGGACCCGAATGCGAATCGTTCAGCGTTTTGCGTCGCATAGACGAATGGAAGTTCTAGCACAAGATCGACGCCGAGCCGAAGCGCCATATTCGCGCGAGCCCATTTGTTTACGATGGCCGGTTCGCCGCGTTGGAGAAAATGTCCGCTCATCACAGCTACGATTGCATCGGCGCCCGTCCGTTTTTTGGCTTCTACAAAATGGTATGCGTGACCGTTATGTAACGGGTTGTATTCGACAACGATCCCTACCGTTTTCATGTCATTCACCTTCGTTTTTGTTTCAATATAAAGGATGAATCGTCCCTTGGCAACGCTTCTTTCTTTCCTTGCTGGAGCGGCACCTGATAAGGGAGGAAGGTTGTCAAGATTGTTTCCTTGACATAATAGTGAGAGGAAAGATATAATAATTTTCGTTGCTCGAAATGAGGTGGCAAATGGTGAAGTTTAGGAAAAATCAATTGCTTCAACTACGCGGTGGAAAGCTTCCCCTTGAAGAAACCGTCGATTTGCATTTGAAGCGGAAGCACCCGCAAATTGTGGAGGCAAAGCCAGCACGTTTTATAGGAGAAGCGCATGCGACATCGGGGCTTTTCATTATCGAAGGACAAGTGTCCGGCGAGCTTACGATAGAATGTGCCCGGTGTTTAAAACGATTTCCTTACTCCTATAATGCAAGTAGTAAGGAAATGTTTATGGATGAAGATCAGATTGAATTCGGAGTCGATGAAGAGATGGAAATTCATCCGCTTGAGAGTGATGAAATTGATGTGACACCATACCTAGAAGCAACGGTACTCTTGTCTTTACCGCACACGATTGTGTGCAGCGATGACTGCAAAGGCCTGTGCCCGGAATGCGGAGCGAATCGTAATGAAAAAGATTGTGGTTGCGTTGTGGAACGCATTGATCCACGTTTGGCTGTGCTGGGTGAACTTTTTGGAAAGCAAGATAAATAAAAGCTTTTCATTTGTACAAAAATCAGGTATGATAATTGTTGTGCTTTGATGGATAACTTGTCCCATCAAATAGATGCTTTGATTGCGATCTTGTGAAGGGGGTGGGATTCATGGCAGTACCTTTTAGACGGACTTCAAAAACTCGCAAAAGAAAGCGTCGGACTCACTTCAAACTGGAAGTGCCTGGCATGGTAAAATGCCCTGAGTGCGGCGAAATGAAGCTTGCTCACCGCGTATGCAAAAGCTGCGGAACTTACAAAGGAACACAAGTTGTTAACAATGCTTAATGGTTGACACATGGGAGGCAGAATAATACTTTACTCATTCTGCCTCCTTTATTTGTTGGATAGAAACAGGGCAGTTGATTATCTCTGGTTTGATTAACTTTAAAAAATAAAGAACCCCTTAATAGCAAGGGGTTCCAATTGACACCGAATCGCTCTTTCTCTACTTTGTTTTATTTATTTTGTCCAGAGCCCGTTTCAGTAGCACCGCGCCTTCTGCACGGGTGGCATAAGCCTGTGGAGCGTATTCATCGCTTCTTCGTCCTGCCGCAATGCCTGCTTTCACTGCTGCGGCCACATCTTTCTCTGCCCATAGAGAAATTTCTTTTCGATCCTTGAATTTGCGAAGCAATTCGCTCTTCTCATTCTCGCTTACTTCATTTTCCACTTGTTTATACTTTAGAGCACGGGCCATCAAAGCGGAAATTTCCTGACGGGTAATTTTCTGATCCGGATAGAAACGACCATCCTTATAACCGCTGATTAATCCTGCTTTAGCTGCAGCCTGTACCGATTCGTAAGCCCAATGTTTAGGACTGAGATCTTTGAACGTTATCGCGCTGTCTTTATCTTCCTGCAATCCTAAGATGCGCGCCAGCATAGCCGTGAACTCGGCCCGGGTAATCGGGCTGTTCGGAGCAAACTTGCCACCCCCAATACCTTTCACGTATCCTTGACTGACCATAAACTGAATATCCTGTTCCGCCCAGTGACCTCTCAAATCGGTTAACTCAAATGTTTGCATAACCTCATCCGTAATCAACAGGGCAAATCTGCCAAACTTGCCGGTGGTGAAGCTGATCGTACGAGTGGTAGGATTATACGTCCCTCCGATATAATCCCATCTCTTCGTATCCGGATTGAAACGGTGCGCATGAACCTGACCAGCCAGTGCAGTGGCATGCTCCTCCTTCGGAACGGGAAAATTTACCTGCAACTGCTCTGTAAATGTTTTGATACCTACAGCTTTACCAGCTTTCGTAATCGCAGTCACTCGCAGCTCAAAAATGGTTCCGACGACTTTTTTCACCATCGCCGCATTTTCCGCTGCGTCTGTCACGTTTTTCGCATCTGCCTCGTTTAAAGCTGTAGCTGAGAATTCAATAGTGGCTGTATCCTTTATCGGCAATTCAGTAAGTACGGCAGAAGGAATTGTAAACGTAACATTATTGAATTTTATCTCCAACGCTTTTTTCGTGTCTTTAATTGTCTTAAGTTGATTAACTGTCAAGGAAATGGCCGCTGTTTTATCTGATTCGATACGAATGACAGATGCATTGTTATCAAGCGCATTTTTCACCGCTTGATTTATCTGGTTATCGCTTACTGACTTCGTCTCCTCTTTAGCCGGAGTTGGCATCGGCTGCATGCTTCCACCGCCGCCACCTGCTCCGCCGCTGCCCGAGCCGCCGCTGCCTGATCCACCGCTGCCGCTACCTAGCACAGTAAATGTACCCTCTTGCAGTGTGGTAGTCACTGGTCCATTCGGCCCGGAAGCAAATGCCACCTCTACTCGGTAATTTCCTGGCTCAAGGTTTCCTAACGATTCGCTAAAGCCATTATAGTAAGCAGCCTTGCTCTCATTAAAAATTCTTGTTTCTTTTCCATCTGCTTGTTTCTTGTAGACACGAAGATATGGATAGATTTCCGTTACGGACGGGCCAGCGGGTTTCGTTTCCTCATGGTTGACGCTATATTCTACATCCTTACTGACTTTGATCTGTCCATTTGCCTGCAAGCGGACAGCAAGTGAGCCTTGTTCCTCTGTCTCACCTGCAGCGGCGCTCCAACTGCTATCTTCATCAATGAATGTGTAGACAACTTTGTTTCCATGTTTGTCCACAATTCCGGAACGTCCGGTCACCGCTTCTGTGCTTTTTATAGTCGTCTTATCGAGCAATAATTGCGGTACAAACTTACCGATCTGCCAGATTTTTTCTGCCCCGCGTGCAAATGACTGCTCTTTCGCTTCTTCCAAGAAATAATTCCATGTATACGCTGGATTCTCCTTATCTCCCAGCGTTAATTTCGTATCTAGATGATATGGAATATCTGCAGCTAAATAGAAAGTATGACCTACGGTGTTGAGTTCATTCATTTCATGACGATATGGGTTAAACGGGAAAAGACTTACTCCCCTGAAATCATGATATCCCGCTGTATCAGGTTCAAAAGTGATTTTTGCTGTCTTGGTACCATCCAGCAATACTTTGTTTACCGCTCCTTCGCTACCGGAAACAACCGCATCTTTTTGGAACAGGTAATAATTCACTTTCTTTCTTTCCCCAGTTTCAACAATGTAGTGACCGTCAAAGTGATACGTACCGGGCTCCAACCATACAACTTCTTTTTTATAGTCGTTGCCGGTAAATTGATAGAAAGGAACTTTCTTTCCTTCAACCAGCCCTGGGAAAATAATGCCGCGGTCTCGGCGAATCGGAGTTTGAATTGCTTTTCCGTTTTGATCTTGCGCACTGATTTCAACCCGCTGCATATTCTCTAGCTTTATCTCTTTCAGTTCTTCAAGCGTTGTGAATTGGCGGAAAGCGAACAAATACTCGCCTTTATTGGCGGCCCCATATTCTTTGTCTGTTAGAATATAGATGATTTTTGCCAGATTTCCGTTCTCTTTACTCGATAGCTTAATGTTATCTTCAATGGCAAGCTCTCCTGTAGTGGCATTAGCTTTACCTGTGAACGACTTCTCCCATATCATTTCGCCGCCGTCTTCTACTGAATGATAAATAGTTACATTGGCTGCGAATGGCTTACCATTCAATGTGGTTTTTATCGTTTTGTATTTCCGGTCATCTTTTACCGTATTCACCATATGAGCGGTTAGCTCTTTGCCGGCCAGCGGATTGTTCTGAAGCGTCAATTGAACATCATACTTACCCGGCGTAACGGTAGGCAGTACCACCGCCCAGAACGCCCAATAATAAAACTGGCGGAATTTGTTATTGTATATCGTAAAGTTATCCGCTTGACGCGTTACTTTAAAATTAGGGTAAATATTTCCAAAATAATATTCTTGCGTCTGCCAGCTATTACTTTGCTCATCAAGTCGGGAGACGGTTGGATTCTCTCCGTTCATATTCTGCTTTTTCCACAGTCCACTGCCTTCTAGAGAGCCTCGATACATACCGACAAGAAGATTGCCGTATGCATCGGTGAATTTTTGCTTTGTAAAGAAATATTCGAAACTTTTTTGAACCGTAAATTCGTCTTCCTGTGGCACATACTCTTTTCCCGTCTTTTTCAGGTGATTTTTCAACTCTTCCAAATCCGGGGCAAATTCTGCAAGAGTAAGCGTTCCGCCTACAGGGATGGACACCTTGCCGTTTGCCGGAACTTCCACTAACTTCTCTCCGGTTTCACCGGTACCGAATACATAAATCCAGTTTTGCCCGCCTTCTGGGTCTTTGACCTCAACATCGACCCAAAAATCATAAGACCCAGGTGTAACCCGCAGCTTCCTGCCGACGAGAACTTCGTCATTAATCCCGATCGTTTCTTCCGTTCCTTCATTAAACATGTAAAGAATGCCATTCACAATTTTATTCTCATTATTGCCGGGCGCTAACCCGACTTCACCCGCTTTTGAACCGTCGAATACGATGGTCGTTGCTTGTGCGATTTGTTTTGCCCGTTCATGTAAGAAGTACGTAGCCTCCGCTGCTTTACTGTAGGCAAATAAATTATATTTTCCTTTATTCATGAAAACCGTTGAGATAGAAGAACCTTCTTCATTTAAAGCCGTAGTCGTTCCAACGGTTATACCGTTATCATCGATGAGGGTTGCAAAATACTTTACGTTTTCCAGCTTCTTTTGATTTTCACCAAGCGTGTTAAGCGTAACCGGAACCGTTTCTTCTCCCCTGATCGTAAAGACTCCGGGGCCTTCTACTGTCTTATTATATAAAAATACGGTATTTCCTTCCGCAGCATCCGCATAATCAAACCCACCGTATACGACGATCGATACAGTTGTTAAATCTGTCACAATCGTTCCCGGCACTCGCGCGACTCCTAAACTATCTGTACTGCCCGACCATAGTAACTTATATGTATACGGAGCAGTGGCAGAAGAAGGGAACGGAGTCTCTTCCTGTGAAACAGGCGCTTTTGTATATATGCTTACTTTTGCTCCCGGCGCCTTGTTTCCCTCAGGGTCAAACACATTCAGCATAAGACCGTTTTTCGGATTGTTATTTACGATGACAGGTACGCTTGTACGCCCGATTTCCGCCTCTCCATTGTACGCAACCGCCCATACCGTGTACGAACCGTCGGCAATTTTTTTCGTATCCCATTTCGTATTGTAAAGCGTCTGTTCCCCTTGCTTATTAACAAGTGAAATCAAATTCTCTTCTTTCACTTCATCGAGATAGAAACGTACCGAATTGATAGTTTCGTCGGAAACCCGCGCTTGAATGGATACTTCTCCCATAACATGGCTATCTTTTGTCGGCTCGAGAATTTGAATGGCGGGCCGCTGCTCGGGATCTGTGATCGGATCGAGTGTTTTCGCCGCATTCAGCTTACCGTACCCGTATGTGTTATCGCGTCCGGCGGTACCTAAATCGGTAGCTGCCGCCGTTATTGCGTAAGCGATATCTGAAGCGGCCGCTCCCGGGTTCTGTAGCTTATATAGCGCCGCTACCGCTGCTGCATAAGGTGCAGCAAAAGATGTACCGCTTACTTTCACATAGTATCCTTTACTTTCATCACCCAGCGTCCCTTTTTCTTTTATCGTCGTAGTAATGATATCCACTCCCGGTGCTACGACATCAAGGGTGCTTCCCTGGTTGGAAAAATCGGCGATTTTATCTTTATCCTGTGTGATGGCACCTACCGTTAACACATCGGGCAGAGCCGCCGGGTATACAGCATCTACATTGGTAGCCGCATTTCCCGCAGCAGCGACGACAAGTATTCCTTTGTTCTGGGCATACTTGACGGCCTGCTCAATCGCTTTGCTATATTTGCCGCCCAAACTCAAATTGATAATATCGACACCTTGGTCGGCAGCGTACTGAATTCCGTTGGCAATATCAAAAGTACTTCCGGATCCTTTATCATGCATAACTTTAACGGGATATATCTTAACATCAGCAGAACCAACAGCTCCCGCTATTCCTTTTTGATTATTATAGAGGGCACTAATGATACCGGCTACCTGGGTACCGTGTCCGTGATCATCCTTACTGTCGCGATTCTCCGGATATAGCGTACCATCCGATTTTCTTTCAGCGAAGTTTTTTCCTTGCAATACCCGGCCGACTAAATCCGGATGGCTATCGTCTACGCCTGTGTCAATGACTGCCACCTTAACAGTGCCCGATAGCCCTGCTGTTTTTTCCCAGGCTTCTTCTGCTTTTATGTTTTTCAGCGCCCACTGCTGCTCGAAATACTCATCTGTGATTGCCTCTTGACTGGATGCATCGGAAAACACCATATATTCCTGGTTAGGCTCCGCATATTCCACAGCAGGATTTTGTTCCAGTTCTTCTATTACTTGCGCCATATCTTCCCCTGGTTGCAGGGTATATAGAGTCATTCCATTGTCTGCTTGCTCTACTTCCTGTACTCCCATCGTGGCAAGGGCAGCTCTTGCTTGCCTTTCTTTTCCTTTTTTATATTTAACGATAATTTCACCTGGACGTTCTTCTTCTGAAGCAATAGTTCCAGCCCCAGGCTTTACTGGCTCTACGATAATGCTATCAGCGGAAGTCGTTTTTTCCCCGTTCGCAAGAGGATTATCTTCCTCGAAAGCTGCTGTTGTCTCCAAGGTATTCTCTGCCTCTAAGGCTAGCCCTGTTCCCATGGGAAAGAGCATGGTAAAAACAAAGACGAAACTCAACAGCGATCCAACAAACCTGTGCCATTTTCTCTTTTGCAACATAATACACCTCTCCTAGAAAAAGCGTAACTCCCTCTTTTTAATACAAAAAAGCCTTAATTCGCCAAATCCATTGTGTTGGAAAAGACTTTTGTACAATTATTCAACTTTTTCTGACACAATTTCATTTGTATCCATCCCTTTTTTCACCTCTACTTTGAATTTTGTAGGATTTAAATGATTATGATAATCAATATCAATTTATATTTTTCTTATTTTTTTGTCAATATTTATTTAATTTGGAACGATAAACGGGACCAATTGATTTATAATTTGTTTGGGGACCATGACTTTTGGAATCAAGCCGACAAGCAAACTTTCTTTGCCATTATGGATAAAGCGTTTGAGGCAGGCGCAAACTTCTTTGATACGGCCGATGTATACCCGCCAGGCGGTAAAAAACTCGCTAGCTATGCCCGTCGGTTTTTCTTTGTCTGATTTGCTCGATTTTTGACTACTTTTCTGATGAAGCAGGAATTTATGATCCACACGCGAAAATAAGTGGAAAAAATCATAAAAAGAACGTTGTTATTTTAGCGGTTTTTTTATATACTGCTATTAGTAGCTGGTAATAAGAACGGCTGAGTATTGTGGAGCGACTTAGGTGGTGAAGCAAGATGGCTCGCCTTGCGAAAAAAGTTCGCCAGGAGGCACTGCACAACTTGCTTGCGGAAAGTCCGTTTTATACGGACGAAGAACTTGCCGCACATTTTGGCGTGAGCATCCAGACGATCCGGCTTGACCGGCTGGAACTTGGCATTCCGGAAGTCCGGGAACGGATCAAAAACATGGCGAAAAAGAAACTGGATGAAGTAAAGTCTCTTCCGATTGAGGAGGTCGTCGGAGAGTTAATTCATATCGAGCTGGATCGCTCGGGTATTTCTTTGCTGGAGATTACAGAAGAACATATTTTTTCTCGGACACAAATTGCTCGTGGGCATCATATTTTTGCCCAAGCTAATTCACTGGCTGTCGCGGTTATTGATGCGGACGTTGTTTTAACTGCCGCGGCACGTATTCGCTATATTCGTCCTGTTCGCCTTGGCGAGAAGCTGGTCGCCAAAGCTACCGTACGCGAGACGAAAGGTGATCAGAGCAAAGTGCGAGTTGAGACGAGGGTACAGGATGAACTTGTATTTAGTGGAACGTTTCGCGTGTTCCGCATGCGGGATTTTGACGCTATGGCCAGTCATAAACAGGAGGATGTATGATTATTGCAATAGACGCGATGGGGGGAGATTTCGCTCCTACCTCGAATGTGGAAGGTGCCATTCAGGCTGCACGGGAAATGCCGGACGTCCGCATCGTGCTTGTGGGTGATGAGGCACGGCTTGCCCCGATGCTATCCCAGGCGCCAAAAAATATTGAAATTAGACATGCCAGCGAAATGATTGCGGCTGACGAGGAACCAGTGAAAGCGGTACGTCGCAAGCGTGACTCTTCGATGGTTGTTGGCGTAACGATGGTGAAGAATAAGGAAGCTGATGTGATCATTTCCGCTGGAAATACGGGCGCATTCATGACAGCGGCTTTGCTTATTACCGGACGTATTAAAGGGATTGATCGCCCGGCGCTCAGTCCGATTGTACCGACGGTGGATTCTGCGGGCGTGATGATTCTTGACGCGGGAGCCAACATGGATGCTCATCCGAAGCATTTGCTACAATATGCGATTATGGGCAACATTTACGCGGAAAAAGTAATGGGCGTGGAACGGCCACGCATTGGACTTCTTAACGTCGGTACCGAAGAGAAAAAAGGCAATGATTTAACGAAAGAAACTTACGGTTTGTTGAAAGAAAGTTCGCTGAATTTTATTGGCAATGTGGAAGCGCGGGACATTATGGAACACGTATGCGATGTTGTCGTTTGCGATGGTTTTTCCGGCAATATCTTGCTGAAAACGATGGAAGGCACGGCCAAAACGATGATGTCGGTCATGAGGGGAGAATTTACGCGTACCATTACCAGCCAGCTTGCCGCGATGATGCTTCGCCCAGGACTCAGGCGGATGAAAGCACAGATGGATTATTCAGAATATGGCGGAGCACTTTTGATGGGCGTGCAAGGGATTTGCATTAAAGCGCACGGCTCCTCCAACCCTCGCGCCATTCATATTGCGGTAAGACAGGCGAAGAAGTTTATTGAACAGGATATTAACGGATTGATTGCGAGAGAAATTCAAGAGGAAAGCGGGGATGGCAATGTTTAAAGCAGTTCGGTCTGCAGGCATTTTAGCCACGGGCCGTTATTTGCCGGAGAAGGTATTAACGAATGCGGACCTAGAGAAAATGGTAGATACGTCGGATGAATGGATTGTCACCCGGACAGGAATTAAGGAACGGCGCATCGCACGGGAGGATGAGACATCTTCCGATATGGCGGTGGCGGCGGCTCGCCAGGCGCTTGACAAGGCGGGCATTGCTCCTGAAGAGATTGATCTGATTATCGTTGCGACGATTACGCCAGATATGTTCTTTCCATCCACGGCTTGCCTTGTGCAGGAGCGATTGGGGGCGAAGCGTGCGGCGGCGTTTGATCTGTCGGCAGCATGTTCCGGTTTTTTGTATGGCACATCGGTTGCCGCCCAATTTATCGCCAACGGTCTATATCGTTACGCGCTTGTTATTGGCGTAGAAAACCTGTCGAAAATCGTTGATTGGACAGATCGCAATACGTGCGTGTTGTTCGGCGACGGCGCAGGTGCGGCACTGCTCGGTCCGGTGGAAGACGGCATGGGATTTTTGTCGTTTGAACTTGGAGCTGATGGCGGTGGTGCGGAGCTGCTGAAGCTGGAAGCGGGCGGCTCCCGCATTCCGGTACCAAAGGTGAAGCCGGGTAGTCGTGAGAACTACATTTACATGGCTGGCAGCGAAGTATTCAAATTCGCCGTGCGTGCGATGAATACAGCGTCAGATCAGGTGCTTGAAAAAGCAGGCATTACCAAAAAGGATGTAGATTTTCTTGTTCCGCACCAGGCGAATCTTCGCATTATTGATTCGGCGGTTAAGCGTCTCGGTTTGCCTTATGACAAGGTGGTTGTGAACCTGAACCGGTACGGTAACATGTCGTCGGCCTCCATCCCGGTCGCATTGGATGAAGCGGTCAGCGAAGGGCGGATCAAAGAAGGCGATACCCTTGTGCTTGTAGGGTTCGGCGGCGGTTTAACATGGGGAGCTTCCGTTATGAAATGGTGTACGACCGAGAAAAAGGAGGTTCAATCATGAGTAAAACGGCGTTTATTTTTCCCGGTCAGGGCTCTCAGTTTGTTGGCATGGGAGTCGATCTGTATGAAAAGGAAAGTGCAGCAAAAGCCGTATTTGATGAAGCAGACCGGGCGCTTGGATTTTCCCTCTCCGCTCTTTGCTTTGAAGGGCCAGAAGAAAAGCTACGTTTGACGACCAATACTCAACCTGCTATTTTAACCACGAGCGTAGCTGTGTTACGCGTGCTGGAAGAGAAACTGAACGTTGTGCCGGATTATGTAGCCGGGCATAGCTTGGGGGAATACTCGGCGCTTGTAGCGGCAGGTGCGTTGTCGTTTGCTGACGCAGTGCAAATTGTGCGTGCGCGTGGTCAGTACATGGAAGAAGCTGTTCCTGCAGGTCAGGGCGCGATGGCGGCTGTCATGGGCATGGAACGCGAAATGCTCGCCGATGTATGCCGGAAGATAACAGAGGAAGGCGCGCCTGTGCAGCTCGCTAACTTAAATTGCCCAGGACAAATTGTAATCTCCGGCAGCGCGCAGGGCGTAGCGAAAGCCGGTGAAGCGGCAAAAGCAGGCGGAGCGAAGCGCATAATACCGCTGAATGTTAGCGGCCCCTTCCATTCCATGCTAATGGAGCCGGCGACGGAAAAGCTTGCTCGCAAACTTGATGATTATACAATCCAAGACGCAGCGGTGCCCGTTGTCGCCAACGTGTCCGCACGTCCGGTGCGGACGAAAGAGGACATCAAAGAATCATTGATTCAGCAGGTCGCATCGCCTGTACTCTGGGAAGACAGCGTACATTTTATGCTTGAAGAAGGCGTTGAGCTGTTCGTGGAACTCGGCCCGGGCACTGTGCTTTCAGGATTGGTGAAAAAAGTGAATCGCAAAGTAAAAACACTTGCCATTCAAGATATCACGACACTTGAAAAAGCGCTTGCAGAACTGCAGGCATAAAGATTAGGAGGCCAGAGGAATGCTGAAAGGAAAAGTGGCGCTCGTTACAGGTGCATCCCGTGGCATTGGTCGTGCGATTGCGCTTGAACTAGCGCGTCAGGGGGCGGATGTGGCCGTCAATTATGCAGGAAACGAAGCCGCGGCGCGTGAAGTGGCCGATGAAATCGTGAAGTTGGGCCGCCGGGCGATCGTGGTGAAGGCGAATGTGGCTAATGCGGGCGAAGTGGATGCGATGGTGAAGCGGACGTTGGACGAACTGGGGAAGCTGGACATTCTCGTCAATAACGCGGGCATCACGCGCGATAATCTTTTGATGCGCATGAAGGAAGAGGAATTTGATGAAGTGATTGCCACCAATTTAAAAGGTGTGTTTAACTGCATGAAGGCGGTAACGCGACCGATGATGAAAGCGCGGACGGGGCGCATTATTAATATCTCATCCGTTGTGGGGGTTATGGGCAACGCCGGCCAGGCGAATTATGTAGCCGCAAAAGCCGGGGTAATTGGCATGACTAAGTCGGCGGCGAGGGAGCTTGCGAGCCGTAATATTACAGTGAACGCGGTGGCTCCCGGTTTCATTGATACGGATATGACCGTAGTGCTTGGCGATGAAGCGAAACAAGCGCTCTTACATCAAATTCCGCTTAGCCGTCCTGGCAAGCCAGAAGATATCGCACACATTGTGGCGTTCATTGCGTCCGACAAAGCCGATTATATTACCGGTCAGGTTTTCCATGTTGATGGTGGCATGTACATGTAGGAAATCGTATAATAAACAAATGATCACCGCTTTGAGAGGAGGTGAAGGCTGTGGCAGATACGTTTGAGCGTGTGAAAAAGATCATCGTAGACCGACTCGGTGTTGATGAATCTGAAGTTAAAGAAGACGCTTCATTCAAAGACGACCTTGGCGCTGATTCTCTTGATGTCGTCGAACTTGTAATGGAGCTTGAAGATGAATTCGACCTTGAAATCTCCGATGAAGATGCAGAAAAAATCACAACTGTGGGGGATGTAATTAAATACATAGAGTCCCACAAGTAGTAGGTTTTGCTGCTTCAGGTAGAAGTCCCGTATGTGCATGCGGGACTTTCTCCTCATTATAAAGTAAGAATAAAGCGAGAGCGTAAATCGCCAGCACATATAAACATAAGGATATCTCTATAGCTTGAGGTGAAACGATGAAAAATCGCGTAGTAGTAACAGGAGTAGGGGCGGTAACGCCGCTTGGCAATAACGCAAAAGCTTTTTGGGAAGGGCTTTTGGCTGGCAAATCTGGCGTTGATTACATTACCGCATTTGATACGACAGAATATCCCGTTAAAATCGCGGCGGAAGTAAAAGATTTCAATCCGGAAGAATTTATAGACAAAAAAGAAATTAAGCGTACCGATCGCTTTGTGCAGTTTGCGATCGCCGCCGCGAAGATGGCTGTGAAGGATGCGGGGCTTGAGATTACAGAAGAAAACGCTGAAAATATAGGGGTATATATCGGCTCAGGCATTGGCGGACTGGCTACTTTAGAGGAACAGTGTACTCTTCTAATGGAGAAAGGCCCGCGCCGTGTCAGCCCGTTTTTCGTGCCGATGATGATCGCCAACATGGCGTCCGGTCAAGTCTCGATTACCCTTGGCGCCAAAGGCCCAAACAGCGCCGCCATTACCGCATGTGCCAGCGCAACACACTCTATCGGTGATGCATTCAAAATTATCGAGCGCGGATTCGCCGATGTTATGATTACCGGCGGCGCGGAAGCGCCGATTCGCCCGCTGGCAGTGGCCGGCTTTTCTAACATGAAAGCTCTTTCCACTCGCAACGACGAACCGCAGAAAGCAAGCCGTCCGTTTGACAAAGACCGTGACGGATTTGTTATGGGCGAAGGTGCGGGCGTTATTGTGCTTGAGTCGCTTGAACACGCCAAAAAGCGCGGCGCGACGATTCTTGCAGAAATCGTCGGATACGGTATGAGCGCGGATGCGTACCACTTAACACAACCGGCTCCGGAAGGGGAAGGTGCGGTGCGGGCGATGATCGCGGCGCTCAAAGACGCGGGGCTCAAGCCGGAAGAAGTAAGTTATATTAATGCGCACGGCACCTCTACCGATTACAATGATAAATTTGAAACAATGGCGATTAAGAAAACGCTAGGAGATTATGCATACAAAGTGGCGATCAGTTCTACGAAATCGATGACAGGTCATTTGCTTGGGGCAGCGGGTGGCATCGAAGCGGTAGCGAGCGTACTAACGTTGCGCGATCAGATTGTACCACCGACGATCAACTATGAAACACCGGACCCGGAGTGCGATTTAGATTACGTGCCGAATGAAGCGAGAAAAATGGATGTAAATGTTGTGATATCAAATTCGCTCGGCTTCGGAGGACATAATGCGACCATTGTCTTTAAAAAGTATGTAGATTGATACCCATTTGGTGGTGAATAAGGAGTGGACTTTGAAGCTTTGCAAAAAGAGATTGGGGTGCGCTTTAAAAATGAAAAGCTGCTCCGTCAGGCGTTTACCCATTCTTCATATGTCAACGAGCACCGTGGCAAACTGTTCCAGGATAACGAACGCTTGGAGTTTCTCGGTGACGCGGTGCTGGAACTAACCGTTTCTCAATTTTTGTATACTCATTTTCCGAAAATGACCGAAGGAGAATTGACCAAGCTGCGGGCGGCTATCGTTTGTGAACCTTCCCTTGTGTTGTTTGCTAATCAGCTAAAATTTGGCGATATGATTTTGCTGGGCAAGGGCGAAGAGATGACCGGAGGCAGATGCAGGCCAGCGCTCCTGGCGGATGTATTTGAGGCGTTTATCGGTGCGCTTTATCTTGATCAGGGGCTTGACGCGGTGTTCCGCTTCCTTGAAAAATACGTCTATCCGCGGGTTAATAAAGGTGAGTTTACCCGTATCACAGATTACAAAAGCCAGCTCCAGGAGTTTGTACAGCGCGATGGTCTCGGTGAAATTCAATATCGTATCGTACAGGAGAGAGGCCCGGCACACAGCCGCGAATTTGTGTCTGAAGTACTCTTGAACGGCACTGTACTGGGCCAGGGTACGGGTCGTTCGAAAAAAGAAGCGGAGCAGCATGCGGCGGCGATGGCGCTGAAGCGTCTTGCTGTCAAGCAATGAATAAGAGGGGCAGATGAGACGTATGAAACAGCATGTGAACATCGCATTGTTCGTCCCTCATCAAGGTTGCCCGAAAGATTGTGTGTTTTGCAACCAGTCGCGGATTACCGGACAGAAACGGGAGAACAGGCTGACAGAAGAGGCGGTGCGGCAGTCGATTGAACAACAACTGTCAACTGTCAGCACGGAACAGAACGCAGAAATTGCGTTTTTTGGCGGCAGCTTTACCGGATTGCCTCGAAGCTATCAAACGATGCTTTTGACGATAGCAAAAGAATACGTGGATAGGGGACTCGTTCATGGTATTCGCCTTTCCACGCGCCCAGATTATATTGCCCCTCATATTATGGAGTATTTGCTTCCCTATGGAGTGACCACCATCGAGCTAGGTTGCCAGTCGCTCGATGACGAAGTGCTTGCGCTCTCCAAACGCGGGCATACGGCTGCTCAAGTAGCGAAAGCTGTGGACATCATTCGGCGATATCCCTCTATACGGCTCGGCCTACAAATTTTGCCGGGCCTTCCGGGAGATACGCTTGCCAAAAGCGTGCGTACAGTAGAGGAGATTATAAAGCTCAAACCGGATTTCGTGCGTATCTATCCAGCTTTGGTTATTGCAGGTACGGAACTGGAATGGCTGTATCTTACCCGCCAATATGAGCCGCTTTCGCTTGAAGAGGCGGTGCAATGGACGGCGGAAATGTGGCCTCCGCTGCTTCGAGCTGGCATTCCTGTTATCCGTATGGGCCTTCATTCTTCGGATGATTTGCGCAGCGAAGGCACCGTGCTGGCCGGTCCGTTCCATCCTTCGTTTCGCCAGCTAGTTGAAGAGGAATTATTTTTCCGTTTGCTGAAGCGAATGATGGAAAGGATCGTGCCAGATATGGGGCCGTCTGTGGAAGTTACGGTTCACCCGGCGGACGAGACGGCGCTACGCGGGCGCAAAGGGAGAAACTGGCGCACTTTTGTATCTTGCCTGAAAAAAAAGGAAAAGCAGGTTGTGCTGGTATTGGATAGGAATCGTCCGCGCTGGCAAATCAGCTGGAGAACAGGCGGAAACCACGAACAGCGCCTCTCTTTTTGCGAACTGTAGCATGGCGGCTAGAAGACAAAGGGAAACGAATGGGGATGCAGAAGAGGTTGGATAGATGTTGGCTTGCGGCCGCTCTGCTTCCAACCTTTTTTCCTCTTTTTTGCACGGAGTGACGACAGTGATACATGATGAAAAGAGAAAGCTGCACAGGATGGATACATTCGCGCTTTTGTGCGGCGCAAGGGAGGATGAGGAGCGAATTTATGTATCTAAAGCGCCTCGAAATTACTGGATTCAAGTCGTTCGCCGATCGTACGGAGCTGGAGTTTGTACCTGGTATAACGGCCGTTGTCGGGCCTAATGGCAGCGGCAAGAGCAATATTTCCGACGCGATTCGCTGGGTGCTTGGCGAGCAGAGTGCTAAGTCGCTGCGCGGGGCAAAAATGGAAGATATTATTTTTTCAGGTAGCGATTCGCGCAAGCCGCTGAATTTCTGCGAAGTATCGCTGACGCTTGACAATACTGATCAGCAGCTTAAAATTGATTTTTCCGAGATTACCGTAACGCGGAGAGTATATCGCTCCGGTGAAAGCGAGTACTATATTAACCGGCAAAGTTGCCGTCTGCGTGACATCGTGGAATTATTCATGGATACCGGTGTGGGCAAGGAAGCGTATTCTGTTATCGGACAGGGGAGAATCGAAGAAATACTAAGCACCCGCTCCGAAGACAGGCGGGGGCTTTTTGAAGAAGCGGCTGGCATTGTTAAATACAAAGCACGCAAAAAAGAGGCGGTAAAAAAACTTGATGAGACTGAACAAAATCTTGTGCGCGTGCAGGATATCATGAAAGAACTCGAGGAGCAAATTCAGCCGCTCGCCAAACAGGCGGAGAAAGCGCGCGCCTATCTTTCGTTGAAGGAGACGCTGGCCCAGCATGAAATCGGATTATACGTAAAGCAATTTGATTTGCTGTATGCAGAGTGGGAAGAAGCAAAAGCGCGCATTGATAAGCTTGTGGGTGAACAGGTTGAGTGCGCTGCAAGCATCAATCGGATGGATGCCCAAACCGCTGATTTACGAGCATTTGTGGGCGAGCAGGATCAAGTGCTCGAAGAATTGCAGCAGCGTCTGCTTATGGTTACAGAAGAAGTTGAAAAAAAAGAGGGCGTCAGGGAAGTGCTGCGCGAACGTTTGCGCAACTATAGCAAAAATAAGCAGGATGCGCGCAATAAGGCTTTTGCTTTAACGGAAAAGCAGGATGCGTTGCGCGACCAAATCGCCGTGGCGAAACAGCAGCTGGAAGCGGCGGGTAAAGAAGTAACGGCGCTTGAAAAAGAGCTTGCGCTTGAACAGAGGCGCTATATGAATTTTGCCGCGTTTTCCGACGGGGACGTAGAACGCCTGAAAGCCGATTACTTTGAAATTTTGAACCAAATGGCGTCGATGCGTAACGAAATTCGCCACTGGCAACAGTCGATTGAAGCGAACAAGCAGAAATGGGAGCGGCTTGAGGCAAGCAACCGGCAGCTAATTGACCAGAAAGAAAGCTTGAATGCACGCAGGGAGGAACTTGAACAGGAGCTGGCCGATATTTCCGCGCGTCTTGCCGCAAGCATTGAAGCGTTCAAAAAAGAGGCGGCCGCGCAAAAAGAACGGACCGACAGAAAATCCCATTGGCTGGAAGCGTTGCGTGAAGGTGAACATAAATTGAATGCATTGTTGTCACGGCGCGATACGATGAAAGAGATGCAGGCCGATTTCTCCGGTTTTATGCAGGGAGTAAGAGAAATTCTAAAGGCGCGCCAGCAAGGGTTCAAAGGGATTGAAGGCGCGGTGGCGGAGCTGATCTCGACGGATAAGCAGTACGAAACCGCAATTGAAGTCGCGCTCGGCGGCGCTCTGCAACATGTCGTTGTTACGGACGAGGCGGTGGGACGGCAAGCCATTGCGCTTTTAAAAAATAGACGAGCCGGGCGTGCCACGTTCCTTCCGCTTGACGTTATTCGGCCGCGCCAGCTTCCGGCTGCTGAGCGCACCCGCGTTATGGAAATGGACGGCGTGATCGGCGTGGCGGCCGAGCTTGTTAGTTGCGCGGAACGCTATGAACATATTGTTTATAATTTGCTCGGCAATGTTGTAGTAACAAAAACGCTTGAACAGGCGAATGCCGTAGCCCGAACGCTAGGGTACCGCTACCGGGTCGTGACGCTGGAAGGCGATGTGGTGAATCCGGGTGGTTCTATGAGCGGCGGCGCCATCCAGCAGAAGTCAAATCATCTTCTGGGGCGCCAGCGCCAACTTGAACAACTTGAGGAAGAAATCGTCCGTCAGAAGCGGATAAACGAGGAGCTATACGCCCGGCTCGAAGCGGCAAAAGCCGACGAAGAAGCATGGATGCAAAAGCAAGAGCAGATACGGGCTGAAGGCGAACGTCTGCGCTTAAGGGAACAGGAAATAAAGGGCCTTCTGCGCGAACTGGAAGCGTCCGAGAAAAACATTGCCGAACGTTGGGAGTTTTTCCAGCAGGATCAGGCATTGCTGGAAAAAGAGTATAAGCAGGCAAAACATCGTATCGCTGTATTGGAAGAAGAGCTGGAGGAAATGGCGATCGCTGAGCAGGAAAAGCAGCAGGAAATTGAGGCGGCTGAACGTAACAAAAAAGAAAAAGAGACAAATAAGGAGACGCTTAGCGCACGCATTACCGAATTGAAAGTGCAGGTTGCAACCCGCAAGGAGCAGTATGAGGCACGTCTTTCCGAATATAATCGGCTGGAAAAGGAGTATAAAGAGGTTAGCACGGAATTAGAGGCGACGTCCAAGACACTATTGCTGCTTGATTCCGATAGCGCGACTAGCGACGAAGAAGAAGAAAGGCTGGAGCGGGAAATTCGCGCCTTAAGGACGGAAAAAGAACAATACAGCATGCACATTCAGGAGCAACGAAAAAAACGTCAGGAAGTGCAGGCACAGCTTGCGGAGCAGGAAGCTGAAATCAAAGAAAAACGTCGCCAGTTGAAAGAAATTGAAGAAAATTTGCATAAGCATGAAGTAAAAGTGGAACGCATGGACGTGGAGCTTGATAACCTGCTACAAAAATTGCGTGAAGAATATGAGTTAAGTTATGAAATGGCAAAGGCAAAATATCCGCTACCAGACGATGTCGGTGAAGCGGCCAAGCTTGTGAACAGCATTAAGCAGCAAATCGCTGCGCTTGGCACGGTCAATCTCGGCTCCATTCAAGAATATGAGCGGCTGCGCGAGCGGCAGGAGTTCCTGCTTTTACAGCACCGCGATTTGAGCGAAGCGAAAGCGACGCTTTATCAGGTCATCGCCGATATTGAAGCGGAAATGTCCCGCCGTTTTAAAGAAACGTTCGAAGCGATCCGCGAACAGTTCCAACTGGTGTTTACGCAGCTGTTCGGCGGCGGGCGTGCAGACCTACAGCTGTCAGATCCGGACAACCTGCTGGAGACAGGTATCGAGATTGTGGCGCAACCTCCGGGTAAAAAGTTGCAGTATCTGGCGCTTTTGTCCGGCGGAGAAAAAGCATTAACAGCTATCGCGCTTCTGTTTTCCATTTTGCGGGTTAAGCCGGTCCCATTTTGCGTGCTGGATGAGGTGGAAGCAGCGCTTGATGAAGCGAACGTAACCCGTTTTGCACAGTATTTGCGAGAGTTTTGCGAAAAAACGCAGTTCATCGTCGTAACTCACCGGCGCGGCACAATGGAAGGCGCTGACGTTCTATACGGTGTTACCATGCAGGAGTCCGGCGTATCTAAGCTCGTATCCGTTCGTCTTGAAGACGAGACGATGGTATCGTAAATTACAGGAAGAAAGGAAGCACGCCATGAGTTTTTTTAAAAAGCTGAAGGAAAAAATCTCCGGCCAGGCCGAGACGATTACAAACAAGTTTAAGGAAGGTTTGACGAAAACGCGCAGCGCGTTTGAAAAATTGGAAGACCTCGTACGTCGCTACAAGCGGATTGATGAAGAATTCTATGAAGAACTAGAAGAAATCTTAATTTCCGCTGACGTCGGCGTCAGCACGGTTATGGAACTTGTGGATGAGTTGCGAAGCGAGGCGCGCAAGCGGAAAATTGAAAATGCGCACGATTTGCAGCCGATCCTGTCGGAAAAACTGGTGAATTTGTTGCAGGACAAAGATGAGGATACGTCTTTAAACGTTGAAGATGGACGATTGAACATTATTTTATTTGTTGGCGTCAACGGCGTTGGGAAAACGACAACTATCGGTAAAATGGCGCATATGTTTAAAAGCCGAGGCAAAAAAGTGCTCCTAGCGGCGGGCGACACGTTCCGGGCGGGAGCGATTGACCAGCTTGAAGTATGGGGGGAACGCGTTGGTGTAGAAGTCGTAAAGCAGCAGCAAGGTTCCGATCCGGCCGCGGTCATTTATGACAGCATCCACACGGCACGGGCCCGCGAAGCTGATGTTCTGCTGTGCGACACGGCAGGCCGCTTGCAGAACAAGGTGAATCTAATGGAAGAGCTTGCGAAAATTAAACGCGTGATTCAGCGCGAAGTGCCGGGGGCTCCGCATGAAACGCTGCTCGTACTCGACGCTACGACCGGGCAAAATGCCTTGAGTCAGGCGAAAGCATTTAGCCAGGCTGCTGAGTTGTCAGGTATCGTTCTTACCAAATTGGATGGTACGGCAAAAGGCGGCATCGTCGTTGCGATTCGTAACGAGCTGAATGTACCCGTGAAATTTGTCGGTCTGGGCGAGAAAATGGATGACTTGCAGCCATTTGACGCGGAGCAATTTGTGCACGCGCTGTTCGCGACATCCATCGAAAAAGAAATCGCTGACGAAAAAGAAGAAGAGTAAAGAGAAAATACTTGACAGAGAGAGCGAGCTTTTGTATGATTATTTCCTGTAAAGGATACAGGCTTTACAGTTTGTGTTTATTCGCATGAATTTCCGTACACGGGGGACGGGTCCCATGCTGGAGGAAACTACGCGTCTGCATTTATTGTACGACTTTTACGGCAAGCTTTTGAAAGAAAGGCAGCGCAAATATTTTGATATGTATTACCGCGAAGATCTGTCGCTTGGCGAGATTGCCGAGCTTGAGAACATTAGTCGCCAGGCGGTGTTCGAACAGGTGAAGCGGATCGCCAGGACGATGGAAGATTACGAGAGCAAGCTCGGTCTTCTGGCTCGTTACGAGAGGCGGCGCGCCTTGCTTGAAGAGCTGGAGAGGGAATTGTCGGAGAAAGCGTGGCAACATTCGCGGGCGCTTCAGCTTACGCGTCAGCTGCTCGCGTTAGAAATGGAGATAGATTAGGAGGCGGACCATGGCGTTTGAAAGCTTAGCCAGCCGACTGCAAGCCACATTTGACAAGCTTCGTGGCAAAGGGAAAGTGACGGAAGAAGACGTAACCAAAGCGATGCGCGAGGTTCGTTTGGCTCTGCTCGAAGCGGACGTTAACTTCAAAGTTGTGAAAGATTTTGTAGCCCGTGTCAAAGAGCGCGCCGTAGGTCAGGAAGTGCTCAAGAGTCTGACGCCTGGCCAGCAGGTCATTAAGGTTGTGAACGATGAATTGACCGAGTTGATGGGCGGCGGTCAGAGCAAAATCGCGGTGGCGAATCGGCCACCGACCGTTGTGATGATGGTCGGTTTACAGGGAGCGGGAAAAACGACGACCACCGGAAAATTAGCTAATTATCTGCGCGGCAAGCTGAATCGCAACCCATTGCTTGTCGCCTGCGACATATACCGTCCGGCCGCGATTAAGCAGCTTGAGGTGCTTGGCAAACAACTGAACATCCCGGTGTTTTCCATGGGTGAGCAGGTAAGCCCGGTGGAGATTGCACAGGCCGCAATTGCGCATGCGAAAGAGCAGCATCTTGATTATGTGCTGATCGATACGGCGGGCCGTCTGCACATTGACGAAGCGCTCATGGGTGAACTGCGGGAAATGAAAGAAATAACGAAGCCGCATGAAATTTTGCTTGTCGTGGACGCGATGACCGGCCAGGATGCCGTCAATGTGGCGGAAAGCTTCAACGATCAATTGTCGATTACCGGTGTGGTGTTAACGAAGCTAGATGGCGATACGAAAGGCGGCGCGGCTCTTTCCGTTAAAGCCGTTACTGGCACTCCGATTAAGTTCGTCGGTATGGGAGAAAAAATGGATGCCCTTGAGCCCTTTCATCCGGATCGCATGGCCAGCCGTATTCTCGGTATGGGAGATGTGTTGACACTCATTGAGAAGGCGCAGATGGAAGTGGACGAAGCAAAAGCGAAAGAACTTGAACGCAAAATGCGCCATGCCGAATTTACGTTTGAGGATTTTCTGGAGCAGATGGCTCATGTTCGCAAAATGGGACCGCTTGAAGAATTGTTGGGCTTAATGCCGGGTATGAACAAAATGAAAGGCATGAAAGATTTGAAAATCGATGAGCGGGCGTTGAACCGGGTAGAGGCGATCGTCCGGTCGATGACAACGGAAGAGAAGCGGCATCCAGAGATTATTAATTCAAGTCGCCGTAAGCGAATTGCCAAGGGCAGCGGCACGACCGTTCAAGAAGTGAACCGCTTGATTAAACAATTTGAAGATATGCGCAAAATGATGAAGCAATTTACGAAAATGGCGGATAAAGCAAAGAAGAAAGGCGGGGGCTTCAAGTTTCCGTTCTTTAGCTAACAGGTTATATTTTTAAAACTAAGTCTTTTCTTATATGAATGACTTTGTTATAATAATAAATTAGTGTGTAAATCACAACATGGAGGGAATGAACAAATGGCAGTAAAAATTCGTTTAAAGCGTATGGGTCAAAAGAAAGCTCCGTTTTACCGTGTGGTAGTGGCGGATTCCCGCGCTCCGCGTGACGGCCGCTTTATCGAAGAAATCGGAACGTATAACCCGGTAGCGCAACCGGCGCAAGTTAACATTGATGAAGAAAAAGCGCTGAAATGGCTAACTACAGGCGCACAGCCGACAGACACGGTTCGCAGCCTGTTCCGCAAACAAGGTCTATTACAGAAGTTCCACGAAATGCGCAATAGCAAGAAGTAAGGCAATGAATATTGCAGCGGGAGGACTAGCGGGTGAAATCATTAATTGAAGTGATTGCCAGAGCTCTTGTCGATCATCCAGATTCCGTTTCGGTCGAAGAGGTGACACAAGAGCAAAGCACCATATACCGCTTGTCCGTTCATCCGGACGATATGGGAAAGGTGATCGGAAAGCAGGGTCGTATTGCTAAGTCTCTTCGCACCGTAGTCAATGCGATGGCAGCAAAAGAAAACCAGCGCGTGACCATTGAAATTGTATAATTAAACAAAGAAGAAAGCTGGGGCCCTCTCCCAGCTTTTTCTTCCATTTATCCGGTCTTTATGCGATAAATTGTATACATAGTCCGCAAATAAGGAGGAAATGCGGCATGCTCATTGTCAAGCGTAAAGTGAAGGTCATGATGGTTATTACTGAAGCGTCACGCTGCAAAATGCGGGATGAGTTTGTATCGATGCGAAAACGGTATGAACTAGAGCTGGAGCAACTAAATTTCCAGGCGAAGAAGCTGCTTCAGGAGGCGCAACGTAAAGGAAGAGAAGCGCTTGATATCGTTCAGCGCAGGCTTGCGAAGGAACGGCAGGTGCGTGAGGAAAAGCTTTCGCAAATTTCGTTTCAGCTTGAGCAGTTGGAAAACCTTCCGCTCGGCAGTGAGATTCATTATACGACGGTGGAAAGTGATGTGGAAGTAAAAGTCGGCGACGATTGGGGTAAGGTAATGACAGGAACGGAAATCGTGCTTAAGGACGGGATTGTAAAAGAAATTCGCGAAAGGAGCCTGGATTAAGTGATCGAGGAATTTTTTACCGTAGGTAAGCTGGTAAATACGCACGGCATCCGCGGTGAAGTTCGCGTTGTCTCAGAAACCGATTTTCCGGAAGATCGGTATAAAAAAGGCAGTGTGCTGTATTTGTTTCATCCGGCAATGAAAGACCCGGTGCCGCTGACGGTTATGTCCGCGCGCCAGCATAAAAACTTTTATTTGTTGACATTTAAAGATCATCCTTCCATTCAGCATGTGGAAAAATATAAGGGCGGGCTGCTTAAGGTGAAGGCAGAAGACAGGAAGCCGCTTTCAGAAGGTGAATTTTATTTCCAGGATATCCTCGGCAGCGAAGTGTTTACGGAGGAAGGAAGACGCCTCGGCGTGGTCAAGGAGATTTTGCAGCCTGGAGCCAATGACGTTTGGGTAGTAAAGCAAGATAAAGGAAAAGATATTTTGCTTCCGTATATTGATGACGTGGTGAAACAAGTAGATGTAAACAATAAGAAGATTACCGTTCATCTCCTTGAAGGGCTTGTCTAGGAGGATAGGATGCAAATTGACATTTTAACGCTGTTTCCGGAGATGTTCGAAGGTGTGCTCGGAGCGAGCATTGTCGGTAAAGCCGCACAAAAAGGGATTGTATCGTTTCGTGTCATCAATTTTCGTGAATTTTCAGATAATAAGCACGGACAAGTGGACGACATGCCGTATGGTGGCGGAGGCGGTATGGTACTCAAGCCGGAGCCGATTTTCCGGGCGGTAGAATCGCTGACTGGATCGCTGGAAGAAGGCGCGGAGCATTCTGTGGGTGGCAAGCCGCGCGTTATTTTACTGTGCCCACAGGGGAAGCGATATAATCAAGCAATGGCGGAGGAGCTAGCGGAAGAGAAACATTTGATTTTTATTTGCGGTCATTATGAAGGCTACGACGAACGCATCCGCGAGCACCTGGTGACCGACGAGATTTCTATCGGCGATTATGTGTTAACAGGGGGCGAACTTCCTGCCATGGTTATTATTGATAGTGTGGTACGTTTGCAGGAAGGAGCGCTCGGAAATGCGCAATCAGCGGTTGCTGATTCATACAGTATGGGCCTGCTGGAGCATCCGCATTATACGCGCCCGGCCGAATTTCGCGGCTGGCGAGTACCGGATGTGCTATTATCTGGCCATCACGAAAACATCGAAAGATGGCGGCTCAAAGAATCGCTTCGTCGCACACTTATGCGCCGGCCGGATCTGTTGGAAACGATCGAGATGACACCGAAAATAAAAAAATTGCTTGAAGAGATAAAACGGGAGTTGTAACCAGTTTTCGGTTATGGTATGATAAATCTTGTGAGCCATTTTGGTTCGGATTAAGATGGTCCTCTTCCTATCGGGAGGTTCGCAGACTCGAACATAGCCGCTTACTTCTCATATGGAATGAACATCTGTTGGAAGGAGGAAAACTCATGCATCATATTATTCGTGAAATTACGCAAGCGAACATGAAACAAGATATTCCTAGCTTCCGCCCCGGTGACACTGTACGTGTGCATTTGAAAGTAATTGAGGGGCAACGCGAACGTATTCAGGTGTTCGAAGGCGTTGTAATTAAGCGCCGCGGAGGTGGCATCAGCGAGACTTTCACGGTTCGTAAAGTTTCTTATGGTGTCGGTGTTGAGCGTACACTGCCGCTCCATTCTCCGAAAATCGAAAAAATCGAAGTAGTACGTCAAGGTAAAGTTCGTCGTGCGAAGCTCTATTATCTGCGCGATCGTGTGGGTAAAGCGGCACGTATTAAAGAAATTCACCGTTAATACGGGAAAAAGGAGCTTGGTAACAAGCTCCTTTTTTAGCGATTCGGAAATGAGTAACCAGAGTTAGGGGTTCAGAAATCCGCCCCTTCTTCCTGCGCTCGTGTTACGTTTCGGTGAATGAATAGCCGTGGATAGGAAAAAAGGCCGAATTTACGGCACGTAAGGAGGATTCGTGATGGTTGAAGAGACCTCCTCTGAGTCAACCAAAAAAAGAAAGGGAAAAAGCGAAGCATGGGAGTGGCTGAAAGCGCTTGGTGTTGCCGTCGTGCTTGCGCTTTTCATCCGTACGTTTTTGTTTGCTCCGTTTCTTGTTGATGGTTCTTCGATGATGCCGACATTAGAAAATGGGGAGCGTTTGATCGTAAATAAATTAATTTATTATATTCAAGACCCGAAACCGGGCGATATTGTTGTCTTCCATGCAACCCGGGAGAAAGATTATATTAAACGGGTCATTGCCACGGAAGGGCAGACCGTGGAAGTAAGGAACGATCAGCTTTACATAGATGGAAAGCCGGTCGATGAATCGTATTTAAAACAGTATAAAGAAGAGGCGAGAGCGGCAGGCTATGTGTTGACGGAAGATTTCGGACCGGAGAAAGTGCCGCCGGGCCATATTTTCGTCATGGGTGACAATCGCCGCAACAGTACGGATAGCCGTGTTATTGGGCCCGTGCCTGTGAAAAGCGTAGTGGGTCGTTCAGAGCTGATAATCTGGCCGCTTGATAAGATTCGTTTGAACTAACAAGAAATGCAGGTGAAGGCATATGACGATTCAATGGTTTCCGGGTCATATGGCTAAAGCGCGCCGACAAGTGACGGAGAAGTTGAAGCTGATTGATGTCGTGATCGAACTTCTGGATGCACGTCTTCCTTTATCGAGCCGCAATCCGATGATCGATGAGATTGTTTCTGGAAAACCGCGTTTAATTTTATTGAACAAATCCGATCTGGCGGCTGAAGAGATAACGAAGGCGTGGGTACGGCATTTTGCTGAAAACGGCATTAAGGCAATTCCGATTGACGCTCTTTCCGGCCGCGGCGTGAGTAAATTGCCACAGGAATGCGAAGTGCTCGTTGAGGAAACGATGCAGAAGCGACGTGCTAAAGGGATGCAGGATCGGGCGATTCGTGCCATGATTCTTGGAATCCCGAACGTCGGCAAGTCATCGCTAATGAATCGGCTGGCTGGCCGCAAAGTGGCGCAAACAGGGGATCGTCCGGCGGTTACGAAGGCCCAGCAATGGGTGAAAGTCGGCAAGGTGCTAGAGCTATTGGACACACCGGGAATTTTATGGCCCAAATTTGAAGATCCGCTCGTGGGGCTTAGGCTTGCTGCCAGCGGCGCCATTAAAGATGAAATTATAGATTTTCAGGAAGTGGCGCTGTTTGTTGTTGCGTACTTGCGAATGTACTACAGCAACGCGCTCAAAGAGCGCTACCAGCTTGCCGAACTGCCCGAAAGTAAACTGGAGATTTTGACGGAAATCGGTCGTAAACGTGGCTGTCTGGTGAGTGGCGGCCATATTGATTATGATAAAGTAGCCGAACTGATTCTGCGTGAATTGCGCGGCGGTAAGATTGGTCGGATTTCGCTGGAGCGCCCGGATGACGAGTTTACGCTTGAAATGGCACGTGTGAGCATGGATGAGCTTACGCCCTATTGATGAATTGCCTGTTTTATATTTTGTAGAAGAAAATAAACGTGTGGCTTCGGCTACACGTTTTTCTTATGGCGTTAACACAAGAAATATTGATAAAAAAGGAGCGAAATCTCATTGAATATCGCCGACATGACGATAAAAGAAATAAAGGAATGGCTAGAGACTTGCAAGGAGTTGCCGGCAGAAGTGCAGGCTCTGTTTATGGCTGATGCGCGAAGCGGTGTGCAAGCGGTATATAGAAGGTGGCAGCGAAACCAGGAGAAGGCACGAAAACAGCAGGAACGTTGGCTTGAGATGAGCCGATACGAACGCGAATTATGGAAAAGGGGGTACAGGCATATCGCAGGTGTGGACGAAGTGGGCCGCGGCCCGCTTGCAGGGCCTGTCGTTACTGCCGCCGTTATTTTGCCGCAAGATTTTTATTTGCCGGGACTAAACGATTCTAAAAAAGTGTCTCCTGCTCAACGGGAAGTTATGTACGAACGGATTATGGAAGGGGCTGTTGCGGTGTCAATCGCGATGAGCGACGCGCCCCTTATCGACGAAATGAACATTTTTCAGGCGACGCTTCGCGCCATGCACGAAGCGGTACGCGGTTTGCAAGTTGTGCCGGATATTACGCTAAATGATGCAGTCACAATTCCACAGCTTTCCTTGGAGCAGAGACCGCTTATCGGCGGGGATGGAAAAAGTATTTCCATTGCCGCTGCCTCTATTGTTGCAAAAGTGGAACGCGACCGGCTTATGAAAGAATATGACAGGCAATATCCGGGATACGGGTTTGCTTCCAACATGGGGTACGGTACGGCGGAGCATCTCGCCGCATTGCGAGAGAAGGGACCATGTCCGATTCATAGACGTAGCTTCGGTGGCGTACTTCAGTCATAGCGTCTTTTTGTATGCATTTCAGGGCAAGGAGGGAGAGAATGATACAGAGCTTTGTGCTGAACCATGTATTTCAGCAAATGCAACGGACGCAATTATCCGCGGTAGAACTTGTTCCAGGGCAAGTGTTTCAGGGGAAAGTAGTAAAGCTATTTCCAAATAATATGGCGATGGTGCAACTGGGGGGCATGACGGTTACGGCGCGTCTGGAAACGCCGTTAGAATTGGGACAGCGTACATGGCTGCAAGTACAGCCAGGCGGGGGGCCAATTTCACTGAAAGTGATTAGCCAGCCGGAAAAGCAGAATCAGGCTACGGAAGCAAGCATGGAAGGCTTGGCGAAAGGACTCGGAGTTCCGCTAACAAAAGAATGGCTCGCCTTTTTGCAAAAAGCGCTTGACGCTCGCATTCCTCTATCCGGTGGCTCGCTGCGTGCTGTGATGCAAGCGATACGGGAGGTGGGTGGTGGTACGACTGCGGAAGACGCGGCTTTGTTTGCCATGCAAAAAGCGCTTCCAATTACCAAGGAAACCATATTGGCGTTACGGTCATTTGCAGGAAACAGCAATTTGGAAGCAGGAATGAAAAATCTTCTTCAGAATATGCATGACTTGCTTACACGCCCGGAATCGATTGCAGCAGGCATAAAGGAGCCGCTTCAACAGGCGGCCGGACAGCTTGCGGCTGCGCGGGTGATTCTTGCCCAGGTACAGGAAAAGCTTGTTTCATCGCCGACAAAATTCGAGGGGCAGGTACAACGAACAATTTCTTCTATAGAGCAACCGGCTTTGTTGTTGCAGGAATCTGGGGACGAAAGTGTTTCTAAGGCCCCTTTAGCCGCTTCTACCCAAGGAGGGATCAAGCGGTTAATGATAGAGTTGTTTGAGCGTCTTGGCTTTTTCCATGAACGCGCCCTGGCGCAAGCGATAGATAGGGAAGCGCAGGATTGGGGGAAGCAGGCAGGAAGCGTGAAAGGCTCGCTGCTTCAACTTTTACAGCACCCGGAAGCGAAAGCATTACCCGCTCCGTTGCGGGAGCAAATGCAGCAGCTCGTCCAGCAACTTACCGGTCAACAGCTAATGATGGCCGGAGTACAGGAAGACGTCTCGTTTGTTCAGGTAGCCCTTCAGTTGCCACTGCCCGGAGGCAAGCATGAGGAAAATGCGCTGATCCAGATTGAATCACGCAAAAAAGGCCCGGGACAGCTCGATCCAGAAAATTGCCGTCTATTTTTTTATTTGACCATGCAAAATATTGGGGAGACGACGCTTGACGTTTCCGTCGTAAACAAAATTGTATCGATTTATCTATACAATAACCGGAAAGAGCTTCCCGCGCTAGTGAATGTGTTGCGTGATTCGCTGGAGAAAAATCTTGCCGCTCAAGGGTACAGACTGTCATTGTTGCGAGTTATGACGTTGCCTGAGCGGCAAAACGATCGGAGCCAATCAGCAGCGCATGGTTTTCTTTCTTCAAATCTTACCCATTATCAGGGGGTGGATGTACGCGTATGAAAGCAAAATATACACGAAAAAGCGCGGTTGCCTTAGGCTATAATCCTGCCGAAGCTGATGCGCCCCGCGTGATTGCCAAAGGAAAAGGAAGGATCGCCGAAAAAATTCTAGAGCAGGCGAAAGAACATGGGGTGCCGATTCAGGAGGACCCTTCTTTGGTGGAAGTGTTAGCTACTCTTGAGTTAAACGAACAGATTCCTGTTGAACTTTATCAGGTAGTGGCTGAAATCTTAGCGTTTGTCTATGAGACAGACAGACGGAGCGAATGCCGATGACCCCGAAAAAAATGAACCGGCAGCGCGGTGCTGAGGGAGAAGAATGGGCTCGCCGATATCTTGAAGGGAAAGGGTTTGTGTTTGAACGGCGCAATTTCCGCACACGTGACGGGGAAATTGATTTGATTATGCGCGAAGGAGATACTCTTGTATTTGTCGAGGTAAAACTGCGCACGACAGTTCGTTTTGGACATGGCAGTGAAGCGGTGACACCGGCAAAACAGCGAACAATTCGCAAGGTAGCAACGGCGTATTTACAGCGGTACGGTTATGTAGCCAGCGCGCCTTCTGTTCGTTTTGACGTCATTTCAATTGTTTGCTATAGGGACAAAACGTATAAAGTTACTCATATTCCTCATGCCTTTTGAAAAATAGGCAAAGAAAAGAAATTTCTTCCGCGGCACCTGTCCACATGCTTGTGCAGTTTTGCGCATATAGTAATAGTGTACTCGACGTGTAACACCTCCTTTTTTGTACCTGAGCGGCTGGATGTCGTTCAGGTTTTTTTGCGTTTTCTCTTTTTTTCTTTGTCATTATATGGTAATTTTTTACAAAAGAGGAGGTTGGTTACTTTGTTTACCCGTGTACATAGCGCTACTGTATTAGGGATTCAGGGAATCGGAGTTGAAGTGGAGGTCGATATTTCGAACGGGTTGCCTTATTTTGAAATCGGCGGGCTGGCCGCTTCTTCTGTTCGCGAGGCCCGCAACCGTGTCAAGTCTGCTATTAAAAATAGCGGTTTTACCTTTCCTGTGCAGCGCATTACGGTAAATCTTGCGCCAGCTGATGTAAGAAAGGCTGGCTCCATGCTTGATTTGGCGATCGCCGTGGGAATTTTGTTAGGAAGCGGCCAGGTCGAGGTTCGTAACAAACTGGAGCGCTGGCTATTTCTCGGTGAACTTTCGTTGGAAGGAACGTTACGCCCGATTCATGGCCTGTTTCCGATGCTTCTTGCCGCCAAGCAAGCGGGATTTTCCGGCGTGGTTATTCCGGCGGCGTGTGAAGAAGATGTGAAACGGGTCAAGGTTCCTGTTCTTCGTGTGCACACGCTTGCGGAATGCATGGCTTGCTTTGGATGGTCGGATGAAACACTGAGAAAGGAAGCAGGAAAAAGCATGTTATCCAGCGATCCGGTATCGATTCGCGCGGAGATAAACTGTTTCAGCGATGTAAAGGGACAGCGGCACGTTAAGCGAGCCATGGAGGTAGCGGCAGCCGGGTTTCATCATTTGGCGATGATAGGGCCACCGGGCACCGGAAAAACGATGTTGGCTAGGCGATTTCCTTCGATTTTGCCCCCTTTGGATGAAGAAGAGTCTCTTGTTGTGGATACGATTTACAGCGCCTGCGGTTTGCTTACAGAGCGCTTGAAGCAGGCGCCTTATCCGCCTTTCCGCGCCCCACATGCTTCCATTACCCCTGTCGGGATGCTAGGGGGCGGCATGTATCCGCAACCGGGCGAGATGAGTCTTTCGCATTGCGGCGTTTTGTTTTTAGATGAGTGGACCGAATTTTCACGTGCGGTGCTCGAAGCGATGCGTCAGCCGCTTGAGGATGGACAGATTACTATTATCCGCCATGGAGCGAAGCTCGTCTTTCCTTGTCGTTTTTTACTTATTTCTTCCTTTAATCCCTGCTTTTGCGGTTTTTACAGATTTGAAAGTGATTATCAATACTGTACATGTACGGCGCGGGAAATTAAGAGATATTGGAAAAAGCTCTCCGGACCGATGCTGGACAGAATGGATATTCAAGTGGAAGTTCCGCGTGTTCGTATTGATGAAATGGGGCGGGATAAATCATTAACATCTGCTGAAATGCGTGGGAGGGTCATGGTGGCGCGGGAACGGCAGCGACACCGTTACCGTGATACCGGATTTCAATTTAATTCTCAGCTGTTCGGCAGATGGGTTGAAAAGTACGTATCGCTTTCTGTTTCCGCGCAACGCTGGTTTTCTGTTCTTTATCAAACGAGCGGCATTAGCAACCGCTCATACGACAAAATCCTTAAAGTTGCGCGTACGATCGCGGATCTGGAAGACAGCGAACAGGTGTTAGAAGCACATGTGGCTGAAGCATTTCAGTATCGTACGCTGGATCAAAAGCAGTGGAAAGGGTAAGCTGGAAAAAATTTTTCGACATAAATTTCTGTGGATAACTATATCTACAGAAAGAAATAAAGTTTTACAACCATTTTGAATTCTTGTACACAACTTATTCACAGAACCTTGTGGATAATGGAATGCTTGTTCTAAAAAAAGGGTCGATGTTACAATATGGAAAATAGAAGATGAGGGGGGAGTTATTCATGCACCTACTTTCAGACGAAGCATTGCTTGACGCTTATCTAAAAGCAGTCCATTTGGGTCTGGAACAGGAATTTATTCAGCTTTTAATCGAGGAAATCAATAAAAGAGAATTGCCGTTACCTTCCCATTAAGAAGCAGATGCTAGGCGTCTGCTTCTTTCATTTTTTCTTCATGAGTAAACAAGGAAACACTCGCAAGTTTTTCTCATTTCCCACAAAAAGTAAAACGGTAGTTGAAAAACGTCAGAAAAGCGCGAAAAGAAAGCAGGGATTTGCCGAATGATGACGAATAAGCTATACTGTATGCGCAGACAGGCTTACACAAGGAGAAGCTTGATGCGTTTATTTTATGTAAAATGAGGTTAGGAGGATGGAGAATGAATATCCATGAGTATCAAGGAAAAGAGATACTTAAGCAGTACGGCGTTGCCGTGCCGAACGGAAAAGTAGCGTTCACGGTAGACGAAGCGGTAGAGGCAGCGAAGGCTCTTAACTCGAACGTATATGTAGTTAAGGCGCAAATTCACGCTGGCGGCCGCGGCAAAGCAGGTGGTGTCAAAATCGCGAAAAGCTTGGATGAAGTTCGTACATATGCGCAGGAGCTTCTCGGTAAAGTGCTTGTTACGCATCAGACAGGCCCTGAAGGGAAAGAAGTAAAGCGTTTGCTCATTGAAGAAGGCTGCGATATCAAAAAAGAATACTACGTAGGTCTTGTAGTTGACCGCAAAACGAGTCGCGTCGTTATGATGGCGTCTGAAGAAGGCGGTACGGAAATCGAGGAAGTAGCGGCAAAAACGCCGGAAAAAATCTTTAAAGCAGTCATCGATCCGGCTGTAGGCCTGCTTCCGTTCCAGGCGCGCAAGCTTGCGTTTTCCATCAACATTCCGAAAGAATTGGTAAACAAAGCCGTGAAATTCATGATGGGCTTGTATCAAGCTTTTGTTGATAAAGATTGCTCCATTGCAGAAATCAATCCGCTTGTCGTAACAGGCGACGGCAATGTAATGGCGCTTGACGCGAAGCTGAATTTCGATTCCAACGCGCTTTATCGTCATAAAGACGTTTTGGAGCTGCGTGACCTGGATGAGGAAGATCCGAAAGAAATCGAAGCTTCCAAGTATGATTTGAACTACATTGCGCTTGATGGTAACATCGGTTGCATGGTTAATGGTGCGGGTCTTGCGATGGCAACTATGGACATTATCAAGTTTTATGGCGGCGAGCCTGCGAACTTCCTTGATGTTGGCGGCGGCGCGACAACCGAGAAAGTTACAGCAGCATTCAAGTTAATTCTTTCTGATGAGAATGTAAAAGGCATTTTCGTTAATATTTTTGGTGGTATTATGAAGTGCGATGTTATCGCTGAAGGTGTTGTAGAGGCAGCGAAAGAAGTGGGTCTAGATCGTCCGCTTGTTGTGCGTCTCGAAGGTACAAACGTAGAGCTTGGTAAGAAAATCCTGAATGAATCCGGCCTTAACATTGTAGCAGCAGAATCGATGGCAGACGGCGCGGAAAAAATCGTTTCCTTGGTAAAATAAGAAAGGTGGGGGCTTACGAGTCATGAGTATTCTTATCAATAAAGATACAAAAGTAATCACCCAGGGTATCACTGGTGCTACTGGTTTATTCCATGCGAAGGGTTGCCGTGAATACGGTACGCAAATGGTTGGAGGTACTTCACCTGGAAAAGGCGGTACAGAAGTTGACGGTTTCCCCGTTTTTGATACAGTTGCTGAAGCAGTAAGAGAAACAGGAGCGAATGCATCTGTTATTTATGTTGCGGCGCCTTTTGCGGCAGACGCCATTATGGAAGCGGTAGACGCTGAGCTAGACCTTGTTATTTGTATTACAGAAGGTATCCCAGTACTTGATATGGTAAAAGTAAAACGCTACATGGAAGGTAGCAAAACCCGTTTGATTGGACCGAACTGCCCTGGTGTTATTACTCCTGGTGAGTGCAAAATCGGTATCATGCCGGGATATATCCATGCGCCTGGTAAAGTTGGCATCGTATCCCGCTCCGGAACGCTTACATACGAAGCGGTACATCAATTGACAACGAACGGTGTTGGCCAGTCTACGGCGGTAGGTATTGGTGGCGACCCGGTAAACGGCACGAACTTCATCGATTGCTTGAAACTGTTCAATGAAGATCCGGATACAGAAGCGGTGATCATGATCGGTGAAATCGGCGGTACAGCCGAAGAAGAGGCTGCTGAGTGGGTGAAGGCGAACATGAAGAAGCCGGTAGTAGGCTTTATTGGAGGCCAAACTGCGCCTCCAGGAAAGCGTATGGGTCATGCGGGAGCCATTATCTCCGGCGGCAAAGGAACCGCTGCTGAGAAAATCAAGACAATGGAAGCGTGCGGCATCCGTGTAGCAAGAACGCCGGCTGAAATCGGTCAAACGATGATTGATGTCTTAAAAGAACGTGGCTTGTTGGAAGCATGCATGACAGTTAAATAATACGCGTGAGGCGTACAGAAAAAAGGAGTGCTGATTCGGCGCTCCTTTTTTATCAGGTAAGAACATACAAAAATGTAGGATCAAAAGTCGAATTAGAAGGATTTCCATTTATTTCCTCGAAATAAAAAGGAAAGAAAATGCGAGGTGAGGAAAAGATGGAAGAAAGAGAATACATACTGCTTGCTTTATCAAATATTCGTGGAGTGGGACGGAATGTGGTGCGTCGTGCTCGCAAGCTCACAGAGGCGCTGGATTTTGCGGCGCACTCCGTCACGGATATCAGGGAATTGCTTGGAATTTCTACCAAAAAAGCGGAGCTAATTAAAGCGGAATTTGACATGGAGAAAACGATGGATTATGTTAGACGTTGGTGTGACCATGGAATTACGGTGTTGACCTGGTTGAATCCGCTATATCCTGCGTTGTTGAGAGAAATTCCTGATCCTCCCGAGGTCTTATACATAACCGGAAACAAGGAACTTCTGTCCTATCCCGCACTTGCTATCGTCGGGACGCGCACGCCAACAGTATATGGTAAGAACGCGGCGCGCCAGTTTGCTAGAGACTTAGCGGCGAAAGGATTTTGCATTGTTTCAGGGCTTGCACGCGGTGTTGACAGCGAAGCTCACCGCGGCGCATTGGAAGCTGGAGGAGCTACCATCGCTATACTGGGATGTGGCATTGATATTGTTTACCCAAACGAAAATCGGAAGCTGGCCGCTGAACTTCGGCGGCAGGGTCTTATTATTTCAGAATATCCGCCCGGTGTAGAACCGCGACGGAGGTTTTTTCCGGAGCGAAATCGCCTTATTAGCGGGCTTGCGAGGGGAGTGCTTGTCATTGAGGCGGCGGCGCGCAGCGGTTCGCTTATTACGGCCGATTTGGCCGCGGAGCAGGGACGGGATGTGTACGCTTTGCCAGGTTCAGTTTATTCTCCGAAAAGTGTTGGTTGCCACTGGCTGATCCAACAGGGGGCAAAATTGGTGCACAATGTTTATGATATTGTAAGTGAATACCCTTGGATGGTTTCGGATACAAATGAAAATACAACCGATCACACGTTATCATCCTCAATAAAGCTGAGCGAAGAAGAGAAAATCGTACTCGAGCTTATAGGGGGGGAATCCGTATCGTATGAAGAGATTTTATGTCGAACGGCGTTTTCCTCTAGCCATTTGCATTATCTTCTGCTATCTTTGCAAGTAAAACAGAAAATTGAGCAATTGCCCGGACCGGCTTTTATCCGGATGAAAGAATAATACGTTTGACAAATGCAAGTTTTGTAATTAATAATAGGAGGAATTCTTTTCACTTGTTCACGAATAAGAACGCATGTGTTCTTACATTCGTATACATGTAAAGCGAAGAAGGCAGCGCTTATGCCAAATCGGCTGCGCACGCCAAGTTTTCTGTAGCAAAAGGGGGAAACATGCTTGGCAGATTCACTGGTGATAGTGGAGTCTCCCGCAAAGGCGAAGACAATTGGAAAATATCTTGGGAAGAAATATATTGTCAAAGCATCGATGGGCCATGTGAGAGACTTACCGAAAAGTCAAATGGGAGTCGATATTAAAAAAGGGTTTGAGCCGAAGTACATTACGATTCGCGGCAAAGGGGACGTGCTAAAGGAGTTGCGTGATGCATCCAGAAAGGTGAAGCATGTGTATCTTGCGGCGGACCCCGATCGCGAAGGCGAAGCGATCGCCTGGCATTTGGCCCACAGTTTGAACATAGATCAGGATCAGCCTTGTCGTGTTGTCTTTAACGAGATTACCAAGCAAGCGGTCAAGGAGGCGTTCAAACATCCACGCAAAATCGACATGGACTTGGTAAACGCCCAGCAGACGCGCCGGATTCTTGACAGGCTGGTAGGGTATAACATTTCTCCGCTGTTGTGGAAGAAAGTCAAAAAGGGGCTTAGTGCTGGGCGGGTGCAATCCGTAGCCGTAAAGCTTATTATTGACAGGGAAAAGGAAATCAACTCGTTTGTACCGGAAGAATACTGGTCGGTTACCGCACACCTAAAAGCCGGAAAAGAAACGTTTGAAGCCAAATTTTACGGATACGGCACAGAAAAAGTCGAGCTGAAATCCGAAGCGGAAGTCAAAGAATTACTGCAGAGGATTGAAGGGAAGCCGTATGTCGTTGCTGAGATCAAGAAGCGGGAGCGCAAGCGGAACCCTGCCGCGCCGTTTACGACAAGCTCCTTGCAGCAGGAAGCGGCGCGCAAGCTGAATTTCCGCGCTGCAAAAACGATGATGATCGCACAGCAGCTATATGAAGGGATTGACATCGGCGAAGAAGGCACGGTGGGCCTGATTACGTACATGCGTACCGATTCGACGCGGGTTTCGCCTGTGGCGCAGGAGGAAGCGAAAAAATATATTACCGAGGAATACGGCGTAGAGTACGCCCTTGCTAAACCGCGTCAGTTCGGGAAAAAAGAAGGGGCACAGGATGCACATGAAGCGATTCGTCCGACGCTCATCCATAAAGACCCGGCCTCGCTCAAAGCGTATTTATCGCGCGACCAGCTAAAGCTGTATCGTTTGATATGGGAACGCTTCATCGCCAGCCAGATGGCCCCGGCGGTGCTCGATACGGTAACGGCGGACATCGTTGCTGGAGACGCTGTGTTCCGTGCCAGCGGTTCGCAGGTGAAGTTTCCGGGTTTTATGAAAGTGTATGTAGAAGGAACGGATGACGTTCAGAAAGAAGAAGACAAGATGCTGCCGCCGCTTGAAGCAAAAAAGGAGCTTGCGCTGGAAGAGATAGAGCCAAAACAGCATTTCACTCAGCCACCGCCGCGTTACTCCGAGGCGAGGCTTGTTAAAACGCTCGAAGAGTTGGGGATCGGACGTCCGAGCACGTACGCACCGACGCTTGAAACGATTCAGAAACGTGGGTACGTAGCATTACAGGATCGCCGCTTTGTTCCGACCGAGCTTGGAGAAATTGTGCTTGAATTAATGGAAGAATTCTTTCCGGAAATTCTCGATACGAAGTTTACCGCCAAAATGGAGGATGAACTTGATCATATTGAAGAAGGAAAAGTGCAGTGGGATAAGGTGTTGGAAGAGTTCTATGAAGGATTCTCCAAACGCCTGGAAGTTGCGGAAAAATATATGCGGGAAGTAGAGATTAAAGACGAAGTGGCGGACATCATGTGCGATAAATGCGGCAGCCCAATGGTGTATAAGGTTGGGCGCTACGGCAAGTTTCTCGCATGCTCTGCGTTTCCGGAGTGTCGCAATACAATGCCGATCGTCAAAGAAATCGGCGTAAATTGCCCGAAATGTGAAACCGGACAAATTGTGGAGCGTAAAAGTAAGAAGAACCGAATTTTCTACGGTTGCACAAATTATCCGAATTGTGACTTTGTTTCATGGGATAAGCCATTACCACGTGCATGTCCAAAGTGCGGCAACATGCTTGTCGAGAAAAAGGGCAAAGGCAAAAATAAAGGGCCGACTGTTCAATGCTTGGCCTGCGACTACCAAGAAGAAACATCATAAAAATAAGGAGTTTTACGGAGCGATGGAAAAAGTAAAAGTCATCGGAGCTGGGTTGGCAGGCAGCGAAGCGGCCTGGCAAATCGCCGAACAGGGTGTTGATGTCATTCTGTATGAAATGCGCCCTGTGCGCCAAACTCCGGCCCATCACACCGATAAATTCGCGGAGCTGGTGTGCAGTAACTCACTGCGCGCCAATTCGTTGACCAATGCTGTGGGCATTTTAAAAGAAGAGATGCGCCGCCTTTCGTCCGTTATTATTCGTTCGGCCGACAATTGTTCTGTGCCGGCTGGAGGAGCGCTTGCAGTGGACAGACACGAATTTGCCGATGCCGTAACAAGAAGCGTGCGCAATCATCCACGCATCGAGGTGTGCAATAAAGAGATCACGGAGATTCCAGATGGGATTGTCGTTATTGCTACCGGTCCGCTAACATCACCTGATTTGTCCAAGAAACTGCAAGAGTTGACGGGCGAAGAGTATTTGTATTTCTATGATGCGGCGGCGCCGATCATTGACAAAGAAACGATCGATATGAACAAAGTGTTTTTGGCTTCCCGTTATGGTAAGGGAGAAGCAGCTTATCTTAATTGTCCGATGACGGAAGAAGAATTTGACGCATTTTATGAGGCACTGATTACAGCAGAAGAAGTGCCGCTTAAAGAATTTGAAGAGCAGATTTTCTTCGAAGGGTGCATGCCGATTGAAGTAATGGCCAAGCGCGGTAAACAGACGATGTTATTCGGGCCGCTGAAGCCGGTCGGGCTCATTGATCCGCGCACCGGAAAACAGCCGTACGCGGTCGTGCAGTTACGCCAGGACAATAGTGCCGGCACATTATACAATATTGTCGGTTTCCAGACGCACCTTAAGTGGCCGGAACAAAAGCGGGTATTTCGGATGATACCCGGGCTTGAAAATGCGGAAATCGTGCGTTATGGCGTGATTCACCGTAATACGTTTATCAATTCTCCACGTTTGTTAAAGCCGACATACCAATATAAAGACAGAGATACCTTGTTTTTCGCTGGACAGATGACTGGTGTGGAAGGATATGTAGAGTCCGCCGCTTCCGGATTGATTGCAGGTATTAACGCCGCGCGTCTTGCGCGCGGGCTTGAGCCCCTGGTATTTCCGCCGGAGACGGCGATGGGCAGTATGGCGCATTATATCACAACGGCAAACCCGGACAATTTCCAGCCTATGAACGCAAATTTTGGCTTATTTCCGCCGCTTGAAAGCAACATCCGCAACAAAAAAGAACGGTATGAACAGTATGCGAAGCGGGCGTTAGATAAAATTCAGAATTTTTCTCGAAGCGTTCACAATTTAAGTTGCAGCTAGCGATGGGGTTATGTTATACTAACGACGGTTAAAAGCTGGATTCTCCCTGTGGGGAAAGTATTTTTGGAAATGATGTGTACGGGATGCGGCGTTGCTGCGTCCCGTATGCATTGTTGCTCGGGTAGGAGGTACACAAATGGAAGCCTTGGAGTCTGATCGCCTGCTTTTGCTGTTTAAACAGTACTTGCAGATTGAAAAAAACGCTTCGCCTCTGACGATTGCGAACTATGAGAAAGACATCCGGGCTTTTGCGGCGTTTATGAAGCAGCATGACGTAACAGCATATGCTGCTGTTTCTTATGTTCATGTTCGCAGTTATTTGACGGAATTGCACAGGCAAAACTACGCTCGTCGCTCAATTGCGCGAAAATTATCAAGCCTGCGAAGTTTTTACCGTTTTTTACTACGTGAAGAACTGGTGGGGCACAATCCGTTCGCGATGACCGCAACGCCAAAGCTGGAAAAGAAGCTTCCGAATTTTTTATTTCCGAAAGAAGTTGAAGCGATTTTGCAGTTGCCGGATACAAAGACACCGCTCGGGCTAAGGGATCGAGCCATACTCGAGATGCTATACGCCAGTGGAATGCGCGTGTCGGAGCTTGTTGGCTTGACCATCCGTTCCGTTGATACACTTGCAGGTACGGCTCTCGTATTCGGAAAGGGCGCAAAAGAAAGATATGTTCCGCTCGGGCAACACGCGCTTGTTGCCTATAAACAATACATACAGCGCGGTCGCCCGTTCTTATGCAAACAGATGAAAAACGATGCTTTGTTTGTTAACGTTCGGGGGGAGCCGCTCACAGACCGCAGCGTGCGCCGCATAATTAACAAATATGTGAAACAAACAAGCGAGCTTTTAAAAGTAAGTCCGCATACGTTTCGCCATACGTTTGCTACCCACTTGCTGGAGAATGGTGCGGATTTGCGAAGCGTGCAAGAAATGCTTGGACATGCAAGCATTTCTTCAACGCAAATTTACACGCACGTAACGCGGGAGAGGATGCGATTTGTTTACAATCAGGCTCATCCGCGGGCGTAAAACCAATAGATTATGGAGGGAAGTCAATGGATATGACTTTTCACGCCACCACCATTTTTGCCGTGCGTCATAACGGAGGAGCAGCGATGGCTGGCGACGGGCAAGTAACGATGGGCAACGCTGTGGTTATGAAACAAACGGCCAAAAAAGTGCGGCGCCTTTATCATGGTCAAGTTGTGGCTGGATTTGCCGGTTCTGTTGCTGATGCGATTACGCTTTTTGAGAAGTTTGAGGCCAAACTCGATGAACACCACGGCAATTTGCCGCGGGCGGCGGTGGAGCTTGCGAAGGACTGGCGGCTTGACAAAGTGTTGCGCAAGCTGGAAGCGCTCATGATTGTGATGGATAAGGAACATATGCTTTTAATCTCGGGAACTGGAGAAATCATTGAACCAGATGACGGGATTCTGGCTATCGGCTCGGGAGGCAATTACGCGCTTGCGGCAGGCCGCGCGCTGAAAAAGCACGCTCCGAATTTAACCGCACGAGAGATTGCAACAGCGGCATTGACGGCGGCAGCTGATATTTGCGTCTATACAAATCATAACCTTGTTGTGGAAGAAATTCATGAATGACGAGGAGGCTGTGCCCTTGAAAAACCCTGAACGTTTAACCCCGAAACAAATTGTTGAACAGCTTGATCATTTCATTGTGGGACAAAAGCAAGCGAAACGCTCGGTGGCGATCGCTTTAAGGAACCGGTACCGCCGCAGTTTGCTTCCGGAAGAAATCCGCGACGAAATCGTGCCGAAAAACATTCTGATGATCGGTCCGACCGGGGTGGGTAAAACGGAGATTGCAAGACGTCTTGCCAAGTTAACCGGAGCGCCGTTTATTAAAGTGGAAGCCACAAAGTTTACGGAAGTAGGCTATGTGGGGCGCGATGTCGAGTCAATGGTGCGAGATTTGGTAGAGACAGCTATACGCATGGTCAAAGCGGAGAAAACCGAACAGGTGAAAGATAAAGCAGAAGCGATGGCGAACGAACGGATTGTGCATATTCTCGTTCCAGGCAAGCACGCCAATAAATCTTTTAAAAACCCGTTGGAGATGTTATTCGGGGGAAACCAGAATACGTACCAATCTGCAACTGGCGATGCGGATGATCTTTCAGTATCGCAACAGCGGCGCCAAGTAGCCCATCAACTGGCGATGGGACAGCTGGAGGACACCGTCATAGAAATTGAAGTAGAAGATACGGCGCCGACGATGTTTGATATGTTTTCAGGCTCAGGAATGGATCAAATGGGTATCAATATGCAGGAGATGCTAGGAAGCCTCTTGCCCAAAAGAATGAAAAAGCGAAAACTCCCCATAAGGGAAGCACGTAAAGTGCTGATCATGCAGGAGGCACAAAAATTGATTGATATGGATGAAGTCATCCAAGAATCAATCGAACGCGCGGAACAGAGCGGGATCATCTTTATTGATGAGATAGACAAAATTGCCGGTAAAGAGACCAACTCTGCCCAGGTTTCGCGTGAAGGCGTACAGCGCGATATCCTGCCGATTGTGGAAGGTTCGACGGTAATGACGAAATATGGTCCGGTGAAAACCGACTACATTTTATTTATTGCCGCCGGTGCGTTTCATATGGCGAAGCCGTCTGACTTGATTCCGGAGCTTCAGGGACGGTTCCCGATTCGTGTGGAATTAGATAGCCTGCGGGTAGAAGATTTTGTCCAGATTTTAACCGAACCGAAAAACGCTTTGATAAAACAATATGTCTCTTTATTGGAAACAGAAGGAATAAAAGTTGAATTTTCTGACGAAGCTATTAAAGAGATTGCTAAACTCGCAGCCGAGGTGAATCAAAACACAGATAATATCGGGGCTAGACGACTGCATACGATCATGGAAAAGTTATTAGAGGATTTATCATTTGAAGCTTCTGATATTACGCTAGAGAAAGTTGTGATTACCCCGGAATATGTGAGAGAAAAATTGAAAGACATCGTAGAAGATCGAGACTTAAGTCGCTATATTCTGTAAAATTTGAAGGAGGAAGTATAATAATGGATTTGTTATCAAAAATTCGTCGCATTAATCGTTTGTTACAAAAAACGGCAGGACATCCGGTAAACTTTATGGAAATGGCAGAGGTCATGAGCGAGATTATCGGAGCAAACATTTTCGTTCTTAGCCGTAAAGGAAAAATTCTTGGTTATGCTATCGCGCAGGAAGTAGACAATGACCGTATCCGCAAAATGCTTGAAGAACGTCGTTTCCCAGGTGATTACAGCACACAGCTGCTGCGCCTTGACGAAACGTCGGCTAACCTTGACATCGATAGTCCGTATACTGCATTTCCGGTAGAAATGAAAGATTTATTTAAGAAAGGGTTAACAACCATCGTTCCGGTTATCGGCGGGGGGGATCGCCTCGGAACGCTTGTTCTGGCACGCTTGAACGAGAAATTTACGGATGACGATCTTGTGCTGGCCGAAGTGGGTGCGACTGTAGTAGGCATGGAAATTTTGCGGGAGCGTGCTGAAGAAATCGAGCAGGAAGCTCGAAGCAAGGCGGTTGTGCAAATGGCTATCGGCTCTCTATCTTACAGTGAGCTAGAAGCGGTGGAGCATATCTTTGAGGAATTGGATGCAAAAGAAGGATTGCTGGTTGCAAGTAAAATTGCCGATCGTGTAGGCATTACACGCTCCGTTATCGTAAACGCGTTGCGCAAATTGGAAAGCGCCGGCGTTATCGAATCACGTTCCCTCGGTATGAAAGGTACCTATATTAAAATCTTAAATGAAAAGCTTTTACCTGAACTTGAAAAATTAAAAACTTCGTAAAACAGATAAGACTTTCGTCTGGTAAAAAGGCCCTATCTTTCGGATAGGGCCTTGTTCATTTTAGACAATCTGCTAATATTAAAGTTGTTACCTGTATATGTTATATTTTGTCGAATTGGCAATATTTTTATCCTTTTCTATAGAATATTACGGGGGATATTTGACCCAATTTATGGCAAGAGGGAGGGGAAGAAAGATGCTTATGACACAGACATTGACAATTTTGGAAAAAGCACTGGACGCTGCGACCATGCGTCAAAAGGCCATTAGTAACAATATTGCGAACGTGGATACTCCTTATTATAAATCACAGTCAGTGACCTTTGAAAGTGAGCTGCAAAGGGCGCTTTCAAGAACGGAGACTACTTTTTCTGCATACAGGACGGATAAAAAACATATTGCTTTTGGCACATCTTCTTTGATGGACGTTCGCCCCCGACTTCAAATCGACTCTTCTATTGGACCTATGCAAAATACAGCGAATAATGTCGATTTGGACTTTGAAATGACGAATTTGGCGAAAAACCAGCTTTGGTATAACGCCTTAGTCCAACAGACTGCTGGACAGTTTACAAAACTGAGAGCGGTAATAGGAGGGAAGGCATAGTGACACTATTTGGCAGTTTTGATACGAGCGCTTCCGCATTAACGGCAAACCGTCTGAGAATGGATATCATATCCAGCAACATTGCGAACGCGAATACGACGCGCGGAGAATACGTAAATGGACGGTGGGAGCCCTACAAAAGAAAAATGGCTATTATCGAACCAAAAACAGGCGCTTCTAGTTTCGAAAATTTTTTGCAAGCGGCTGTGGGACGGACCGGGCCGATGCCGATAAACGGTGTGCGGGTTACACGCATCGTAGAGGATCGAACGCCTCCGAAAATGATGTATGATCCGACCCATCCGGATGCGGATGAAAGAGGATATGTGGCGCTTCCAAATGTGGATATGTTGAAAGAGATGATCGATTTGATGTCTACGACAAGGGCGTATGAATCAAATGTAACCGCGATTAACGCCGCGAAAGCGATGGCGATGAAAGCACTGGAGATTAGTAAGTAAGGAGAGGGAATATGGTAGAGAGAATTGGAGCAGAGCTGCCGTCAATTTCCGTTCAAGATAAAGTGCCAACAGGTGCCCCTACGCCTTATGAAGTCACAACATCGTTTGCTTCTTATTTGAAAAATGCGCTCCATGAAGTGAATGCACTTCAGAAAGCAAGCGAGAAAATGAACCAAGGGCTGGCCGCAGGGCAGATCCAAGATTTACACCAGGTCATGATCGCCTCGCAAAAGTCAGGCATCGCACTTGAACTGACGATGCAGCTTCGTAACAAAGTGGTAGAAGCCTACCAGGAAATAATGAGAATGCAAATCTAGCACTAGTTAGTAATTTATGAAGGTAATTGGCGGGGTGGAGGATGAACGAGAAATTGCAGCAATGGCGGGAGAAAATCATAGAGTTTTCAGGCCGCCTTTCAAAGAAACAAAAAATAATGCTAGGCGCAATTACCGCTTTTCTTATTATATCGGCAACGTTAGCAATTTATATAGCCTCCAGACCGAATTATGTGCCGCTGTTCGGCGGAAACTTGACGGAAGTGGACGTGGCGCAGATCAAGACGGAACTGGATGCGATGGGATACAGCGGTAAATATAAAATTGAAGGCAATCGTGTGCTTGTCCCTGAAAAAGACAAATACAATCTGGCGGCTGATTTGACGGCCAAAGGGGTTCCGAAAGGCGAAGGAGTCCGGCTTGATATTTTTAGCCAGAATATTGGCATGGGAATGACCGATCGCCAATTCGATGTTGTAGAGCGCGACGCGATGCAAAACCAGCTTGCGGATTTGCTGAAAACGGTCGACGGTGTGAGCGATGCCAAAGTCATTTTGACGATGCCGGAAGAAACGGTGTTTGTCCGCGAAGACGGGGCTAAAGCGACCGCTTCTATCGTGGTTCAGGTAGAACCGGGCAAATCGCTTACGCAGCCGCAGATTAACGCGTTGTATAATCTTGTTTCTAAAAGCGTGCCGAATCTACCAAAAGAAAATATCGTCATTATGAACCAGTATAGCGAAATGCTAGAGATGATGGAAGATGAAGGCGATGCGTTTGCTCTTACCCAGTATGAGCAACAGCGCAAAATCAAAAAGGATATTGAAAATGATATCCAGAAAAACTTACAAAATATGTTAGGCACCATTCTTGGGCGCGATAAAGTATTTGTATATACATATGTAAAGTTGAATTTTGATAAGATACAGCGCGAAGAACAATTGGTGGAGCCTGTGGACAAGGAAAACAATGAAGGAATTATTATTAGTGCAGAAAAAATCCAGGAAACGTACTCGGGTAAAGGTGTCCCGGCCGGAGGTACCGCCGGAACCGGAGAGACACAGATTCCGGGTTATGCAGGAGCCACAGGTGGAGAAGGCAGCGAATATGAAAAGATGGAAGAACGTGTAAACCGGGAAGTCAACCGGATTAAGCAAAATATTGTTGGTCAGCCGTATAAAATTGAAGACATTTCCATTAGTGTCGGAGTAGAGCCCCCAAATCCAAACGACCCGGCGAGTTTAACGCCGCAGGTGCAGGAGGAAATTCAACAAATTATTGGGAATGTCGTACGTGCTTCTCTATCGTCTCAGGGCACTCAGCTTACGCAGGAGCAGATTGATCAACGGGTGAAAGTGTTTGCCCAGGCGTTTAACGGTAAGCCGGAAGTGGCGTCAGAGAAAAATAATTGGCTCACCATTTTGCTTGCAAGCGGCATTGGGCTTTTGGTAATAGGAGCTGTCGTGGTATTCATAGTCATGCGCAGACGAAGAAACGCGGCTGCAGTGGAAGCAGAGGAATTAGAGCAACGATCGTTTGAAATTCCGGATCTGCAGCAGGCCGAAGATGGGGAGGACGTGATTGTGCGCAAGCAGCTTGAAAAGCTTGCCAAAGAGAAGCCGGAAGAGTTTGTTAATTTGTTGCGCACTTGGTTAGTAGAGGAATAGGAGTGAGGGATGTAAATGGCACGTGCGCCGAGAGAATGGAGCGGGAGACAGAAAGCGGCTATCCTTTTGATATCGCTTGGGCCTGAAGTTTCCGCTCAGGTTTTTAAACATTTGCGTGAAGAGGAGATTGAACAATTAACTCTTGAAATTGCAAACGTGCGAAAAGTGGACAGCTCGGAGAAAGAATCGGTGTTAACAGAATTTCATCAGATTTGTGTAGCTCAAGAATACATCTCTCAGGGTGGTATTAGTTACGCGAAAGAAATTCTGGAAAAAGCGTTAGGTCAGCAAAAAGCGCACGATATTATTCAACGGTTGACAGCGCATTTGCAAATTCGTCCCTTTGATTTTGCGCGTAAAGCCGACCCTGCGCAAATTTTGAATTTTATTCAAAATGAACATCCGCAAACCATTGCGCTTATTCTTTCCTATCTTGAACCTGAACAGTCTGCTGCTATTCTTTCCGCGTTGTCGCAGGAGATGCAAGCGGAAGTGGCGCGGCGGATTGCGCTTATGGAAAGTACATCTCCCGAAGTGATTAGTCAGGTAGAAAGCGTGCTGGAGCAGAAGTTGTCCTCTACGGTTGTGCAGGACTATACGCAGGCAGGAGGTATTGAATCTGTGGTCAATATGCTGAACAATGTGGATCGCAGTACGGAACGCATCATTTTGGATGCATTGGAAATTCAAGACCCGGAGCTTGCAGAAGAAATCAAAAAGAGAATGTTCGTATTCGAAGATATTGTTTCGCTTGATGACCGTTCCATTCAGCGCGTCATTCATGATGTGGATAATTCCGATCTTATGCTTGCGCTTAAAGTTGCAAATGAGGAAGTGCGGAACGTCGTATTTCGCAATATGTCCAAGCGAATGGCGGATACGTTCAAAGAAGAGATGGAATATATGGGGCCTGTTCGCTTGCGTGATGTGGAGGAAGCGCAGACGCGTATTGTGGCAATCATTCGTCGCTTAGAAGAAGCCGGCGAAATTATCATCGCCCGCGGCGGAGGAGATGAGATTATTGTCTAGAGTAATAAAATCTTCTTTCTACCTTACTGCCGAAAATAAGAAAGTAATTGAGTTGCCGTACCGGAAAGAAAACAAACCGCACCATGATTCAGCCGTTACAATTCAAGAATATTCAACCCCGCAGGGGGACGAAATCGTAAGAGAAGCGGAAGCAAAGGCAACTTGCATCATTAAAGAAGCGAAGCAACAGGCAAAGGAGCTCATAGAGGAAGCCCGGCGAGACATTGATGCATGGTGGGCCGCCAAACGGCAGGAAGATGAAGAAATTCGCACACATATTCAGCAAGAAGGTTTTGCACAGGGAATTGAGCTAGGCAAAGAAGAAGGCCGTCGCCTTATTTACGAGGAATATGCGGAAATGCTTCGGCGAGCAGCCGCAATTCTTGAAGAGGCGCCTGCTGTTAAGCGAAAAATGATAGCGGAAGCTGAACCTTTTGTGCTTAATTTGACGCTGGCCATTGCCCGGAAAGTGATCGGGGAGCATCTTGAGATGGATAAGGATAATGTACTCGCTCTTATTCACAAGGCACTATCCCATACCAAAGAGTACAAATCAATGGTTGTGGCGGTAAGCCCGGATGTTTACCCGTACGTTCAGGAAAATCGTGCAAAGCTGCTTGAGGTTTTGGACAGCCAAGTAGAAGTAACCATCGTGCCTGATGGGTCAATCTCCGACGGTGGAGCAGTGATTCGGACTACAATGGGAAGTGTGGATGCGCGGGTGGACACGCAATTAGAAGAAATAAAAAAAGCGCTCCTAGAAACGATCGGAAATGAAAGCGAGTCGTAATCATGCTGCAGCTTAACAAGTATTTGGATGTGTTACAGAGAGTAAATCCGATTCGTGTTAACGGAAAAGTTTCACAAGTGATCGGTTTGACGGTAGAGTCTATGGGGCCAAATGTAAAAATAGGGGAAATATGCAATATTTATCCTGAATATTCTCCGGCCCCTGTTCCTGCTGAGGTTGTCGGATTTAAAGATAATAAAGTATTGCTCATGCCATTGGGAGAATTAGGGGCGATTGGCCCTGGATGCGATGTTGTGGCTACCGGAAAGCCGTTAACGGTTCGAGTAGGTATGGAATTGCTCGGGCAAGTGCTGGATGGGACAGGCAAGTTAATGAATGGAGGACAACTGTCCAATGCGATGGTCGAATACCCGGTTGACAATCAGCCGCCCAATCCGCTTTCGCGCCCACGGATTTGCGAACCCCTTTCGGTAGGGGTACGAGCTATTGATGGCTTACTGACAGTTGGTAAAGGGCAACGTATTGGTATTTTCGCGGGGAGCGGCGTTGGAAAAAGTACGCTTCTTAGCATGATTGCGAGAAATACGGAAGCGGATGTAAGCGTAATTGGATTGATCGGTGAGCGGGGACGTGAGGTGGCGGATTTTATTGAACGCGATTTGGGAAAAGAGGGATTAAAACGTTCAGTCGTCGTGGTCGCCACATCCGACCAACCAGCGCTTATCCGCATTAAAGGGGCTTTGCTGACGACAGCAATTGCCGAATATTTTCGGGATCAGGGATTAAATGTCATGATGATGATGGATTCGGTGACGCGGTTCGCGATGGCGCAACGCGAAGTAGGACTGGCGATTGGAGAACCTCCGACAACAAAGGGATATACGCCGTCGGTTTTTGCTTTGTTGCCGCGCTTGTTAGAGCGGGCAGGCACATCAGATAAAGGTTCGATTACGGCCTTTTATACCGTACTTGTAGAGGGCGACGACATGAATGATCCGATTGCCGATTCTACGCGGGGGATTCTCGATGGTCATATCGTTTTAAGCCGCCGTATTGCTCATACTGGTCATTATCCTGCGATTGATGTGTTGGCGAGCGTAAGCCGGGTGATGAAAGAAATTGTCACGCCTGAACACTACGCTGCAGCCAATGAATTGAAACGCTTATTGGCAGTATATCGAGACGCCGAAGATTTAATTAATATCGGCGCATACAAAAGCGGTGCGAACAGGGACATTGATCAGGCCATCCGTTATAAAGACGCAATTATGCGATATACCGGACAAGGTATAGAAGAACATTCGAATTTGGAGGAAGCGATTCGTCAGCTGATGACTGACTTTATTCCAAAGTAAGCGGGTGGTTATCATGGCGTTTACTTATACATTTCAAAAAATCCTGAATATGAAAGAAAAGGAGAAGGAACAAGCGCAGATGGATTACAGTAAATCTGTGCAACTGTTACAAAAAGAGCAGCAGCGCCTTGTTTCTCTTGAAAAAAACAAACAGGAGATGGAACGACGTATAATGCAGCAGGGCAAAAACATATCTCTTGCGGAATTGAAAATAAATTATGAGTATATTGGGCACTTGCAGCGTCTCATTATACAGGCAAATGAGTCAAAGGCACAGGCGGAAAAAGAAGTGGAAGCAAAACAGTTTATTCTGTCTGAGCGGGCGATAGAGCATAAAGTATGGGAAAAACTGAAAGATCATGTTTTCGAAAGATATAAAGCGGAGACGCGGCAGGCGGAGCAAAAAGAGTTAGATGAAATGGCGGTCGCTCGTTATTATAGGCAAAAAGTGAATCCGCGCTAGGGGTGTTTTTATGGAAGAAATGGCAGAAGAACGGAAATATAGCAAACTGGAATGGTTTTTTTACATTATTTTTATTCCGCTATTATTTACTCTTGTGCTTTCGGCTGTGATTGCCCAGATGTTTGGTTATAACGTTATGGGCATACTGGCGAAAGAGTTGAACAAAGTTCCCGTTCTGGAAAAAGTGATCCCTGATGCTGCCGTTGATTCATCTGCCCCAGCAGAAGACGGGAATAAAGCGGATGAAAAAGATAGCAAAATTAGCGAACTGGAAATTAAACTTGAGGCGAAAGAAAGAGAAATTGCAGACTTAAAAAGAAAAGCTGAATTAGAGAAGCAAAAAATGGACCAGGTGCTGCAGCAAGCGCAGAAGCACCAAGAGGCGACGAAAGCGGCAGAAAAAAAAGCGACTGAAGAAGAGCAAAAGAAAATAAAGAATCTCGCCAAGATTTATACGTCAATGTCTGCGGGAAAAGCAGCGCCGATACTAGAAAAAATGGCGCCGGAGGAGGCGGCCCAACTTCTTTTGACCATGAAGGCGGAAGAACGTTCAGCCATTATGGCGAAGATGGATCCGAAAAAAGCAGCCGACTTATCCTTGTTGCTAAAAGAAGCATCACCTGAGGACTTGGCTGAACCGAGTGCCATACAACAGCAGCTTTTGGAACTTAAATATAACGCTTCTGTGCGTGAATTGGCTTCTTCTATTTCAAGCATGCAACCGGCAAGCGCAGCTGATTTAGTAGAAAAGCTGTTTAAAGCGGATGAAAAAAGAGCGGTGCTCGTTTTGAGCCAGATGAATGCCGAGCAGCGCGGCCAAATTTTATCAAAGCTGGCAGAGAATCCGAACGGTGCAGCCGTGGCCGCAAAAATTAGTCAAAAGCTGTTGACATATTGATAGTAAAGAAGAAATACATCTGAATACATGTATTTTTGCTAGAAAGGGGGTGAATGAAATAAATGGATGATATTCTAATAAATAGAATTAGCTTTTTTACTAAAAACGTGCCGAGCGCTGCTAAAACAAACAATGTGGGAAGTGTTTCCGGTTTATTTGCGAGCGAAATGCAAACAGCGTTAAGCGCGCTCCTTTTGCAACCTTTATCAGATGGTGCAGAAGAAAAGCAAAATGCGGTGTCGGAAGTAGTTGCGCAAATTGAAAAGCTGGTAACCGTTATTGAAGAGCAGGTTCAAAAGACAAAAGAAACGGACAGCAGTGAAGCAACACAGGAAATATTCGCGGCGTTGCAGCAGCTTTATGTATTATTGCAGCAATTGCAGCAGATAACAGGACAAACGCAGCGCCGAAGCGATCTGCTTGGTGTCGCGCAAGCTGAAGCAGCCTGGAAACAATCTCCTAATCTCATTCCATTCGGAAGCAGAGAGAAGGTTCAGGAGCTTTCTTTGATGGTACAAAAAACACAGAATGTACTTGATGGAATAGGAGAGACAAAAGGGAATGTTTTACCGCCAGAACTGATAACCAGACTAAAAGCAGCGCTTTTGTTTCTGAAAGAACAAAGCGGTGAAGTTGCGACGGTACGTTCTGGAAACATGAATGGAATAGGGGCGTTGAATGCTGGAAGCGATAGCGGGCAAAAAGTGGCGAGCATGTTGAATGCTGGAAGCAGTAGTGAGCAGAAAGTGGCGGGCATGTTGAATGCTGGAAGCAATAGTGAGCAAAACGTGCCAGGTACGGGAATACAATCGGAGGCTGGTTCCGGTAAACGGGAGTCTGGATTTGCGCTGGAAGAAGGCACGCTTACGAAAGCTATGCACCACCAAATGCAGGGAACAGCTGCAGCAGGAAAAGCAGAAGCAAGCGTTGTTTTTAGCAACCGAAATGCGCATGTGCCACTTGTTCCTGCAAGATTTTTCGCGAATGAGATGGAAGTGTATATCGTGAAGCATATGCGGTTGAACCAGGGTACGGGCGCGATGGAAACGACGCTTCGTCTCTTCCCTGAAAATTTGGGCCGAGTTGACGTGAAGATTACGGCATTAAATGGCGCAATTACCGCACAATTTACGGCTGCTACTTCCGCCGGCAAAGAAGCGATTGAACAGCAGCTGCACCAGTTGCGACAGGCGCTCATTCAGCAGGGGCTTCAGGTGGAAAAAATAGAGGTCAATCATGTTTCGGTCACATCAAGCGAATCAGATAACCGTACGTTAGATCAGGAAAAAGAAGGGGGTTCCGGGCGCCAGGAACATGAGCAGCCAAAGGAAGAAACGTCGGACGAAGCTGTTTTTAACTTAGAAGAACTGCTAGAAGAACGAGCGGAGATGTTGACTGAAGCGTAGTGAAACGCACAAGAAGGGAGGGAAAAAGATGACGGTTATCGATGCCACTCATTACCGTACTTCATATGGAGCGAAACCAAAAACATTCGAGGAACAATCATCGCTGGGAAAAGAAGATTTCCTGCGTTTGCTGGTTACCCAGTTGACGCATCAGGACCCGACCCAACCGTTGCAGGACAGAGAGTTTATCGCACAGATGGCCCAATTCAGTATGCTGGAACAGATGGTCAATCTGAACGATATGTTTACAAGGTTCATGGAAGTGCAAAGTTTGAATGGTTTGTCCAGTATGATTGGCAAGAAAGTCACGTGGACAGAACACGTAAAGGAATCGGACGAAAATGGCAATGAAGTAATAAAAGAAACGCCGAAAGAAGGCACTGTCAAGGCGATTAGTTTCAAGGATGGCAAAGTGCAGCTCGTATTGGCGGACGGCTCAAAAATTGATGTTGGTGTGGTAGAAACGGTGGAGATGCAAGCCGCCCCGGCCGCAGAACAGGAGTCGCAACGTTTGTCTGAGGGTTCAGGTGGCCAAAATGAAAGCCGGACCAAAGAGACAGAAGGAAATGGCAGCGGAGAACAGCGGCAAACGAATGAAGGTGCAGGACGATGAACAGGATTAAAGCCGGGCACATCTTTTATCCGCAGCCGTTTACGCATGCTGTTGCAAAACCGAAACAGTCGAACACCGGGACTTCGTTTGATGCGGTTATGCAGCAGAAGCTGACGGAAGCAACAGCCGAGATCGATTTTTCGAATCATGCGCGCAAGCGACTGGAGGAGCGCGGAATTACGCTGAGCGGCGAAGAAATCGCCAGACTGGCAGGCGCGGTAGAAAAGGCGCAGAACAAAGGGGCAAAAGAGTCGCTCGTACTGATGAACAATGTGGCATACATTGTAAGTGTTCCACACAAAAAAGTAATCACGGCGGTTGACGGGGACTCGATGCAGGAAAGCGTGTTTACCAACATTGACAGCGCAATTATTTTATAAAAATGATAAAGGGCCGGACCTTTAGTGGGAAGCCCTGCGCCGCCGAACGATTGACGCGGCGCACGAAATAAAGGAGGTAAAAGACATGTTACGTTCCATGTATTCGGGTATTAGCGGGATGCGCAATTTCCAAAATAAGCTGGATGTTATCGGAAATAATGTTTCCAATGTAAACACTGTAGGTTTTAAAAAGAGCCGTGTAATGTTTCAGGATATTTTGAGCCAAACGTTAGCAGGTGGAACAGCACCTAATCCTTCTGGAACACCGCCTGTAGGAGGGGTAAATCCAAAACAAATCGGGCTGGGCGCTACCATATCTTCAATCGATGTACTTCATACGCAAGGTGCACCTATGAGCACAGGATTGCCTTCGGATATTGCTATTCAAGGAAACGGCTTTTTTGTGGTAGGAACAGGAGAGAATGATTTCAATTTTACGCGTGCCGGAAACTTTATCGTTGATGCAAAAGGTTATTTAGTTACAACAAACGGACAGTACGTTTTAAGTAGTAAGAAAGGAAGCAAGATTAATCTTTATGATATAGGTGGAGGAACGGCAGGTACCGGCAATATCAAATCTTATTCGATTGGTCAGGATGGTACGATAACGGTTTCTATTCAAAAATCAGACGGAACCACTATAACGAATTCGAGTTCTAATGATGATGAAAAAATAGGAATTGCTTATATCACAAACCCTAGCGGCCTTGAAAAAATCGGGAATTCAATGTATAAGTGGGCGCCGGCAGCAGATACCAAAAAGAATTTTACTGATTTGGTAGGTTTGCCGGGAACATCAGGGCGTGGAGTTTTAATTGCTGGCCAACTTGAAATGTCCAACGTTGACTTGGCCGAGGAATTCACCGAGATGATCGTGGCACAGCGTGGCTTCCAGGCGAACTCCCGAATCATTACTACGTCAGATTCGATCTTGGAAGAACTCGTAAATTTAAAACGATAAAACGACGATGATGCAGCAGGGGAGGGCCGCTCCTCCCCTGTTTTATGTGGAGGGAGCGATATGATTCGTTTGACCCGGTTAAACGGAAAAGAGTATGTGCTCAATGCTTTGCTTATTGAAAGTTTGGAAGCGACGCCGGACACAATGATCACGCTTATCAATGGCAAAAAGTTCGTGATTAGAGAGTCGATTCCTGAGGTCATTCACACTCTTAAAGAATTTTACAGAGACATCAATGCCATAAAAGCAAGCATCATACAGCATACAGAAATCGAAAAAGGGGGGATGGAGAATGGCTAACAGCAGACTGCTGAGTATAACGCTAATTATTTTGATGTCGATCACACTTATCGCTGTCGTCAGCTTTATCCTGTGGCAGACTTACAAAAAACCTGAATCGGCTATGCAGATTCAGCAGGTTGAAGCAAAAGTTAGCGCTGAGGAATTCGAGAAAGCCACGCTGGAAACGGAAGAAATCCGTACGAACCTGCTCACAGGTGACTTAATTCTCGCGAAATTTGCCATCCAGGCGCAAAATGAAAAAACGAAGCATGAACTGGAGCTTCGTAAGCCGCAGGTAATACATATCATTTTAAAAACCCTTTCCTCCATGAAGCCGGAAGAAATTCAGGGGCCGGCCGGAATGAAGAAAGTGGAAGAGGCTATTAAGAAAGAACTGAATCAGCTTTTGGAGGAAGGAAAAGTAGTCAATGTAATAACCACTCATCGAATTGTTGATGTATAAAATGTATATAACGATGATTTATACTATTCGTTTCGTGCCTATCAGATGAGGAGAAGGGGGTGACACTTATGACAGAGGTATTGTCCCAGGCAGAGATAGATGCTTTACTCGCAGCGATTTCTTCCGGAGAAATGAACGCGGAAGATCTAAAAAAAGAAGAAGCGGAGCGAAAAATAAAATCGTATGATTTTAAACGTGCGCTTCGCTTTTCAAAAGATCAGATCCGCACGTTGACACGCATTCATGAAAACTATGCCAGACTGCTTACCACTTATTTTTCGGCCCAGCTGCGAACATTTGTCCAAATAAGTGTTGCGTCTGTTGACCAGCTTCCTTATGAAGAATTCATTCGTTCGATTCCGAAAATGACGATTCTGAATATCTTTGAAGCTGAACCGTTAGAGGGACGAATGGTCATGGAAGTAAATCCGAATATCGCCTATGCTATGCTGGAACGCCTGCTGGGCGGTCAGGGAGCGGCTCCTAATAAGCTCGGCGCGCTGACCGAAATCGAGACCATTATTATGGAGCGGATGTTTAGTCGGGCGCTATGTAATTTTGCGGAAGCATGGAAAGATGTGATTGAACTTGAGCCGGAATTGGAGTTTCTTGAAATGAATCCGCAGTTCATGCAAATTGTTTCTCCAAACGAAACGGTGGCCGTCATTTCTTTTAGCACGAAGATTGGGGAAACGACGGGGATGATTAACCTTTGTTTGCCGCATGTCGTGCTTGAACCGTTGATGGTCAAGCTTTCGGCCCATTACTGGCTGTCCACGCAGAAAAAAGCGCGCAATGAAGTCGAAAAACAAGTTCTTGAAGAAAGAGTGCGGAAAGCGAAACTTCCTCTTATCGCAGAACTTGGAACTTCCGTCATTTCCGTGGGTGAATTTTTGAATTTAGCAATTGGGGATGTCATTCAGTTGGAACAACGTACGGAAGATAAAATTAGAGTTCGGATCGGGCAGAAGGTAAAATATCTCGCGCGACCGGGAACATCGAGAGGCCGCGTGGCGGTAATGATTGAAAACGTGTTGGAGGAAGAGGTGGAAGACGATGAGTAGGGAAATGTTATCTCAGGAGGAGATTGACGCCTTGCTGCGGCAGAATCATTTAGAAGATGAAATGGATGATGACAACGAGAGCGATGCGTTGGATATTAATGAAGTTTTGACACCGTTAGAACAGGACGCTCTCGGTGAGATAGGAAATATCACGTTTGGTAGCGCCGCCACCGCCCTGTCCAATTTGCTCGGGCAGGTGACAGACATTACGACCCCAAGAGTCGACATTATCCGGCGCGATGAAATTCAGACGGAGTTTCCGCGACCTTATGTGGCTGTACATGTTGAATATACAGAAGGGTTTCAAGGGATTAACTTGCTTGTGATCCGTACGGAAGACGCGAAAGTGATCGCTGATTTGATGATGGGCGGAGATGGAAGTTCCCCGCCAGAGGAATTGTCGGACATTCATTTGAGCGCTGTACAAGAAGCGATGAACCAGATGATGGGTTCAGCTGCTACGTCCATGTCGACGGTTTTTAATAAGCTTGTAAACATCTCCCCGCCGGGCATTGATATGATGGATTTGCCGCGCGGCAAGGGAGTGGAAAATGTTCCTGATGATGATATTCTCATAAAAGTTTCTTTTCGGCTAAAAGTCGGGCAATTAATTGATTCGAATATTATGCAGTTGATTCCTGTTCCGTTTGCCCGTTCTCTTGTCTCGACGTTGCTGGGCAATATGGGGAACGAAACAACGACAGCGGCATCGGAATCGGCGCCAGAAAGCCAGCAGCCGACTTCTTCGCCGGCGTCGGCATACGCCGAAACGACCGCTCAAGCTTCAGGAGGTTATGGAATGAATACCCCTTATCCACCACAGCCCCCTGCTTCAGCGCAAAGCCGTCCGGGAGGAATGCCTTATCCGCAGCAACCTGGGTATCAACAGCCGCCACAACAGCCGGCTTATGGAGGAAAGCAGACGCCGCCGGCGAATGTGCAACCGGTACAGTTTGCTTCGTTTGACACGGGATTCTCCCAGCAGGGAAATCCACAAAATCTAGGAATACTTATGGATGTTCCGCTTAAAGTTACAGTGGAGTTAGGAAGAACGAAAAAACAGATTAGGGAGATTTTAGATTTGTCGCCTGGTTCGATTATTGAATTAGATAAGCTTGCCGGAGAACCGGTGGACATTCTTGTAAATAACAAGCTGATCGCTAAGGGCGAAGTTGTTGTAATTGATGAGAATTTTGGTGTGCGCGTGACCGATATTATCAGCCAGTGGGATCGTATTCAAAACTTGCAATAAAAATCTATATTTAAGGAGGAAATTACATTATGAGCAATCGTATACTCATTGTGGATGACGCAGCTTTTATGCGCATGATGATCAAGGAGATTTTGACGAAGAACGGGTACGACGTGGTGGGGGAAGCAAGCGATGGTGCACAGGCCGTTGAAAAGTACAAAGAATTATCTCCTGATCTCGTAACGATGGATATTACCATGCCGGAGATGGATGGAATTACAGCGCTTAAAGAAATTAAGAAAATCAATCCGGATGCTAAAGTGATTATGTGTTCAGCAATGGGGCAGCAGGCTATGGTTATTGACGCGATTCAATCTGGGGCCAAAGACTTTATCGTAAAGCCGTTTCAGGCGGATCGCGTCATTGAGGCAATTAAGAAAACGTTGGGATCATAGATGATGTTGAAGAAGTGTTTCTAAAGGGAAAGGATACGACCAATGAAACTGGATGAAATGGGGACGACGGCGCAGGAGTCGACTTCGATGTTTGCTTTGTTGCTGCAAACGGTCATTGCACTGGCGTTAATCATTGCGGTTATTTATTTTTTGCTTCGCTTTGTTAGCAAGCGTTCAAACGCTTTGTTTGGAAGAACGGGAATTCGCATGCTGGGCGGCTGTTCGCTTGGGTCGCAGAAGTCGCTGCAAATTGTGCAAATAGGGACGACGCTTTATATCGTAGGCGTGGGAGAAAACGTTCATTTGCTGCGCTATATCGATGACCCTGATGAAGTGAATGAACTTCTTGATCTTCTGGAAGTGCGGGGAGCATCGGCATCGAACCCTGTATTTATGGGAGAGCTGGTGAATCGATGGTTCAGAAAGAAGGCTGGCACAGGAGAAGCCTTTGAAAGTATGTTTCAAATGAAGGTAAAAGAGGCAAGACAGCGGCGGGAATCTATGGAAAAAGAATTGTTCAATAATGGGGAGAAGGAAAAGGGAGAAGAGAAATGAAAAGAATGGGTATATTTGTGAGTCTGGCTATGCTCTTTATATTTTTTCTTCCCGAACATAGCGCCGCCGCTCAGGTATCGATTCCCGGGCTGGATATTAAGATAGGAGCATCCGACAAACCGGAAGATGTATCGCTGACATTGCAAATTCTCTTATTATTTACTGTTCTGTCGATCGCTCCTTCTATTCTTGTCATGATGACTTGCTTTACGAGAATCGTGATCGTGCTTTCCTTTACTAGAACGGCGCTGTCCACGCAGCAGGCGCCACCGACACAAGTATTAATTGGGCTTGCTCTGTTTTTAACGTTTTTTATTATGGCGCCGACGTTTTCCCAGGTGAATAGCCAGGCGTTGCAACCATATTTCAAAAAGCAAATTACTCAGGAGCAGGCGATTGAACGGGCGGTACTTCCCTTTAAAAATTTTATGGTGAAACATACAAGAGAAAAAGATTTAAAGCTTTTTCTTGATTATGTGAAGTCCCCAAAGCCAAAAACGGTAAAAGACATTCCTTTAACTGCTCTGGTGCCGGCCTATGCGATTAGCGAATTGAAAACCGCGATGCAAATGGGATTTATGATATTCATCCCATTTCTCGTGATCGACATGGTTGTAGCGAGCGTATTGATGGCTATGGGAATGATGATGCTTCCACCAGTTATGATTTCACTTCCTTTTAAAATTCTATTGTTTATTTTGGTCGACGGTTGGTACCTTGTCGTAAAATCGCTGTTACTAAGTTTTCAATGAGGTGAAGGGATAGGATATGTCACAGGAGTTTATTATTTCACTTGCGCAAAAAGCTGTATTTACGGTTCTGCTAACAAGTGCGCCTCTTGTAGGTGTGGCGCTGATTGCCGGGCTCATTATTAGCATATTCCAGGCTACAACATCCATTCAGGAAGCGACGCTGGCATTCGCCCCGAAAATTGTCGCTACACTCATTGCACTCGTTATTTTTGGACCGTGGATACTGAGTCATATTCTGGAATTCACCTCAAATATACTATCGAACCTCTACAAATTTATAGGATAACGAAAGTATGCAATTGCTAGAGTTGTTGCCTGCGTTTTTGCTTGTATTCGTTCGGCTTACTGCTTTCTTTGTAACAGCACCTATTTTTTCGACAAGAAGCATTCCGGCCGTATTCAAAATTGGTCTTTCTTTTTTTATTGCTTTTATCGCTTTTCCGCTTGTGAAAGCGAATCATGTGATTCCGGTTGACTGGACTTATGTATATCTTGTTATAAAAGAAGTGCTAACCGGCCTATTGCTTGGATTTCTTGCAGCCTTGTTTCTGGCTGCCGTCCAGGTAGCGGGTTCCATTATTGATATGATGCTGGGATTGGCAATGGCGTCGGTCGTTGATCCGCTAACGGGAACACAAGCACCATTGATGGGAAACTTTAAGTACATTCTTACGATGTTATTTATTTTATCGGCAAATGGTCACCATTTATTAATTCAAGGTGTACTGTCAAGCTATCAAGTTGTGCCGCTGGATCGTTGGTTTAGCGGGATGAGTGATGGGACATTGTCCACGTTTTTGATCGAGAAGTTTTCATATATGTTCATGTCGGGAATGTTGCTGGCTGCACCGTTGGTAAGCTCTTTGTTTGTCATTGATCTTGCGCTTGGCATCATGGCGAAAACGGTGCCGCAAATGAATATTTTTGTAGTGGGGATGCCGGTCAAAATTCTCGCAGGCTTTCTGATTCTGGTTGTTGTTTTTCCGGGTTACTTTTTTGTTATGACCCGCCTTCTGGAAGTATTGTTTTCCGCAATGGCACGCATGATCGAAATAATGGGGGCAGTTCCATGAACACGATTCGCTTTCAGGTAGACTTGCAGTTTTTTTCAGGGGAAAAAACCGAGAAAGCAACGCCGCATAGACGGAAGAAAGCGAGAGAAGAAGGACAGGTTGCCAAAAGTCAGGAAGTGCCTGCCGCCCTTGTTCTGTTCAGTTTGTTTTTGTTTTTACTCTTTATGGGCAAGAGCATGGGAGATAGAATCTATCAATTTTTTCAAGCTTTTTTTAATAGGTATTTGTTATTTGAACTTACTGAAGAAACAACGGAAAAATTAATGACGGAGATGGTATACCAAGCTGCGCTGATGGTCTGGCCGATTTTTTTGATTTCCATGGCCATTGCTTTTTTTGCGAATTATCTTCAGTTTGGTTTATTGTTTACCACAAAGCCTTTGCAACTGAAGCTGGATAAGCTTGACCCGATTAAAGGAGCAAAAAGAATTTTTTCGTTGCAGGCTCTGGTTAATTTAATCAAATCCATTCTAAAGGTCGTGTTTGTTGGAATAGCAGTATGGCTGGTACTGTGGGCTGGCAAAGAGGAATTATTGACGCTGGCGACTAAATCCGTAGGGGACATGCTGACCGTTGTAGGAAAGCTTACACTGCAGATGGGATTTATGGTCGCCGGGTTGCTCGTTGTTTTATCCATCCTTGATTATATGTATCAAAAATTCCAATACGAAAAGCAGCTTCGCATGTCCAAGCAGGATATTAAAGATGAGCACAAAATGATAGAAGGCGACCCGCAAATTAAAGGAAAGATTAAACAGAAGCAACGTGAAATGGCTATGCGGCGCATGATGCAGGAGGTGCCAAACGCTGACGTCGTAATCACGAACCCGACGCACTTTGCAGTGGCGCTTAAGTATGATGGAACCACAATGCAGGCGCCGACTGTGGTGGCGAAAGGACAGGATTTTGTTGCGTTGCGAATAAAAGAGATTGCTGAACGGCACGAAGTTGTGACAATAGAAAACAAGCCGCTTGCGCGCGCATTGTACGCGCAAGTAGAAATCAACCAGCAAATTCCTGAAGAATTGTTTCAGGCGGTAGCTGAGATTTTGGCTTACGTCTACAGAGTAAAAGGAAAAATTTAAGGAATGAAAGGGGGAGAAAAAGATGAATCGCAAGGATTTACTTGTTATGGGATTTGTTATCTGCGTCGTTATTATGCTTGTTATTCCCATGCCGAATCCTCTCCTCGACTTTCTTTTAATCATTAATCTTTCATTGTCTCTAACGATTCTTTTGGTGGCAATGAACACTAATGAGCCCGTTCAATTTTCGATCTTCCCGTCCTTGTTGCTGATTACGACGATTTTTCGTTTGGCGTTAAACGTTTCGTCAACGCGTAACATCTTATCGCTAGGGGAAGCGGGAAATGTCATTGAGGCTTTCGGCTCGTTTGTGATCAGCGGGAATGCAATTGTCGGCTTTGTCGTTTTCTTAATTTTAACATTGATTAATTTCATGGTTATCACGAAGGGCTCGGAGCGTGTCGCTGAAGTGGCGGCCCGTTTTACGCTTGACGCGATGCCCGGAAAACAGATGGCCATTGACGCTGACTTGAACGCTGGTGCGATATCGGACGCGGAAGCGCAGGCGAGACGGAAGAAAATCAGTCAGGAGTCCGAATTTTTCGGCGCGATGGACGGTGCGACCAAATTTGTCAAAGGTGATGCGATTGCCGGCATTGTTATTTTTATTATCAATATTATCGGCGGACTTGTCATAGGGATGGTTATTCATGGGATGGATTTTGCCGAAGCAGCCAAAACCTTTACCTTGCTTTCGGTTGGTGACGGCTTGGTGAGTCAAATCCCCGCTTTGCTGTTATCCACCGCGACAGGGATTATCGTAACCCGTGCGGCATCGGAGGATAATATCGGCGATGATCTAATGAAGCAAATGCTTTCTTATCCGCGATTATTGTATGTGGTAGCGGCCACTGTCGCTTTGATGGGAATCTTTACACCGATTGGCGTGTTGCGCACGTTTCCGGTGGCAGGGGTGCTTGCATTTGGCGGATTTCGCCTGCAAAAAAGCATAAGAGCAAAAGAAATCGAACTCGAGTCTGTGCCGGAAGAGGCGGATATGGAAGATGTGCGCAGTCCGGAAAGCGTGGTGAGCCTGCTCTATATCGACCCGATTGAGTTTGAATTTGGTTACGGGCTGATTCCGCTTGCTGATGCGAATCAGGGAGGGGATTTGCTTGACCGGGTCATTATGATTCGCCGGCAATGTGCGCTTGAACTCGGTCTTGTCGTGCCTGTTATTCGCATTCGCGACAATATCCAGCTACGCCCGAACGAGTATGTGATTAAGATAAAGGGGAATCAGGTAGCACGCGGCGAGATTATGCTTGACCACTATTTGGCAATGAGCCCTGGGATTGATGACGAATCCGTTGTCGGAATTGAAACGGTTGAGCCAGCCTTTGGATTGCCGGCTCTTTGGGTAACGGAAGAAGTAAAAGAGCGCGCGGAAATGGCCGGTTATACGGTGGTTGATCCACCTTCTGTAGTAGCTACGCATCTTACCGAGATCATTAAGCGGTATGCGCACGAACTGCTGAACCGTCAGGAAACGAAGGCGTTAATTGACAATGTGCGTGAGACCGCCCCTGCTTTGGTAGAAGAGCTAATCCCGAACATTATGGGGGTTGGAGATGTACAAAAAGTACTGCAAAAGCTGCTGAAAGAGAAGATCTCGATTCGCAATTTGCCGACCATTCTCGAAACACTGGCAGATTACGGTACATATACGAAAGATACAGATCTGTTAACGGAATATGTACGTCAGGCACTTTCGCGGCAAATTACGCTACAATTTGCTAACCCGGGTGAACCCCTGCAAGTCATTACCGCGGGTCCAAGTTTGGAAAAAGCGATTTCTGATTCTATCCAGCAGACGGAGCAGGGGAACTATATGGCGATTGATCCAGATACGTCGCAACGGATTTTTAACGCTTTATCCGAACAGGTAAACCGTATGCTCCAAATGGGTCAGCAGCCGATTATTTTAACTTCGCCGGCCATTCGCATGTATTTGCGCCAATTGGTGGAGCGAATGATGCCGGAAGTCCCTGTTTTATCTTATAACGAATTGGAGCCGCAAATTGAAATTCAAAGCGTAGGGGTGGTGAGCATCTAATGCGCGTAAAAAAATATGTTGTTAATTCGATGGCAGAAGCGCTACAGCAAATCCGAAGCGATTTGGGCAAAGACGCGGTCATTCTTACTACAAAACCCATCAAAACAGGTGGGTTTTTAGGTATGTTTCGCAAGCGACAGCTTGAAGTGATCGCCGCTATCGAGCCAGAGGAAGAAAAGGGGGCCGAGCGTTCCCAAAAAACAATGTTGTCGCCCTCGAAACATTCCAGGCTTTCTACGCCCGTTCCAGCAACAAAAGAAGAAACAGGAGAAAAAGCGCCATTTTCCGCTATTCTTCAAACGGCGGCTTTTCGGACGCAAAGCGCATCAAACCATGATCGGAAAAAAGAGGAGCAGGAAAACCGCGTTTCGCGGGAGTTGGACGAGATGCGAAGCATGCTGTGGAAACTTGTGATGGCGGATACAGCCGGAGCTTCGCTTCCTAAGCCCTTTCTTCCTATTCGTCAACGCCTGATAGGTCAAGATGTTGCGCAAGATATCGTAGGCTTGATTTTCGAAAAAGTAATAAAAGAATTGGAACTGGAAAAGTTGCAAGATGAACGGCAGGTGCGCCAAAAAGTAAAAGAAACGATTATTGATATAGTAAGGGAAGCCAATTCCGCCCATGGACCGCTCCGAGATACGACTGCATTTGTGAATGTTGTCGGACCGACCGGAGTGGGAAAAACGACGACACTGGCGAAGCTGGCCGCGGAAAGTGTACTTCGGGACAAAAAAAGGATTGGAATGCTCACATCTGATACGTATCGGATGGCGGCTGTGGAGCAATTGAAAACATACGCCAATATTTTAAATGTGCCGCTTAAAGTCGTTTATTCACCGGAAGAGCTAGCTACTAGTGTGGAGCGTCTTGCCGGGTGTGATTTACTATTTATGGATACCGCAGGACGCAATTACCGTAATAAAGAGTATGTAGATGAAATTAACAAGCTTTTACAGTCCCCTTTGCCGAGCGAAACGTTTCTTGTGTTGAGCCTGACTGCTAAACATGGCGATCTGGAAACTGTTGTTGAAAGTTTTAAAGAAACGCGGATTGACAAGGTGATTTTTACGAAAATCGATGAGACAGGAACGTATGGCTCGATCCTGAATTTGGTGGTAAAGTACAAACTCGCTCTTTCTTATTTTACGACAGGACAAAATGTACCTGATGACATTGAAATCGCAACCCCGGAAAAAGTGGCGACCATGCTTTTGGGAGAGTTATGCGAATGAGTGATCAGGCACAGCGCTTAAGGGAGAAACTTAGCGTACGCTCAGCCGCGTCCTCAAGCTATTCTTCCAAAACGGCAAAAACAAGGGTGATTGCGGTAACAAGCGGAAAGGGCGGAGTGGGAAAATCGAATGTTTCCCTTAACTTTGCTTTGTGTTTACAGCAAAAAGGGCAAAAAGTTGTGCTTTTTGATATGGACGTAGGGTTCGCTAATATTGATGTGTTAATGGGTATTTCGACCCGAAGAAATATTGTCGATTTAATAGACAAGAGGCTCTCTATTTGGGATATTATTGAAAGAGGGCCTAATGACCTAGAATTTGTTGCTGGCGGATCGGGACTCTCGCAAATTTTTGAGCTTGACGAGATAAAATTACATTATTTTTTCGAACAATTAACCCATTTGCACGGATATGCTGATACAATTATTTTAGACACGAGTGCAGGTATGTCCAAAGACACGCTTCGCTTTTTGCTCGCTGCGGATGAAGTGATCCTGGTCACGACTCCTGAACCGACTGCCATAACAGATGCTTATGCTTTGGTTAAAATGGCGCATAGCCAAAAGTATGATATTCGCTTCAACATTGTGGTTAATCGTGCGGTAGGCGGGAAAGAAGGGAAAGTGACTGGAGAAAAATTAGTGCTTGTAGCCCGGGAATTTCTAAATTTAGAAATGAACATGCTTGGCTTTATATACGACGATGTTCATGTTTCAAAAGCGGTAAAAAAGCAGCAGCCTTTTTGTCTTGCTTACCCTCGAAGCAAAGCGGCGAACTGCATTCGAAACTTGACAGAAGCATATCTTACGGGTGGCAAAGAGGCAAACACAGAAGGGATGAAAGGGTTTATTTCACGGCTACGGGTGTTATGGAAATAAAGCAGAAGGGAGGGAGCATGCAGTGTATCCAATTCGAGCTGTCGTTGTCGATGACTCAGCTTTTATGAGAAAAATAATCAGCGATTTGCTTGCGGGAGATCCCGATATTCAAGTAGTGGGAAAAGGGCGCAATGGCTTGGAGGCCATCGAGTTGGTAAAAAAGTTGTCGCCTGACGTGATCACGTTAGATGTGGAAATGCCGGTGATGAGTGGGATTGAGGCGCTTGAGCAAATTATGAAAGTTTCTCCTCTTCCGGTTGTCATGTTGAGCAGCCTTACACAGCACGGGACAAGTGAAACCATTCGCGCCCTTGAAATGGGAGCGGTTGACTTTATTTCTAAGCCGTCTGGAGCCATTTCCCTTGATCTGCACAAGATAGGCGCAGAGATTGTACAGAAGGTGAAAGAGGCAGCGGGTGTAAAAGTTTCCCGGCTTATTAAGAGTGAAATAGCGCCGCTTCGTGTGTCCCCCTTGCTTCGGTCAGGCGGTCAGCACCATCCGGGTTCTGTCTTAGCTGAAAAAGAAACGGTTCGAGACGACAACGAGAAAAAAATATGGCATGCAGAAGATGGAAGAAGAAATGTGCATAATTTGGTAGCGATCGGTACTTCTACAGGAGGGCCAAAAGCGCTTCAGGTGCTATTGCGTGATTTTCCCCGCGATTTTAGAGGAGCGGTGGTAATCGTCCAGCATATGCCCCCTGGTTTTACAAAGTCGTTGGCCCAGCGTCTGAACTCGTTGTGTGAAATTGAGGTAACAGAAGCGGAAGATAATCAGGTTCTTAAGGAAGGTCACGCGTACATCGCGCCTGGAAACTATCATATGGAAATCAGGCAACGTACTGATGGAGAGCTGTACATATCGCTGAACCAATCACAGCCGCGTGGAGGACACAGACCTTCTGTTGATATGTTGTTTGAATCCATTGCACGCATCCATCATCCCGCTAAATACGCCATTATTATGACGGGAATGGGAAGCGATGGTACAGCAGGGTTAAAAAAGTTAAAAGAAACTGGAAACTGTACTGTGATTGCTCAGGATGAATCAACATGCGTCGTATTTGGTATGCCAAGGGCTGCCATTCGAGCTGGAACGGTTGACATTGTAGCGCCGCTTCATGAAATTTCTGTCCAGCTTATGCGGTGTTTAAGCAGTTAGGGAGGGGGATGGTTTATGGAAATGAATCAATATTTAGATATGTTTATTGAAGAATCAAAAGAACACATTCAGGCGATCAATGACAATTTGCTCGTATTGGAGAATGAGCCGGAAAATGTAAATTTGATCAACGAAATTTTTCGCTCTGCTCATACGTTGAAGGGAATGGCGGCTACCATGGGCTTTGAAGATATGGCGGCCCTTACTCATGAAATGGAAAATGTGCTTGATCAGGCTCGGAACCATAAGCTTGTACTTAACACGGACATTATGGATGTGATTTTTCAGTGCGTAGACTTATTGGAAACGATGTTGTATTCCATCGCGGGAGGCGGTGACGGAAAGGAAGACGTATCTCGTGTTGTTTCCGCGCTTAAAGCGATTCTGCGGGGAGAGGCGCCAGGAACTGCGCAGAAAAATACAGGCGAACATATCGTGACGACCGGGGAAACAGCCGCCACAACGGAGGTAGTTGCAGCGCCCAGTCACTATAGCTTGGATGCCTACGAAATTACAGTCATTGAGCAATCGATTCAGTCGGGATTTTGCGCCTATTGGATTAAAACGTTAATTCGGGATGATTGCGTGTTGAAAGCGGCGCGTGCGTATATGGTATATGACGGTTTGGAATCGCTCGGGGAAGTCATCAAAACGACGCCTCCCGTCGAAGAAATTGAAGAAGAAAAGTTTGATAAGTCGTTCGAAATCGTTCTGATCAGCAAAGAACCACGCGAAAAAATAGAGCAAACGGTAATGAACGTATCAGAAATCGAAGCGGTAGAAGTGGAAGTTATTGACCTTGCAGCCCATAAGGTAGAGAAAAGAAAGCAGGAAGAAAAGCAGGTATCAGCAGTCACGGCTGCACGGACGGCACGAAAAGGGGCGGAAAGTATCAAAGAAGAGAAGACGTCGCAGACGCCCGTACTGAAAAAAGCAGCAGCAAGTAAGACCATTCGTGTCGATATTGAGAGGCTTGATGTATTAATGAACCTGTTTAGCGAGCTGGTGATCGATCGCGGCAGGCTGGAGCAGTTGGCTCGCGAATCTGGACAAAGTGCCCTGATGGAAACGGTGGAGCACATGAGCCGTATTAGCGGCGACTTGCAAAATATCATCCTTACGATGCGCATGGTGCCGGTGGAGCAGGTGTTTAATCGTTTTCCGCGCATGGTTCGCGATTTAGCGAAAGAATTAAACAAGAAAATCAATCTCGAAATTGTCGGTGCCGAAACAGAGCTTGACCGTACCGTTATTGATGAAATTGGTGACCCCCTTGTTCACTTGTTACGCAATTCTATTGACCATGGCATTGAATCGGTGGAAGAACGGCGCGCGGCCGGTAAGCCAGAGGAAGGGTTAGTACAGCTTAAAGCGTATCACAGCGGCAATCATGTATTTATTGAGGTAAAGGATGACGGCAGAGGCATTAATCGCGAAAAAGTGCTGAAAAAAGCGATTGAGCGCGGGATTGTGACAGAGCAAGCGGTAAGCTCTTTTTCGAATAAGCAAATCGATGAATTGTTGTTTGCTTCTGGTTTAAGCACAGCGGACAAAATTTCCGATGTTTCCGGTCGCGGTGTCGGGCTTGACGTTGTAAAAACAAAAATCGAGTCGCTTGGCGGTTCATGCAGCGTCGATTCAACCCCTGGAGCAGGAACTACATTTTTGATTCAGCTTCCGCTTACGTTGTCTATTATTTCGGCGATGCTTGTGCAGGTGGAAGATGAAAAATTTGCTGTACCTTTAAGTTCCATTATCGAAACGGCCATCTTTTCGCCAGATGAAATTATGCATGCACATCAGCAGAACGTCATCGATTTTCGCGGGCGGATTGTGCCGCTTGTTTCGCTCAAGTCGATTTTCAACATTCCGGATAACGGAAAGCCGAAAGAAAGTGACATTTCGGTTGTTATTGTACGCAAAGGGGACAAAATGGCCGGACTTGTTGTAGATTCTTTTATCGGTCAGCAGGAAATCGTATTGAAATCGCTTGGCAAATATCTTACGAATGTCTTTGCCATTTCCGGAGCGACGATTCTTGGGGATGGTCAGGTAGCCCTTATTATCGATTGTAACGCCTTAATTAAATAGAGGAGGAATAACCATGCTGGATCATAAAGATATTGAAGAAGAAATTAAAGTGATCGTGTTTCGTCTAAAAGATGAAGAATACGGGGTCGAGGTGGGTCAGGTTAAGTCTATTGAACGCCTTGAACATATTACCCGGGTTCCGCGTACGCCGCATTTTGTTAAAGGGGTCATTAATTTGCGCGGCGTTGTCACTCCGATCGTCGACTTGCGCCGCCGCTTTGGTATTGAAGAAACCGCTTATAACGAGGTGACGCGGATCATTATTGTGGCTGTTGGGGAAGTGGAAGTTGGTTTGATTGTTGATTCAGCAAATGATGTTATTGATATTCCTGTCAATGCGATCGAGCCGCCACCGGCAGTGGTCGGAGGCGTTGAGGCGGTATACTTGCGCGGTGTGGCGAAGCTGGATCGCCGTCTGCTGATTCTTCTTAATCTTGATAAAGTATTAAGCACTGAAGAAATCAAGCAACTGGAGAATATTGAGGCATAGGGCGATGAAATTCGAAAGTTTTGGTGATTTTCAGCTTGATGTCCTGCGGGAAATAGGGAATATCGGGGCCGGGAATGCGGCCACCGCTCTTTCAAAGCTGATTTCAAAAGAAATTGATATGCAGATTCCGCAGGTGAATATTATTTCTTTTGACGAAATTGCAGATGTTGTCGGCGGAGCGGAGGCACTTGTCGTGTGCGTATTTTTGCGGGTGTTAGGAGATGTCCCGGCCAGCATGTTTTTTATTATCTCTATAGAATCGGCCAAAAATTTAATGAAAGAACTGCTGGGAATGGAAACAAAGGAAGAAGGCTCTTTCGATGATATGGAACTGTCCATGCTTAACGAAATCGGCAATATTCTTGCTGGTTCCTACTTATCCTCATTGGCCGATTTTACGAACCTGAACATGCAACCGTCAGTACCGGCGGTTGCCATTGATATGGCCGGTGCAATTTTGTCTTATGGTTTGCTTGAAGTTGGTTACAGTGGAGATTTTGCCCTTACTATTGACACGGCCTTTTTTCAGGGGAATGAAGAGATATCCGGTCACTTCTTTCTCATTCCTGATCCAGACGCTTTCTCTCGACTTTTCCAGGCGCTAGGGGTTCCTTTTGAATGAATATTATTAAAGTAGGTATGGCGGATTTAAACGTGGCAAAATCTCCAGATCGGATTCGCACGACAGGTCTAGGCTCCTGTGTAGGGGTTGTATTGTTTGATGGACAGAACAAAATAGGAGGTATGGCTCATATTATGCTTCCTGATTCCTCTTTGAGCAAAGGGCCGCTAAATGTGGCGAAATACGCGGACACGGCCATTCCAAAATTAATAGAAGATATGGAAAGAGCGGGAGCAAATCGCCGCAAGCTGGTGGCAAAGCTGGCCGGAGGAGCGCAAATGTTTGCGTTTTCTGTTGCGAGCGATACCATGCGAATTGGCCCACGCAATGTGGAGGCTTGCAAGCAGGTGTTACATGAGGCACGTATTCCAATTGTTGCCGAAGATACGGGAGGAAATTGCGGGCGTACGATTGAACTAGATAGCTATACCGGTATTTTAAACGTTCGTACGGTAAATCAAGGAGTAAAGGAATTGTAATATGCGGGTAGGTTCAATAAAATGGAACTTTATTGTTGCGGGAATGATCGGCGGTTTCACGCTATTGTTTTCGCTTATGAATAACCTCTTTTGGGAGAGCCTTTTACGTTCTCTGCTTGCTTTTTTGCTATTTTTTCTTCTTATGTTTTTGTTTCGTTATCTAGCAGGTAAAGCCGTCGGCAAAGAAGCTTTGCAGCATATCCCTTCGGAGACAAAAGGACGGCACGTAGATTTGATAACGCCGGAAGATCTTGAATATGAACGCAGTCAGCAGAGCGGTGAAGACGAGAGCCGGGAGAAGCAACCGTCCCGGGCGGACTTTTCGCAATTCACCGCTACTGATTTCCCCACCATTACGCGCAGCAACAGGGAAAATATCAACCCGGAAGAGATCGCGCGGGCTCTGCGTGTATTCTCCGATGAATAGAAGGGAGTGGGCGTATGATGGCGCGAAAACCTAAGAAACAAATTGATATGAATAAATGGAAACGGTGGCGGGAAGAAGGGGATCGGCAGGCAGAAATTGAATTAATTGAGGAGTATCTACCGCTGGTTAACTACGTTGCTAACAGGTTGTCCATCGGCTTGCCGGATATCGTGGACAGAGATGATTTAATTAGCTTTGGTCGCTTGGGCTTGTTAGACGCTTTAAAGAGATTTGATTATACGCGCGGGCTTCAATTTGAAACGTATGGAATGTGGAGGATCCGGGGGGCGATGATTGATGGCTTGCGTGAGAATGATGTGCTTCCCCGTTCTATCCGCGATAAAGCGAAAAAAATCGAAGAGGCGTATGCACAATTGGAGCAGCAATATCTTAGATCCGCTACCGATGAGGAGGTAAGCAGGCATCTAAATATGTCCGTAGAGGAACTGAATCAGATATTGCAGGATGTAGCATTCGCTTCCATGTTTTCACTAGATGAGCCGATTCAGGACGAAGAGGATCAGAAGCATTCCCGGCAATCGGTGATTATTGATGAGCAAGCAGAGAGACCGGAGGCGGCGCTTCACAGGGAACAAAGGAAACAAATTCTCGCGGAAGCCATTGATCGCCTTCCGCCAAAAGAAAGAACAATTGTCGCGTTGTTTTACTATGAGGAATGCTCTTTAACGGAGATTGCGGAAATCATGGGGCTGTCCGCCTCGCGTATTTCCCAGCTGCATTCCAAAGCTATTTTTCGGATGCGGGGAGCGTTGCAGCGGGCGAGAGATTACTTATTAAATGAGTAAAAGGGGGAGAAGGAGTTTGAATATGGAAGAATCAGAAAGTAAAGTAGAGCAAACTTCTACCTCAGAAGCGCTGGCGGATATGGTGAAAATCAAGATTTCCAAAGATAAAATGGAAGCAACCATGGAATTGTTTTTGGAAGATAAAATAAATGTCACATATGAAGAACTTCTGGCGATTTTACACCGTAACCGTGTTACATTTGGAATTGATGATGAGCTGCTTCGGCAAGTCGTCGAAAATCCTTACCTTTATACAGGAAAAAGGTTGATCGTTGCGCGTGGAAATCCGCCGGTTGCCGGCAAAGATGGTTCTATCGAACTTCTTGTGCGTTCGTCCGGCAAAAAAGGCCCGCAGGAGCGCGAAGACGGAAGTGTCGACTATTATAGCGTTCTGGAATTGCTAAATGTTAAAAAAGGACAGTTGCTTGCTAAGAAAATTCCACCGACCAAAGGGCAACCGGGAACAAATGTTAGCGGGGAGAGCGTGCGGAGCAAAGATGGGAAAGAAGCGCGTTTTCGAATCGGAAAAAATGTGTTGCTTGATCAAGATAAGATGCGTGCTTACGCTGCGATAGATGGCCAGCTTTCTATGACTGGAAGAGGAAGGCTGAATGTTCTTCCGGTGTTTGAAGTAAAAGAGGACGTGGATTTCAGCGTTGGAAATATTGACTTTATCGGCAATGTGATTGTACATGGAAACGTGCACCCTGGTTTTACCATTCGGGCGGGAGGCGATATCCGGATCGCTGGTACTGTGGAAAGAGCAACGTTGGAAGCGAAAGGAACCATTGAAATCAGGGGAGGTGTTATCGGTCATCATAAAGGGACAATTACAGCAGGCGTTGATGTGAAAACAAGCTTTATTCAGAGTGCGGTTGTCAAAGCAGAAAATGATGTCATTGTGTCACAGGTCATTATGCACAGCAACGTGAGCGCGGGTCGTGACATTATCTGTAGGTCGACGAAAGGTCTGATTGTCGGTGGGATCGTGCAGGCCGGGCAGAAGGTTGTGGCTAACATTATCGGCAATGCCACGAATACTCCGACCACCGTTGAAGTAGGGACGAATCCTCAATTGCGTGAAGAATTGCACACTTTGCGGAAAGACATAAAAGAATGTATGGAGTCGATTGAAAAGTCGGCTCAGGGGCTTCGTTTTATTGACCGATTGGCGATGCAAGGGAAGCTTACTCCTGAGAAGCAGGCCATGCAAATCAAGCTCAAAAACACTAAACTATTGGCTGAAAAGAAACTGGCTCAGGCAAAAGAAAGAATGGATGAAATCGAAGCAAAATTAAATGGAATGGAAAATGCACGGGTGGAATGTCGTCATGTTATGTACAGCGGAACCAAGTTAGTTTTTGGTAATGCGGTGCGGTTCATTAAGGATAATTGTAGCAAAGTCGCATTCATTCTTGGAGAAGACGGTCAGATTACCTCAACGCTGTTGGAAAGCAAATAAGGGAAAGAAGGGACTCGGATGACGTTACGCGCCCTAGAATTGCAAATTGCGATTCCACGTATGCAGGATATTGGAAAAATTCAGGAGCATTTGAAGGAAAGACCTCAGCAGGAGCAGATGAATCTTAGTTTAGAGCGGGAACAAAAAGATGAAGTGAACCGAACGCGTGTGGCAAAAGCAGAAGAAGCGGTTGAAAGCCGTGTGGCCCGTGACGGAAAGCAAGGAGCTGATTACAGGGGACAGGACGAAGCTAAAAAGCGCAGGCGAAAAAAGAAATTCATTCAGAGTGAAAAGCAAAACCTGCATCCTTATAAAGGACATAGTTTGGATATTTCGCTTTAGATTCCCTTTAATCTTTTGATATTCGTTGTGTAGTAAGAGAGAGGAAATACAGAGGGACGCCAAAGGAACTCATAAAATATCCAAGAATATTTGTATAGTTGGTGAATGTGCATGGTTGAAATTTGGCTTTCCGGTCTTACTGTTGTTATGCTGCTGATAGTGCTGCGTCTTTTGAAAAACAGTGGGGGAGGATCGCAGAACACGGCAGATGAAGAGAGGCTTCAAACATTGATCACCGAGTTTGATCAAGAAAATAAGGAGCTTGTACGTTCGATTGCCCAGTTAAAACGGACGACGGATTTAGAATTGACCGGAGTGAAAGAAGAACTGAAAACGCTTCAGGAACAAGTAAAGGCGCTTACGAGGCAAAATGAGCAGTTGCGACAGTCGCTATCTTCGCTTCAATATCACCATCAAGCTGGTCTCTCAAGTGGTGTAATGTTTTCCGGTTCGACTTCTATTCCTGTTTTTTTGAAGGATGACTACAAAGACATCCCCGATCTATACGTGCAGGGGATGTCTTCGCATGATATCGCCCGCAAGCTCGGGATCGGCAACGGAGAAGTTGAGATGGTATTGCAAATGTTGAAAAAACAAGGTTTTCTTTCCTAAAATATAGCCTTGCTTCATTTGTCATAAAATTTTCTTGACGGCTTGTTGCATTTTTTTAACACCTATGGTATATTTACAGACGGTGTAAAAATACACACGTTCTTCAATTTGGGTGAGGGTGCTTGCGCTTTCAGGTGTGAGTCTCATCTAAAAATGCGAAGGGCGGAGGAATTTTTAAAAACCATTTAAGGAGGTGTCGTTGAAGATGGCAGTAATTTCTATGAAGCAATTACTGGAAGCCGGTGTACACTTTGGTCACCAGACTCGTCGTTGGAACCCAAAGATGGCCCGCTATATCTTCACGGAGCGTAACGGAATTTATATCATTGACCTGCAAAAAACTGTGAAAAAAGTGGAGGAAGCATACAACTTTGTTCGTGAGTTGGCTGCTTCTGGAGGTAAAATCCTGTTTGTAGGTACAAAAAAGCAAGCGCAGGAATCTGTAGCTGAAGAAGCTGAACGCTGCGGTATGTACTACATCAACCAGCGCTGGTTAGGTGGTACGCTGACGAACTTCGCTACAATCCAAAAACGCGTAGCACGTCTTCACCAACTGGAAGAAATGGAGAACGACGGCACTTTTGAAATTCTTCCGAAAAAAGAAGTGATTTTGCTTCGTAAAGAAAAAGAGCGCCTGGAGAAATTCCTCGGCGGTATTAGGAACATGAAAGAACTTCCGGATGCGATTTTCGTAATCGATCCCCGCAAAGAGCGCATTGCAGTTGCTGAAGCTCGCAAGCTTGGTATCCCGATCGTTGGTATCGTTGATACAAACTGTGATCCGGATGAAATTGATTACGTAATTCCTGGTAACGATGACGCGATTCGCGCTGTGAAACTGCTCACTGCAAAAATGGCAGACGCGGTGCTCGAAGCGAACCAGGGTTCTGGTGAAGAGGTCGCAGCTACTGTATAAGTTCCGCAAGCAATGTAAGGGTGGGCGGAGGGTGTAACCTTTCTCCACCCTTTTGTTACACTAAGAACATGAAGCACAACATAAGTGTATCCTTTTATTTTCTGAACATAACTAAGGTGTAGGAGGATTTTCTCATGGCGATTACTGCAAGCATGGTAAAAGAACTGCGCGAAAGAACAGGCGCGGGCATGATGGATTGTAAAAAAGCGCTGCAAGAAGCGAATGGAGACATGGAAAAAGCGATTGACATTCTTCGTGAGAAAGGAATCGCAAAAGCCGCGAAAAAATCTGACCGGATCGCTGCCGAGGGTCTCACTGCTGTGGCTGTTCAGGGAAATGCGGCTTGCATTGTAGAGGTAAACTCTGAAACAGATTTCGTAGCTAAGAATGAACAATTTCAAAGCTTTGTAAAAGACATTACAGAACATCTTTTGAGCCAGCGTCCGACGAACGTAGAGGAAGCGCTTGAACAACCGTTCAAGGGAGAAGGCGCAAAACTGCAAGATGTGCTGAATGAGAAAATCGCTACCATTGGCGAAAACATGAACATTCGCCGTTTTGAAATTCTTGAGAAGCCGGAAGGTAATCTGTTCGGGCAATATTTACATATGGGTGGCCGCATCGGCGTGCTGGTTGAACTTGCAAACACGACAAATGAAGAATTGGCCAAAGATATTGCGATGCAAATCGCGGCTGCGCGTCCGACTTACGTAACTCGCGACCAAGTAGACGCGAAAGAACTTGAAAGAGAACGTGAAGTTTTGACAGCGCAAGCGCTTAACGAAGGCAAACCGGAAAATATTGTGCAAAAAATGGTGGAAGGCCGCCTGAACAAGTATTATGAAGAAGTTTGCCTTGTCGAGCAAGCATTCGTGAAAGATCCTGATAAGAAAGTAAAAGATTTGCTGAAAGCTGAAAACGCGGAAGTTGTGCGTTTCGTTCGCTATGAAGTGGGCGAGGGCATCGAGAAAAAAGCTGATAACTTCGTGGAAGAAGTAATGGCGCAAACGAAAAAACAATAATGCCTAATGACCGAATAGGGAACACACCGTGTTCCCTATTTTATAAACTGCTGAAAAGCAGGAATTTGCCTTTGTATTCACGAAGAATTTAAAAAGGATTGGAGTTGTTTTTCAATGCCACTTCCCGCGTATAAGCGTGTTGTATTAAAATTAAGCGGAGAGGCCCTCGCCGGAAATGTGGGGTATGGGATCGATTCCGACGTAATTACATCCATTTCCCATCAAATCAAAGAAATCGTGGAGCTTGGCGTGCAGGTTGCCATTGTGGTCGGGGGTGGAAATATTTGGCGTGGCCTTGCTGGAAGCGCTAAGGGCATTGACCGTACAACCGCCGATTATATGGGAATGCTTGCTACGGTTATGAATAGCTTGGCACTGCAGGATGGTCTTGAGAAAGTAGGCGTTCCGACACGCGTGCAAACCTCGATCGAAATGCGGCAAGTTGCCGAACCTTACATAAGAAGAAAAGCCGTGCGCCATCTGGAAAAAAACCGTGTCGTGATTTTCGCGGCCGGTACGGGTAATCCTTATTTCTCTACCGATACAACAGCGGCGTTGCGTGCGGCTGAAATTGAAGCGGAAGTTATCCTTATGGCCAAAAACAAAGTGGACGGGGTATATTCTGCCGATCCGGTGCTTGACCCCAACGCCGTGAAATACGAAACACTTACGTTCCTCGAAGTGTTAAATAAGGGATTGGGCGTGATGGATTCCACCGCTTCAAGCCTGTGCATGGATAACAATATTCCGCTTATTGTTTTCTCGATTCTTGAAGAGGGGAATATTAAGCGAGTGATTATGGGCGAAAAAATCGGTACGATTGTGAAAGGAGAATAGCGACGATGCCACAGCAAGTAATAAAAGAAGCCGAAGAAAGAATGGATAAAGCGATCGCTTCTTTAAAACGCGAGTTGTCAACTCTGCGTGCCGGTAGAGCGACTCCGGCTTTGCTTGATAAAGTAATGGTTGATTACTACGGCTCTCAAGTACCGGTGAACCAGACTGCGAATATTAGTACGCCGGAGCCGCGCTTGATTGTTATCCAGCCGTGGGAAAAAAGCATGCTGGGACCGATTGAAAAAGCGATTCTTAAATCCGAACTTGGATTGACGCCGACAAACGACGGAAACGTCATCCGTATCGCGATTCCGCCGTTAACAGAACAACGCCGGACGGAGCTGGTGAAACTGGCGAAAAAAGAGGGCGAGGAAGCGAAAATCGCCATCCGCAACATTCGCCGAGATGCCAACGATGCAATTAAGAAAATGGAGAAAAACGGCGAAATTACGGAAGACGACATGAAGCATAATCAGGATTTGGTGCAAAAAGTAACGGATAAACATGTGAATCTGGTGGATCAAATCGTTTCTGAAAAAGAAAAAGAAATCATGGAAGTGTAACGCGTAAACCCCCTCTTCGATGAGGGGGTTTATGATATATTCCTTTGTACGGGGGAACGTACGTATGCTTAATAAACTAACCAGGTGGATGCAAAGAAGTGAAGAAGATTCTCTGCCGGGCGAATGGAATCTGAACCCGCATAACATTCCGAAGCATGTGGCCATTATCATGGATGGAAACGGCAGATGGGCGAAGCAGCGCGCTTTGCCGCGCGTAGCTGGGCATCGAGCCGGGATGAAGACAGTGAAAGAAATTACGAAAGCAGCGGACGAAATTGGGATTGAAGTGCTGACGTTGTACGCTTTTTCAACGGAGAATTGGAAGCGCCCCGCGGATGAAGTTGAATATTTGATGCGCCTGCCACAGGAGTATCTGGCAACAGAACTGAAAGAACTGATTGAGCGCAATGTGCAGGTGCGCATGGTGGGATATGAGGAAAGTCTCCCCGAATATACGTTGAAAGCGGTTCGTGAAGCAAGGGAAAAAACACGCCACAATACCGGGCTGATTTTGAATTTTGCGCTGAATTACGGTAGCCGTGCGGAAATGGTCACGGCCGTGAAGCAAATCGTGCAGGAAGTGCAAGAAGGTAAATTGGATATAGAGCAGATTAATGAAGAGATGTTTGGCTCTTACCTGACTACAAGAGGACTGCCTGATCCTGACTTGCTTATCAGAACAAGCGGCGAGCTTCGTCTGAGTAATTTTATGCTATGGCAGCTTGCGTACAGTGAATTCTGGTTTAGCGACGTGTATTGGCCTGATTTTTCCCGGAACCATTTTTTTGAGGCTATTAAAGCGTATCAGCAGCGCAACAGAAGATACGGAGCGCTAACGTAACAGCGGGCGCGCCGGATAAGAGGTGGAACGCTTGAAAACACGGGTAATTACAGGGATTTTTGGAGGGGCAGGCTTTCTTCTTGTTGTTTATCAGGGGGGAATTTGGTATACTGCCCTTGTTTTTTTTCTTGCTACGCTTGCATATTATGAGCTCATTTGCATGAACCGAATCCGCCTGGTGGATTGGCATGGGCTGACAGGCCTTGTTTTTCTTTGGGTTTTGCTTTTCCCGAATGTAGTATGGGATGAAAAAATGTTGCGCGGCGATGTCGTGTTCCTGTTTGTATTAGCGTTTTTGTTTATTACCGTTGCCTCTAAAAACCGTGTCGAATACCACCAGGTCGCTTACCTTTTGTTTAGCGCGTTTTATTTGGGCATCGGGTTCCATTTTATGAATGAAACCCGGATTACAAACGGGCTGATGGTGACACTGGCTATTTTATTCAGTACGTGGGCGACGGACACAGGCGCCTACTTCGTCGGAAAAGCGCGGGGAAAAACGAAGCTATGGCCATCTATCAGCCCGAACAAAACGGTGGAAGGTGCCCTTGGCGGAGTGATATTGGCTATTCTTACGATGGTTATTTTTTCCCTCGTAACAGATTCACTGACGCTTCCGCGCGCTGTGCTGATCGCATTTATTATTTCGATAAGCGGCCAGATTGGTGATCTAATGGAATCGGCCATCAAGCGTACGCTGAACGTTAAGGACTCGGGTACAATTCTGCCCGGTCATGGGGGCGTGCTTGACAGGTTTGACAGTTTAATCATTGTCTTCCCTGTTCTGCATTTGCTTCATTTGTTATAAAATGAGAAAAAGAGAGAAAGAAGGTAGACCATCCATAGGAGGAAATATGAAAAAAATCGCCATCCTAGGTTCTACAGGATCAATAGGGACACAGGCGCTCGATGTGGTACGGCAGCATCCGGAGCGCTTTTCCGTTGCGGCACTCGCGGCGGGACAAAACATTGGGCTTTTGGCCGAGCAGGCCAGAGAATTTAAGCCGCGTATTGTTTCGGTAAGTACAAAAGAACTGGCTGAAAACATTAAACTGCAACTGCCTTCTGAAATTCAGGTAACATGGGGAGAAGAAGGAGCCTTTGCTGTAGCGACTCATCCTGACGCAACTTTTGTCATTTCTGCTATGGTAGGCAGCGCAGGTCTAGCGCCGACGCTCGCCGCCATTGAAGCGGGGAAGTGCATTGGCCTGGCCAATAAGGAAACGCTGGTTACCGCCGGCCATATTGTGATGCAAAAAGCGAAAACGCGTGACGTTTCCGTCATTCCGATAGATAGCGAGCATTCCGCCATTTTCCAATGTTTACAGGGAGAAGATAGAAGGACGATAAAACGCCTGATTATTACTGCATCTGGCGGATCTTTTCGCGATTTAAGCCGGGATCAGCTTCGGAATGTAACCGTGGAACAGGCGCTTGCCCATCCAAATTGGAGCATGGGGGCTAAAATTACAATCGATTCGGCTACAATGATGAATAAAGGGCTGGAGATTATCGAAGCCCACTGGCTGTTTGATTTGCCGTACTCGAAAATCGACACGATTCTCCATAAAGAAAGCATTATTCATTCCATGGTGGAGTTTACGGATCGAGCGGTAATGGCCCAGCTGGGGACACCCGATATGCGCATTCCGATTCAATATGCGCTTAGCTATCCAGAAAGGGTGCCGCTGGAAACGGAACCGTTAGACCTCGTAAAAATTTCTAGCCTTCATTTTGCGACGCTGGATTTTGAGCGTTACCCCTGTCTTCGTTTTGCTTATGAAGCGGGCCGAATAGGCGGTACGATGCCGACTGTGTTGAACGCTGCTAATGAAGTCGCAGTAGCGAGATTTTTACGTAAGGAAATTCCGTTTCTGGCCATTGAGGATACGATCGCGCACGTGATGGCAAAGCACCAGGTCGCGGAACATCCGAACCTGGATGAGATTTTTGAGGCGGACATGTGGGCGCGTCAGGTAGCGACGCAGTATCAACCGGTCTAATGGAAAGGTCAAACAATCAGGAAAGGTGGAACCCCGTTGGTACAAGTTTTAGCCATTGTTCTTGTGTTCGGACTGTTAGTGTTTATTCATGAGTTAGGACATCTTCTTCTTGCCAAACGCGCAGGAATTTTATGTCGAGAATTCGCCATTGGCATGGGGCCGAAATTGTTTTCGTTTGTAAAGGGCGAAACGCGGTATACGCTTCGCCTGCTGCCGATTGGCGGATTCGTGCGCATGGCCGGAGAGGATCCGGAAGTGATTGAGATTCATCACGGACAAGATGTAGGCCTTACGTTTGACAAAGACGGGAAAGTGACGCACATTATTCTTACGAACATCCGCAATCACCCGGAAGCGACTGTAGTGACGGTGAAAGAAGCTGATTTGGAGCATCAGCTGTTGATCCGGGGGATAGAGGACGGGGAAGAAGTGAGTTATCCTGTCCATCCGAAAGCGGTGATTTTGCAGCATAACCAAGAGACGCAGATCGCGCCTTATGATCGTCAGTTTGGCAGCAAAACGGTAGGACAACGCGCGGCTGCCATTTTTGCAGGACCGCTGGCTAATTTTTTGCTTGCGTTTGTATTGCTTACTGGATTGGGACTGGCTTACGGCGTTCCTGTAGATAAACCGATCATCGGGCAGACGATCCCGGATCAGCCAGCGGCGCAGGCCGGCCTGAAACAAGGGGATAAAGTGCTGTCCGTGGCCGGCAAGCCGATGAATACGTGGAAAGATATTGTTCAAATTGTGAGTGCATCACCCGGAAAAGAGCTAACTTTTGTTATTGAGCGAGAGGGAGAACAGTTTTCCGTGCCTGTTACCCCGGTGAAAGAGGGAGAGATCGGGAAGATCGGCGTGTATTCGCCGACATCCAAATCTCCGCTCGGCGCAGCCAAGTACGGGGCGGTAACGACATACGAGTTTTCCAAATTGATTTACCAAATGCTTGGTAAATTGTTTACCGGTCAAGTTCCGGTACAGGAGCTGTCGGGGCCGGTGGGGATTTTCAATTATACCTACAAAGCAGCGGAAAACGGGCTTGTCGTTCTTGTTCAGTGGGCGGCAGCGCTTAGTGTGAACTTAGGGATCATGAATTTGCTTCCGTTGCCGGCGCTCGATGGAGGAAGGCTGGTGTTTATTGGGATTGAAGCGTTGCGGGGACGACCGATTGACCCGCAAAAAGAAGGCATGGTTCATTTCCTTGGCTTTGCTTTCCTAATGGTGCTTATTCTCGTGGTAACATGGAACGACATTCAACGTTTCTTTTAATAAAACCATCATGGTTTGTCAGTTACAAGCCCCGGTATGAAAGCAACATATTCATGCTGTCATCCATTTTCACAGAAGTTACAAGTCGTATTTATGAGGAGGTAGAGTGTTGTGAAGCAATCCAAACTATTTCTCCCGACGCTTCGGGAGGTGCCGGCAGAGGCGGAAATTGCAAGCCACCAGCTAATGGTGCGCGCGGGGCTGATGCGTCAGCTTGTATCTGGCGTTTATACATATTTGCCGCTTGGACTTAGAGTTCTGCGCAAGGTGCAGGAGATCGTCCGCGAAGAGATGGATAGAGCAGGTGCGCAGGAAATTTCCATGCCGGCCATTCAACCCGCTGAATTATGGCAGGAAACAGGACGCTGGGATGCCTATGGCCCTGAATTAATGCGCCTCAAAGATCGCCATCATCGCGACTTTGTGCTCGGTCCGACGCATGAAGAGGTTGTGACCAGCCTTGTGCGGGATAACTTGAATACGTACAAAAAATTGCCGATTAACCTTTATCAAATTCAAACAAAATACCGTGACGAGGTGCGGCCACGCTTTGGGGTCATTCGTTCCCGCGAATTTATCATGAAGGACGCATACAGTTTTGATGTAAGCCGGGAAGGGTTGGACAAAAGCTACCAAAGCATGTACGATGCGTACACCCGCATCTTTACGCGGGCCGGGCTTACATTCCGGGCGGTCGAAGCGGATGCGGGAGCCATTGGAGGCAAGGGCACGCATGAATTTATGGCGCTGTCTGAAATCGGGGAAGATACCATCGCCTATTGCACGTCTTGCGACTACGCGGCAAACCTTGAAAAGGCCGAAGTTGTGTACAAGCCTGTTGCAGAGCGTACTGTGACAGAAGCGCCGATGGAAAAAGTGCCGACACCGGGCGTGAAAACGATCGAACAACTAATGAATCATTTCAATATGGAAGCGCGTCAGTTTATTAAAGCGCTCGTCTTTAAAGCGGACGATCGCTTTGTTGTTGCCCTTGTGCGCGGGGATCATGAGCTGAACGATGTGAAACTGAAGAATCTTGTCGATGCCAACGTGCTAGCGATGGCAACGGAAGAAGAAATGAAGAAACTAGGCATTCCGCTCGGCTTTGTCGGTCCGTTCCATCTGCCGGAGGGAGTGGAAGTGTACGCTGACCTCGCTGTGCAGGATATGGGAAGTGCGGTTGCGGGCGCAAACGAAAAAGACTACCACTATACACATGTGGTGCCAGGTCGCGATTTTACGGTACAAGCGTATGCGGATTTGCGCAATATTGTAGAGGGCGATGAATGTTCGCGCTGTGGCGGCCATATAGCGTTTGCACGCGGAATCGAAGTGGGTCATGTCTTCAAGCTAGGTACACGCTACAGCGAGAAGATGGGCGCAAAGTTCCTCGATGAGAATGGCAAAGAGCAACCGATGATTATGGGATGCTATGGTATCGGCATTTCTCGTATGGTGGCTGCGTGCGTGGAGCAGAACCATGACGAAAACGGTATTATTTGGCCTTGGTCGCTGGCGCCGTACCACATCCATGTTGTGCCGGTCAATGTGAAAAATGAAGAACAAAAACAACTGGCAGAATCCATTTACGAAATGCTTGGGCGAGCGGGATATGAAGTGCTACTTGATGACCGTCCGGAGCGCGCTGGTGTAAAATTCAAAGACGCGGATCTCATCGGCTTGCCGATTCGTGTGACGGTGGGCGGCAAAGCCAGTGAGGGGATTGTGGAATGTAAGGTGCGTAAAACCGGTGAAAGCCAGGATGTGCATGTGGACGAACTTTTGGCCCATATTCAACACTTTGCTACTTCACTACAATAATAAATAAGAAGCGGACAGGGTACTCCTTTTTTGGGGTACCTGCTTACTCTTGCAGGAGGAAGGTGCTATCATGGGGAATCACTTGGCGAAGCAGGAGCGTTTTAACCTTTTGCTTCAACAATTGGCCATTCCGCCTGAATTTGTCGAGAAATATTTTGTCGGCGGCCTGATTGATAAAGTGGATGTCTACCGACAGGAAAAGCGCTGGCACTTTTTTTTTGAGCTTCCGGAACTTTTGCCGTTGAATGTATATCAGGCATTTTATGCTAAGCTAACGCAAACGTTCAGCAATATCGCCGCCGTTGATTGCGATATGCGCTACGCGCAGCCGGTTCCGTTAGCGGGTTTTGTCAAAGAATATTGGCCGCTCATCGTGGAGAAAGTAACACCTCACATCAACTCCACGGCAACCTATTTAAAGAACGCTACTTATGAGGTGGAAGATAACAAATTGAAGCTGGGCGTGCTTGACACGTTTGCGATAGAAAAAATGAAGCAGCGCAAAGTGGATGACTGGATTAACCAGACGGTAAAAAAGCTGTGCGGGGAATCGTTGGTGGTCACCTATTACGTGGCGCGAAACGAAGAAACGTATCAACAGTTCGTGGAGCAGCGGGAGGAAGAAGATAGAACCCGTGCGATGGAGGCGCTGCTTGAAAAGCAGAAAGAGAAAGAAAAAATCGAAGCGAGCAAAGAGGCTGCCGTGGCAGGGAATGAACTGCAAATCGGTTACGAAATCAAAGAAGAGCCAATCCCGATCCGTGAGATTCAAGAAGAGATGGGCCGCACGGTTATTCAGGGACTGGTGTTTGGTACGGATATTCGCGAACTGCGCAGCGGGCGCACGCTGTGTATGTTTAACATTACCGACTACACGGATTCCCTACAGGTAAAAGTTTTTGCCCGCGACAAAGAAGACGTGCCAAAGCTGATGGCGATTAAAAACGGCATCTGGGTCAAAGTACGTGGTACAATCCAAGAAGATACATTTGCACGTGAGCTTGTCATGACGGCAAAAGATATTGTCCAGGTGCAGCCGACCGCTTCCCGGATGGACAACGCCACGGAGAAGCGCGTAGAATTTCATTGTCATACCAACATGAGCGCGATGGATGGCGTTGCTTCAGCGGAACGGTTAATCAAGCAGGCAGCTGAATGGGGACACAAAGCGATTGCCATCACCGATCACGCAGTAGCGCAGGCATTTCCAGAGGCGTTTTCTGCTGCGAAGAAATACGGCATTAAAGTGATCTACGGTATGGAAGCGAACGTGGTGCCTGACTCTGCAGTGATCGTGCACCAGCCGCAGAGCAGGGAACTTGCAGACGATACGTATGTTATTTTCGACGTGGAGACGACCGGTCTTTCCGTTGTTAACAACACGATTATTGAGATTGCTGGCGTTAAAATGAAAAACGGTGAAATTATCGGCCGCTACGAATCGTTTGTCAATCCGCACGAGCCGATTCCGCTGAATATCCAGCAACTGACCAACATTACTGACGATATGGTAAAAGATGCCCCGGAACTTGATCAAGTCATTCGTGAGTTTGTCGACTTCGTCGGTGACGCGGTGCTTGTAGCGCATAATGCGAAGTTTGATATGGGTTTTTTGCAGGCAAGCTTAAAGAAGGTTGGTTTGCCTCCGATCGGGAATCCGTTCTTTGATACGCTCGAACTTGCACGATTTCTATACCCCGGCATGCGCAACCACCGGCTGAATACGCTTGCGGAAAAATTCAATGTTAGCTTAGAGAATCATCACCGCGCTGTGGATGATTCCGAAGCAACCGGTCATATCTTTTTTCATATGCTAAAAGACGTGCTGGCACAGGATATTACCAACTTGGACGATTTGAACAACCATGTTGGGCTTGATCTGCAAAATGCGCGTCCGTTCCATTGCAATATTTACGCGCTGAATGAGATAGGCAAGAAGAACCTGTATAAGCTCATTTCCTTGTCTCATACTGAATACTTGTACAAAACGCCGCGCATTCCGCGCGCGCAAATTCAAAAGCATCGAGAAGGTTTGCTGATTAGTTCAGGCTGCGAAAAAGGCGAATTTTTTGAAACGGTCTTGAATAAAAGCCAGGAAGAAGCGGAAGAAGTTGCCCGTTTCTATGACATCTTGGAAATTCAGCCGATTGAGATCAATCGCCATCTGATTGAAAAACAGTTGGTGCCGAACGAGGCGGCGCTAATGGAAGCAAACCGCAAAATCGTGGAAATTGGTGAGAAGCTTGGTATCCCGGTTATTGCGACAGGCAATGTGCACTATGTGCATCCTTACGAAAAAGATTACCGGGAGATTTTAATTCACGGCATTACCGGCTTCAGCCCGCTGAAAGAGCAGTACAAGCCGGATGCTCATTTCCGCACGACCGAAGAGATGCTGGAAGAGTTCAGGTATTTGGGCGAAGAAAAAGCGAAGGAAGTTGTTATTACGAACCCGAATATGCTGGCCGACCAGTTTGAAGAGCTGGAAATTATTCCGAAAGATTTGTACACTCCGAAAATCGAAGGAGCGGACGAAGAAATCCGCACGATGAGCTATAACAAAGCAAAAGAATTATATGGAGACCCGCTCCCGGAAATTGTGGAGAAACGGCTGGAAAAAGAATTAAACAGTATTATCACGCATGGATTTGCCGTTATTTATTTGATTTCGCACAAGCTTGTAAAAAAATCAATCGAAGACGGCTATCTTGTTGGTAGCCGGGGCTCGGTCGGTTCGTCATTTGTCGCCACTATGACGGAAATTACGGAAGTAAATCCACTGCCCCCGCATTACCGCTGTCCAGAGTGCAAGCATAGCGAATGGTTTACGAAAGGCGAGTATGGTTCCGGGTTTGACCTTCCATCTAAGGATTGTCCGAAATGCGGCACGACGATGGTAGGCGACGGCCACGATATTCCGTTCGAAACGTTCCTTGGGTTTAAAGGAGATAAAGTTCCCGATATCGACTTGAACTTCTCAGGGGAATATCAGCCGCACGCCCATAACTACACGAAAGTGTTGTTTGGCGAGGATTATGTGTATCGCGCGGGAACGATCGGTACAGTGGCTGAGAAAACGGCGTATGGCTTTGTCCGCAAATACGCAGAAGAAAAAGGAAAGAACTGGCGCAACGCTGAAATGAGTCGCCTTGCGGCCGGGTGTACAGGTGTTAAACGAACAACGGGTCAGCACCCCGGGGGGATTATCGTCGTACCGGATTACATGGAGATATATGACTTTTGCCCGATCCAGTATCCAGCGGACGATAAAAATGCGGAATGGCGTACAACCCATTACGACTTCCACTCCATCCACGATAACCTGCTCAAGCTGGATATTCTCGGTCACGACGATCCGACGGTGATTCGGATGCTGCAAGATTTGACAGGCCTTGATCCGAAAAAAATTCCAGTCTGCGATCCGAAGGTCATGAAGATTTTCAGTGGCACTGAAGTGCTAGGCGTAACGCCTGAACAAATTGAAAGCAATGTCGGAACACTTGGTATTCCGGAATTTGGAACAAAGTTTGTCCGTCAAATGCTCGAAGATACCCGTCCATCTACATTTGCGGAACTTGTGCAGATTTCCGGTCTGTCACACGGCACAGACGTATGGCTCAACAACGCCCAGGAACTTGTGCGCAATGGTACATGTGAATTAAAAGACGTGATCGGATGCCGCGATGATATTATGGTCTATCTTATGCACAAAGGGCTTGAGCCTTCGTTTGCGTTTAAAATCATGGAGTCCGTAAGGAAAGGGAAAGGTCTTACGCCGGAGATGGAAGAAGAAATGAAGAAACACAACGTGCCGGATTGGTACATCTGGTCATGCAAGCAGATTAAGTACATGTTCCCGAAAGCGCACGCGACAGCGTATGTACTGATGGCGGTGCGGATTGCGTACTTTAAAGTGTATTATCCGATTCATTTCTATGCGACGTATTTTACCGTACGTGCAGACGACTTTGATATTGAGCTTGCAGTGCAGGGTTCCGCTGCGATTCGTGCACGTATGAAAGAAATTGCTGAAAAAGGCAATGACGCGCAACCGAAGGAAAAATCGCTGTACACGGTGCTTGAGATGTGTCTGGAGATGTGTGAGCGCGGTTTCAGCTTTAAAAATGTTGATCTGTACCGCTCGGACGCCACTAGGTTTATTATTGACGGCAATAGTCTGATTCCGCCGTTTAACGCGCTGGCAGGCGTGGGTACAAGCGCCGCGATTAACATTGTTAAAGCACGCGAGGAAGGCGAATTTCTGTCGATTGAAGACTTGCAGCAACGCGCACGTTGCTCGCGTTCCGTTATCGAATTGCTACAGCAACAGGGATGCCTTGACAGTTTGCCGGAAACGAACCAGTTGTCCCTATTCTAAAGAACGGCAACGCTCCTTGTTGGCACGTTATAGATGGCACCTGTTGCCTGAACGCGGTAATTATGCTATAATGCGTTTTGGTAATACTAAGTATACGTATCTAATGACGCGAAGAGTGGGGAAACCCACTCTTTCCTTTTAGCCAAATAAGCGTTCTAGCTATTTGCTGCACGATTCTATCGAACTTTGCTTAGGGGGTTTATGTTCTTGAGCCAACACGTAATCGCCGTGACAGAAGAACTTGTCACACCGATTCTTGAAGAAGAAAACTTGGAACTTGTCGAAATTGAGTACACAAAAGAAGGCGCTAACTGGTTTCTTCGCGTCTATATCGACAAAGAAGGAGGTGTGGATATCGAGGACTGCGGACGAGTCAGCGAAAAGTTAAGCAAGAAGCTGGATGAAGCGGATCCGATTCCAGGAGCTTATTTTCTCGAAGTTTCTTCTCCTGGAGCTGAGCGCCCGTTGAAAAAAGAAAAAGACTTTGAACGTGCCGTGGGCAGGCATGTGCATGTTACCACATACGAACCGATTAACGGAGCTAAAGTGTTCGAAGGCGAGCTCATATCTTACGATGGAAAACAATTGGAGATTAAAGAAGGGAAAACAAGCGTGGTCATTCCACGGGAAAAAGTGGCCAGTGCCCGGCTTGCCATTGTGTTTTAATGTTTGAAAGGAGGATAAGGGATAACGATGAATGCCGAATTCATTGAAGCTTTAAACGAGATAGAAAGAGAAAAAGGAATTAGCAAAGAGGTGCTAATTGAAGCGATTGAAGCGGCGCTGGTCTCCGGTTATAAACGCAATTTTAACTCCGCGCAAAACGTGCGTGTTGATATTAACCGCGAGCTGGGGAACGTCCGAGTTTTTGCCCGCAAAACAGTGGTAGAAGAAGTAACAGACCCTCGTTCGCAAATTTCACTCGAAGAAGCCCAAGAAATCGATCCTAACTACATGGTTGACGACATTATTGATATGGAAGTTACGCCGCGTGATTTCGGCCGCATTGCCGCACAGACGGCCAAGCAGGTTGTAACGCAGCGCATTCGTGAGGCTGAGCGTGGCATTATTTATAACGAGTTTGTCGATCGTGAGCAAGATATTATAACAGGTATTGTCCAACGCCAGGATCATCGTTTTTATTATATTGATCTTGGCAAAGTAGAAGCGCTTATGCCGCTCAATGAAAAAATGCCGAACGAGACATTTAAGCAGGGAGATCGCGTTAAAGCATTTATTACGAAGGTTGAAAAGACGACGAAGGGGCCACAGATCTTTGTGTCTCGCACGCACCCGGGTTTGCTCAAGCGTCTATTTGAATTGGAAGTGCCGGAGATTTTTGATGGTGTAGTAGAGATTAAATCGGTAGCGCGCGAAGCAGGCGATCGCTCCAAAATTGCAGTATATTCATCCGATCCAAATGTGGATCCGGTTGGCGCTTGTGTTGGACCTAAGGGAATGCGCGTGCAGACGATTGTCCAGGAGCTAAAGGGCGAAAAGATCGATATCATGAAATGGTCAGAAGACCCCGCAGAGTATGTAGCCAATGCTCTTAGCCCGTCCAAAGTCATGCACGTAACGGTATACGAAGCGGAAAAAATGACGCGCGTCATTGTACCTGACTATCAGCTATCTCTCGCCATCGGCAAGCGTGGACAGAACGCGCGTTTAGCTGCTAAGCTGACCGGTTGGAAGATTGACATTAAGAGCGAGAGCCAGGCCGCAGAGGAAGGTTTTGTCTACAGTGAGCCGGTGTCCGTCGTATCCAAAGACAAAGCCGATGAGTCGAAAGACGAATGGATGCAGAACGAGGCGTACGAACAGGAGAACGAAGAGGAAAACAAGCCGGTGGAAGAAGCACCTGCTTCAAATGCCGGGGATGAAAGGGAGTAGATTTTCGTGAAAACGAGAAAAACTCCACAAAGAAAATGCATCGCCACCCAGGAGATGTTCGATAAGCGCGATTTGCTGCGCATCGTGCGGACGCCGGAGGGTGAAATCAAAATTGATCCAACTGGCAAAGCCTCCGGGCGTGGCGCGTATGTTTCCCGTTCTTGGGAAGCTTTTGAAATTGTGAAGAAGAAGAAGCTTCTCAATCGCGCCTTGAAGGCAGAAGTGACGGATGAAATGTATGAGGAGCTAGAACGCGAATTTGCGAGGCTTGTGCGCAAATGAACAAAGTGGAGCAAATGCTCGGCCTCGCGCAGCGGGCCCGCAAGATTATTACGGGTGAAGAATTCGTCATCAAAGCGATCCGCCAGGGACAGGTGCGCTTGGTCATCTTGGCGGAAGACGCATCCCCGAACACTCGCAAAAAGGTAATGGATAAGTGCAGCAGTTACCATGTCCCCTGCGAGACGTACGGCGACCGCTGTACGCTCGGCGCTGCGCTTGGGAAGGAGCAACGAGTCGTCATCGGCGTAACTGACGTCGGCTTTGCAGCAAGATTGACACAGTTGATTCACCAATAACTGTCGGGGGTGGATACATGAGTAAGCTAAGAGTGTATGAGTATGCTAAGCAGCTTGACATTAGTAGCAAGCAGCTAATTAATTTGCTTCATAAACTTGACATATCGGTTAATAACCATATGAGCACGCTGGAAGACAGCATAGTGCAAAAGGTAAAACAACATTTAAAACAAGTTAAAGAACGCGCAGACAGTCAACAACAAAAGCGCGATACGGAAAAGAGTGGTAAGATGGAGAAAAATCAAGAACAGGCAAAACGGAATGTAAAAAATGAAGGTAAAGGAAACGGAAGTCAAGGAAACAAAGGAAATGGAAAAAGTAAGCAGGGTAACAAGCCGAAAGTGGGGGCAAAACCGCCGCGTGAAGATCGTCACCATTTGAGTCGCGGTAAAACAATGCAGAAGTCAAACGCCCGCCCGAAACGTTTCGACGATAACAAAAAATCGGCTGAATCGAATAAAGCGCTTAAACGTCCAAGTAAATCACAACAACCAAAGCCGGAGGTGAAGGTGGATAAAATCACTGTATCCGGTTCGATGACGGTAGCGGAGCTGGCCAAAAAAATTAAAAAATCACCTTCCGAAATTATTAAAAAATTGTTTGGACTTGGCGTAATGGCTACGATTAACCAAGAACTTGATCTGGATACCATCCATTTGATTGCCTCCGATTATGACATTGAAGTTGAGGAAAAAATCGAAGTGGACTATAGTGATTTTGAAAATATCGAAGAAGTGGATGATCCGGAAAGCTTAGAAGAACGTCCGCCGGTTGTTACGATTATGGGGCACGTTGACCATGGAAAAACGACGTTGCTTGATGCCATCCGCGAGACAAACGTAACATCGACGGAAGCCGGCGGTATTACGCAGCATATCGGTGCATACCAGGTTGTAAAACACGGCAAGAAAATTACATTCCTTGATACGCCAGGACACGCTGCGTTCACAACGATGCGCGCGCGCGGCGCACAGGTTACAGACATCGCCATTATTGTGGTGGCGGCCGATGACGGTGTTATGCCACAGACAGTAGAAGCCATTAGCCATGCGAAGGCGGCCAACGTGCCAATTATTGTGGCGGTAAATAAAATGGATAAACCGACCGCCAACCCTGACCGAGTAAAACAGGAATTGATGGAACATGGGCTTGTGCCGGAAGATTGGGGCGGTGACACAATTTTTGTGCACGTTTCGGCCCTTAAGCGCGAAGGATTGGACGACATTTTGGAAATGATTTTGCTTGTAGCGGAAGTGCAAGAGTTGAAAGCCAACCCGAATAAGCGCGCGCGCGGCACGGTTATCGAGGCCGAGCTTGATCGAGGAAAAGGTCCGGTAGCGACCGTTCTTGTGCAATCCGGTACGCTGAGAGTCGGAGATCCGATCGTTGTTGGTACGGCGTATGGACGCGTTCGTGCGATGATGAACGACAAAGGCCGCCGTATCAAAGAAGCTCCGCCGTCCACCCCAGTGGAGATTACCGGGTTGAATGACGTGCCGCAGGCTGGTGACCAGTTCATGGTATTCGAGGACGAAAAAATGGCGCGCCAAATTGGTGAACGCCGGGCAGCGACCCGCCGTGAAAAGGAACTGCGCGCCTCCGCACGCGTATCGCTTGACGATTTGTTCAATCAAATCAAAGAAGGCGATATGAAGGAAATTAACGTCATTATCAAAGCGGACGTGCAAGGTTCGGTAGAAGCGTTGCGCGGCTCGCTTGAAAGAATCGATATTGAGGGCGTGCGCGTAAAAATTATTCACACAGGCGTCGGGGCAATTACGGAATCCGACGTAATTTTGGCTTCTGCATCCAACGCGATTATCATCGGCTTCAACGTGCGTCCGGAACCGAACGCGCGTGCGACCGCGGAAGCGGAAAAAGTCGATATTCGTCTCCATCGCATCATTTACAAGGTCATCGAAGAAATCGAAGCGGCTATGAAAGGTATGCTTGAACCGGTATACGAGGAGAAGGTGATCGGTCAGGCCGAGGTGCGCCAGACATTTAAAGTATCCCGCGTCGGAACGATCGCAGGTTGCTATGTAACGGACGGCAAAATTCAGCGCGACGCCGGCATTCGTGTGATTCGTGATGGTATTGTGATTTATGAAGGAAAAATCGACACGCTCAAGCGTTTTAAAGACGATGCGCGCGAAGTGGCACAGGGTTACGAGTGCGGTGTGACGATTGAAAAATTCAATGACATCAAAGAAGGGGACATCCTCGAAGTGTTCGTCATGGAGGAAGTCGCCCAATAACCTTGGCTGCGCAAGCACAGATAGAACGAGGTGAATATGATGGGCAACATTCGTACGAATCGTGTAGGCGAACAAATTAAAAAAGAATTAAGCCAAATTTTACAACAGGAAATAAAAGATCCGCGCATCGGATTCGTTACTATAACCGGCGTGGAAGTATCTGGCGACTTATCGATTGCCAAAGTGTTTATCAGTGTGCTCGGCGGAGATGAACAGAAGGTAGATACGATGCGAGCTCTTGAAAAAGCGAAAGGATTTATGCGCTCTGAAATTGGGCGCCGCATTACTCTCCGGCATACGCCCGATTTGGTGTTCAAGTTCGATGAATCCGTTGAGTACGGCAGTCGAATTGAGTCGCTGCTGAACCAAATTAATCAGGGAAAAGGGGAAGACAGACAATGAGTTCCTATCAGGCATCCCTGGAAGCGGCTGTACGTTTTATTCATCGGCATCAGCATTTTCTCGTTGTAAATCACGTAAATCCTGATGGGGATGCCACCGGCTCCCTGCTTGCGATGGGCTGGCTTTTGCGCCAGCTCGGCAAGCGGGTGACGCTTGTGAATGAAGGAGAAACTCCTGCCAAATTTAGTTTTTTGCCTGGGGCGGATGCGATTGTGAACATGTCCACCCGGACAGAGCACGATACATACGATGCCGTTATTACATGCGATTGTGCTGATTTCGCCCGCATCGGGGAAGTGGCGGCATGGTTCGCTCCGAAATGCGAATTGCTTAACATTGACCACCATCCCACAAATGATTTATTTGGAGATGTAAATCTGGTGCGTATAGACGCGGCCGCAACGGCGGAGGTCATCTTTGATCTGGTGAAATTTATGGAGCTTACCATTAACGCTGAATTGGCAACTTGCCTGTATACCGGTCTGTTGACGGACACCGGCGGGTTTCGCTATTCCAATACGACGCCGCGCGTGATGGAAGCTGCGTCCGAATTATTGAAGCACGGGGTAGAACCTGCGCGCATCGCAGAGCAGGTGCTTGAGACCATTACAAAGGCGCATGTCGAGCTATTGCGTCGTGCTTTGCAAACGCTGGAACTAATGGACGGCGACCGCGCCGCTTACCTAACCGTTACGCTCGCTGATATGGCGAAGACAGGCGCGGGCAATGATGATACGGAAGGGCTTGTTACTTATGCTCGTAACATCGAAGGTGTGGAAGTAGGCGTACTGTATAAAGAAGTTGCGGGCGGCAAAGTGAAAGTCAGCTTTCGTTCGCGCAGTGAAGTCGATGTCGCGGCGATCGCCAAATCACTGGGCGGTGGCGGGCACATTCGTGCTGCCGGCTGCACGGTGGAAGGGACACTTGCGGAGGTTAAAGCAGTCGTTTCACAAAAAGTAAGCGCGGTGTTGCGAAAATGTGGTGAGCGGGCATGAGCATACTTTCAGGCATCCTTCCTTTATACAAGCCAGCTGGAATGACGTCGCACGACTGCGTAATGAAAGTGCGGAGAATTACGCGCATGAAAAGAGTGGGCCACACCGGTACGCTGGATCCAGGTGTCACCGGAGTGCTTCCCATTTGCATCGGCCCGGCGACCAAAGTTGCAGATTATCTGCATGAGGTGCCGAAAGTGTATCGGGCGACGATGAAGATAGGAACGGCGACCGATACGCAGGACGCTAGCGGAGTGGTCGTTGAGCGTAAAAGCGTCGAGCCACCGTTAACCGAAGCGCAAGTTCGCGCCGTACTCGCCCGCTTTATTGGCGAATTCGAACAGGTGCCACCAATGTATTCAGCGGTAAAAGTGGGCGGCAAGCGATTGCATGAATGGGCGCGGCAGGGCAAAACGGTAGAAAGGAAACCGCGCCGCGTCACCGTTTATGAGATGACAATCGAAAACATGGCGCTTGAGCGCGAACAACCTGAGGTTACGTTCACCGTGACATGCTCCAAAGGAACGTATATTCGAACGCTGTGCGTCGATATTGGTGCTGCGCTTGGGTTTCCGGCCCATATGACTCGTTTGCAGCGCATTAAAAGCGGGCCCTTTACTTTGGACGAGTGCGTAACGCTAGAACAAGTGGAACAGGCTCAGGCCGAGGGGAGGCTTGCGGAACTGCTGTATTCACTTGATCAAGGGCTGACGCAGTATCCGGCAGTGACAGTCCCCGCAGGCCGTGTCAAGGCGATCCTCAACGGACTAAATCAGCGTCACTTGAAGGGCGGTAACTGGCAAATCGGGGACAGGCTTCGCTTATACAGCCCGGATGGATCTTTTCTTGCGCTACACGAAGTGATAGATATAGATAGAGAAAAAGGTGTCGAATCCAAACCTGTCAGAGTGTTTCCGGAGGGGGAGGCATAAATGGAAATTCAACGTTTGCATTATCCGCTGCCGCCTGATTTTCAGGGCGAGGTGTGCGTACTGGCTATGGGGTACTTCGACGGTGTGCATGTTGGACATCGCCGCGTTATTCAAAAAGCGATTGATATAGCGAAATCGCTCGGCGTAAAGTCGGCGGTTATGACATTTGATCCACACCCGCGCGAAGTGCTTGGTCAAAGCGGGTATACCCAGTACTTAACGCCTATCGATGAAAAGCTTGAACAGATGAAGAAAATGGGGGTAGATATTGCTTACGTTGTTTATTTCGACATTTCGTTCGCCGCCATTTATCCGGAGGACTTCATTGACGAGTTTTTGGTGCAGCTTTGTCCGAAACATGTAGTGGTCGGATTTGATTATACGTTCGGACATAGGGGGAAAGGTACGGCCATTACGCTCAAAGAACACGCGAACGGCCGCTACGGCGTTGAGGTGATTGCACCGGTAAACCGGTTCGGCGAAAAAATTAGCAGCACGTTGATTCGTGAATATTTGTACAGTGGAAAAATTGTTGAAGCGACACAATTCCTTGGTCGTCCATACCGGGTGCGCGGCACTGTTGTGCACGGGGAAAAACGTGGGCGAACCATCGGATTTCCGACAGCCAATATCCAGCTGTCTGCTCCATACATCGTTCCGCGGAACGGTGTGTACGGTGTGCGTGTCGAACTGGAAGATAAAACGTATTATGGTGTCATGAACGTGGGAATTAAGCCCACGTTTGAAAACGAGCGGAAAGAAAAGTCGCTGGAAGTGCATCTGTTTGATTTTGCGGGTGATATCTACGGCAAAGCGATAGAAGTAGAGTTTTGGTTTTTTATTCGCGAAGAACAGAAGTTTTCCAGTGTCGACGCGCTGGTTGTGCAGATTCACGAAGATGTCGAAACGGTGAAAAAACAGTTTGCGAAATATTCAATTGTGTAGGGACAGGGGTTTACTCTATCTTGTGCGTATGATATAATATGTTTCGTTAAGTTAATAACCATGGCTTGGAAGATCGACTCACCGACGGTTTTCTAGGGCATTGGGGATTTTTATGAGGAGGTGAACAGGATGGCACTGACGCAAGAACGGAAGCAACAGCTGATTCAGGAATTCCGTACTCATGAATCTGATACAGGATCTCCAGAAGTACAAATCGCTATCCTTACTGAGAAAATTAACTACCTGAACGAGCATTTGCGCGTGCACAAGAAAGACCACCATTCTCGTCGTGGTCTTCTGAAGATGGTAGGTCAACGCCGCAACTTGCTTGCTTATCTGAAAGATAAGGACATTGCTCGTTACCGTGAGTTAATTGACAAATTAGGCTTGCGCCGATAAGCAAAAGCGGGGTTTCCCCGCTTTTTTCATGCCTGAAAATTTTGGATATGTTTGGATACATTTTTTCCTTATTATTTCTATTCAGTGCAGGAGATACTAAAAAAATGACGAAATGATACTTTTTGTTGAGCAAGAGAGGAGGCATTTATAGGTTTATGGATATGGATGTGAAAATATACGAGTTTGACCTTGCGGGACGAAAAATGTCGATCGAATACGGCAAACTCGCTAAGCAGGCCAACGCAGCGGTGCTCGTCCGCTATGGCGATTCTGCGGTACTGAGTACGGTAACGGCATCCAAAAAGCCGTCTCAACTCGATTTTTTCCCGCTTACAGTAAACTATGAAGAGCGGTTATATGCCGTTGGAAAAATCCCGGGCGGTTTCATTAAGCGTGAGGGACGTCCAAGCGAAAAAGCAACGTTGGCGAGCCGTCTGATTGACCGTCCGATCCGTCCGCTATTCCCGGAAGGTTTTCGCAATGAAGTGCAGGTTGTCAATACGGTGCTATCCGTAGATCAGGATTGCTCAACAGAAATTGCCGCCATGATTGGAACGTCCGCCGCGCTTTCCATTTCTGACATTCCGTTTCATGGACCGATCGGCGGCGTTATTGTAGGCCGTGTAAATGGCGAGTTCTTCATCAATCCGACCGTCGAACAGATGGAAAAAAGCGATTTACACCTAACTGTAGCCGGTACGTATGACGCAATCAACATGGTGGAAGCAGGCGCTAACGAAGTGCCGGAAGAAACGATGTTAGAAGCGATCATGTATGGCCATGAAGAAATTCGCAAAATCGTAAAAGAAATTGAGAAAATGGTTGCCGAAGTCGGTAAAGAAAAAATGGAAGTGGAACTGCATTCCATCGATCCGGAGATGGAGGCAGCCGTTAAAGAATATGCGGAAGCCCGACTGCTTGAAGCGGTACGGATTGAGGAAAAGCAGGCGCGCTACGACGCGATTGAGGCGATTAATGAAGAAACGCTCACGCATTTCGCGGAAATCTATCCGGAACAGGAAGCGATGTTGCTAGAAATTTTGCATGACATTGTGAAAAAAGAAGTGCGCCGTCTTATTACGCATGAAAAAGTTCGTCCAGATGGTCGTGCGCTGGATGAAATCCGGCCGATTTCCTGCGAGGTCGACCTGTTGCCGCGCACGCACGGTTCCGGTCTGTTCACGCGCGGACAAACCCAGGTGCTTAGCGTATGTACGCTTGGGGCGCTTGGTGATGTGCAAATTCTCGATGGCCTCGGCCTTGAAGAATCGAAGCGGTTTATGCACCACTATAATTTCCCACCTTATAGCGTAGGAGAAGCCCGTCCATTGCGCGCGCCGGGACGCCGTGAAATCGGGCATGGTGCGTTGGGTGAACGCGCGCTGGAGCCGGTTATTCCAAGCGAAGATGTGTTCCCTTATACGATTCGCCTTGTGTCCGAAGTGCTTGAATCGAACGGTTCTACTTCCCAGGCAAGTATTTGTGCAAGCACACTGGCGTTGATGCAGGCCGGGGTGCCGATTAAAGCTCCGGTAGCCGGTATCGCGATGGGGCTTGTAAAAGATGGCGAGCATATCAGCGTTTTGACGGATATCCAAGGGATGGAAGATCATCTGGGCGATATGGACTTCAAAGTGGCAGGCACACGTAAAGGTGTTACCGCGCTACAGATGGACATTAAGATTGAAGGAATTAACCGTCAAATTCTCGAGCAGGCGCTCAAGCAGGCACGCGAAGGCCGGTTGTTTATTCTCGACAAAATGGAAGAGGCGATCAAGGAGCCGCGCAAAGGGCTGTCACCGTATGCGCCCAAAATTACGACTCTGCGTATCAATCCGGACAAAATCCGTGATGTTATCGGGCCAAGCGGCCGTGTCATCAACAAGATTATCGAAGAAACTGGCGTGAAAATCGACATTGAACAGGATGGCCGCGTTTATATTGCTTCCGTGGATTCGGAAATGAACGAAAAGGCGAAGCGCATCATCGAAGATATTGTGCGTGAAGTTGAAGTCGGACAAGTATATAATGGCACCGTGAAGCGCATCGAGAAATTCGGCGCGTTTGTGGAGCTATTCTCCGGCAAAGAGGGGCTTGTTCACATTTCCCAGCTTGCGGAAGAGCGCGTAGGCAAAGTAGAAGATGTCGTAGCCATTGGGGATAAACTAATGGTAAAAGTTACGGAGATCGATAATCAAGGCCGTATTAATCTTTCGCATAAAGCGGTATTAAAAGAACAAAAGCAAAAAGAACGAGCGGCCGCTCAGGTTAACAATAAACAGTAAGCCAGAAAATAGCGACGTGTGACTCTGAGTCAGTCGCTATTTAATTTTTTATATTCTATCAAATAGGACAGAAAAAAGCATATTTGTTGCTAGCTATAGTCATTTTTCTGCTTTGTCCGCATACGATGGTACAAACCTATTGGTGTGCGGGAGTGGTGGATATCATGAAAAGATTGCTTGCGGTGCTTTGTTTTACTTTTCTTTTATATAGTGTTATGACTTCGGAACCCGTAAATTCCTATATTGCATCACGCAAAAAGGATCAGGAGACGCTTCAGACCCAAACGGTGCAATGGGAGGCAAAGATAAAGGAGCTTGCGAGAACGAAAAATGTCCCTCCGGTGGACGCGCGCATTGATCCGATTTGGAAAGGGATTCCCGGCTATAACGGATTGGTTATTGACGAAGAAGCGAGCATAAAGCGGATGCTTCATGCTGGCAAATGGGACGAGTCACTTATTGTTTACCGCGAAGTTGAGCCGTCCGTCCAGATTGACCAACTGTCTCCGGCTCCTATCTATCGTGGAAATCCGGCCAAGCCAATGGTTTCAATTATGATTAACGTTGCTTGGGGGAATGAATACTTGGATTCTATTTTAAAGACGCTTGAGAAAGAAAATGTAAAAGCAACGTTTTTCTTGGACGGCAGTTGGACGAAAAAATATCCGGACGAAGCGAAAAAAATTGTCCAATCAGGCCATGAAATTGGCAGTCATGCGTATTCGCATCCGAATATGAGCAAGCTTTCTTTAACAAGGATCGAACAGGAAATCACAAAAACAAACGCGGTAATTACAGAAGCGACAGGGATTACACCGACGTTATTCGCACCTCCTTCTGGAGATTTTGACCAACGGGTCGTTAATATGGCCGCGCGTTATCATTTGAAGACAATTCTTTGGACGGCGGATACAGTGGATTGGCGTAAACCATCTCCAGAAATATGGTTCCGTACAGTTGTCCCAAAAATCAATAATGGCGCTCTCATTCTGATGCATCCAACGTCTCCGACCGACGAAGCACTTCCACGGCTCATTCAGTATATAAAAGAAAAGAAATTGGCGCTCGGCACGGTAAGCGAAACCCTATCTACCAGGCGCGTTCCCCCTATTGAGTGAAAAACATAAGTTTGCTATAGTAAGAAAATATGTGACATTCTTGTCATCTGGAGGAGGAAGGCGTAGTGATAGAAAAATACACGCTAGAAAACGGCGTGCGCGTCATTATCGAAAAAATTCCAACGGTTCGCTCTGTAGCCCTTGGTGTTTGGATCGGAACAGGGTCGAAATTTGAAAGCATAGAATGGAACGGAATTTCTCATTTTATTGAACATATGCTTTTCAAAGGCACAGCAACGCGGTCGGCCAAACAAATCGCCGAAGCATTTGACCAAATTGGCGGACACGTGAATGCCTTTACTTCCAAAGAGTATACATGCTATTATGCGCGGGTGCTTGATGAGCATGCGGCGGTCGCGCTTGATATTTTGGCCGATATGTATTTTAATTCGGTATTTGATGAGCAGGAATTACAAAAGGAAAAAAATGTGGTAATTGAAGAAATCCGCATGTATGATGATACACCTGACGATTTAGTACACGATATCGTGGCTAAGGCGTGTTATGAGACCCACCCGCTCGGTTACAGTATTCTTGGCACGGAGGAAGTGCTGAATCGTCTTACTCGCAATGATATCCACCGTTACATAGAGGCGCGTTATACGCCGGAGCAAACAGTGATTGCGGTAGCAGGCAATGTATCGGATAAGCTGCTTAGCGAAATTTCTCGCTATTTCTCCGGATACAAGCGCGTTACTAAAGAACTAACACCGGATGTAAAACCGGATTTTACAGCTGGCGCGATTTGCAAGCAGAAAGATACGGAACAAGCGCATCTTTGTCTTTCATTTCCCGGATATGAGGTGGGACACAAGGACATTTATTCGTTAATTTTGATGAATAACGTGCTCGGCGGTAGTATGAGTTCGCGTCTGTTCCAGGAAGTACGTGAAGAACGCGGGTTGGCCTACTCCGTATATTCTTACCATTCCGCATTTAAAAATGCAGGTACATTTACGCTGTATACCGGAACGGCGACCAAGCAGCTTGAAGAAGTATATAACGTAATGATACATACGGTCGCCGAATTGCGTGACAAGGGGATTACGGCCGAAGAACTGAAGAAAGGGAAAGAGCAGTTGAAAGGCAGCTTGATGCTGAGCTTGGAGAGCACCAACAGCCGCATGAGTCGTCTCGGCAAAAATGAGCTTTTACTTAAGCGTCATATAGAGCTGGACGAAATGATTCAGCGTGTGGAAAATGTTACACTAGAGAATGTGAAAAAAGTAGCGGAAGATATCTTTTCACAGCCGATGGCAATGGCGCTTGTTAGTCCGCTTGAAGCAATTCCAGATTATATGAGGAGCGATATCTTTGTACGATGCTAATGTAGATGTAACGGTAAAGATCACGGTTTTTCCTGGTAACGAAGACATTGGTTTGCCTGAGAAAATGACGGAGCTTGCGAGCGGCTTTGACCTTAAAGCCGCGGTAGATGCTCCCGTAACGCTTCAGCCCGGTGAGCGCGCGCTGATTCCGACCGGTTTTGCGATGGCGATGCCAGCGAACTTGGAAGCACAGGTGCGTCCGCGCAGCGGATTGGCATACAAAAAAGGAATTACCACACTGAATTCGCCCGGTACCATTGATGCGGATTACCGGGGAGAGGTCGGCGTTATTTTAATTAACCACGGATCGGAGCCGTTTGTGATTGAGCGGGGAGACCGCATCGCCCAGCTTGTATTTCAGTGGGTGCCGCGCGTGCATCTGAAGCAAGTGGACAGGCTTGAAGAAACAGAGCGCGGTAGCGGAGGCTTTGGACATACAGGAGTGTAAAGAAAGAGGGAGATGTTTTTCTTCCTCTTTTTTTAATTGTGGAAAAGACGAATGTCCTCCCCTTGTTTTATCTATTTATATTGTATAAAAGCAAATTCAGCATGCGGGGAGGCGGTTCAATGCGGTACAGCGAACTTGGCGGAAAAGAAATTATTGATTTGGATAATGGTGAGCGAATGGGGGTAGTGGGGCAATCCGATCTGGTTATTGATCCAGATACGGGCAAAATCGAGTCCATTATTATTCCGGCAAGCGGTTTACTTGGATTTGGCAAGAAAAAAGAAGAAATGATGATTCCGTGGAAAGCCATCCGTAAAATCGGAAGCGAAATGATTATTATCGAAATGAAGCCGGGAACGTTGATAAAAGAATAGTGGAAAGGATGGGTGGGCATTTGTCACCACACCGGGCACCTACGAATACGATGAGGGTAGAAATGCAACGAATTTCGGGAAACCATGGCTGCGGCGGTCGTTTTGTGCTTTATCTTGGCGCAGGTTTGCAGTAAAATGGTTTGAAAGGGGTTATCTTATGCTGACAGGAATTCATGCTGCCTTCATCGGGGGCGATGCCCGCCAGCTTGAAGTCATCAAGAAATTTATCGAATTGGATGCCGCGGTAACCCTCATCGGCTTTGATAATTGGGAGAGCAACTTCACTGGAGCGGTGAAGCGTCCGCTTTCTGCTGATGTCTTGCGCGATGTGGATGCTTTGATTCTACCGATTGTAGGGTCGGACGATAAGGGGTATGTTGAAAGTATTTTTTGTTCTAAACCCCTGCAATTAACGGAAGAGCTTTTGACGGTGCTTCCTTCCCGCTGCTGCATTTATACGGGGATGGCCCGCAGCTTTCTGAGAAACATGGCTGCGCTTCACAATCTCAGTTTGCAGGAATTTCTGAACCGTGATGATGTGGCGATTTATAATTCCATTCCCACAGTGGAAGGCGCGCTTATGATGGCAATCCAAAATACTGATTTTACTATTCATAACTCTATCAGTCTGGTTCTCGGATTGGGCCGGGTTGGTTTATCCATGGCGCGCGTTTTGCACGCGCTTGGTGCTCACGTGCGCGTGGGTGCCCGCAAGTCGGCAGATTTGGCCCGTATCTTCGAGATGGGATTGACCCCATTCCATATCGATGAACTAAGCCAACATGTTGATGACGCGGACTTGATTTTTAATACGATCCCCCACCTTGTCATTACAGCAAAGGTGATTGCCAATATGCAACACCACGCTTTAATTATTGATTTGGCCTCCAAACCGGGCGGCACCGATTTCCGGTATGCGGAGAAGAGGGGGATTAAAGCGATCCTTGCTCCTGGTTTACCTGGAATCGTTGCTCCGAAAACAGCGGGACAGATTACTGCCAATATACTGTCACGTCTCGTTTTTGAACAAATGGTAAACGGGAGGAATCAAAATGGATCTCAAGGGTAAAACGATCGGCTTCGGGCTGACAGGTTCGCATTGCACATTTGCAGAAGTAATGCCAGAGATTCAAAGGTTGGTAGATGCAGGCGCGAACATTATTCCTGTTATTAGCCATACGGTGGCTACGACGGATACCCGTTTTGGCAATTCTAGCGATTGGCAGGCGCAATTGCGCGCGATTACCGGAAATGAAATTATCTCGACGATTGTGGACGCGGAGCCGTTCGGACCGTCGAAAAAGTTGGACCTTATGATCATTGCCCCTTGCACGGGCACGTCCATCAGCAAACTTGCCAATGCAATGACGGACAGCGCAGTAATGATGGCGACAAAAGCAACGCTTCGCAACTTGCGGCCGGTCGTCATCGCGATATCGACGAACGACGGACTCGGTCTGAATGCGGCGAATATTGCAAAACTTGTTGCAACCAAGAATATTTACATGGTGCCGTACGGCCAGGATGCGCCGGACAAAAAGCCGAATTCTCTTGTCGCCCGCATGGAACTGCTTAAGGAGACGTGCGAAGCGGCGCTCGAAGGAAGACAGCTTCAACCGATGTTGGTGGAGAAATACCGCTATATGCAATAGTAATTTTTGCTATTTTCATCTATAAAAATATTATGTAGGCTGTGCAATATGTTCAGTAAAATGCGAAGGAGTGGGGAAGATGGAGAAAAAGAATGGATATCATGTTGCAGTTGTAGGTGCTACTGGCGCAGTAGGAGAACAGATGCTGAAGATGCTGGAGGAGAGGCAATTCCCACTTACGTCTTTGAAGGTACTGGCTTCCGCCCGTTCGGCTGGTAAGACAGTTAAGTTCAAAGGAGAAGATATCGTTATTGAGGAAGCGACTCCGGACGCATTTGAAGGCGTACAAATCGCCCTGTTTAGCGCAGGCGGCAGCGTAAGCAAGGCGCTCGCCCCGGAAGCGGCAAAGCGTGGCGCGATTTGCATCGACAATACAAGCGCGTTCCGCATGGACCCGAATGTGCCGCTTGTTGTACCGGAAGTAAACGCGGATGCGCTCAAGGAGCATCATGGTATTATCGCTAACCCGAATTGCTCAACAATTCAGATGGTGGTTGCTCTGGAGCCGTTGCGTCAACAATACGGAATTGAGCGTATTATTGTGTCTACTTATCAGGCGGTATCCGGTGCAGGGGCCAAGGCGATTCAGGAACTGTGCAACCAAACGGAAGCGATTATTCGCGGCGAAGAAGTGAAAAAAGAAGTATTGCCGGTCGGATCACTGCCGAAAAAGCATCAAATCGCCTTTAATGCCATTCCGCAAATTGATGTGTTCTTGGATAATGGCTTTACGAATGAAGAGATGAAAATGGTGCGCGAAACGAAGAAAATTTTTTCTGATGACTCGATCGCGGTCGCTGCGACATGCGTACGTATTCCGGTTATCAAAGGTCATTCGGAGTCCGTATATGTAGAGCTTAAAAACGATTATGACCTGGCGGAAGTACGCTCACTCCTTGCGAACGCGCCAGGCATTGTTGTTCAGGATAATCCCGAAGAACAGGTATATCCGATGGCGATCGATGCGGCTGATAAAGTCGAAACGTTCGTCGGTCGCCTGCGCCGCGATCTTGACAATCCGCGGGGCTTGCATATGTGGATTGTTTCCGATAACCTGTTAAAGGGTGCGGCATGGAACGCAGTGCAAATCGCCGAGGAACTTGTGAAACGGAACTTAATTAAGGAGCAATGAGAGCAGCATGAGAATAATTGTCCAGAAATTCGGGGGTTCGTCTTTGACGACCGCCGAAAAAAGAGAGCGTGCGATTTACCACATTCTTAAAGCGCTGGAAACAGGGTACAGAGTATGCGTCGTTGTATCTGCTATGGGGCGAAAAGGCGATCCGTACGCGACCGATACTTTACTTGATTTGATTAAAGAAAATGGGAACACTCTCGGTAAGCGGGAGCTTGATATGCTGATGGCGTGCGGCGAGGTCATTTCGGCCGCGACGATGGCCAGTATGCTAAACGCCAAGGGGCTTGATACGATTGTACTTACAGGCGGCCAGGCCGGCATTTTGACAAATGATGACTATACAAATGCCCAGATCTTAACGATTAATCCGCAGCGCATTCAGCGTGAACTGGAACAGGGCAAAGTGGTTATCGTAACCGGCTTTCAAGGCCGGACGACCGAATGGGATACAACAACGCTTGGTCGCGGTGGCAGCGATACGTCAGCTACAGCGCTGGGTGTCGCCTTGAAAGCGGAGATGGTCGATATTTTTACAGACGTGAACGGTATTATGACGGCGGACCCGCGGATTGTAGAGGAAGCTCGCTCGCTGTCTACCATTACGTACACGGAAATTTGCAACATGGCGTACCAAGGAGCAAAAGTGCTTCACCCGCGCGCGGTGGAAATCGCGATGCAGACAAATACGCCGATTCGTGTTCGTTCGACGTTTTCAGATGACGAGGGCACGCTTGTGACGAGTGTGGCGGAAGTCAATCGTTTGGCAGGTGAAATGAACGATCGGCTGATCACAGGTATTGCGCATGTACCTAACGTAACACAGATTAAAGTGATGGCCAGAGAGGGCGAATATGATCTGCAAATGCGGGTATTTAAAGCGATGGCTGAGAATGGGATTAGCGTCGACTTCATTAACGTCAATCCGCGTGGCGTCGCTTATACGGTACGCGATGAAGTAGTAGAGAAAGCGGTTGGTATTTTACAGGAGATGGGGTATGAACCACTTTTGACTCGCCATTGCGCGAAAGTATCTGTCATCGGTGCCGGAATGGCTGGCGTTCCCGGTGTTATGGCGCGCATCGTTGAAGCGCTGACGAAAGAAGACATCCAGATTCTGCAGTCTGCCGATTCCCATACCACGATCTGGGTGCTTGTCCGCGAAGTGGATATGGTGCGTGCGGTGCGTGCGTTGCACAAAGCGTTTGACCTTGATAAGGTACAATTTTGAGGAGGATAACTGTGATTGATTTAGGACGATTAGTAACGGCAATGGTCACCCCGTTCGATGCACAGTTGAATGTGGACAAAAAGAAAGCCGAAGAATTGGTTGAGCATTTAATCGCCAACGGTTCGACGGCCCTTGTGGTGGGGGGGACGACCGGTGAGTCACCGACGCTTACAGGTCAGGAAAAAGTCGATTTGTATCGCCATGTAGTGGAAATTGTAGGCGGACGAATTCCGGTGATTGCGGGCACAGGCAGCAACAATACAGCGGCTTCGATCGAGTTAACGCAAAAAGCGGTGGAGTGCGGCGTGGACGGTATTATGCTGGTTGTGCCGTATTACAACAAACCGTCTCAGGAAGGGCTTTATCAGCATTTTAAAACCATTGCACAAACGACAAAGCTTCCTGTTATGCTATACAACATTCCGGGTCGCTCCGTTATTAACATGAAAGCGGAGACGACGATTCGTCTCGCGAACGATGTGGAAAATATCATCGCGATTAAAGAAGCGAGCGATGATTTAAGCCAGATGGCTGAAATTATTGAACGCACAGCAGATGATTTTGTGCTGTACACAGGCGACGACAAAATGACGCTGCCATGCATGTCCATCGGTGGCAAAGGCGTGGTAAGCGTTGCGAGCCATGTCATCGGCAAGGAAATGGCTGAGATGATTGAAGCGTTTGTGGACGGCGATATTGTGAAAGCAAGTCAATTGCACCGACAGCTGCTTCCGATATTCGAAGGTCTGTTTATTGCAGCCAACCCGACTCCGGTAAAAGCGGCACTCGCTCTTAAAGGCATTGACGTCGGCGGGGTACGTCTACCACTCGTCGAACTTACCGAAGAAGAGAGAGACTATGTGAAAGGTCTATTTAAATAATAATGTAGAAAAAAGGAGCAGGAGAGTATGAAACGTCTTCCTGCTCTTTTTTTGTTTTACATATTTAGCATGCTAGGCGTACATAGTAACAGATGATAGCACTTGTTTTTTCTCTGACGCATCATGTATAATATTAACAAGTGACTGGTTCGGTTTTTTTATGAATATTTTGTTTGTTGAGCTGTAACTACAACTGAATATTTAGGAGGAATGAATTTGTCGAAACTTAACCAAAAAGCTTTGTCAATCTTCGCTTTGGGCGGCGTGGGCGAGATTGGCAAAAACATGTATGTAGTCCAGTACGCGGATGACATCGTGGTAATCGATGCTGGTCTTAAGTTCCCCGAAGAAGAAATGCTTGGTATCGATATCGTTATCCCGGACATTACGTACCTGCAGGAGAACAGGGAAAAGGTACGCGGCATTCTGATTACGCACGGGCACGAAGACCATATTGGGGCGCTCTCGTATGTGTTGCGTCATATTAATGTGCCGGTGTACGCCACGAAACTGACGCTTGGACTGATCGAAGTGAAGCTGAAAGAAGCGGGTCTTCTTGGAAGCGCTAAGCTGCATCTTATCGACAACAGATCGGAAGTTAAGCTTGGTTGCTTCACGGCAACGTTTTTCAAGACGAACCACAGCATTCCCGATTCCGTAGGTATTTGCCTCGATACACCGGAAGGCTACGTGGTACATACCGGAGATTTCAAATTCGATCATACGCCGGTTAATAACCAAGTGGCTGATCTGGCAAAAATGGCGCAAATCGGGGAACGAGGCGTCCTTGCTTTGTTGTCGGACAGCACGAATGCAGAACGCCCTGGCTTTACTGGTTCAGAGCGGGAAGTCGGTGAGGCGATTAAAGAGCAGTTCCACAAGTGTAAGGGTCGAATCGTTGTCGCTACGTTCGCTTCTAATATCCACCGCATTCAGCAGGTTATTGATGCAGCCGCATTATATGACCGGAAAGTAACGGTTATCGGACGCTCTATGGTGAACGTTGTAAATATTGCGATGGATCTCGGTTATTTGAGTGTTCCGGAGGGCATGTTGGTAGAGCCGGAAGAAATCAATAAACTCCCGGCGGAAAAGGTAGTTATTCTTTCCACGGGCAGTCAGGGAGAGCCGATGTCGGCGTTGACCCGCATGGCGCGTTCGGCGCACCGTAAAGCTGATATTTTGCCAGGGGATACTGTGCTGATTGCTGCGACGCCGATTCCGGGGAACGAGAAATACGTGGCGCGTACGGTTGATCAGTTGTACCGGATCGGGGCGGATGTGATATATGGCAATCATATTCATGTATCCGGACACGGCAGTGCGGAAGAATTGAAGCTGATGCTGAATTTAATGAAACCGAAGTATTTCATTCCTATTCACGGGGAATTTAGAATGCTGCGCCAACACGCCATTTTGGCCGAGCAATGCGGCGTTCGGCCAGAGAACATTTTCTTGCTTGACAACGGGGATACCGTTGAGATTAGCGGAGGCAAGGCCCGCTATGGTCCGAAAGTCCAAGCCGGTATCGTACTCATCGACGGACTTGGCGTCGGTGACGTTGGAAACATTGTTTTGCGTGACCGGAAGCTTTTATCGCAAGATGGTATTTTAGTTGTTGTAGTTACATTGAGCAAACAAAACGGAACGATTCTTTCGGGTCCGGACATTATTTCCCGCGGGTTTGTGTACGTCCGCGAATCGGAAGCTTTGCTTGAAGAAGCAAATCGAATTGTAAGCCAGACGCTGAACCGTTGTATGGAAGAAAATGTAAACGAATGGTCATCGCTGAAAACGAATGTACGCGACTCTCTTGGACGTTACTTGTATGAGCAGACGCGCCGCCGCCCGATGATTCTGCCGATCATTATGGAAGTGTAATTTAAAACTTGAATGTTGAGTCGTGAAACCCTTGATATTACTGGGGTTCACGACTTTTTTAATCTTAAAAATAAGGTGATTGACCACATTTTGACCACCTTTAGTGTGTTAAAGTGATTTTTTGGCCTTATTCTTCATTGCGATATCAAAGTTTTGTGCGAGATCTTTCTGCATTGTAGGTAGAACATGAGAATACGTATTTAGCGTAATGTTTACATCTGCATGTCCAAGACGTTCACTAACCACTTTTGGGTTTTCTCCTAGTTGTAGAAGGAGGGTAGCATGAGTATGTCGCAAATCATGAAAGCGAATTTGAGGGACACCTGCAAAATCACAAGCGAGTTTGAAATCATAATTAATATCGGTAGGGAGTATCATAGTACCCGTCCAGTTTGCTACAACTAAGTCATGATCCTTGTAGGCAGCACCCAGGCGTAATTTGACCTCGTTCTGTTTTACTTTATGAGCCTTCAGCGCTTGCAGAGCAAAATCTGGCACCACTATTGTTCGAATTGATCCTTTCGTTTTTGGTTCTTGAAAGGATAATTTTCCGTTTGTTTTTACTAGGGTTTGCTGAATTCGAATAAACCCATTCTCTAAATCGCAATCTTGCCAGCGCAGTCCTAAAATTTCTCCTTTACGCATACCACAGTAAATAGCTAATACATAGGCAATATAAAATTTGCTATTCCCCGTCTTTCGCTTTTTAATCATTGAGAGAAAATGATTTGCTTCTTCGAGTGACCACGTTGTTACCTGGCGTTTCTCGATGCGTGGTGGAGTAGCTGCAGATGCCGCATTCTCTTTAATTAATCCCCATTCAACTGCTTTACGCAGGGATTTGCTTATAACAGCATGCATATTACGGATGTAGCTCGCTGCAAGTCCTTCTTGCACCTTTTTAGAGTACATTTTTTGAAGATGGCGCGGCTTTAAGTCCTTGAGCTTTACTTTTCCGATTTCGGGAATAATATGTTTCTTTGCTATAAAGAGATGGAAGTCATACGTTGAGGGACGTACCGAATGTCGTGCGGTGTTCTCCATGTATTCCAGTAAGTATTCCCCGTACGTTTCTTTCGATTCGTCGATGTAGTTACCATTTTCAATTTGTGCAATAAGTTCGGCGCACGCCTTTTCAGCTTCTTTTTTTGTCTTAAACCCTGATACAGTTTTTTGTTTCCGTTTTCCGGTCTTCGGGTCACGCCCAATATCCACGGAAAATGACCACTTGCTTCCTCTCTTACGAAAGTATCCTTTCACAATCATTCACCTTCCTTTTTCGTTATCATACAAGATCCGTAAGATGAATAATGGGGAAAAAGAGCGTTGTCTCTTTCTACATGTAAGATGTGACACAACAGCCAAGTTTCATGAGTAAACATCTGAAGTGGTCACACTGGAAATGGGATATGAGACAGGGAGTAATAAAAAGGTGGGGGCGTAATGACCTCCCCTTTTCTGATTAGGGTACCATGGTTATGATAACCATGGAGAGAATTAACTCTGATTTTTAATTAAAATTCTATACCTTCACAGGACAGGTAAAGGAGTTCCCGAAAACCACCGGGTGTTATTATAACGCTAATACCTTTGAGGTGTTTAAAAAACTCTTTTTCCTCCGAATCGTATTGAATAATAGAAAGTAACCATAAATGGACATCTTTTTTATGGATAACAATATCTGGATTACAATTACCTTTGCTTATAAAACAGGTCAATATCATCAACCTGTTTTAAAGAAGGAGTCAACACATTTATCATTTCGCTGTTGACCACTTCAACAGCGGTGAGTATCGTTTCTATAAATTTCTTCTGATGTTTCCTCTTTCGTATATACCAGCAGTTCCCCAACGCCAACCCCGAACATCTCACACAAGGCATCCATCGTATCGAACTGAATCCCTTTTCCCCTGCTGTAGTAGACCGTAGTCAGCGTTGTCCTGGACAAGCCTGTCTGTCTTACAACCTCAGCTAACGTTCTCACTCCATGCTTCGCCATCAGGATTGGTAAGTTCGATTGAATCACTTGAATCACCTCAATAAACAAAAATATCGTTATAATAAACAATAATCTGTTTATTTTCGATTTATATTGTACATAGTGATAAAAAATTGGTCAATGACAAAATGAACAATATATTATTTATTATGAAGTGTATATGGTATTTTAAATATGAGGTGTTGTGTATGATAAAGTGTAATTTAGCTGTTTTAATGGCAGAGAGAGGACTAAAAATCGCGGATATTGCCAGTGGTACAGGGATGTCCCGAACGACGATAAGCTCCCTGATGAATCACAATGCGAAAGGAATTCAGTATGATACGTTTAATACACTGTGCGAATTCCTCAAAGTGTCACCAGGGGAGCTATTCATCTACGAGCCATTTAAATTTAGCTTTGAAGTAAAAGAAGTAGAGGAGAGGGAAAACGATTTCCTGTTTAAGCTGGATGCGGACATTACGTACAAGAAGCAGGTGTTACAGGAAGTACTGCCGGCCAGTGTAATCCTGGACGTGGATGAAAAGGACGAGCTCTGTTATGTTGGGATTGAAGTAAACTATTCCGAAGAAATGACGCAACTGATCGCCCCGATCCCTCGGATGTTCCATAAGGATATGGAAGAGGAAATTAAAGAGGCGATTATGGAGAAGCTGGCTCAGACGTACTCATTTGCAGAGGATATCGTAGTTACATTAAAGTAGCAGGGGAAAAAATTTTTTAGAAAAAGTGGCTCAAAATAACTCCCTCAAACGTTTCTACTATCAGAGAAACGTGAAAGGGTGGTAAGGATGATTCCTGAACTTGATAGTGTCACGGTTATTTGACACCCTCTATTAGATTGGGTAACATATAAGTAGAAAATGTTGGATTATACAGCTTATTTGTTTTTTCACTTGCATATACTGTTATTATCATTATGATAAAGGTGGTATGCAGGTGAAACGAAGGAGGAATTATAGAGTGACAAGAGCAGTATTAAAAGCAAAAAGCAGTGCTTCTACTCTTGGTAATCGCACTACTCGCATTCGCTCTGAAAAACGCATAGAAATGTTAAATCAAAAACTTTCCTCCAGTATTGATGTGGACAAACTGTTTGCTGATGTTGAACCACTAGTAATCAGTGAAAACGGTGTGGTTATGAATTTTGATCCCAACAATCCTCAACATAGGAAATGGTTGGATGATTAATGAATCCAGGGGAAATATACGACTTATTTTTCCCTTTTAAGCCACCAATCAAGCCGGGACAGGGAGCAGGTAAAATCCGCCCGGCTCTTATTGTGGCTGTTTCTTCAACTGGAACTGCTCTTGCAGTTTCTCTTAAAATAACGAAATCAGGCCCCACGCTCCATTTTCCACATCGTGTTCCAATCTTTTTTTGGAGAGATGCAAATTTAGATACTCCCTCTTATGTTGAACTTGATTCTGAGCTGCTTATTCGAATACCGTCCAGATTGGCACCTAGAGGCGTACTAAGGCCGTCAGATTTTAACTTACCTCCGAAAGAAGTCTCCCACTTCTAAACGTGAAGGTGCGGAAGCACCAGTGAAAGTGGGAGATGAATTTCGGTTAGGTGTAGCCTAAAGTTGTCTCTTTTTTTTGTTATGATATAATCAGTATTAGATAAGCGAAAGGCTGTTGTATCAATGAAATTAGACAATAATAATCATTCAGTGTTTTTGTTGTATTACCATCTTGTTCTGGTTGTAAAATATCGCAGAAAAGTGATTGACGATGCCATATCTGACTATGCGAAAGATATGTTTGTTCGATTGGGTGAAAATTACAATATTTCCTTAGTCGAATGGAATCACGATATTGACCATGTGCATATTTTGTTCAAAGCACATCCGAATACTGAAATGTCAAAGTTCATCAATGCCTATAAAAGTGCAAGTTCTCGACTTATCAAAAAGCATTTTCCACAAGTGAAAAGAAAACTTTGGAAAGAGTATTTTTGGTCAAGAAGCTTTTGCTTACTTACAACAGGCGGTGCGCCCACCGAAGTGATAAAGAAATATATAGAAAATCAAGGTATGAAGTGAGGTGATTCGATATGGCAAACAAAGCATATAAGTTCCGCCTATACCCAACACAAGAACAAGAGCAACTTCTTGCGAAAACCTTCGGTTGCGTTCGTTTCGTCTACAATAAAATGTTGGCTGAACGAAAGGAAACATATGAGAAGTTCAAGGACGACAAAGAAGCCTTGAAAAAGCAAAAATACCCGACTCCTGCCAAGTACAAAAAGGAGTTTGCATGGCTCAAAGAAGTCGATAGCCTTGCGTTGGCAAACGCTCAACTGAATTTGCAGAAGGCATATCAAAACTTCTTCTCCGGTCGTGCTGAATTTCCTAAGTTCAAAAGCCGTAAGGCGAGACAGTCCTACACAACCAACGTGGTCAACGGAAACATTATGCTTTTGGATGGCTATATCAAATTACCGAAACTGAAACTTGTGAAAATGAAGCAACATCGGGAAATTCCGTCGCATCATATCATCAAGTCTTGTACGGTTTCTCGAACAAAAACAGGAAAATACTACGTTTCTATTCTCACCGAATACGAACATCAACCTGTACAAAAAGAAGTACAAGCTGTTGTTGGCTTAGATTTTTCCATGAATGGCTTATTTGTCGATAGTGAAGAAGGTAAGACAGCCAATTACCCTTGTTTCTATCGCCAAGCCTTGGAAAAATTAGCGAAGGAACAGCGTATTCTATCACG